>ENA-UOOR01000114-UOOR01000114.1-fermentation-metagenome-genome-assembly--contig:-NODE-114-length-113255-cov-17.105062_pt1 | contig 113255 bp, 113 predicted proteins | sample MGYA00245780_ERZ724029 | MGnify/ENA primary metagenome ERZ724029 (study PRJEB28704, sample SAMN03018315) | fermentation metagenome | biome: anthropogenic terrestrial biome; feature: soil...
TTTGAACCCGGGTCGTAGGCTTGGAAGGCCCAAGTCCTAACCAGACTAGACTACAACCGCAATGCGGTGTCCGGGATTTGAACCCGGGTCACTAGCGTGGCAGGCTAGTGTCTTAACCATGCTGGACTAACACCGCGTGACCGCATATCATGGTTTTGGGTTTATAGTATATAAGTTTTTAGGTCTGGTGGGATTCGAATTAATCGAAATTACGCCTATTGTTAATATGATTGAGGCCTAACCTGGATAAAATTCAATACGCCTGCAATATTTTACTCTTTTTTTTGAAAATTTGGATTATTTGTTTTTATTTTCGAATATTAAACTATTATACTGTTTTAATTTAAAATTTCAAGTGATTAATCAGTTATCCATGTCCTATCAGAGGTTTAAAATCTGTTTAAGATAATGAGGATAGAAAAATTTATATATGACTTTTTTTAATAGGATGAAAAGTTCTAATCAAATTAATTGGATTTTAACTTAATAATTTTTGTAATTCAAGATTGTAAGTTAATAATTTTCCTGTAATTGACTTTTTATTGAGAGAAAATCCCAGAAAATAGAATAATTCCTGATGAAATCATTCTGAATAAAATTTTAAATGATTCAACCCGTACAGATAATTAATGGCTGGAATCTTTCTCGTGAACTTGAATTTATCCAGTAACACGTTTTTGTGGTTACTAATCCAATTTTATGTAATTGAACAATATTAACACGGTAATTAAAATTTTATAATTCAAAATTTTATAACTAAATCTATTAATTGTCTTAGTATTGTCTAATTTTGTTTTAAATTAGCAATCTTAAGTTGAAAAGGTGTTACTATGTATACTGTAATAATGGGTGGTGGCAGGGTAGGATTGAACCTGGCATCTGCTTTGATTTCTGTTGGACACGATGTAACTCTAATTGAAAATGATAAAACTCTCTGTGAAAATGCAGCAGGCGAACTGGATGCTTTGGTCATCCATGGCAATGGAACAAACACCAAAATCCTTGAAGGCGCGAATATCGGTGATGCAAAGGTTTTTGTGGCGGCCACTGGAAACGATGGAGCTAATTTACTCGCTTCTTTACTTGCGAAGGACTACAAAGTACCAAAGATAATTGCACGGGTGAGCAATCCCGACCATGAAGAAGCATTTAAAAAGGCGGGAGTAAATGCAGTTATAAGTCCAGAGCTTACGGCTGCAGGTTATCTTGAAAAGCTCATAACACGGCCAAAAATAACAGATCTAAGTGTAATTGGAAAGGGAAATGCAGAACTTCTGGATTTGGTTGTTAACAATAAGAAAACAGTGGGGAAAATGGTAAAGGATGTCAGTCCAACTGATAATTATATAATAACTGCCGTATACAAGAATGATGAATTAAAAATCCCTAAAAATGATATGGTGTTGGAGTCAGGAGATAGAATCTTGGTACTTGTGAAAACACCCAAGGTTAAGAAGGTTACTGGCGTTTTTACCAAATAAATTTATATCTTAAAAGGCAGGATAGAGTTCCACAATAAAATTTAATAAATTTAAAGATAATTATCTAATTTTAAAATCAAGATATTTAATTTAAGATATAATATCAACTTTGGATTTCTATTATTTTCTATTATTTTGTTTGTAATTTTTACCAAATTTTTAATCTCGTCCCTTAAATTCACTGTTTCCCATCATTTTGTCTAAAACGCTCATATCCACGTTTTCCTGGAAGATCTGTGCAAGTCTATCAATTGAAAACTGTTTCATGTCTTCAAAATTGTCGTTAACAAATCCAAGGGTTTCAAGACCGTTTGAAGCCCTCAGATAATCTGTGAAAAACCTTCTGAACTGGAAGTTGTGAAATATGCCGTGGAAATAGGTTCCTGAACTGTATCCATTTACAGCGCCATCGTATCCAGAGCCAGGACAGTTTCCACACCCTTCAATAACTCTAAAAAGGGGCTTTGAATTTCCAAGTGTGGTAAGGCCCTCATGTAATTCATAGCCCTTCACATTATTTCCTTTAAGACCTTCAAAGATTCCTCCTCCAAGCACTTTTCCCTGACTTTGGGTAACCACTTTTTCAGTGGAATCAAAACGTGTTTTGGCGTCCAAAAGTCCAATTCCATCAATGCTGCCGTACTTTGATTCTTTGTGTGCTTCATCGATGATCTTCGTTTGAAGCATCTGATATCCTCCGCATAAACCAAAAATTGGGATTTCCTTTGACAGTTCTTTTATTTCATCAACAAAACCTGCTTTTTGAAGGGCTAAAAGATCGCTTATGGTGTTTCTTGTACCCGGCAGGATCAGGGCGTTCACATTCCCTATTTCATCCCCCAGTTCAATGAGCTTTATACCAACATCTGGTTCGTACTCAAGGGGATCTATATCTGTGAAGTTGGAGATTCTAGGAAGCCTCATAACTCCAACTGTCAGTTTCTCATTTTTCCGGTATTTATGTTCCGAAAGTGATGCTGAATCTTCTTCAGGGAGTTTAAGGCTGTTATCATAGGGTAAAACCCCCAAAACAGGCACGCCCACGATTTCTTCTATTTTACGTATTCCTGGAAGGAGTATGTCCAGATTTCCCCTGAACTTGTTTATGATTATCCCTTTAATCCGCTTCCTGTCCTCTTCAGGTAGAAGGGAGAATGTTCCTGCAATGGATGCAAAGACTCCGCCCCTATCAATATCAGCCACTAAAAGCACTTCTGCATCTGCAATGCGGGCTATCTGCATATTTGCAAGGTCCTTGTCCAGCATGTTTATCTCTGCAGGGGATCCTGCTCCCTCAATCACGATTATATCATATTCATTTTTCAGGGCTTCAAGTGATGTTTTGATGGCTTTCAGAGCCTGGTTACGGAAGTTGTTCTGGTAGTGGTAAAAATTCATATCTCCTACAGGTTTTCCATGGACAATGACCTGGGATACAAAGTCTTCTTTGGGTTTCAGGAGGATTGGATTCATGTTGTAGGATGGTTCAACCCCTGCAGCCTCGGCTTGAAGTACCTGTGCTATTGATATTTCTGCTTTTTCACTTGTTGTGTAGGAGTTCAGTGACATGTTCTGGGATTTAAAGGGAGCAACCCTGTAACCTCTTTTCGAGAAAATTCTGCAGAGTGCAGCGGTTGTTACACTTTTACCTGCGTTTGATGAGGTTCCCTGAACCATGATGCAAGTTGTTTTATTCTTTGAATTCAAATTTCCATCTCCTGAAATTTTTACCTTCACCCAACTTTTTCATGATCTAAATTCAACTGATTTATATAAAAATTTATAGGCTTACTGTTAGAACTTCCATTTCATTTATCTGCAGCCATTTAAACATGACACGATAGTTAACCGGGTTTTATATGCCTAAAATGTGGCTGTTTAAGGGTTCACATCCATTTACTTAAACTTTTAAATTAATGGGAACCTTTTAAAAAGGTTTTTGGATCCATCGCCTTATTTGTTAACTACCACATGTTTTTTGGTTTACCATTTTTTTGGTTAGTTTGTATTTGCTTTCATAAACCATATTTTGCTTTCACAAACCAATGATTTTAAGACCAATGATTTTATATACTTAAAGTTATTAAAATGAAATAAATTTTTTCATGATCAAAAGGCATGATCAAATCAAGAGGTCAAAAATGATCAGATAAAGAAATGGCCCCAAAAAATCCAGATTATGTTGAAAAATGTTAATTAAAAGGTTTTTAATGGAAAGAAACAATTTTTTGTTATTTTCTAAGTTAAAAGCAAACGTTCATATACAATACATAAGATATTATATATCAATATAAAATATGTCAATATAATATCATCCAGAGCATTTTGATTTTTGTATTTATGCAAAATTCAGGAGGTTGTCACAAACTATGGCAAATTTAAATTCAAATTCTACAACTCCATCGGAAAATAAAACTGATTTTAAGACTTACAAAACCTCTCAGGACATAGAAGTCCCTAAAAGGATCATAGATCAGATAATAGGTCAAGAAGAAGCTGTTGAAACCATAAAAAAAGCAGCAAAACAGAGGAGAAATGTTCTGTTAATTGGAGAACCGGGTATAGGCAAATCCATGCTTGCCAAAGGAATGGCAGAACTCCTCCCACCAGAAGAACTTCAGGATGTACTAGTTTATCCCAACGTGGAAGACAACAACAATCCCCTTATAGGTGCAATGCCTGTTGGAGAGGGTAAAAAAGTTGTTATGAATTACAAGGTAAAGGCCAAAGGACAGGAAGAAAAGAAGAACATGTTCATGATCATTGCCATAACCATGATCATGGTCATTGGATTCGCTCTCAACCAGTTCTTAGTTGCGATAATTGCTGCAGCTTTCGTTTTCCTTGCACTTCAACAGATAAAACCAAGAACTTCTGTAATGGTTCCAAAACTTCTTGTAAACAATGAAAACAACACTAAAGCACCCTTCATTGATGCTACAGGAGCCCATGCAGGAGCTTTACTTGGTGATGTCAGACACGACCCATACCAGTCTGGAGGACTTGGAACACCTGCACATGAACGTGTTGAAGCTGGAATGATACACAGGGCAAACAAGGGTGTGCTTTACGTAGACGAAATCGGAACCATGCAAATGAAAACCCAGCAGGAGCTTTTAACTGCAATGCAGGAAGGAAAGTACTCCATAACAGGACAGAGCGAGACGAGCAGTGGAGCCATGGTACGTTCACAGCCAGTACCCTGTGACTTTGTGCTGGTTGCATCTGGAAACCTCAAAGTTCTTGAGGGCATGCACATAGCACTCAGATCAAGGATACGTGGATATGGTTACGAGGTTTTCATGAAGGATTCAATGCCTGACACAGAGGAAAACAGGAATAAACTGGTCCAATTTGTTGCTCAGGAAGTTGAAAAAGATGGTAGAATACCTCATTTCAGTAAAGAAGCTATAGCAGAAATTATAAGGGAAGCTCAGAGAAGATCCGGTAAAAAAGATTCGTTGACCCTGAAGTTGAGGGATCTGGGAGGGCTTGTAAGGGCTGCTGGTGACATAGCTAAAGGTGAAAACGCAGAATTCGTCACAGTTGACCACGTCTTAAATGCTAAAAAACTTGCAAGAACCTTGGAACAGCAGATAGCTGACCGCTACATAGTTCAAAGGAAGGAATACAGTGTATTCAAAACAGAGGGCACTGAAATTGGTAGGGTGAACGGTCTGGCCATAATTGGAGATAGAAGCGGTATAGTCCTTCCAATAGCAGCAGAAGCAGCACCTGCCCAAAGTATAGAAGAAGGTAAGATAATAGCAACGGGTAAGCTTGGTGACATAGCTAAAGAAGCAGTGCAGAACGTGAGTGCACTTATTAAAAAGAATACAGGAACCAGCATATCCAAATATGACATACACATACAGTTCCTCCAGACCTATGAAGGTGTTGAAGGAGACAGTGCAAGTGTTTCAGTTGCAACATCAGTTGTTTCTGCACTTGAAAACATACCTGTGGACCAATCACTGGCATTAACCGGATCACTCAGTGTCAGGGGAGACGTGCTCCCTGTGGGCGGTGTTACGGGCAAAATTGAGGCTGCAGCTCAAGCGGGCATCAAACGGGTTTTAATACCAAAATCTAACATGGCTGATGTATTGATCGAGGAAAGATACAAGGACAAAATTGAAGTGATACCAGTTGAAACCCTGAGTGATGTTCTTGAATACGCACTGGTTGGAAAGGGCAAAAAGAGTTTGATTGAGAAGATGCGAAGAATTACAGAAATGGTTCCAAAGGGAATTATTAACAACAACCCTACAACCCATTGAATAACCTTTGAATAACTCTTGAAGTTTTTAAACTTTGAGTTCAGGTTATTCCTAATATTTTTTAGGTATTTTTTATTTCTACTTTTTTTAGTCTGGTTTTTTAAGGTTTCAATTGCATTGATCTAATTTTAAAATAATTTTAAAATAATTTTGGAAGGATTTTATTTAAAAGGATTTTATTTTAATATCATGCAAACTTATTAATTACATGCAAGATCTATTGGGTCAAATCATAATTTAAAGCATTTAATCTTCATTTTTCAAGGTTTTCATGGGAAATAATCTGGTTTGATGTTTTAATTTGAATTTTGGATGTCCTCTCATCTCAAATAAAGAAAAACTGTAAACCTAAAGAAAAAAAATCTTGGCACTTAAAGATCCATTTTTAGGGGACGTTCTGACATAATGTTATATGGATGAACAAACATATTCAATATAAATTTTAGTAGAATGGTGATCTTGGACTCTGAATGAATTCTCAATTGAACTTCATTAATTACTCATACTAATTTTACTGAAGATTTAGGAGCTTACAAGATATAACGCTATTTAATTGAGTTATACGTAAAATAAAGGAAGATACGAAAATGAAAAAACTTAAATTTAAAGATTTGAATATATCCACTGAAATAGAGAATGCTGTTGCAGATATGGGATTTGAAGAAGCTACACCAATCCAATCTCTGGCAATACCTCACATATTGGCTGGTAAAGATGTTATAGGGCAGGCACAGACAGGTACTGGAAAAACAGCTGCATTTGGAATCCCCATACTTGAGATGGTTGATCCGGGAGACAGGAATCTGCAGGCAGTGATACTCTGTCCAACCAGGGAACTTGCAATTCAGGTTGCAGAGGAGATCAGGAAACTCTCCAAGTACATGGATAAGATCAAGGTACTGCCAGTTTACGGTGGTCAACCAATAGAGAGACAGATCAAAGCCCTTAAAAAGGGAGTGCAAATCATAATAGGAACACCTGGCCGTGTCATGGACCACATGAGGCGAGGAACCTTGAGAATGGGAAATGTAAAGCTCATGGTTCTGGATGAAGCTGATGAAATGTTGGATATGGGATTTCGGGACGATATCGAATTTGTTTTAAGGGACATGCCACGTGAAAGACAAACACTCCTTTTCTCTGCAACAATGTCACGTGACATTCTCAGCTTAACCCGTAAATATCAGAACGACCCTGAATTCCTTAAAGTGGTTCACCAGGAGCTCACTGTACCTGAGATCCAGCAGGTCTACTTTGAGGTTAGGGAGAAAATGAAACTGGAGCTGCTCTCACGCCTTCTTGACATAAATAACTTCGACCTTTCCCTGGTATTCTGCAACACCAAAAGAAGGGTGGACAAACTTGTAACACACCTCCAGATAAGAGGATATGCCGCAGACGGCCTCCACGGAGATATGACCCAGAACCAGAGGGACAGGGTCATGTCCAAGTTCAGAAAGGGTAAGATCGATGTCCTGGTTGCAACGGATGTGGCTGCAAGGGGAATCGACGTGGAAAACGTTGAAGCGGTTTTCAACTTCGACGTGCCAAACGATGATGAGTATTACGTTCACAGGATTGGAAGAACAGGTAGGGCAGGTAAAAAAGGTATGGCCTTTACGTTTGTGTCTGGAAAGGAGATATACCAGCTCAGAGATATACAGAAGTACACCAAAACCAAGATTGAACAGCATCAGATACCGTCCATAAAGGATGTTGAAGAGATCAAAACCAACAAATTCCTGGAAAATGTTAAACATGTTATTAACGCAGAAAATCTGGAAAAACAGATACATATTGTTGAAAAAATGATGGAAGAAGATTACAGCTCTGTTGAATTGGCTGCAGCCCTTCTTAAAATTGTCATGACCCGGAAAAAAGAAACTCCTGAACCAGCAGCTGACTTTGGTGATACTGGTGCAAGCCCGGGTATGGTGAGATTTTTCATGAATGTGGGACGCAAACAGAGGATCAAAGCAAAAGACATAATAAGAGCTATAGGAGACAGCACAGGTCTTTCAAGTTCAACAATAGGGAAAATAGATGTTTTTGACAAGTTCTCGTTTGTGGAAGTTCCTGAAGCCAGCGCAAGTGAATTTATCTCTATAATGAGTGGATCCAGAATAAAAGGCAAATCTGTAAATGTTGAACCTGCAAATAAAAGGAAATAAGATTTTTATTCCATTTTTTTCTTTGCATATTCTATTTTTTGTAACTTGTTTTTTTGTGTATAACCTGATTTTTAGATCATTCAATCAAATGGATTAATTGAATGAATAATAAAATACGAGAAATAAATAGAACACTAAAGAATAGAATACTAAAGATATTCTTTTATAAAGATTTTATCTGAAGATATTTTACTGATTAAATGTTTCATTAACTAAATGTTTCAAGGTGTGTGATAAAATGCTTGAATACGCTGACTTAAATGGTAAATGGCAGAGTAAAAAACCCGAACCTATTAAAAATCAGGATGAAACTACACTGTATGTTAAAAGGGAAGCATCCTTTGAGGATGATAACTGGGAAATAGTCATCAAAACTTTTCTGGATGATGCATGCAAGTACCCCCTTTTTAAGGTGCGTGCAACCGGTAAATTCGTTCTTGGTGGGGAATCAAAGATTGTAAATGGTGCAACATGTGCTGATTTCAAGAACACGGCCAGATACGTGACAGCGGAGAACGATGCAGTTGTTGAAATGTTGAATCATGCAGCGGTACTCAGCAGGGGCTGGGAAATTGGAGTTGAACAGGATGTAAGTGAAGATGGCTGTCTTTTAGTACCTTCTGTTGCAGACTGCCCTGTAGAATACGACGTGCTGAAAAAAGATGAAGAAGGATTGTATTTTGGCGATTACACTCCCGAACAGAAGGAAAAAATGCAAAAGACTGCGGCGAAAAATGCAGGTGAAACATCTGAGGGAATATGCAGTCCTGAAAACAGACCTGGGCAGTTGATTAAGTATTCCCTGTTGAAAGTCTGATTTTTAAGGTCTGATTTTAAATATGTTACAAAGACTTTCTTTTACAATTTCAAAAACTCTTTTACAATTTCAAAAACTCTTTTTACTGAGACTTTTAAAGTGGATCTTAACCTAATTTTACTATTTTAAAAACGTTTATTTGTCTTTTTTTGTCTTTATCCATTTTTTTGTCTTTGTTTAGAAAGATTAATTAATCTTTTAAAAAAAAGTTAAAATTATGGTTAAAAAAGAATTGAAGAAGAAAGAGAATCTATAAATCTAGAAATATAAGATTCCATTTGTTGCAGTACGATAAATTTAAAAATAAATTAGATTTGTTGCAAATTATTGTTGAAACTTGATGTTATCAAGTAAAATATCTCAAGTAAAATATCAATTTCTCAACTACAAAATCTCATTTTTTTCAATTATTTCTTTCAATTAAACTTCTTCTAACTTTTCAGCAATAAGAGAAGCTACAGAAACAGCACTAACCTCTGATCGAAGGGTATCTGTGGCGATCACATCGTCCACACCTGCTGCGAAGATCTTCAATAGTGCATCCTCAACGAGTACTGCATGTACGCATGCAACAACAACCTTTTTGGCACCGTGTTCCCTTAGGATCTTGGTGGCGTTGACGATTGTTCCACCCGTACTTATTATGTCATCTATTATCACAACTTCCCTGCCTTTAACATCAATGCTTTTCGGTTTGGTTTCAACCTTCGTTGGTGAGAGCCGCACCTTCTCCAGGTGATCACAGTCACAGTCCAGGATCCCTGCAATTTCCTCTGCAAATCCAAGGGCACCCTTGTCGGGTCCGATTATAATTGGATTGTCCATTTCTTTGAGGTGTTCTGCTATCGTGGGCATTGCCGATATTTCGTGTACAGGAATGTTGAAGAATTTTTTCATGTCTTTCTCGTGCAGGTTTATGCAGAATATCTCTGATGCCCCTGCAGCTTCAAGGAGTTCTGCAACTATAGCTGCTGAGACAGCTTCTCCTTCTTTGAACCTGCGCTCCTGCCTTCCATATCCAAAGTAGGGAATCACAACCTTTATGTTTTTAACTCCAAGATCCTTAAGGTTTTTCAGGATGAGGAAGAGTTCCATGAGGTTTTCATCCTGGGGGTAACCCGTTGATTGGACCACAGTCACGTCTTGGGGGATGTCACCCTTTATTCTTATGTAACGTTCACCATCAGGAAATTTCCTGGTTTCAATGGGACTTAAGGTGTCTTGTAATTTCCATGCAACCTTTGCAGCTAATTTTTGTGAAGCGGATCCACCAATTATCAAAAATATCACCTGTTACTCCTAAAATCATTGTAAACTTCAATTATCACAGATCTAGATTATTCAAACTAGTACTTATCAATTTTTTTATCAAGTAAACAATTATAGGTATTTTATCAATTTCAATTAAATAACTATGCAGACAAAGTAATATGGATAACTTCTGGAAAAGATTTTTTTTTCATTGATTAAAAGTTGCATTTTAATTTTACTACAAAAATAATTTTACTACAAAAATTTTCTAAATTCCTTACCAACCAAAGTTTCATTTTAGGGAGACTTGAGCTGTTTGTTAATAATTTTGCTGGCGTGTTCAACAAAACTTTTTCGTAGATTTTACTTATTTTGAATGATAGATAATTGAATGATAAATAAAATAAGTTATCTGAAAAATTAATTTGTTAACTTTATTAACCAGATTCCACCAATAGTAGGATCAACGTAAGTAGCATAGAAGAGGTGGCTGAATGCACGAACTTTCAATGGCTAATGCTATGGTTAAAACAGTTCTGGATGTTGCAGAGAAAAACAACGCTACAGAGATACTTGAAGTAACTATAGAAGTTGGGCAACTCACCATGCTCAACCCGGAGCAGCTTAAATTCCTTTTAGATGTTCTTGTCGAGAACACACTCCTTGAAGGCTCAAAAATTAATATAGAAGAAGTTCCAGTGGAAATTGACTGTAAAACATGTAACTATGAAGGACTGCCTAACATGGATGGTTCTGATCATTATCTGGCAATTGTAAGATGTCCTGAATGTGGTGGAAGAAATCTTGAAATAACTGCAGGACGTGAATGCAACGTTAAAACAATTAAAATAGAACAGGAAGATGATGCAGACGCTTCAGGTAGTGAATGAATCTGGTGGTAAATAAAGTTTATTAGAATGCTTCCAGATAGATCTCATGATGAAATTATTGGTGGACAAATATTTTTTCTGTACCAAATATTAACATAATATTAATATATTATTAACAGGTTAAATGGTTTGGACAGGAAGGTAATTAATAGATTTTAAAAAACATTTAACATAAAAAACATGAATTTTTTTTTAAGATACGAACTTTAAAATCATATGAATTTTAATGTAGGATAAATTAACAACGGACTTTATAATGAAGTTCGATTCGTTTTAGAGGGTGATTAAATGCATAAAATCGCAGATATTGAGATACAACACGATATCATGGTTGCAAACAAAAAGCTTGCAAGGAGAAACCAGAAAATATTCGATAAAGCCAACACATTTTCAATAGATGTTTTAGGAGCCATAGGCTCTGGAAAAACATCACTCATAGAAACCCTGATACAGAAGATGGATTACAAGATAGGTGTGATAGCAGGGGATGTTATAAGTAAATTCGATGCTGGAAGAATTGAAAGATATAACGTGCCTGTTGTGGGACTTAACACAGGCAAAGAATGCCATCTTGATGCACATCTTGTTGAGCACGCCCTTCCTGACCTGCCCCTTAAGGACATAGACCTGCTTTTCATAGAGAACGTTGGAAACCTCATTTGTCCTGTGGACTTCGACCTTGGATCCCACATAAGAATGGTTGTAATAAGCGTTACTGAAGGAGATGACACAGCTGAGAAACACCCATTAATATTCAAGGATGCAGACCTTGTTATCATAAACAAGGTTGACATTGCAGATGCAGTTGGTGCAGACTCGGATAAAATGGTCGCAGATGTTAAAGAGATCAATCCTGATATAAATGTCATAAAAAGCAGTCTCAAAACCGGTGAAGGTTTAGATGAGATTATAAGTGCTATTGACGGGTTTATTAAGGATCGATAATTTACCTGTAATCCTTTTTTTAATCCCTTTTTTTTTTAATATTTATTTTTTTGATTTCATGCAGCGAATCTAGAATTTTTATCCCACAACTCGGCATAAAATGGACATGCTTAAAAAATTAAGATAAAAAAATTAAGAATTAAGTGTGTTTGCATACTAAAATAATGATTACCAAGTTAAAAATTATTGGCAAGTTAAGCTCTTAAAAAGAGTGATTAAAGGCTTAAAAGAAGTAAATAAAACTTTTAATTGATCCATTTTACTTAATTGATTTATTTTCTCTGATTAATGATTTATTATCATTTTTAATTATTTTTATAACAAATTTTATATTTTTATAACAAATTTTATATTTTTATAACAAATTTTATAATTGAAGAACTGAAACTTAAACTTTGGGATCATCCCAGTTATAATAATAGGAAACTAACAGATGAACTTATTAAGAAAAGATTTTCAAGCATTTAAACAGTTCATGATTATTTAAAGATTTAAAATGAGTTAAAACTTAAAATAGATTAATAAAGACTTAAGACAAGTTAAAAATTTAATGGACTGGCCGGGATTTGAACCCGGGGCCTCCGCCATGCCAAGGCGACGCTCTACCTCCTGAGCTACCAGCCCTTATAAAGTAGTTTAACTTGGTCATATTTAAACTTAATGCTAACCTTGAAAGTTATGGGAGGAAAATAATGAAGGATATTACGGTAAGAAATGTTCGTGGAGATGATTTTCTTAAAATAGCAGAACTTGCAGAAAAGTGTAATTCCATAACAAGGGAGAAGAACTCCATTTATCACATGTTCACAAAGTTCTTTAGAAACACGTCATTCCTAGTTAAAGATTCTGCAGAAAAAAGTGTACTTGGATTTCTTTTGGGTTTCATATCCCCAGTGGATCCAAACAATGCTTACATACATATTCTCTGTGTAAAACCCGGTTTTGGAAAGGAAAGTATAGCAGCATACCTTTTACAAAGTTTCTTTGAAGTTTTAAGGGATAAAGGATGTAGAAAAGTTTACCTTCTCACCAAACCCCGCAACAAGGTTGCAGTTTCATTTTACAAAACCCTAGGATTTAAGGAGTATGAAAATGATAAAACAATTGATATTGATGGATTAAATGTTATTAGAAATTACAACGGTCCCGGAGAACACAGGGTGGTCTTTTTTAAAATAATTTAATCCGTTCTCAGTTTATTTTATCCTATAAACCTTGTTCATAAAATTTTTAAATAGGATTTCCATTAAAAGTGAAATGTAGAGAATGAAGCAATTAAAGTACATTTTGGGAATATAATTTGCAGTGATACTTATTAACTTGATTCATATTGATTGGAAATTCAGAGATTCATATTCCTAATATAATTCCTTGCAAATTGAGACGAGTTATAGATCAAAAGTTCAAGGCTCAACAATTGATCCTATGTGGGTTTTGGATTTATTTCTTAAATTTTAACAGGGTAATCTTAAATTTTAACGATTAGATTTTAAAAAAAATATTTTTAAGCATAAAAATTTTCCAGCACAAACAGTACTTAATAATGTTAAGAAATTACTTAATAACGTTAAGAATTTTGATTAACCATTTCATGCAATTGTTGTTGAATATTTATAAAAAGATTAAAGGATTAAAGATTAAAGGATTAAATTTATGAAAGAGGAAATGATGATGGTAAGTCTGGTTGGAGGAACAGGATGTTGATTGCTCAAAATCATCTTCAGTTCATAATAGAAGTAGCGCTTGTAATACAACTGGGGGTAATGTTCCTCTTAAATATTGTGCCCTTATCCTTAAGTATTGTACTTGTGGGTTGTTTAATTTTAAGTCTGGGATTCACGGCCCTTTTTGGAGTGGATGCCCTCTGTCTTTTCATACCCGGACTGACACACCATGAGTTCACGCACCCTTATGGTCCGATTGCGCTTTTTGTAATTGTAACAGTTTTAGCAGCTTTTCCAATGATGCAGGAAGCAGGAATAAGAGTTAAAAATCTCAAAGCATTTACAATACTTTTAATTATTATTATAGCCATTGTTGGAGGTTTAATGCACAGGTCATTCCTTTTGCTATGGTTCCTGGGACTTTTAATTGGATTTTTCCTGATATCAAAGTCCTTCCGCCAGAAATCAGTTTTCACACTCAAAAGAATGTTTCTAATTTTAGCTGTTGTTATTGCGGGATTTGGTTCCCTTGAAATACTTTCAAGATTGCTTTCCATGTCAATATTAAGCCCTCTCCTTAGAATATCAAGGATTGAACAGTATGCACTGCCCAGTATCAGTATGGTTATCCACAACACAACCCTCTTTGGTCACGTTGTTGGATCGAGTTACTGGGGTTCTGCAGACCTTGGAAGTTCAAGTGGATACATATCATTACCAATATCAATGATCATGCAGTTTGGACTGCCCTTTCCCCTGTTCTATGGCATATTAGTCACTAAAAAAGATGTGATCGACTACATGCTGCCTGGAATATTTGGAATTTCCTTTGATTTTGGATACATTGTACTTGCACTTTTACTCCTATGGTGTGTATTCGTAATTTGTTTAGGTCTGAAAATATTAACAGCTTACAGGGAAAAAAGGGAAAAGGGTAATAAAACATACCTTGGAAGAGAGGCATTACTTATAGGATCCCTCACAGCATTCATAGCCCAGGCACTTGTGGGGCTGTTTTTAATGACACGTTCAATAAATGGAACAGCAATGGTAACCTTCATGTTCTTGAGTGCACTGGTAGTTGCTCATGTGTTGATTGTTAAGAAAAATTAGTCAATAAAAATTAGTCAATGGATAAAAAGGAGATGAAATCATGAAAAAAGCTTTGGTATTATTGGGATGTCCAGAAGCACCATCTCAGACGCCTATGGCAGTATATACTGCATGTAAACTTTCTGAAAACGGATATGAAGTTACAGTTGCAGGCACACCTTCTGCAATGAAGCTTATTGAAGTTTCAGACCCAGAAGAATTCTATATAAAAAACAAGATAGACATAGAATCCTGTCTTGAAAATCTGGAGGAAAATGCATTTGATTTTCTTTTAGGGTTTGTACATAAAGATGCCGCTGTTTCATACTTCGTAACCTTCAACCATATTCTTAAAACAGAATCTCTGGCTTTGGTCTTTGAAAAGGATGCAGAGTTGCTTGGAAAATTTGAAAAAGCGGTTCAGGACAACACAGATGCTAAAATAATATCGGCAAGAGCTTATCACAATCCAACACCATTGAAAGTCAAATTTGATAGGGTTATCAAGAAAATGGAGGGTTAAAATGTCGTTTTGTCTTGAAATATATCTTCAGGAATCAGAGGATTACAAAATACTGGCTTCAAGATCTGGATTTAAAGACTGTGCTAAACTCATTGAAAAAGAAGCTGTCAAGGTAATCCACGTAAATCCTGGAGAAAAAATACTTGGAGCTCGTATAATAGGTCTTCCACCTGTACCAATAGGAATCAATGAAGAAACTAAGATGGTTATGATTCCATACACCAAACCATGTTATGGAACAGCTGTCATTGAAATTCCAGTTGATGATGAGGAATTGGCCAGGATAAAATCAGTTGCAATTGACTGAAAGTTTAAAGCTCTGGGATTTCAGTCTTTGAGAGTCTTATCCAGTTAATTTAATCAAAATTTAATCAACTTCTTTTTTACTTATTTTTAATTTACTTATTTTTAATTTACTTATTTTTAATTTACTTATTTTTAATTGATTTCACTTTTTTACTTTTATGTAATGGAAACTTTTATTTAGTATTAATGACTAATATTCATTAATGACTAGTATACATAAATGACCATTAATATATAAGTGACCAATGTACATAAATGACTAAAATTCAAAAATTTGTTTGCATGCCTTTTCAGGGTGCATGAGCACAAAATGTAAAAAATCACCATTATTGGGTTGGAATATGAGCACAAGAATGGAAATTAAGAAGGAAAAAAAGAAGAATTTCATACTGGATGCTGCTGAGAGAGTGATAGCTGAAAGGGGGTTTAGACTAATGACAATGGATCATGTTGCAAAGGAAGCAGATGTGGCTAAGGGAACCATATACCTCTATTTCAAAAACAAAAACAGTTTATGCGCAGCTGTCAATGCCAAACTCAACAGAGAGATGAACAAAGTTGTAAAGGAAAAAGTTGACCTTTGCAAGACAGGTTCTGAAAAGATCGTGGCTTCGGGAACTGGAGTTATTGATTTTTCCCTCAAAAATCCACAGAAGTGGAATGTAATAACGGAACTTCATCGAATGAAATTTGAGGATCCCACTGATCCTAACGTATTGAAATTTCTGCAAGAGGTCAATAACATGGTGCAGATGATGGCTGAAGCCTACAGACAGGGCATGGATGAAGGAACAATACGTAAAGATATGGATCCTGTAGCCACGTCTATATTTAACAGAATGGCCTTCAGCAACGTTCTCAACCTCACCAAGGAACAAGAAATGCTTTTAGAACTTAACAATATCAGTCAAGAACACTATTTGGGTATTGCATGGGGGTTAATGAATAGATCAACCCATATTAAACCGTCTATCAGGGAAGAAAGCGAAAAACCAGTGGAAAATCGTAGATCTGCAGCTGAAATAAGGAAAGAAATAAAAGACATGATTGATTCAATGGGACTAAAAGCTGAAGATGCTATGGAGATCTTGGACTCCTGGGAGATATTGACCCGGATCCTCATTGGAAATTGTGAATATGAAACCTTGGAAGCTAACGAAGACAAAGTTGTAGTTCATTTAAAAAACTGCCCTATCATGGATTCACTTAAAGAAACAGGTTCTCCAGGCATAAAACTGTTTGAAGGTTGTTCAGAATATGGTAAAGCTCTTGTTGAGACTTTAAACCCTAAATACGCCCAAAAATTCACTAAAACAATGTGTAAGGGTGATCCTTACTGTGAGATTGTTGTTGAGTTAAGAGATGAAGGAGAAAACCATGGTTCAAATTAATTCATTAAATTAATAAAGGGGGTGCAAAACTATGGAATTGGAGGATATATCTGCTGAAATAAAGTGGAAAATTGCAACAAGAACGGCTCAAACTTTATTTATAAATTATGGGCTGGCCTTCTGGACTGAAGGAGGAAGAGAAATAAAATCAATTGCAGATTCCCTGAAACTAGGTACTGAAAATGCCATAGAAGTCAGTGACACCTGGAGACTTGTTAGAATGATTCTCATGGGGGAATGGGAATATGAGACCCTGGAAGAAACGGAAGATCGTGTGGTTGACTGTTTAACCCACTGTCCTATGCTGAACATACACAAAGAGACGTGCACTCCCACCATGAACGTGCACCATCTATGTCAAGCTTACTGTAAAAGTGCCATTGAAGCTTTAAATCCAAGATACACCCACAGATTCAGTAAAAGGATGTGCATGGGCGATGAATGCTGTGAGAGCATCATTGAGTTGAAAAAGGATGGTCCTTGATGTTTTCATTAAATCCATTCATCAAATCCATTCATCAAAAACCATCAGCTTTTATTCATTGAACTGAAATTATGAAGTAAATTATAAAATTGGTTAAGGACCTGTAAAATGGAGTCTGTAGAATGGATTATTAATAAAATCCTTGTAGCAGATTAATAAAATCCTTGTAGCAGATACCAGAAGATTAAGGTGCCAGTTACTTGAATAATTCAGGCTATTTTTTGAGAACAACCATGGCACTTTCGTTTAAATCCTGTTTTTGACACTCAAGTCCAGAATACAATCATTTATGATCCTTCATTTAACAAGTGCAGATCTTAATGCAGATCTTAATAAGTGCAGATAATTTTTCTTTTGCAATGACATTTGAATCGTGTTTTTTTATATACCATCAAAACATATTCAATATGATAGAATTTCATTGGAATCAGTAATTCATTCGTTAGAGGTTAGAAAATGTTGACCACAGTTGTTGGAAGTTATCCTTCACTACCAGAGGAACCATCATCTCTATCCCAGAAACTTTCAAGTTTTTTTGGGACTTACGATGATTACAAACCCGCCATAGAAGCTGCAGTGCGGGATCAGATAAAAGTAGGAATTGATATCATATCTGATGGACAGGTAAGGGCAGGTATGGTTGAGATCTTTGCAAGGGCCATTCCAGGAATGACAGTTGAAGGCAACACCCCCAAAGTTCTCGGGAAAATAAAACCTTCTACCACATCCATATCCGCTGAAGACCTTAAATATGCCTTAAAATTTTCTGAAGGCATCTCCCGGGAGTACAGTTCAAATCAGGGCACAATTGAGGATGGTGTTAAGGGAGTTAAAGGCATAATTACAGGTCCTTCCACCATTATCTTTTCATCCCTAATTGAAGGTTTTTATAAGAACAAAGATGAAGCCATAATTGATTTAGCTCATGCTTTAAAGAGGGAAGCAGAATTTTTAGAAGAAGCAGGGGCAGTTTACGTTCAGATTGATGAACCGTTCCTGTCAACCGGACTTCCAGATATAAAAACTGCAAAAAAAGCTGTTAAAATCATAACAGAAGATCTGAAGGTCCCAACAGCCATGCATGTCTGTGGAAATGTGAGTGACGTGTTTGAAAAGCTTTTAACATTCCCTGTGGACATAATAGACTGTGAATTTGCAGGGATCCCTGGAAACATCGATGTTCTTGAAGTAGCAGCAAATAAAGGCCTCACCAAAGGTAAAAAGATAGGATTTGGATGCATCGACACCAAGAAGAAGGAAGTTGAAGACCCCAAAAAGGTTTCAGAACTCATAAAAAGAGGTGTTAAATGTGTGGGGGCAGAGAACATAATAGTGGACCCTGACTGTGGAATGAGAATGCTTCCAAAGGAAGCTGCATTCTCTAAACTCAAATCAATGACGGAGGCGGTAAAATGGCTATCCTGAAAAGGGTACCAACCATAAAAGAGGGATGGAAAGCCCTTGTAAAAACCATAATGAAGAAGGGTATTGAAATAACCGATGAGAGGGGGTCAATTACAAAGGAACTTCTGAACACCGTTGTGGTCATCAAAGACCCGCTTGACACCCAGGAACCAGAGGGATACTTCTGGAAGGGTGAAAAGCTTCAAAAATATGCAGACCAGTTTTTAAGCGACGACAAACAGGGATTTGTTTACACCTACGGCAACAGGCTCAGAAAACACTTTGACGACATTGACCAGATACAGGAAGCAATAAACAGGCTTAAAAACTTTAAAGAGTCAAGAAGAGCAATATCCATAACCTGGGACCCAACAGTTGACACCAAAAACAATGAAGTACCCTGCATGATACTTGTGGACTTCAAGATCCGGGATGGAAAGCTCAACACCACAGGACTGTGGAGATCTCATGATATCTATGGGGCATGGTTCCCCAATGCGGTTGGACTCAGCAACCTAGCCCAGTACGCAGCAGCGGAGGTTGGAGTTGAGGTTGGAACGATCACCATCCACTCCATAAGCGCCCACATCTACGAGGTCAACTTTAAAGAGGCTAAAAGGGTTTAAAATTAATTTTAAAATTAATTTTACTTAAATTTGTTTAAACTTTATTCAAATCAGTATCTAAATCAGCTGTACTTTTATTTTTTCTTTTTATTTATTCAAAACTTCATTTTTCTGGAAATTTTAATTTTAAAGAAAATTTTAATTTTAAAAATTTCAAACATTATTTTTTTTGACATGGGCTTTAATATAAAGCTTTAAAATAAAGAAGTTATTGTTTAAAATAAAGATGTCATTGTTTAGCATAAAAATGTCACTGTAAAACATGATTTTTAACAGTGTCTAAAACTCAAAAGTTAAAATAAAAAAGCTTAAAAATATTGTTGGATTAAAAAGAATTAACTTGAAAATTAAATTATAATTAATCTAATTGTAAATGTATAACCTATTGTAAAAATTATGAAAAAATTTGACTTATGAGGTGAAACAATGGTAAGTGTCAATCTTGAAGCAAAAAAAACAGTAGATCAAATGATTGAAAAGGCAGACATGCTTGGTATAGCAGTGAGTAAACTCGAAAACGGTTCAACAATTATAGACTGCGGAGTTAACGTTCTTGGAAGTTTTAAAGCAGGAGAGCTTTACACCAAGGTTTGTTTAGGTGGACTTGCAGAGGTGGGAATTTCCATTCCAGGAGACCTCTCAGAGAACTTTGCCATACCTTCTGTTAAGATAAAAACAAGTTTCCCAGCAATATCCACACTTGGAGCCCAGAAGGCAGGCTGGTCTGTGAGTGTTGGTGACTTCTTTGCACTCGGTTCTGGTCCTGCAAGGGCTTTAGCATTGAAACCTGCAGAAACGTATGAGGCAATAGGATACAAGGACGATGCAGATGTTGCAATATTAACGCTAGAATCTGACAAACTTCCAGGTGCAGATGTGGCAGATTCAATAGCCTCAGACTGTGGTGTCTCACCAGAAAATGTTTACCTTCTGGTTGCTCCAACAGCATCCCTTGTCGGTTCAATCCAAATTGCAGGAAGGGTTGTTGAAAATGGTACCTACAAGATGCTCGAGTTTTTAAAGTTCGATGTGAACAAGGTCAAACACGCAGCAGGAATAGCACCAATAGCACCCGTATCTCCCGACGGCCTTAAAGCAATGGGAAAAACCAATGATGCAGTGCTCTTTGGAGGTAGAACTTATTACTACATAGAATCTGAAGAAGGTGACGATCTGGAGGCTGTTGCAGAGAAACTGCCATCATCCTCATCTGAAGGATACGGCAAACCCTTCTATGACGTCTTTAAAGAGGCAGGATTTGACTTCTACAAGATAGACAAGGGAATGTTCGCACCTGCAGAAGTTGTAATTAATGATATCAGAAATGGGGATATGTTCCGTGCAGGATCTGTGAACGTTGATCTGCTTAAAAAGTCATTTGGGCTTTAATAATCTTTAAATTTAATAAAGGTTTAAAAAATTATTCAAGTCTTAAATACCCTTTTCATTTTTTTAGTGAACATCTTTAGTTGAGAACAATTTCAGCAACACTTAACTTCAGAATTTCAGGATACCCCAAAAGATCAATGCATCAATCCCTTTTAAAACTTTTCAATGCATTAATCCCTTTAAAACTCTTAGAACTTTAATAAATAAGTTTGAAAGCTCAAAATTAACCTTTCAAAATAATTTTATTTCAAAATAATTTTATAGTTCAACCGTAATATTATTTTATGATACATCATTCATGATGCAATCATTGTTTTAAAAGTTTATCTGCAATAAAATCAAGATTACGGGTGATAAAATGAAGATAGGAATCTGCGACACCACATTTGCAAGGTTTGACATGGCAGGAGCTGCACTGGATCAGATTAAGAAACAAGTTGGAAACATAAAGTTTGTAAGGCGCACTGTACCCGGTGTGAAGGACCTTCCTGTGGCATCAAAGAAACTCATTGAAGAGGAGGGCTGCGATCTTGTAATGGCATTTGGAATGCCAGGCCCTGAAAAAATAGATAAAATATGTGCCCATGAAGCCTCCACTGGACTTATAAATGCACAGTTAATGACCAACACACACATAATTGAGGTGTTCATCCATGAAGATGAAGGAATCGATGATAAGGACCTCAAACAGCTTGCAGAAAACCGGGCAAGGGAACATGCAGATAACGTTGTTAAGATGCTCTTCAAACCGGATAAAATGCGCCGTGAAGCTGGAACTGGTATGAGGGAAGGAAGGGAAAATAAAGGGGCTTTATAACCTTTAAGTTTAGTTTAAAACTTCAATATAAATTTGACGTTTTTAAAATTTATAGAATGTTTTTCTACCTAAAAATGGGGTTTCATCTAAATCCATGAGATTCTTTTGAAAATCCAAGTTAAGATTATATGTTCTGAGGGTCATAAATTATATTGAATAAAGAAAATTTTGGGGGTATACAATGAAAGATGAAGTATTTTTCAGCAAGGGAATGAAACACCTTAAAAAGGATTATCCAGATTTGTATGAAGCAAGTGTGGCTTTGAACGATGCAGCTTACACAGGAAAAGTTCTTGATTACAAGACCCAGAAACTCATAGCCATAGGCATAACTGCTGCAGCTTCAGATGACAGGGCCATAAAAAAACAGATGATAAGTGGCATGCAGGAGTTAGACATAACCCCTGATGAAATAGTGGATGTTTTAAGGGTTGTTCTTCTAACAGCCGGAAAACCCGCCTTCACAAAGGCCATAAAAATACTGTATGAGGTAAAGGAATAATCCAAGAGAAACAGGCTGAGTTAAAGGAATAATCCTTAATCTGCAGTTTTTGAGGTCTTAAATCTTTAGATATTAAATTTTTAAATTTTTCTAAGTACAACATCATTTAAAGTACAACATTTAATTTTTTTTAGGTGCAGTACATTTTTATAAGCACATAAAAGTAAGTACATGAACTAAAATTTTTTTAAATTTCAACTCCATTGATAACATGAAAAAGATTAATGAGCAAAAAATTAATCATGAACTGATGGGACAGCAACCTTTTTAAGTAGATCTAACCAATAATGATCATCGCTAATTTTGGTGATATTACTAAATAGTTAAATAACCTGACTTTTTTGAGATGAAAGTCTCATGGATGTGGCGAAAGCTGAACAAAAGAGGTGTAATTGATGTACAAATATATACGAGATGCATGGAAAAATCCAAAGAACTCCTATGTTAAGGAGCTAATGCAAGAAAGAGCTCCTGTTTGGAGAAAAGAAAGTGTAATAAAGAGAATAGACAGACCCACAAGGATCGACAGAGCAAGATCCCTAGGTTACAAAGCCAAAAAAGGATACATAGTTGTGAGAACCCGAGTCCGCAGGGGTGGAATGCGAAAAACAAGGTTCACAGCAGGTAGAAGACCTAAAAGAATGGGTGTAGTCAAGATAACTCCAAAAAAATCCATTAAAAGGATAGCAGAAGAGAGGGTTGCACGAAAGTACCCTAACCTCGAAGTTTTAAACTCATACTGGGTCTGGGAAGATGGAAAATTCAAGTTCTTCGAAGTGATCCTGGTTGACCCAAACAGTCCTTCAATTAAAAACGACCCTAAAATAAACTGGATCTGCGCCAAACAGCACAAGAACCGTGTTTTCAGAGGCCTCACAAGTGCAGGTAAGAAGGGAAGGGGACTTAGAGGTAAAGGAAAAGGGGCAGAGAAGGCAAGGTAACTTATGATCCATAACGTCTCATACAGAGCATTTGTTTATGGAACAGAAAACCAGGGAAAAGTGGAAAGTGCAATTAAAACACTTTTTCCAACTTCTTCACCTCAAAGTGAGCTCACAGAAGGTTACTACAAGAATCCTGTTTTAATTTTACGCGACAAGATTACCAGAAAAAGGGAAATAAGGGATTTTGTCAAAAATTTAGGTAAGTTGAAGGATCCAGATAAAAAAAGGATTTTAAACCAACTTGAAACTAAAATGGATGATAAAGGAAATCTATTTTTAAGATTTGATAAACAAAGGGCTTACCTTGGAGATTTAAAGGTAATCGAACATGGTGATTCTGTTCACGTTAAGATCAAGATTGCAGCTTACCCTGCAAAAAAAGAAGTGGCCCTGAAAATTGCAGAGGAAATATTTAAGGCCGTCTAAAACTTAAAACAGTTGAACTGGCTGATCAGGTGGTGAATAACATCTTTTTTGATTTTCACGTCCATGTAAAGAGTGGAAATGAAAAACTCATCATGGAAGCAAAAAGATTGGGTTACAGTGGTGTTGCAGTTGTTAAACATTCAGATGAGTATGATGAAGATGCTCGGGATGATCTTAAAAGGCTGAAACAAGAGTTCGAAAAACCGGGCTTCCAAGTTAGGAGTGCTGTTGAACTGGCTGTGAAAAGCCCTGAAGATCTTAAAAGGAAAACTAAAAAGTTCAGGGGTAAAGCTGATGTTTTGATTGTTAGAGGCGGTGATTTAAAGGTAAACAGGGCTGCATGTGAAGATCCGCGGATTGATATACTGTCAAAACCCTACAAAGGATGCAGGGATGGTGGGATCAACCACGTGCTTGCAAGGAAAGCTGCAGAAAATGAGGTTGCAATCGAGTTAAACCTTAAATATCTGCTTAAAACAGGTTTAAGGCATAGATATAAGGTTTTTAATCAATTTAGGAGTATAATAAAGCTTCAAAGAAAATTTAATTTTCCCGTGATAATTACAAGTGATGCCACATCAATCTACGATCTAAGGACTCCTCAGGACATAACTGCACTTTCGCAGTGTTTTCAAATGACAGCAAATGAAGTAGAACAAGCCCTTTCAGAGACACCCCAAAGAATAATTAAAAGAAATGAAATGAGGGGTAGTGTTGTTTTAAGTGGTGTAAGAATAGTAGAACCATGAAAAACATGTAATAATAAAATAATACTTTCGATACATGGTTTCAAAGCAAGAAACATCACCTAAAACCACTTAAAAAACAATTGTAAGTGGGTTACCAACACTTTGATACCATTTAAATCATGTTATTCTTAAGTTACCCTTCCAGATTTAATTTTCTTGGATTTACACTATATATTGTTATTCTTAAGATTACATTCTTTTTATTATAGAAAAACGATGATTCAGATGAAACTCAAAATACTGCCGCCAACCCTCAGGGTTAAAAAAAGGTACATTGCATTTGAGGTTGTCTCTCAGGTACCAGTTACGCGTGAGGATTTGATAAACATCATATGGGATGGTTCACAGGATCTTTATGGGGCATGTGGAACTGGTAAATTTGATCTTTGGATCGTTAAAGTGTGGAAATGCGATTTTGGAGATTATGAAAATAGCAGTACTATGAAGGGAATCATTCGGTGTAACAGAAATGAATTAAACGCTGTAAAAGCTGTACTTCCAACAATTACAAAATTCAGAGGTCGGAAGGTTGTATTCCACACCCTTGGAATTTCAGGAACCATCAAAGCCACAATAAAAAACTTTATTAAACCAGAAGGACAAGATGAATAAATAGTTTTAAACAATAATTTTTAAATGCTTTACAGTAAAGATATGGAACATAAACTATGATCAGTACTTGATATTTTTTTCAAGAAATGCTAAGCTGCATCTTGAAAAAGGTGTCACAGTAAAATTTTGTAAAAAAAACTTAAAATTTCATTTGTTATTCGAAAAACATAGAGAGGTATATGTATGCAACCGTTTTCAGGAGCAGGATATGATAGGGCTATAACAGTATTTAGCCCAGATGGAAGACTATTTCAGGTTGAATATGCAAGAGAAGCTGTAAAAAGAGGTACAACTTCATTAGGTGTGAAATCAACAGAAGGCATTGTACTTGCAGTGGACAAAAGGCCCACAAGCAAACTTGTGGAACCTAAATCCATAGAAAAGATATTCCAGATAGACGACCATATAGGTGCTGCAACCTCTGGACTGGTGGCAGATGCAAGGGCCCTCATTGAGAAGGCAAGAACAGAATCTCAGATCAACAAGATAACCTACAACGAGCCAATAAGGGTTGAAGGTCTTGCAAAGAGGATATGCGACCTGAAACAGATGTACACCCAGCATGGAGGGGTTAGACCCTTCGGATCAGCTCTTATAATTGGAGGAGTTAATGGAACAGGATGCAAACTCTTTGAAACAGATCCAAGCGGAGCTTTAATTGAGTACAAAGCCACTGCAATTGGTGCTGGAAGACACGTGGCAATGGAAGAGTTTGAAAAGAAATACCACGAAGATATAAATCTTGAAGAAGCCATAGAACTTGCATTGGATGCAATATATGAGGCAACAGATGGTAAAACCACCAAAGAAAGCGTTGAAATTGCAGTAATTGGAATTAAGGATAAAAAATTCAGAAAACTTTCAGATGACGAAATAGCAGAGCACGTTGAAGAACTCCTCATAAGAAAGTCCAAGGAGGAAAAAGAGGAGTAAATTATGATCAACCTTGAGGATGCAGTTATAGCTCGTTTAGAATATTATGGGGAACATTTTGAGATCCTGGTGGATCCAGATCTTGCATCAGACTTTAAAAGTGGAAAAGAAATAAAAATGGAAGACGTGCTTGCAGTTGAAGAAGTCTTCAAAGACTCTAAAAAGGGGGATAAAGCCTCTGAAGAAGCAATGATGAAGGCTTTTAACACGGTTGATCCCCTTGAAGCTGCAGTAACCATAATAAAGAAGGGTCATGTTCAGTTAACGGCTCAGCAGCGGAAAGAAATGCAGGAAGAAAAACGCAAACTCATCGTTGCAACCATAACCAGGGAATCCATAAACCCCCAGACAAAACTTCCTCATCCTGCAAGAAGGATAGAAATAGCAATGGATGAATGCAGACTCCATATAGATCCTTTTAAAAGCGTTGATGAGCAGGTAAAAACTGTTATGAAAGCCATACGCACCAAAATACCCATAAGATTTGAAAAGGTGAACGTGGCAATAAAGATACCAGGAGATTTCACAGGAAAGGTTTACGGTGTTATCCCAACATTTGGAAAGATTAAGAAGGAAGAATGGCAGCAAGACGGTTCATGGGTGGCTGTTATTGAAATACCCGGTGGAATGCAGGATAATTTCTATGAAAAGTTGAGTGAGCTTACAAGGGGAGAAGTGGAAACGAAATTGCTTAAGTAGGTAGTAAATCAGGCATTAACTTGTGGCTAACAAAGTATGGCCCTACAGGTGGTAAATTAAGTAAAACTTAATTTACAATTTTAAGTAAACCTACCTTTAAAGTAAACCTACTTTACAATTACCCAATTTTTATTAAACAAGAAATTTTTAATAAAATTTCAAAAATTTCATGGATAAAATCTGATGAACAAAAATCTGATGAACAGTTATTAATTCCTAAACTGTTATCAATAACCTTACTTAATCAATTAATAAAATTGTTTAATTAACTACATCAAAATTAAATACATCAATAATGAACCCATGGAAACTCATTAATTTTTTTGGCAGTCCACTTAAAGGAGGCAGAATGTGATATTTGTAAAGGATAAGGAAATAGTGGTTCCCGGGGACGTTCTGGCAGATGAAGAATATCATACTGGAAGAGGGACTTTCAGGGAAAAAAACAACATATTGTCCTCCCTTGTAGGCCTTGTTGCTATAAGGGACAAAAAAATAAGTGTAATACCCTTACAGAGCAAGTACATTCCAAAAAGGGGAGATGTGGTCATTGGTAAGATTACAGATATAAGGTTCTCCATGTGGAATCTGGATATAAACTCTCCATATTCCGGATTTTTGCCAGCCTCGGATGTTTTTGGGAAGGAAAAAAGAGAGTTAAGCAGAACATTCGATGTTGGTGACGTTCTATTTTTAAGGGTTGTGGACGTTGATGAAGTGAAGAAGGTGAAACTGGGCCTTAAAGGCAGAGGGCTCGGTAAATTCAGGGGCGGAATTCTAATAAACATTACTCCAACCAAAGTTCCAAGACTCATAGGTAAAAAGGGTTCCATGATAAACATGATAAAAGATGAGACCCATTGTGATGTTGTTGTGGGTCAAAATGGGGTTGTATGGGTCAAAGGCGAACCTGAAATGGAAAGGGTGGCTGAAAAAGTTATAAAAATGATCGAAGAACAGTCACACACCTCTGGATTAACAGATAGAGTACGTAACATGCTTTTAGAAATTCTTGGTGAAATTCAGGAAGAAAGTGAGGATCTTGAAGGATCTGAAGAAGAGGAAGAAAATAGAGAGGAGTTTATCCAATAATCAGAGGTGATTAAGATTACAGTAGAGAGTGACTTAAGCACAGGTACAGAAACCAGTGCAAGAGCTGATGGAAGAGCTTTTAATGAATTAAGACCGTTAAAAATCAGTGCAGGGGTGCTTGAAAGGGCCGATGGATCAGCTTACCTTGAAATGGGTGGAAACAAAGTACTTGTGGCAGTTTATGGGCCGAGAGAACTGCATATAAGGCATATGATGCAGCCGGATAAGGCAGTTTTAAGATGCAGGTACAACATGGCACCCTTTTCAGTGGATGACCGTAAAAGGCCCGGTCCTGATAGAAGGTCTGTGGAAATATCTAAGATAACATCAGAAGCACTTACACCTGCAGTTTTCCTTGAAAAGTTTCCACGCTCAACCATAGATGTTTTTATAGAGGTTCTTGAAGCAGAAGGTGGAACCAGATGTGCTGGAATAACAGCGGCATCTGTTGCACTTGCAGATGCTGGAATTCCAATGCGCGACATAGTTGTTGCATGTGCAGCAGGAAAATCCAATGGACAGGTAGTTATGGACCTCTCAGAAGCTGAGGATAAGGAAGGTGAGGCTGATCTTCCAATAGCCATGATGCCCAGAACCGGTGAAATCACACTTTTACAGATGGATGGACATCTCACTGGGGAAGAATTTGAAAGGGCCATTGATCTTGCAGTTGAGGGATGCATGAAAATAAGTGAAGAACAGAAGAAAGCCATAAAAGAAAGGTATGGTGATTAGATGGTCAGCATAATTCCTGAAATTACAAGGGAAAGCGTAGTATATCTTATAAAAGAGGGAAAAAGGGCAGACGGTAGAGCATTTGATGAATACCGTGAAGTGTCCCTTGAAACCGGTGTTATCAATAAGGCTGAAGGCTCTGCAAAGGTTAAACTGGGAAACACTCAGCTGGTTGTGGGTGCAAAAACACAGATAGCAGAACCATTTTCGGACACACCAAAAATGGGAGTGCTAATGACCAATTCAGAACTACTTCCAATGGCAGCTCCCAACTTTGAACCAGGACCACCTGATGAAAATTCTGTAGAGCTTTCAAGGGTCACAGATAGATGTATACGAGAAGGAAAGGTGGTTGACCTTGAAAAACTCTGTATAATTGAAGGTAAAAAGGTTTGGATGATATTTTTGGATATCCACGTTCTTGATTATGACGGCAACCTTCAGGATGCAGCGGTACTTGGAGCTGTGGCAGCTCTCATGAATACCAAGGTACCAACAGCAACTGTTGAAAACGATGAAGTGATACTGGATCATGAAAAAATGATCCCGCTGCCCTTCAATGAAAAAGCTTTAATGTGTACATTTGCAAAAATAGGTGATGAACTGGTTCTTGATCCATCCCTTGAAGAGGAAGAGATAATGGACGCCCGTATCTCAATTGGAATGAGGGCTGACGGCAGCATCTGCGCAATGCAGAAAGGTGGTAAAAAACCAATTACAAGGGATGAAATCTTGAAAGCAGTTAACATTGCAAAAAACAAGACAGAAGAGCTTCGAAAATATCTTGAATGAAATGGGTTTTAATCCCATTTATCCTAATTTCTGATTGTTTGAAGATCTGTAAATTTACAACATAGTTAATTTACATACAACATAGTTAATTTACAAATATAAGATATACAATTAGTTTACAGATCAATGAAAATAATCAGCTGATGATGTTATTGATAAAATTCATAAAACAGAGTTTTTAACGATTTGCATTCTAATGAATATATTCTACAAAAGTTTAATAAAATTGATAAAATAATTTAAGGTGATATAATGGCAAGAACAAGTAAAGTAGGTATAACAGGAAGATTCGGTCCCAGATACGGAAGAAAAGCAAAAAGGACAGTTAAATTAGTTGAAGAAAACATGAAAAAGAATCATGTTTGCCCTAAATGTGATAGGCCTGCCGTAAAAAGGGTTTCAGCAGGAATATGGAAATGCAGAAAATGTGGTGCAGTATTCACAGGTGGAGCATATCTTCCGTCAACTCCAATGGGTAAAACAGCAGCAAGAAACATTAAAAGAGTAGTTGGAGGCTTATAAGTTGTACAGATGTGGAAAATGTGGTACTCTTGTCGATGTAAAAGGGTACAGTGAATCTAAATGTCCGCACTGCAGATACAGGATACTGTTTAAGGAGATTCCGCCTGTTAAAAGAACTGTAAAAGCAAGATAATTCTAAAAAGATAAGTCTTATTTATTTGATGGGCACATGATGATACTTTATTATTCATCAATTTATGAGTCCTAAAACTTACTTATCTAAGACAAAACTTACTTATCTAAGACATTTTTTTACCAAATCCAATATAATTAGGTAGTTCATGCTGATAACAACATCTAGAAAACCTTCACAGAGAACGAGATCCTTCTGTAAAGATCTGAACAGAGTCATAGATTCAGAGTACGTTAACCGCGGCAAGATGAGCCTCCGGAACGTTCTCTTAAAATCTTCTGAACTTGGATCTACCAAAACAGCAGTAGTGTCTGAGGTTAAGGGAAACCCCAGTAGAATTGATTTCTACAATGAAAATGGAAATCCAATAATCTCTTTAGATGTTACAGTTTCAACTTCAACCTCCCAAGAAAGGGTGAAGAAGAAGGATCTCACTTTGCAGTGTGAATTCAGCGATCTGAAGAAACTGGTTGAAGTTTTTGATATTCCGGAATCTCATTTAAAAGAGAAGAACCTTCTGCTTATTAAAAAGGGTGACAATGAAAGGAAGGCAGTTATCGAGTTTTATGGTAATAACGGTATTAAAACAGGCCCCGTTATTTACATTAAAAACTGGAAACTTTAAATTCTCCTGATCAAGACTTAAATTCTCCTGATCGGGGCGGATTGAAATTTAAATACTTTTTGGATTTAACTGAGTTTAATTTGAAGAGCTTAATCTAATATATTGGAATCTGTGAATTGGAGGTACAAATGTGGGAATTCTTGAAGGTGTTGAAACAGAACTTGAAATGAACTTTGAAAGTAAAGACGATGCAGAAATTGTTTTAAGGTCAATAGAACCCGAAATTCGCACTTCGCCCTCAGAAAGGACGTCTGTTAATGTTGAACTCTCCAGCAACACCTTGAAGATCAGGATCGATGCTGAAGATGCAACATCCCTTCGAGCGTCTTTAAATTCATATTTAAGGTGGGTAAAATTGTCTTATGATGTTTTAGAACTCAAAAAATAGGCTGAATAATAAAAAGTAAGTTGAATAATTGGTTGAGTTTATTTATATATATGAATTAAGTGTACCTGTCTGTGAAATTTTATAGAACAAATTCAAAAGATAAATTCAAAATTGTTTAGAAATACCTTGTTGAAAAATTGAAATAGATCCTTCAACAAAATAAATTGAAGGAATGACAATTTTCTTGAATTCTTGAATAAATTTAAATAAATTTAAATGATCCTTGCCCTATTTTAATGCCAGGGATCAGAAACTCGGTAAAATTAAAACCAAGATAAGGTTTAGAGGTGATAAAATGGAAATTCCACAAAATATCCAGCATCAGTTAACTCAATTCCAGCAGGTACAGCAGCAGGCACAGGCAATTTCAATGCAGAAACAGAATGTTGAACTTCAGATAAAGGAAACTGAGAAGGCGCTTGAAGAACTGAATAAAGTTGAAGAAAACGGTGAAGTCTACAAAACCGCTGGAAACTTGCTTATAAAATCAGATAAAACTGAACTAACCCAGGAACTTGAAGATAAGGTTGAAACACTCCAGCTTCGTGAAAAGACAGTTAAACGTCAGGAAGACCGCATAATGGGCAGGCTTCAGGAAATGCAGACATCTCTTCAGGAAGCAATGAAGAATGCTGGATTAACTCAGGGATAAGATTAATTTGAGGAAACTCACAGACCAGGAGCTTGATAAGATATCAGAACTTGCAGCTGATGCTGCAGAAAACTTTATCTTTTCAAAAATTTCCAAAAAAGAGGTTGTAGACCTTGACATAAATGTGGAACTCCATCATGAAAGTGGACTCGACGTTGATGTCACTGTTGAAATTCTCCTGGACGATCTATCCTCTGCAGATGAAAGTATAGCTGATGAAGCAGCTTCTCATGCCCTGAAAGCGATTGATAACTTTGTTGAAGGGCTCTAAAAAAAAACGATACTCTGAGTCAAAAGTTTCAGGAGTTAACTGATCACCAGTTAACTCATCAACACTTTTTTTAATTGATCCAATTTTTTTCAATTAGTTTTCTTTTATATATATTTTATATTTTTTTAACTATTTAGTTAGGTCATTTAGTTGTATTTTTTTAGTTATTTCTTAATTTTTTAACTATTTTTTTTTATCCGTCCATTTAACCTTGCGTTAATTTTTTTATCCAGGCCCTTCATAGCTATCTATGAAATTTTGTGGAGCAAACAATATGATAATCCCAGTGTTGGATATAAAAAATGGAAATGCAGTTTCAGGTAAATCAGGAATGCGAAAAACGTACAAACCCCTTAAAACTGTTTTCAGCGGTTCATCAGATCCAGTGAAAATTGCAGGAGCCTTAAAAAATGCTGGAGCCAGGCGAATGTACATTGCAGATCTGGATGCAATTGAGGGCGAAGGATCGAACCTTCAACTTGTAAAACAGGTGAATGAGATACTTCCAGTGATGCTTGATGCCGGTGCTGGGGATGTTAATGGTGTTGAAAAAGTTTTAAAGGTTGCAAACAAGGTTATAATTGCAACAGAAACTCTTAGAAGCCTTAAATACCTTGATGAAATATTTAAACTTCCTAAAAAAAGCTTAGTTTTGAGCGTGGATATCAAAAACAACCATGTACTGAGTAAACATATAAAACTTGATTTAAATGAGTTAATGGATAAATTAACAGAGTTAAATCCGAAGGAAACTATTTTACTTGATATTTCACGGGTTGGAACAGAAAAAGGAGTTGATAAAAAATTAATATCCAAATTAAGTAATCTTAAAACCTCAATAATCCTTGGAGGAGGTATCCGAGATGAGGACATTGAAATGCTTTCCAGTCTGGGATTTGAAAAGTTTCTTGTTGGCTCAGCACTTCATGGTGGTAAAATAAAACACAGCTTTGATTGATTTGAGGGGGATGATTTTTAAGTGTGTTCAAATTTTAAAAGTTTTAATAGTGCCCTAACATAAGATAAAGACATGAAGTTTCTTATAATGGGCCCCTTAACCATGGACACAATTGTGAGGGAGAAAGCTGTCTGCCATTCAACAGGTGGAGCAGTACATTACCAGGCAGCAATGCTTTCAAACTTAGGAATAGATACAACTGCAGTTGTAACAGTTTCAAAAGAGGATGAAAGTCTTTTAAATGCCTTTCCTGATGATGTTCAGGTTTTCCCGGTTTTTGTGGATAAAACCATGAAGTTTAAAAACATATATCCGAACCATGACCCGAATCACAGGATACAAAGGGCAAATATTCCTGTTAATCCTATAAATCCGGATAATATTCCTGAATTAGATTTTAAATCCTTTGATGCATTTTTGTTGTCACCACTTTCACCATTTGATCTTCCGGTTGAAACAGTTGAATACCTGTCCCAGTTCCAGATCCCTATTTATGCTGGCGTACAGGGCTACTTAAGGCATTTAAATGGTTTTAAAGTTTTTTTAAAACCGTGGAATAACTTTCAGGAATTTTTGAAGTTTTTTGATGGTATATTCCTTGATGAAATGGAGGCAAGGGTGATACTGGGCACCCACATCCATGAACTTACGGATGTTGCAAAAACTCTGGCAGGTTTTGGACCAGATGAAGTTATAATAACAAAAGGAGATACAGGGGCCATTGTATATTCAGGGAAAACTGATGATATATATGAAATCCCTGCATTTATCCCCAAGCAAACAATGGATCCAACGGGATTGGGTGATACATTCATGGCCGCCTATGTAATTAAAAGGATGGAAACATCTGATCCAGAAATCTGTGGCAACTTCGCTTCCATGGCATCAACAATAAAACTTGAAGGTAAGGGTGTGTTTTGTGGAAACAGGGATACCATTGAGGGTAGACTCAAAAAAGTTAAAGATTAGTAACTCTGAAATAGTTGATTTTTAATTATAATTATCTAATTTTGATTTTAAAGGATTTTAAACTTTATTTTGAATTTGTTATTTTAACTTTTTGGTTAACCTGAAAATTTGCTGAGAAAAAAATCAGTAGTAAACTCTAATGATCAATAAGTCTCTAGTTTCAATAAGTCTCTAGTTCTTTGATAAAAAAAGTTCTTTGATAAAAAATTTTGTTGAATGCCACTTGAATAGTTGGGTTTTTATCAGCCCCCTAAAACAAATGGCAGTACCACGAAGGGCAGCAGTCCTCCTGCAAAAAATAAGAGCACGCCTAGGATAGTATAAGGTGTTTTTCTGTCCATTATTCCAGAACATATGAGTAGGACGCTTATAAATGCAACAATTGGGGGGATTATGTGGGAGTACAGTATAACAGATGAATCTACCATTTTTTATCACTTCTATGAATTTTATGGATCTCCATGATTCCAAGATCCTTAAAGATACTTATGATTTTTGATACAAGCTCGTAAACCAAACCACTCATCTCTGATTGTTTTAAGATCAGTGATTCTTCATTACATGATTCTTCATTACTAGTTCATGTATACTTCATATAAATTTTGTTTTAATTAAATTTTTTACAAATTAAATCAGTTTTTGTTACAAATTAAATCAGCTGCACTGAGCTGAGTTTGCAGTGTATCATAAAGGCACCTTCTTGCCTGCCTGGTGGCCAACATGTTACAAGGGTCAGTTCCTGGGTTCCGCCATTAAATTGTATAGGATTTGTTTTATAATCCCATTTGATGTCTCCATTTGATGTGACAGTGTAAGTGTACACCTTTTGGCTCAAGAAATCGGTTATTATCACTGTATCTCCTGTTTTAAGTTCATCAATTCTACTGAATGGGGCTGAAAACATGGTGTGATGTCCTAAAATACCACAAACTCCATTTTCACCAGGATAATAACTTACAGGTAAGTGATAAGTTGAGTTATATGCATTCACAGTGTCTGAACGTATTCCCCAGTTTGCATTAATGCTTGGAATTGAAATTTTCCCCCAGAAGGGTGAACTTGAGTTTTTTATGCTGGAAGTGTTTATACTGAAACTCTTGGTGATTAGATCAATTGCAGCACTGTTTTTAGAATTTTTAAGTTGTGATTCATCACCAAAAAGGCCAGATTTAGTTGGTGCTGTGCATATTATGCTGTACAAGACTCCATTGTTCTCAATCCAGATCTCCTCATCATCAAGGGAAGAACCATTTAAATTGACCTTGTAAATATTTTCATGGGCATTCATTCCAGACACAGTGATGTTTTCAGATGAAACCAGTTTAAAACTGGAATTATCTCCCGTAAAGTTTAACGTGAAGTTGTTTAAACTGTAATCCCCTGGTGTTGGCTGTCTGCTGACAGTCACGTTAAGGCTGGACTCTGGATCTGTGAACGAAGCAACCTGAGAGTATTTAACTGCAACGCTCTGCCAGTTTGCCGGGTAATCAAAGGAAATTTCACCATTGTCAAAATAATTTTTTTGCACTGAACTGTTTTCATATGTAAAAACTGCAGCTGCAGCCACCACAAGAAGTATAACTGAAATTAAGTAGAAATACTGTTTCAATTTATTGTTCTCCGTTTATTTTTATTTAATGTTTTGTTACTGTTTTCTGTTTGTTACTGTTTTCTGTTTATCCATAAACTGTGAAATTTGCACTGTTTAGGCAAGCGAGCTCAACTTGTGGTTCAACTTACAAAAAACAATCGTGATTCAAAATCTGCATAGATTAAAACTGGAAGGGTCATTTAACAACAACTTGTATCATAAAAATTGTTCATCATAAATATTCGTGGATTGCTAACGCTGTTTAATAACCTTATATAATAGACATATATGTTTCGATGTTATTTGAACTTTACCATTTCTGCTCCAGAAGCTATGATTCAATCCGAAAATTATGATTCAAGAATTGTTTTACGTAGTTCTTTTTTTGATTCTGCAATTAAATCTATTCTATCCACCTTAATATCCTTATTGTTTAAATATTTTGCAATTTGAACAGGTGTTATGCCTTCATCCATGTCTAAAAGGACTGCATTGGATTCTTGTGAAACTTCATTAGCACCATATTTCAGGAGGGCCCTGTAAGCCTTGGTTACCTGGGCAGTTTCAACGCGAAATGTGCAGGTCTTTCTGGCCACCTGAGCTATGTCAATGTTCATTCTTTGAAGTGCAATCAGAACATGTTTTTGAAGTGCTTCCTCAAGAATTTCAGTATCTATGTGGTCTTTTCCCTTGTTTATACGGACGGCTTGGGTTATCTGTGCAAGGTCTCTTGCATGGGCAAAACTTGGTTTAAGACCTTCACCACCATTTTCTTTGCTTTCATACACTTTTACAAATCTTTTTAAAATATCAGCATTATATTCTTCATGAATAGCATCCATGTTTAACCTGAAGACCTCTACAACATCACTGAGCTTAGGTTTTTTAAGGAAAACATGCAGGGGTGCCCTTCGAAGGTGGGCTTCGTCCATGATGCTTACATCAAGGTTGGTTGAAAAGACAGGTATGAAGTGGCTGTGGAAGATCACGGGAATTCCTTTGACGTAGAGAACATCCTTTTTATTTTCCATGGGTACAATTAACCTGTTCAAGATCAGTTTGTGATCATCCCTCTGTCTTCCAAGGTCGTCAATTAGGAGAACTCCTCCGTTTGCCTTTATTATTGGAGACGTTTCATAAACACCTTTATTCGGGTTGTAATTGGTTTCAAGCTTGTTTAAAGTGAGTTCAGCACCTGTAAGTACAAATGGTGCGTATATTTTAACCCAACGGAGGTCATCTGGCTGTTCTCTGCATTTTTTATGGAAATCCGAGTCGTAGATCTGGATGACCTTTCCCCCAAATTCTATGAACTTTGGAATTACAATTGGAGGTAAAAGATTGGGCATCTTACTCACGAGGAAGGTTTTTCCAGTTCCAGGTGCTCCATAAACAAATATCCCCTTTCCAATTATGCATGCCTCAACAAGGGATTCCCTTGCATACTCAACACCCACAACATTTCTAAAGGTTTTTTCCACTACTTCTGGAGGTATGATAAGTGGGTACCTGTTTTTAAGCTGTGCTTCCATGATCTGATAGTAATCGTCGTAGGAAACAGGTGCAACACCCATATAGGGGTTTTCTTCGGATAATCTCCTGGCTTTTTCATGTCCCTTTTTTGTTATGCTATATTTAACACTTGAAAATAGGAATCCACCACTCACCTGTGCACAGAAACCTTGTTTTTCAAGTTTTTTGAGGATTTCTTCGAGGATATCCCAGTGCAATCCCGTGATCTCATTGATTGAACTGGTTTGCACAGTACCGTAGCTTGAAACGATCTTCAAAATCAAGCCGTCTATGAATGTGTCTGGAAGCTGCAGTTCTTCAAGGGATCTGGGCTGCTTGAGAATATCAAAAATCTTTTCCATTTTGGAGTCATGATAGTAGCTCATTTTAACACCTGTTCTAAGATAATGGATAGTTGGTGGCATTACCCTAAACTATTTTTTGATTTAAAATTATGATTTAAAAATAAAAATTTTTGACTTCAACCGGGATCATTCCTGACCCAACCAAGATCGTCTTTAAAAAAATGAAAATTTTGTTTTAAAATTTGTTGGATTTAAGTTTAAGTGCATTTATAACGTTAAATCTTTACAGTATGTTCTTAAACCTTTACAGTATGTTCTTAACATCGTCCAGATCCTTTATAACATCCAACTCTAAATGCTCTTTTTTTATGTATTCTCTTTCAGATTCTGTTAATTCTGAGTTTACAAGTATTGCGGACATTCCAGCATTTACTGCACCTAAAATATCATCTTGAAAGTTGTTGCCGATCATAACAGATTTTTCAGGTTTGCATCCCATCTTGTTTATTGCAAGCTCGAATATCTTTTTGTCTGGTTTTTCAACTCCTGCCTCCTGCGAGGTTATAACCTCATCGAAGAAGTGGTGAAGGCCAAGTCGTATGAGTTTTTCCCATTGTTTTATGGTTATACCATTTGAAATCACTCCCAGATGGTATCCCTGACTTTTAAGGTAGATCAACGTGGATATGGTGTTTGGAAATACTCTTAAAAGAGCGAATTTCACGTTGTGGTAAGTTATCATTCCAAGAGCTATTAAAAGCGGTTTCTCTTCACCAAAAACGCGTTTTGTTAAGATGTTGAAATGTTTATTATAATTAGAACCCTTTTCCTTTATTATTTCAGTTAAAAGTTGGTAGGCTTCGTTGAATTCCAGTGGAAGACCGGCATCGATCATGGCGTTGATGGCAGCCCTTCTTGCAAGCTTTGCAAAGCTGGAAGTGTCGTATAATGTATCGTCAATATCAAAAAAAACAGCTTTTATCATATTTACACCAAATATTTTACATGTAAAATATCCACACCCTGAATTAATATTTCATGGTCTTTTATTTAAAATTAATTAATAAAATTTTTCAGGATCAACTTCTTTGTCTGAATATTAACTTCTTTGTCTGAATATTAATAAACATGTTTTTAAAACAAAAAAATATCCATTAAAAGAATTATCCATTAAAAGAATTATCCATTAAAAGAATTATGCTTTTAGAATAAAGTTTTTAAAATAAAAATTTATGAAAGTATTATATCCGTTCAACAAAAATATCCTACTCAACAAAAGAACATTCCAGTCAACAGAACATTCCAGTCAACAAAAAATTAAGAAGGACGCATGAAAAATGATTGATTTAGTGGTTTTCAGTGTGTTGAATTTAGTGTGTTGAAGATCTCTTAATTGAAAAACTCTCTTAATTGAAAAATGCATCAAGGCTGCTCTGTTTTTCTTTTTGCATTATTTCTTCTTCTGAATAACCAATGGAATTTATTATTCTTGAAACAGCGGGTAAAACCTGATTTTCTATGTAGTAACTTGGATCGTAGTTTGAAACATCAACGTCCTCTATGGGTTCTGCACGCTGGCTTATGGATTTTCTCCCCTTTACAACAACGTATCTTATTATTGACCCTGGACCAACCTTCCTACCTCGTTCAATGGCTTTTCTTGCAGCCATGACATGGGGAGCCCTTTGAACGTATTGATCTGGGTTTTTTGTAAGCTGGGTATGTATAACAAGATCCTCCAGGGCTATGTTACCGTTTTTTATTTCATCAATAACACTTTTGACGATATTGGCAGCTTTTTTAGGAGATGCATCCTCAAGTATAGCCCTCAGAACTCTTTCCTGTGTTTTTTTAGCTACAGGTGCCCAGTCGCGTCTTACAAGTTCTAAGCCCTTTACAACTATGTTGTTGTTTTCTATGAGAGCGTATCTTTTTTTGGTTACAAAGAAGCCCCTTTCATAGAATCCTTCATATTCAAGTTCCATTCCTTCAGGGAGGTTTTTATTCACATCCCCGAGGAATTCGTCCACTTTTTTTAATATTTCTTCTTTATTCATTCTTGTTCAACAAGCACACCATTTACAATACCGTCCTGTCCTGGCCTTGATGTGACTTTGGCTTTTCCAAGGCCTGTGTCGACTACAGCGCCTTTGGTTATGATGTTACGCCTTACAAAGTGGCTGTTTGCACTGTTTTCAACAACGTTAAGGATTTCTGTAACCTGAACCTTGTTGTTTTTAGGATCCACAACGTTGATTTTGTTGGCGTTTGTAAGCCTTATTTTCTCGTTACCACCTTTTGTTCGGATTTTTTTAACCCTTTTATCTCCAATTTTGGTCTCTGCAGGGTCTCTTCCGAATTCAGCGTTTCTTTTGTTTCTGTTCTGTATTGCGCGTGCACCACTTGGTTTTCTTAATGATTTTCCTTGCCATATAGCCATTATTTCACCTCAAAATCTTATCTGTAGTTATTATATTGAATTAAAGAGTTTTGAAAACTTAGAGCAAATAAACGTACCCACTAGATTTATTCAATTTAATTGATTTTTGAAATAATTCATCTAATGATACCCATAATATTTATCTGATATAAATAATTATGTAACTAGTTCCATCACTTTCAACTCTTCTAACCTTCAAACTAAAAAAGTCTTGGTTTTAGAATAAATGTTTTTAACTCACACTATATTAATTTTTTCAATTTCTCACATTGTCTGCATGTCACAAATTGGTTAAACTTATTTTGTGATTAAAAAAAGCTATATTTAAATATTTCAAATTCCAATCTCAAAGTAATGAAATCTTATTTAAAAATGGAATTTCCGGATTAAAAACAGTTCATGCGAAGTTTTAAGTCTTAAAAATATATTTAAATTATTTTGGGATTTTGAGTAACTTTAAGATTTGAATTTATTAATTTGATGGACACATGAACATGTTTAAACATTTTATAATGAAACAGTGCAAGTAGATTAATAAAACAAAAAAAACAGTGGGTGGATCTAATGAAAATTGGCATGTCACATGGAGCTGGCGGAGAAGTCATGCAGAACCTTATATCAGATGTAATCCTTGGAAATTTAACTAATAAAAAGGTCAACGGTGGAGTTGGCCTTGATGATCTTGACGATGGGGCAACAATACCATTGGATGGCTATGAAATTGTGATGACCACAGATAGCCATACAGTAAACCCTATCTTCTTTCCAGGGGGAGACATTGGAAAAATAGCAATAGCAGGAACCGCAAATGATGTTTCTGTCATGGGAGCAAAGCCCCTTGCGATTGCAAATGCCATGGTGATAAGTGAAGGCTTTCCAGGTGAGGACTTTGAGCGTATAATAAAATCCATGGATGAAGTATGCAGGGAAGTGGGTGTTGCTGTGATAACAGGGGACACCAAGGTTATGGAAAAGGATAAACTGGACAGAATTGTTATATCCACTGCAGGAATAGGCATAGCTAAGAAAGGTGAAATTAAACGTGATTCCTCCCTTGAAGTTGGAGATAAAATCATATTAACCGGGAGTATCGGAGATCATGGAGTTGCCCTCATGTCCTACAGGGAAGGGTTTGGATTTGAAACAGACCTTAAATCAGATGTTGCACCTGTTTGGGGAATGGTTAAAGCTGCACTTGATATAAGTGGTGTTGATGCCATGAAAGACCCAACAAGAGGTGGAATTGCAAATGCACTCAACGAACTGGCCTCAAAATCTGGTGTTGGAATGCTCTTAGATGAGGAAAAGATTCCAATTAAAAGACAGGTTAGAGCTGCATCTGAAATGCTTGGAATAGACCCGTATGAAGTTGCAAATGAAGGTAAGGTCATAATGGGAGTTAAACCAGATAAAGCTGATGAAATTCTTGGATCAATCCGTAAAACCAAGTATGGAAAGGATGCAGAGATAATTGGAGAGGTTACAGAGGACAAACATGTGATCCTGGAGACAGTTATGGGCGGTAAGAGGATACTTGAAGAACCAATTGCTGATCCAGTTCCAAGGGTCTGTTAAAATCCCTTTTATAATTTCTATTTTATGTTTATGACATTCAGGATGCGAAATTTGAAGGGAATCTGCAGTATCCTAAGGCTGCACCCTCAGTGGCTAAGGAAATAAGACTGGAATAGGATGGGAAACAAAAAATGAACGAGACAAGTGATAAAGTGCAGAACTTTTGGATCAAACGGTTTTTAGCTTTAATAATTGATATGGGGATTTTAACTCTCCTTTTATGGATAATAACAGTTATAGCATATCCTTTGATAGCAGCAGCCAATGCATTTGCGATTTTAAATTACTGGTCCCTTCTGGCAGCATTTCTCATCATGGGCTACTTCACATACATGGAAGGAAAGGATAGCGTTACCATGGGAAAGAGCATAATGAAACTTAGGGTTAATTCTGTTGATGGAATGAACTATAAAAAGGCATTTTTAAGAAACTTGTCCAAAATTTTGTGGATTCCCCTAATTTTAGACGTGATATTGGGCTTTCTATTTGGAGATTCCAACGATAGGTACCTTGATAAAATCTCAAAAACAGCTGTAGTTCCTTTTGAGAACTGAGCATCTTATGGGGTTTACTTTAAAAAAAATAAGCAGGTTTTTTTAAGTTTTATAGCTTTTTATCTTCAGATATTTCCAGTCCATACCTTCCAAGTGCTCTTCCTATCATCACAGTTACAAGCACAGCTATTATGGTAATTAAAATGGCGTACACAAATAGGCCTGTAAGTGCGCTGCCTGCAGATAAATACTGGGATATAAAAGCTTTTATAGCTTCATTCCAGGCTAATGCTGCTATTAAACCAAATGCTGCGGTTAAAAGACCGGCTATTGCTTCAAGAATCTGTTTTTTAACGTTATCTTCTGCCATGGTAAACCTCCTCACACATGATCAACAATATATTAATAATAAACTATAAATTTGTATGTTCAAACGCAAGGAACTGTGCGGAAGGATCGAAAGGGCATCATCAAAACCTTGAACTTAGCCTTTATTTAAGATCAAGTTCAACTAAAACTATTGGGAACTGTAGGGAGTTATCAAAAAACTTGGAAAGTGAAAAACATGTCAATGGGTGCTTCAACAAGACAGGGCTATGAAATAGCCGAAAAAAGCAGAAAAATAGTAAAATCTCTTATAGATCATAAAACAAAACATTTAAAGCCTCAAGAAAGAGCAATAGTTGAAAGAATAGTTCATTCAACTGCAGACCCGGAGTATGCAGATATAACGCGGATGAGCACTAACTTCGTTCAGGAAAGCCTGAAATCTATTGAAGAGGGTAAAGATATCTTAACAGATATAAACATGGTCAAAGCCGGGATAAACAGGTACAAAGGTAGGGTCAAATGTTACATAAACAATGAAAAGACAATTGAAATTGCCAAAACCGAGGGAATAACCCGCGCTGCTGCAGCCATGAGAGTTGCGGCATCTGAAGGTTTTGATGGCATCGTTGCGGTTGGAAATGCGCCAACAGCGCTTTTAGAAGTTTTAAAACTTGTTGAAAATGGAGACATGAAAGTAAAGTCCATAGTTGGAGTTCCAGTGGGTTTTGTGGGTGCTGCAGAATCTAAAAAAGCAGTTCAGGAAACTGAAATACCTTACATTGTAACTGAAGGGCCGAAAGGGGGAACTTCTGTTGCTGTTGCAGCTGTAAATTCGTTAATTAATCTTAAAAAGGAGTGATAATATGATTTCAGAGGATTTATTCCGTGAAGCTAAAAAATTCCTTCCAGGAGGGGTTGATTCACCGGTAAGAACTTACAAACCCTATCCTTTCTTTGCAAAGAGGGCAGAAGGCTCTAAGATCTACGATGTGGATGGAAAAAGTTATATAGATTATTGTCTTGCCTACGGCCCCCTCATGCTTGGCCATGCAAACCCTTCCATAGTTGAAGCGGTTTCAAAACAGCTTAAAAATGGAACTGCTTACGGAGTTCCAACAGAAAATGAGATAAAACTTGCAAAACAGGTTGTGCAGAGGGTTCCATGTGCAGACATGGTTAGGTTCGTAAATTCAGGTACAGAAGCTACCATGAGTGCAATAAGACTTGCAAGAGCTTTCAAGGGTAGGGACAAGATCGTGAAGTTTGAGGGGTCTTACCACGGAGCTCATGACTGTGTTCTCGTAAAATCAGGTTCTGGAGCAGCAGGATTACCAGATTCGCCCGGAATACCTGAGGATACAACAAAAAACACCATTTTAATTCCATTCAATGACGAGGAAGCCCTTGTGAAAATCCTTGAAAAAGAAGGCAGGAACATAGCAGCTGTAATAGTTGAGCCTGTAATGGGCAACGTTGGATGCATACCACCAAAAGAGGGATACCTCAAATTTTTACGGGAAGTAACAGCAGAAAATGATATAATTCTCATATTTGATGAGGTTATAACCGGTTTCAGGATAGCAAAAGGCGGTGCACAGGAGTACTTTGGAGTAACCCCTGATCTTGTGACATTTGGAAAGATACTGGGAGGAGGATTCCCAATTGGAGCTTTAGCCGGTAAAAGAGAAATTATGGAAATGGTGGCCCCATCAGGTGATGTTTATCAGGCAGGAACATTTAATGGAAATCCTGTATCAATAAAAGCAGGTTTGACTTCATTTAAACAGCTTGATAACAAATTTTATGAGGATATGCGTGTTAAAGGCGACAATTTAAGGGTTAGAATGCGCGATATCCTTGAAGAGTGTGGTTTAAACTTTAAAGTTGCAGGCTTGAGTTCCATGTTCCAACTGTACTTCACAGACAGGGATGTTTTGAATTATGAAGATGCTAAATCCTCTGAAACTGGAAAATTTGATGTTTACTTCCATAAACTCCTTGAAGGAGGTGTATTTATACCTCCATCCCAGTTTGAGTGCTGCTTCCTGTCTAAGATGCATGATGAAGACGATCTCGAAAGAACTGTGGAAATCATGGAGGATGCAATTAAAACGGTTAAAGATGGGCTGGGATAGGTTTTAATCTTATCAACCTACTTTTTCCAGTTCCTCTATTTCAGTTTCTCTGATCCTTATTCATTTATCCTTTAATTCCTTCTACTTTTCCTTAGTTCATTGCCTCTTTTTGTATTTTGCTTTTTTAGCCCTAATTCTAACATTTGATTTTGGATTTACACCTTGTTCAACGCCATGAAGATAATAACAAAAACAATTGCAAAAAACACAGTTACGTAGATCCAACCATTTTTAAGGACAGAATTAGCATTGCCTCCATCAACCCTTTTATTTTGTTCTTTTATCAGCATACTGAACTGTTCTTCCTGTTTAATGGCCTCATTTAAAAGCAGTTTCTGGTTTTTGGCATCGTTTTGAACATTTTTTTCCCTGAGCAGATCCCACAGAACCCAATCATTCTTTCCAATGTCCCCTAAAATCTCATCTTCCGCATTTCGCTTTGAAGCTTCCTTTAAACCATCTTTTTCCTGTAAAGTCCCGGTTTTAAGAAGTTTTACAATCCTTTGTTTCACGATCTCATCGTTGTTTTCTGTTTCAATCTCGTTGGATTCTGCAACGTTCCGGTTAACTGATTCCACATCTAAACCATTTGATTCGGGATTCTGATATTCAAAATATTTTAAAGAACCACCACATTCGCATGATTCAAAATCTTCGAGCGATTCATCATCCTGAAGCTCGTAACGACCCTTACATTTTTCACATACCAGGTAACCTTTAGAATTTCCAGAGGATGAGCTCGTGTTAACCTCTTTGTTTGTATTTGATGTCAAGAAAACACCTCAAAATTTGGAAAGTTTCATCTCTTAATTCAAATTTAGGCATTCACTTTAATAAAGGTTGAGATTAAGTGTTTGTTTTAAACATCCAATTTAAATTAGAAAACCCTCATGTAAATTGAAGAAGGTGAGACCTGTGCTGATTAAAATTTTAAAATTTTAAATAAACTTGATTTAACTGAAATTACCATGTTAAAAGTTTTTTTAAGCGGATAAAGTAAAAACCCGTTTTTCTTCTTAGGTCTCATATTACTATAAACAAACTATAATTTTAATGGTATCTAGAGTATCGGGCTTTTTAACCACTTTCGGGGAGTCTCAGCACTTCAACTTGATATGGACACGTTAAGATCATTAAATAACTCATTAAACATAATCCTTAACTTTAAAATAAAAAACTTTTTATTTAATAAGATCAAAGAACTAAACAGGTATAAAATATTTTTGTGTAACCCTGAAGTATTTTAGATAAATTTATGGATCAATTAGGATGAAGATAGTTGCAGGTGTTGGGGAAAACAGGAGCATAGTTGAAGCTTCAAAAAATGTGGACTTTGAAGTTTTGCTGACAGAATCTGAAGATGAACTCGTTGATCTTCTTTTAAACGGTTCTGTTGATGCTGCAGTTCGCGGATCTCTCAATGCTTCAAAGATAATGGGCAGATTAAGAGCAAAATATCCGAAACTTTTAAGATCATCCCTTCTGGAGTTTCAGGGTCACAGGTTTCTTCTGGCACCTGTTGGTATTGACGAGGGAGACACAGTATCCCAGAAGGTTCAAATAATTGAAGCTGGAGCTGAATTTTTACTTGGACTGGGCATAAAACCTGAAATAGCGGTACTTTCAGGGGGAAGAGCTCAGGATAAAGGCAGAAGCCAGAGAATTGATGATTCAATTGCAGAGGGAGAACTTGTAACCTCCATCACAAGAAATAAATATTCTGTAAAACACTACTTTATACTAATAGAAGATGCAATAAAAAATGCAAACTTCATACTGGCCCCAGACGGTATCACTGGAAATTTAATATTCAGAAGCCTTGTTTTGGTTGGGGGAATAAAAAGTTACGGGGCCTTAACCCTCGGGATAAATGAAATATTCATTGACACTTCCAGATCCCAGAATGTGGAAGGATATAGAAGGGCACTGAAATTTTCCCATTACCTTGCAGGGTTAAAACGGATGCATTGAACCAAATAACTGATTTATGAATTAACTCATGATGGCCCAATAAAGCTTAATTTAAAGAGCTAAGGAACAATTCCCTATTAATTTACACTATTAATCTAATATTTGGGATTGATACAAGATTGAATACTGTGTAAAATTCATAATGGACGGCTCATGATAGAGTTTGGCTAAAAATTGTAATTATCTAGATGGTTTAAATGAGAATGAAGGAGTTAAAAATGGCTGTTTTAAAACCACTTTACGATCTCTACGAATGGTACATATCAAGGAATCTCACACAGGAAAACATGCCCAAGCACGTGGCAATAATAATGGATGGTAACAGACGATTTTCAAAAATTCAGGGAAATATGAACACCTTAGAGGGTCATAAACGTGGTATAGACACTCTTGAAAGAGTTTTGGATTGGTGTGTGGACCTTGGAATACAAATAGTCACTGTTTACGCTTTTTCAACAGAAAACTTTAAAAGGCCTCAAAAAGAAGTTGAAGGTTTGATGGAACTTTTCAGGGACAACTTTGAATCTATTGCAAATAATGAGAAAATTCACAGGAACAAAGTTAAAATAAATGCTGTTGGCAACCTTGAACTCCTCCCTGAGGATGTGAGAAAGGCCATAAAAATTGCGGAAGAATCCACAGCATCCTACAATGAAAGGCTTGTGAATGTTGCAATAGGATACGATGGACGCCTTGAAATAGTTGATGCAATAAAAAAGATTGTAAAGGATGTTGAAGCAGGAAAACTTGATATCAACAGCATTGACGAGAAGAGTGTGAGTGCAAACCTTTACACTGCAGGTCTGGACGATCCAAATCTTATAATAAGAACGAGCGGCGAGGAAAGACTCAGCGGGTTTCTTCTCTGGCAATCATCGTACTCTGAACTTTACTTCTGCGACAGTTTATGGCCTGAACTTCGTAAGGTTGACTTTTTAAGAGCTTTAAGATCTTATCAGCAGAGAGAAAGACGTTTCGGACTTTAAAATTTGTTTTTTTCATTGATCTTTTAATTTCTTCATCTTTTAATTTCTTCATCTTTTAATTTCTTCAGGTGATTTGAGTTTTTAAAGAATCTTTGATTTTACACGCTAGTTGATTTTACACGTTTTAGGATAGATAAAAAAAGTTTAAGGTGGAAAGAGGGACAAAATGATAGATGTACACTGCCATGTTGACTTTAAAGGGTATAACAAAAACCGTGAAGAAGTAATGCAAAGAGCAAAGGATAAACTGAATGGAATAATAAATTCTGGTGCAAGTTTAGGTGGAAACAGGCGCACGTTAAAGTACATGGAAAATTATAAGGGTTTTATGCATGCGAGTCTTGGGTTTCATCCTGTAAATGCTTCAAAAGCAGATTCAGACATTATTGAACGGGTTTTCGATGAGATAAACGAAAATATTGATGAAGCTGTTGCAATAGGGGAAAGCGGTCTGGATTTCCATGAGGTAACAGATCTTGAGGGAAGGCGCAGGCAGATCAAGGTCTTTTCAAGGTTTATAAATATGGCAGTTGAGTATGAAATGCCCCTAATTCTCCATGTGAGAGATGCTGAAAATCGAGCCTTTGAAATGGTTAAAAAACATTCGTCCATTCCTGACGTTGTGTTCCACTGCTACGGTGGTGACCTTGAAACAGCAGAGAAGATAATTGAGGAAGGATATTACCTCTCTTTTTCAACTATACTGAGCTTTTCAGACCATCACAAGGAACTTGTAAAGGATCTACCCCTTTCAAACCTATTGACGGAAACTGACAGCCCATATTTGTCACCATTTAAAGGTAAAAGGAATGAACCGTCCTTTGTTGAAGAAGTGGTGAAGACTCTGGCTGAAGTTAAGTCAATTCCAATTCGAGAAGTTGACAGGGCAACGGAAAAAAATGCCCGGAAAATATTTGGTATTTAAACATCAAGTTGATGGTGGTTCAGAATCTCTTTACTTACCTATCAATATTTACTTACTTATCACTGAATGTGTTGGTGGGAATATGAAACCATACGTTATATTAAACTCGGCAATGACGTTAGATGGGAAAATAGCAACTAAAACAGGTAGCTCTGAGATTTCAGGAAATGAAGACCTTTTAAGAGTGCATAAAGTCAGAAAAGAGGTTGATGCAATAATGGTCGGAATAAACACGGTCCTTGCAGATGACCCTCGTCTAACTGTGCACAAGATCCCTGCAGAACCATCTGATAATCCCCTTAGAATTGTGGTGGACAGCAAGGGGAGGACTCCACTCAATTCAAGGATTTTGAAGAGTGATGCACCCACCATAGTTGTGGTTTCAAAGGAAGCAGAGCCTGAAAAGGTTAAAAAACTTAAAGAAAAGGTTGAAGTAACTGTCTGCGGTAAAGAACGTGTGGATCTCAAGTGCCTCATGGGGGCAATTGCTTCACGAGGTGTGGAAACTCTTATGCTTGAAGGAGGTTCAACCTTGAATTATTCAATGCTCATCAATGGCCTTGTGGATGAGGTGAGGGTTTGCGTAGCTCCAATGATAGCAGGCGGTTTCAATGCCAAAACCCTTGTAGACGGTGAAGGTGTGGACTTTATGAAAGATGCTTTGGCCCTGGAGTTTAAAAAGGTCTACAGATTGGGAGAGGATCTTGTCCTGGAGTACAAGGTGATCAACTAATTTTGTTACAACCCAGTTCAATTAGCTCAAAAAGGTTAGTTCAAAAAATGTAACTATATGTCTGGCTGCAGTTAGCGTTAATTTAAAGTATAAACATGCATTAACTTCGAACAATTTAATGGGAATCTTTGTGTTAAGCTTATGAAGTTTAAAGTCCAATAAAATAAGAAGTTGTTTTTAAAATTTGTTGTGGAGAGATCCCTAAATGTTTCAATTTTTAATTCTTTTTTTTTAATTCTTTTTTTTTAATTCTTTTTTTTTAAGTCTTATTTTTTAAGTCGTCTGGTGTGTCAATTATTATTAATCTGCTTTTTAATCTATGATCTAACCTTCCCATTTTATTTACCCTCATTTCACTCTCTTAAGAGGAAGTAAACACCTCCTATTAAAAGCCCAATTGCAACCAACCATATGAGCACGTCAAAAAACTGAGGCACTGCATACTTTACAACAAGTATTAAAACAGCCACAATGATGTAACAGATTCCCATAACTTTTTCATTCATAATCCCACCCCACTATTTTACTTTGTGATTTGAAGGTATTAATATTATTGTCCGTTATTATGCTACTGTATTGGAAGGGCTGCACTGAGATTGCAGAAAAATTAAAAAGTTTAAATAAAATTAAAATGTGGTACACAAGATTGGGATGATTTAGAGTTAAGGAGAAGAGAAGATTTAGAGTTAAGGAGAAAAGATTTAAAATTGTTTTAATGGGGGTTAATTAGGTTGGGGATACAATTTTGGTAGGAGGAGCTTTTAAATTTTTTCCTGTTTACTTATAATATCCCTTTTCTTTTCAATATTTTAGTAGGATTATCCTTTAAAACCTTTTCAATCTCTTTTTTAGGAAGTCCTGCTCCTAAAGCCACTTTGTAAGCAGTTTCATAGGATATTAAATCCTCTGGCATGTGGGTGTCTGTGTCAACAACGAGGTCTGCACCAACTTCCATTGCAACCCTTGCAACGTGGCCGTTCCCAAGGCAGTGCCCCCTCCTTGAACTTAACTCCAGAGCCACATCATTTTCTTTTGCTATTTCTGCTTCTTCAACTGTTATAAGCCCAGGATGTGCCAGTATATCAACTTCAGGGCAGTTTACAGCCTTTAAATTGGTTCCCTCAATCACGGGTTCCACTATGGTCTCACCGTGTACAACCACGATCTCAGCCCCAAGATTCTTGGCCTGATCTGCAAGCTTTTCAATGATTTCAGATGGGGCGTGGGTTATCTCAGCTCCAGGTACGACTTCTATGTCCCAGTTGTCCCTTATATCTGTAACCGCTTTTATTATCCTTCCAACACAGTCTATGTTAGATGCATCAACGTGATCAGTTATTGCAACTGCTTCATGGTCCAGCACACTTGCTCTTCTTGCAATTTCAGATGGTAAAAGCTCTCCATCACTGAATATGCTGTGTGTGTGAAGATCAATTCTTTTTTTTATGGTGGAGTCCCCCTTTGATTTGATAGATTATTTATGGTTTGGAAACCTATTAAATATACTGATGATAACGGTGATACAATGAAATGTTCTGTTTTTGCCCCGTCCCATATAACGGGGTTTTTTGAAATAGTAGACCATCCAAACCCCTTAAAAATGGGATCGAGAGGTGCAGGAGTTGCACTTGAAGCAGGTGTTACCACTGACGTGGAAATAAAAAGTGGCAGGGGAGTTGATGTTAAAATCAACGGCAAAAATGACCCTAGAAATGCTTCAATAACCTATAAAACCATTGATTTAATAAAAAAACAATTTAAAACTCAGGAATTAAATGATAAAATCAATTTCAGTGGATTTGATGATACATCCAGCAAGAATGCTGTGGAAAAACTTACGGATAAAAAGATCGTTATTGAACACAGGGTAGACGTTCCAATAGGAGCAGGTTTTGGAACTTCGGCAGCTTTCGCACTTGGAACTTCCCTTGGGCTTGCAAAAATCCTTGAAATGCCAGTTACCCATAACAAGGCGGCTTCAATTGCTCATCTTGCAGAGCTGGAGATGGGAAGCGGGCTTGGAGATGTTATAGCTGAAATATGTGGGGGCATCGTTTTAAGGCTCAGGGAAGGAGCTCCTGGCATTGGGGCCGTTGATAAAATCCTTAAAGATGATGGTCTGTTTGTCATATCGAAGACCCTTGGCAAGATAGATACATCCAGTGTGATAAAAGATCCATTCTACAAGGAAATGATAAACAGAACAGGGCAGAGCTTGCTTTTTGAGCTTCTAAAAAATCCTGATCCCAGTTTTTTCATGAGGCTGTCCAGAAAATTTTCCCAGCAAACAGAGCTCATGAACTCGGAGGTTCTGGAGGTTGTTGAAGTACTTGAAGATGAAACTCTTGGCGCATCAATGGCAATGCTTGGAAATACAGCATTTGCACTATCTAAAAGTCCAGATGCGGGCGTTGAAGGAGCTTTGGTCTCTAAAATTGATTCTTGCGGATGCAGATTTGTGAAAAACAGGGATTAAATCCACATGGACTGTAAATGGTCATGATTCCTGAAATCATGATCTTCAACATTTGGAATCATAATACTACTTTTTTAATATAATATTACCTTCTTTAATCCCTTTTTTAAATATTTAAAGATTTTTTTCAGGTTTTGGAGTTATATGGTTAAAATGGGTATAATAGAAAGAATTTAAGTTAATGGAAAGGATTTAAGTTATGATCTAATAATTGATTTAAAAGTTAAAATAAGGGGGTGTATGATAAAAAATAGGAGAACTTAAGTTGTTGTGGTCCATTAAGACTTTTGAACATCTTCTATTACGTAAACAATACCTTCTGATTCGAGCTTACGCACTATACTTTTGGACATGTTTCCAACTGCAAACACAAGTATTTTAAGGCCTCTTTTTGCTGCAGCAGCCGTGGCATATGGAGTTGCAAACTCAAAATCAGTTTTAATACCTGCTTTTTCTGTAACGGCCTTTGAAACTGTCCCCATGGTTCCAACCTTGTCGAATCCTTTTTTATGTATTGAAGCGATCTTTTCAAAATCACAGGCCCGAGATCCGCCCTGTTTAATAGTTGGAAGTTTTATTATAACTACAGGTTCTGTTTTAAGGTCTATGGTACCTCCAAGTCTAATTAAAGCCACATCTTCTCCGGCTGATGCGTTGCTTAAAACTTCTGCGTAGGCAGATTTTTCCTCCTTAGTTGCGTAGAGTATTCCATTTTCCATTTCAAGCCAGACCTTTTCGCCAGCTTTCAGTTTCTCTCGAGCTATTGCAGGCCAGATTGATTTGTAAGTGTTCATGACGTCAAGAACGTTGTCAGCATATTTTCTGAGGTTTACTGCATCGCTTTTCACCTTTTCAATTCCCCGCTTCGTGATCTTGTACTTCGAACGCCCCATCTTTGTTTCCACAAATCCTTCATCCACAAGGTTTTTAATGTTTTCTGATACGGCCTGGACAGTTATTCCCATTTTATCTGCAATGTCCCTCTGTCGAAGATGTGGTTGGCCTCGAGCTATCTCTGCAAGTATCTGGAACTGTGTAAGCTCACCCTTCTTTTTAAAGACTTTCATAAATTTCACCGATTTAAATTAGCAAATAATTTTAAAGGATTTTTATAAAATTTTTACCCACTTTTAAAGTCTGCCATTTAAACTTTCATCAAAAATGTTTAAGAACCTTTCTGCACTACCATCAGGTATGTAAGCTCCACATGCCACTGAATGGCCTCCACCACTGCCACCTACCTTTTCAGCCACCTCTCTTATCAGATTTCCAAAGTGTATACCATCGTAGGCAAGCAGGCGGGAGCATCTCAAGGATACCTTCAAACCTTCACCATCTTTAACTTCTGTAAAACCTATTATTGGTTTTTTCCAGTCTCCATAACTCAAAATCATACCAGCTATGGTTCCTATAACATTGCTTTCTATTTCACTGCCGTTGAAGTACTGGATGTTGTTCATTGGAACGATCCTCTCCTCCTCCTGGATCCAATCCATCTTCTGGGCAAGGTACCTCTTGTGGTCAAGGGCCAGATTGTCCATTTCATCAAGTGCAAGAGCCCTATCTCCTTTTAAAACCTTAAGGGCAATTTCCGGGTGGCTGTGACGGCTGCACGCATTCACAGCAGTGGAAAATTCACTGGCATCCCTGAGGGGAGAATACTTCTCTTCTTTTAGAAAATCATAGGAGTCCCCTGAAATAAGTTTTGGGATGTACTTTACGTATTTTGGTGGAACTTCAAGGCTTAACATTCTAACAAGCTCTGAAAAAAGCTTACCCTTCTCTAAAACACTCAAATCACATAAAGATCTGTATTTTTTACCATTTGTTGTTGGAATGCCCAACTTATTTAACAGGGAAATACATTCGGTCTTGTTATTTGTTATTGGAAGTTTTACATCCCCAAAATATGATAAAGCCACAAATAAAGGCCTTGTTTGCCTTCCGTAGATGGAAAGGTCATTTATTGATTCAATGAGTTTAGCCTGGATACTGTCTGCAAGGATTCTCTGGTTTAATCCCTGCATTTTACCAGTTAAACTGTTTTGCATGTCTCCAACAGCGCTTAAAATACCCATCCAACTTAAATCATAGAATCCGAAGGTTTTAGCAAGTAGATATGTCATTCCACCCCCTGAAACCTCGTAGGATCCGTCCATGCCATAGAAGTTAGGGTTCAACTCTAGAAATTCACATTCCGTGGGAGGGTTCAGCTTCCTTACCGTGGGGTGATGGTCCAGAACCAGAACCTTGGATGAAGACGTGCAGAAACTGTCCAGATTCTGCCCTGAACCCAGATCAGAGAATATTGTAAGTTCGTTACACGCTTCGAGGTCTTCTATTTTATCTAGACTTATAAAATCAATTTCATGATCCTTTCCAAGCCTGTCTAGCATTGATGAGAGAATGGATCCGGCTGATATGCCGTCACAGTCTATGTGACTGTAAATCTTAATATCTTCAGCCTTTTCAACCATTTCATGGGCCTTTGAAAATGCCAGGTTCATTGTGTTTCCAGGATTTCCCACCATTTCATGGTTTTCTACGAATTGACTTTTCATGTTGAAATCCCTTTTTTTAAATTGAGAATTACTCAGCTCGTTGTTTTATATATTTTGTTTATCCTATTTAGGTATCATGGTTAAATCCATGTTTAAGACTTGAGTTACTGCAAGGCTAAATTTAGATGAAATAACTGGAAAAAAACTTTAAAAAGGTATGGATTTTAAGATATAGTTTTTAACAATTCAACAGTATTTCCGTCTTTCAATGGCCGTCTTTAATTTTTAAACAGTTTAATCATATATTTTAGTTTTTTTTCTCTTTTAATAGTTTATTAAGTAGTTATTTTAATTCAAATAGTTACTCCAAGTCAAAAAAAGTTTTTTAGGTTTAAGATCGTGAACCTCGGATCATGTTACTTATCTTAATCAGGGCCTCCAGTTTCGGCAGGTTCCTGTCTACAATAACCCTTCCTGAAACTTCCCACCATGATCTAGGATAAGCCTTGTTTTTTTCAATTTTAGGGGTCATTCCCAGTTTTTCAGCAGCCTTTGAAATTTCCCTTAATTTTGGGGAGCTCACAGCATCTTCTTTAGATATTTTTCTTCCTTCTCCCCGAGTTTTCTTTGAATCAATGTAAACCGGCCATATCACAGTTTTCATGGTTTTTCACCCGTTTGTTTATTATTTAACTGATATTTTTGCTCAGTTAACTACCTCGTTAACTTTCATTCAGCTGGCCCTATTTTTATAATTTCTATATTATTCCCCTTTTTATCCAGAACAGTCCAGTTGTGTGAACAGTTTGTCAAGCATGGCTCTTATAGTGTACTCTTCAGGAGTTATGGTTTTTATCTTCGCATCTTCAAGTGGTCTGGCTGTTACAGGGCCAATTGCAGCAACTAAAATATCTCCACTTCTTAAGGAATCTTCAAGTTCTGATTTTTTACCTTCCTCTTCTGCAACCTTGAAAAGATTTTTAACAGTTAGAGTGCTTGTAAAAGTCACAGCATCAATTTTTTCATCGATTATATTGTCTATGAGTTCTTTAACAACTTTTTTATCCTTTGGAACAGCAGATCTGTAAGCTTCAACCACCAAAACATCTGCACCCATTTTTTTAAGTCCTTCAGGGAGCACTTTCCTGGCTGACATGGTTCTTGGAATCCCTATTTTTTTTCCCTGTACATCAATATCCTTAAAAACTTCCAGAAGCCCTTCTGCAGTGTAATCGTCAGGAACAATATCTGCTTCCAATCCATTTTTACTTAAAAACTTGGCAGTCCTCGGACCGATAACAGCAACTTTACAGTCTGGTTTCAATCTCTTTTTAAGATCTTTACAGTGTTTGAAAACGGATAAAATTCCTGTTGGGGATGTGAATATCAACCAATCAAATGTATCGGCGGATTTACAGAGGTTTACAAGGGGTTTTGAATTTAGGATCTGAAGCTCAAGTGTGGGTGCAACCAGGGGCACACCACCCTTCTCTTCAACCATCTTCACAGCCTCTTCTACCCTCTCAACTGGACGTGTTATGGCCACCACTTTACTGGCTGTTTTTTTGCTGGTCATAAGCTGACCTCCTTTTCTCTTGCTTCCTTAAAAACATCCACAACATGTCCTACAACCACAAGGGCCGGGGGTTCAATATTCTTCTGAGCTATATCTTCTAGTGTTCCCGTTATTATTTTTTGATTGGCTGTTGTACCCCTTTCAATAACACACACCGGCGTTTTTGGGTCTTTGTACCTCATTATCTCCCTTGTATTCTCTTCCAACATCCCTATACCCATCAATATTATGATGGTGTCCGCATTGAAATTCCATTTCACCTGTTTCTGGGATTTGGTTGGATCTTCGTGTCCCGTTACTATTGTTAATGATGTTGCAACACTCCTGTGGGTTACAGGAAGCCCTACAGATGTTGGAACTCCTACAGCAGAGGTTACGCCAGGTATAAACTCCACAAGAATTCTTTCTTCAAGAAGGGCTAGCATCTCCTCGCCCCCGCGTCCGAAAACGAATGGATCTCCTCCTTTAAGTCTTACAACAACGTCGTGTTTTTTACCTTCATCCACAAGGATCTGGTTGATTTCTTCTTGTTTCTTGTAGTGTTCACCTGCCTTTTTACCGACATAGATGAACTCTGCACCATCTGCATATTTCAAGATTTCCTCGTTTGCAAGTCTGTCATATACAACCACATTTGCCTTTTTAAGTGCCTTAATGGCTTTGAGTGTTACCAAATCAGGATCTCCAGGTCCAGCACCTACTAAATATACTACCATGACCTCACCTTGAATTTTTGAGTTATGAACATTATTCCCTCAGGAATATCTTATTGCTTGTTGGATCCCAAAAATAGGATCCCCTAAATTTATTTTAAAAATGCAATTAGCACCATCAACTTTAGTTAACAATCTTTTAGTTAACAATCTTTTAGTTAACAATCTTTTAGTTAACAATCTTTTAGTTAATAATCTTTGAATTGTTAAAAAGTGCAGTGGATTGTTAATAATTAACAATTCCTTTAAAGAATTTTAAACCGTCGTCAGATCCAAGAATGCTTTCAGATGCCCTTTCTGGGTGGGGCATAACTGCACAAACCAGACCTTCTTCATCGCAAACACCTGTTATTGCCTCTGTAGATCCATTTGGATTTTCAGATTCAAAGGAAAGCACGATCTGGTCATTTTCATGGAGCTTTTCAATGTTTTCGGTGAAGTAACGACCTTCAGCATGTGCTATTGGCATTTTAATGACTTCATTTTTTTTGTACATGCTTGTAAATGGTGTTCGCACAGTTTTAACCTTTAATTCTGTCCATTTGCAGATGAACTTTGCGTTCTGGTTTACTGTGAACACTCCAGGCACGAGTCCAACCTCTGCAAGTATCTGGGCTCCGTTGCATATTCCAAGAACGGGTTTGTTTTCTTTAACAGATTCTTTTATGCCCTCTATAACTGGGGTTATGGCTGCTATTGCTCCAGCCCTCAGATAATCTCCGTATGAGAAACCGCCAGGTATTACAAGGGCTTCAAAGTCTGAGAGGTCCCTCTGATTCCACCAGATATAATCTGGCTCTGTCCCTGCAAGTTCGAGTGCATGGAAAACATCCCTGTCACAGTTTGAGCCGGGAAACCTTATAATTCCTACCTTCATCTTACTATCCCCTTTTACTCTATGGGAGTTATTTTTATTTCGTAATCATGGATCACCGGGTTGCAGAGGAGCCTCTGGCACATTTCATCCACATTTTCGCGTGCAGAATTTTCACTGCTTCCATCAAGCGAGAATTTGATAGTCTTCATGGTGTCTGTATTTTCAACCCTGTAATCCAGGAGGGCAAGAGCTCTCTGTATTGTGGCAGCTTCAGGATTTAACATGCCCTTTTTCAGATTTATTTTAACCTCAACATCGTACTTCATGATTGGTTCCCTTCCACTTTCTTGATCTTTAGTCCTTCTTAATGTAAAACTAAATCTAATTATTAATTAAATTCATTGATTGAATTTTAATTAACCATTAATTGGATAATCTAAATCTTAATTAAATATCCAAATTCCACTTTTTTTTGTCTTCATCGTCAAGTACACGTGATGCAACTGTGATGTAAGCTTCCATCACACCAGATTCACCTTTTCTGAAGAGGTCTTTGTCAAGAACGTCCCAGGTTTCGCTGTCCCAGAACCTGCAGGAGTCAGGGCTTATTTCATCACCTAAAACTATGTTCCCCTGACTGTCGTGTCCAAATTCAATTTTAAAATCTGGGAATAGAATTCCCTTGGATTTCAGGAAGTCCTTCAGTACACTGTTTATTTTCAGGGTGATTTCCCTTATGATTTTAAGTTCTTCTCTTGTTACAAAGCCCAGGGCGACTGCAATATCATCATTAAGTGTTGGATCGTGATATTCATCGTTTTTATAGTCCATCTGTATTATTGGAGGTTTAAACTCCTGTTTTTCTTCAAATGGGAAGTTTCTAAGTAGACTTCCTGCTGCTATGTTCCGGGTTATGATCTCCAGTGGTATCATCTTGAGCTTTCTGGACAGCATGTATCCTGGTTTTATAAGTTCTATGTACTGTGTTTTAACTCCGGCTTCTTCAAGGATCTTAAAAAACTTTGTGGAGATTATGGAGTTGTAAAATCCCTTTTTTTTAAGGTTTTCCTTTTTTGCACCGTCTCCTGCGGTTATATTATCTCTAAATTTTATTATAACCCTTTCAGGATCGTCTGTCTCGTACACGTCTTTTGCTTTGCCTCTGTATATAAGATTTCCAACTTCTGTGTTCATTTTAATTCCATTCTCACATTTTGTATTTAATGACTGTATTTCTGTATAATAATTGTCAAATATTTATATACAATATAAATTACAATTAATGATATTATATTTTTCTGGTTAATAATTTGTTGACTGATATTAAACGGACTATATTAAACGGACTATAATTGGAACCATTAATTAGGATCAATGTAGAAACACCTTAAAGGTGAGACCATGTGTGGAATTGTGGCATGTATACTTAAGGATAAACAAGCAGCACCCGTACTTCTGGGCTGTGTTAAAAGATTGGAATACAGGGGATATGACTCAGTGGGTCTGGCAACATCCTCGTCCAAAATCAAGGTTAAAAAAGACAAAGGTAAAATAGGTGAAGTTCAAAAAAAGCTGGAATTAACAGATATGCCTGGAAAAATGGGTATAGCCCATGTGAGGTGGGCAACACATGGACTTCCAACCAGGGAAAATGCTCATCCACACACAGACTGCAAAAATAGGATAGCAGTTGTACACAACGGCATAATTGAGAACTATAAGGAGTTAAGGGATGAATTACGGGAAGAAGGACACGTATTCAGATCAGAGACTGATACTGAGATCATTCCACACCTGATTGAAAAGTACATGGATAATGGGTCAGATTTAGAGGAAGCAACCAGACTTGCAACTCAGGATATTAGGGGATCCTATGCAGTGGCAGTGATGTCCTCAGACGAACCCAACAAGATCATTGGTGTAAGGAAGGAAAGTCCTTTAATTGTGGGGGTTGGTGAAGGCAACTACTTCATAGCCTCGGATGTACCTGCAATACTTCCACACACCAATCAGGTCATTTACCTTAACGACAATGAGATGGTGATTTTAAGTAAGGACGGTGTTACTGTAAAAAACATGGACGGTACTGTGATCACTAAAAAAATTGATCTGATTGATTGGACTCCAGACATGGCAGAAAAGGGTGGTTACAACCATTTCATGCTTAAGGAAATCCATGAAGAACCTGATGCTGTTAAGAAAACTATTATGGAAACTTCCCAGATTAAAAAAATGGTTGAAACCTTTCCAAAATTCAACAGGATCTGTTTTGTTGCATGTGGAACATCTTACCATGCATCTATGGTTGGAAAATATCTGTTTGAGAGTTTAATCGGTATTCCAACAGATGTTGTACTGGCATCTGAATTTGAATTTTCAGCGGGCGCACTTGATGAGAAGACCCTCGTGATCTTCATAAGCCAGTCTGGAGAAACTGCAGATACTCTCAAAGCCCTGAGAACTGCCAATAAAAAGGCAGAAACCCTTGCAATAGTTAACGTGCTTGGAAGCACAGCTACAAGGGAAGCAGATCATGTTATATACACAAGGGCAGGTCCTGAAATAGGGGTTGCAGCAACAAAGACCTATGTAAGTCAGTTAACATGCATATACCTTCTTGCAATTTGTATGAATGGTAACAAGAAACTTTTAAAGGAAATTGAGAAGATTCCAGATTACATGAGAAATGCAATTGAAAAAGAAGACCACATAAAGGAAATAGCCGAGAAGTACAAGGATGCAGATGACTTCTTCTTCATAGGAAGGGGTTTTTCCTATCCAACTGCAATGGAAGGGGCACTCAAACTTAAAGAGATAACCTACATACATGGGGAAGGATACGCAGCAGGAGAACTCAAACACGGACCATTAGCTTTGATAGAAGACGATGTGCCTGTTGTGGTTGTTGTACCACCGGGTGAGAGCCACGACAGAACGCTCGGCAATGTCCAGGAAGTAAATGCAAGGGGTGCAAGTGTGATAGCAGTGGGCTCATGTAAGGATAACACACTAAAATCACAGTCAAGTGACATAATAGGATTTGAAGATGAAATAAACGAGTTCTGGTCTCCATTACCATACGTGGTTCCATTACAGCTTTTATCCTATCACATGAGTGTTGCAAGGGGAATAGACCCAGATAAACCTAAAAATCTGGCAAAATGCGTTACAGTTGAGTGAAAATCTAGCTTTCATCTTTTATCTGCACTTTTTTATTTTTTTCATTCTTCCTGGATACTAACAAGTCTACTTATTTCTGTGGTGGCTATGTTTGGAGATCCAATTCAAAACAATTTTATGCAGGTGGATCCAAACACAATATAAAGTTTAAAAGATTTTGTGCAATGAAAAAATTAGGGAGAACACCTAAGAGATAGTTGTATTTGAATACATCGTTTGAGTAAAGTTGTATCTGATAAATAAGTTGTATCTGATAAATATTGAATAACATTGAACAAGAACTGTATTGAATAGAAATTCGTTCAGGTAGGTTTTGATGAATCCAAGAAAAGCTGGAGCAGTTTTCATAGTTTTGATGGTGGCTTTAATCGCATATGGTTGTGCTTCATTTGCAAATGTTATTGATGTTGGAGACAGTATAGGTACGGGTATCATACCTTCAAATCTCAGTTTAAACAATGAACAGACAATATCAACCATAGGAGATAATTCCTTTAAACCAGTTTATGTTAACAAGAGAACAGTTGTCAACGTGACCAACACCACCAATGTAACTGTTACAAACACCACCAATGTAACTGGCAATGTAACTGGATCAAATCAGTAGGGAACTGACTAATAGGGAAATACTTTTGATCCCCTGAAATTTCATCTAACAATAATTGATAAACACTTAAGGTGGTCTTTAATGAGGAATGAAAATGAGGTTGGAGAGAAAATTCGTCACCTAAGAGAAGACAGGAACGTATCCCGTGAGGAACTTGCACAGAAAGCCAGCTGCACAGTTGAACTTATAGAAAAACTCGAAAACGGTGCACCTGTACCATCACTTGCACCTCTTTTGGGTATTGCAAGGGCTCTTGGGGTACGTTTAGGCACTTTCATGGATGACGCACCTCAAACCGGACCTTTTGTGGTCAAAAATGGTAAATCTGAGAATGTAACCCATTTTTCAGGAAATAAAGCTGTTAATGGAAATGCTCTGGATTTCTACTCCCTTGCCTATGGTAAAAGTGACAGGCACATGGAACCCTTTATAATCGATGTGCACCCTCTGGAAGGGGACTACAAACTGAAACCACATGAAGGAGAAGAGTTTATATACGTTATGAATGGACAGATAGAAATCATGTACGGTCAGGAAAACTACATCCTCTCTGAAGGCGACAGCATCTACTACGACTCTGTTGTACCCCACGATCTGCACGCTTACATGGAAGATGCAAAAATCCTTGCAGTGGTGTACACACCAATCTAACGGATTTTTTCCTTTTTTTATAGGATTTAACTCAGAATTTTGGAGCTGAACAGGTTTGAACTAGAATGAACAGGTTTAAACTAATTTTTGGAGCATGAAATGACTCAACTGGTTTTTAGAGCATAATATAATTCTAGAGCAATAATAATTTTAGAGCATAAGTTTAAACTAAGGGATCCTAAAAGTTAAATTAGGATCTCATAAACTTAAAGTAGGATATCATAAAAATTTAAACTATAATTTTAAGTGTTTTCAAGGTTAAATTTTATTAATTAAATTTTTATTAATTAGATTCTTGTTAAATTTTTTTAAATTCAACAATCAAGAGGCAACGCTTTTAAAGCTTACCTCAACTTTTAGAGGAATTTAAATGTTTAAGACTGTAGTAACACCAAGATTCGGCGATGCAGACGGACTTCGCCATATTAACAATACAGTGCTTGCTGTATGGTTTGAGCAGGCACGAAATCCAATATTCAGGATGTTCACACCAGATTTAGACCTTAGCTATGAGAAATGGAAACTTATAATGGTCAGAACAGATTTTGACTTCCTATGCCAGATGTACTATGAAAAAGATGTGGAGATCAGAACTTACGTTGTTAATATAGGTAACACATCCTTCACACTCAGACACGAGGCATGGCAGGAAGGTAACCTTAAAGTTAAAGGAAATGCTGTACTTGTGCATTACGACTTTATAAATGAGAGATCTGTACCCTTACCCGATTCCATACGGGCACAGCTTTCAGAACACCTGTTAACCCAAGAAGAAATTGAAGCCATGAATAAAGGAGCCATGAACAACAAGTAGGTTGATCTTAAAGGGTTTAATGAACAGTTTAATGGATCTGATTAAGTTCATGGATTAGAATTCATGGATTAAAAAAAATCACCTGATAGATCAGCAAAAATCAGATCTACTAACCTTTTACTTCATTAAAGAAGATTATAAAGGAAGATTAATAAAGTTTCATATTAAGCAAAGGTTTTCATGATATACTACGGTTTTCATGATAATTTTTCATGTTAAACAAAATTTAAAAAGATTAAAATGGTGGACTATGCTTTTTACAGAGGATACAGTGGGTGAATTCTTTGAAAAAATGGTTGAAAAGGACCCTGATAAGGAATTCATGGTTTACCCGGATAGGGGTCTCAAGTTTACATACAGAGAGTTCAATGAACGTGTTAACAACATGGCAAAAGGACTGCTTGCAATAGGTATAAAAAAGGGAGATCATATTGGTATATGGGCATTAAACGTACCTGACTGGTTAACGTTCATGTTTGCAACTGCAAAGATAGGTGCCGTACTTGTAACTGTCAATACTGCCTACAAAAGCCATGAACTTGCTTACATACTTGAACAATCTGATATGAAGGCCCTTGCAATTGTAGATGGTTTCAGGGACGTTAACTACATCAGGGAGATCTATGATCTCCTACCCGAACTCAAAACCCAGCCACGAGGCAGCCTTAAAAGCAGAAGATTTCCCTTCCTGGAGCATGTGATCTACATTGGACCTGAAAAACACAGGGGAATGTACAACACTCATGAGCTTCTCCTTCTTGGAAGACACACACCTGAGAAAGAACTTAAAAAGGCTAAAAATGCTGTTAGTAATCATGACGTTGTTAACATGCAGTACACTTCCGGAACAACTGGCTTTCCAAGGGGAGTTATGCTCACACACAGAAACATTCTAAACAACGGTTATTACATAGGAGAAAGACAGAAATTCACAAGTTCAGAGAGGTTATGTCTTCCTGTGCCACTTTTCCATTGTTTCGGCATAGTTTTAGGGGTTATGGCGGTGCTCACCCACGGTGCAACCCTTGTGATGCTTGAAGTCTTTGATCCGCTTATGACGCTGGCAGCCGTGCACAAAGAGAAATGCACAGCACTTTACGGTGTTCCAACCATGTTCATAGCGGAATACAACCACCCAATGTTTGAAATGTTCGATCTTACAAGCCTCAGAACCGGTATAATGGCAGGATCTCCATGTCCAATTGAGGCCATGAAAAAAGTTATGAAGGACATGCACATGGCGGAGATAACAAGTGCCTACGGCCTTACAGAGGCTTCACCAGTCTTCGCACAGACCAGTGTAAACGACCCAGTTGAAGTGCGGGTTGAAACTGTTGGCAGGAAGATGTCAAACTGCGAGGTCAAAATCGTTGACCCGGAAACAGGTGAAACATGCCCAGTTGGAAAACCTGGCGAGATATGCTGCCGCGGCTATAACGTCATGAAGGGTTACTACAAAATGCCTGAAAAAACAGCTGAAACCATTGACAGGGATGGCTGGCTTCACAGCGGAGATCTGGCAGTTGAAAATGAAAAAGGTTATTACACCATTGTTGGCCGCATCAAGGATATGATAATTCGCGGAGGCGAAAATATTTATCCCCGTGAGATAGAAGAATTTCTTTACACCATGCCAGGCATTCGAGACGTCCAGGTCGTGGGAATACCCGACAAAAAATACGGGGAAATTGTGGGGGCCTTTGTTATACCAGATGAAGGTACCGACATCACAGAAGAAGACATCAGGGACTACGCGCTCACGAAGATAGCACGCTACAAAGTTCCAAAACATGTTTTTATTGTAAAAAAATTCCCACTCACCCCCAGCGGCAAAATTCAGAAGTACAAACTCAGAAAACAGGCAGTTGAACTTCTAAAGAAAGGGGAAAATGAGTTCTAATGGGGTTTTATATTTGGAACTGGTTAAAACTGGGTGCTAAAGATTTTCTTTTTAAGACCTTTTTTAAAGTTATACGGGCTCAATCACGTGTTAATTTAAAATTTAGAATTCAATTTTTTTACTTTCATTAAGTAAGGAGAAAAAATAGGGTTATCCAGAGTGTAATGGTTAAGCTCTACAAAATTTCAGTCCAAAAATAAGAAATATAAAACAAAAATAAGAAATATAAAAAAAGATGAGCTGGTTTAAACGGTTTTAATTTTAATCAGCAATTAGAAATATAAAAAAAAGATTTAAATGATAATTTTAAGAAAAAATAAAAAAGTTCTGGAGTTATTTCCAATCGGTAGTGCCAAAGGTGCCGTTAACACAAGGCGAAAACCAATTTTTTACGGTCATCTTAAACTTGGAAGGAATGGAGACCTTGTAAGGCCCTACAGGTTCATTGTTAAAAAGGACCCTGAAACAGAGAATCTCTTCCCTCCAAGTGAAGCAATTAAGATCCTGAGAAAACAGAATGTTTACCTTGTGGGAAAAGATGAGGAAACAGAGGAAATGCTTAACTCACTGGATATACCCTTTAAAAGAACCAGAATCTGCAGGCACTGCCTGTTTGAAGGTTACATAACCCTCATAAGGAAAAATTCATCCTACCTTTACCATAAAGAGAGAATATGTCGCATTTGTGCAGAGAAAGAAATAAAAAGGGAGATGAAGTCAAGGGGATTTGACATGAGCACCTTCCCCAACTTCAAAAGGATGCTGGATAAGACAGGAGACCTTAAAAAAGTTTTAAGTGTGTTAAATCCAAGGTTCAATCCTGTTAAAAATCCTGAGCTCACACTCTACGATAAAATAGGCACTGGAGGGAGGGACAACCTTCCAAAGGTGAAGGTGGACGATATCAGGATCCCTGAAAAACTCAGAAAAGTTTTAAAAAAGCAGGGAAAATATTTACTGCCGGTGCAGGTGATTGCCCTTCAAAACGGGCTTCTTGAAGGTGAAAACATGCTGGTTGTATCTGCAACAGCCAGCGGTAAAACACTGGTTGGCGAAATTGCAGGACTGCCCAGAGCACTTGAGGGTAAAAAGTTCATGTTCCTTACGCCACTTGTAGCCCTTGCAAACCAGAAGTACAGGGACTTCAAGAAAAAATACAGAAAACTGGGACTTAAAGTTGCAATACGCGTGGGAATGAGCAGAATAAAGGCAAAAGAAGAACTTTCACTTGTTGACAATGATGTTAAAGATGCAGATATAATTGTCGGAACCTATGAGGGGCTTGATTTTCTTTTAAGGTCCGGAAAAGCATCAGAAATTGGGAAACTCGGCACAGTGGTTGTGGATGAGATACACATGCTGGATGATGAGGAACGTGGTCCAAGGCTCAATGGTCTCATAAAAAGACTGAAAACCCTCTTTCCAGACATTCAGATCATAGGACTGTCTGCAACAGTGAAAAATCCCGACGAAATTGCAGACAAATTCGGAATGAAACTCGTGGAGTACGGTAAACGTCCAGTTCCCCTTGAGCGACATCTGGTGTTTGCAAGGTCAGAGTACGACAAGGAGGATCTGATGTCGCGTTTGTCGCGTCAGGAGTACAAAAACGTTTCAAAGAAGGGTTTCAACGGCCAAACCATTATTTTCACCAATTCAAGGAGAAAAACCCATTCAATCGCAGATTATCTGACCAAAAGGGGTGTTAAAGCTGCAGCATACCATGCAGGTCTTTCTTATTCAAAGAAAAGTAGGATAGAAAAGGAATTTGCAAAACAGGAGATGTCCGCAGTTGTAACAACTGCAGCACTTGCGGCTGGAGTGGATTTCCCAGCCTCACAGGTAATATTTGAGACCCTGACCATGGGAAATAAGTGGCTGACACCAAATGAATTTTCACAGATGCTTGGAAGGGCTGGAAGACCATCTTACCATGACATGGGGAAGGTTTACCTTGTACCTGAGATCGGCAGAACCTACGATGAGGAAACTGAGGATATGCAGGCTGTTGCACTCCTAGAAAGTGATGTTGACCCAATAAATGTGGATTACTCAGAGTACGATGTTGTGGAACAGTTTCTGGCTGATGTATGTTCAGGTAAGGCCAGAAACATTCACGATCTAAGGAAGGCCTACACGGACGAGGAAATACCCCTAACCTTCCAGGAAGCTTCCAGCATTTTAGTTGATCAGGGTCTTGTAACTGAAAAAGAAGAAAAGTTAACACCTACAAGATATGGTAGGGCTGTTTCAGTATCCTTCATGAATTATGAGGATGCTGAATACGTTAAAAAGAGCTTAAACAGGGTTCATCCCCTTGAAATTGCCGTGTTTCTGGAGCCCTTTGAAAGCGCCTACATGTCCAGCAGGATAACCCAGAAACTTGGAAGGGCGCTCAAAACCAACATTTCATCGAGACTTTTTGCAGATTCAACCCTTGACATACTCTCTTCAGGGGATGTTATCGCCAAGCTGGAACCCAACATCAGGGATCTTCTGATAAACCTCCAGATCGAATTTTTATCCTGTAAATGTAAGGACAGACCATTTTGTGGATGTTTCCAGGCAGAACTTTCACGCAGAATCCTAAAACAGCGCATGATGAATCAGGACCCTGTTGATATAAGTAAAAAACTCATGAGGCGCTATGGAATACATGCCTATGCAGGGGACATCTTTTCATGGCTTGATTCTGTTGTGAGAACCCTCGAAGCCATCAAACGGATTGCTGGAGCATTCAACAAGCATAAAGTTGTTAAAGAATGTTCTCGTTTGATAAAAAAGATTGAAAGCGGATAAACAGGTAATAATCCAATTTATAAGTTTATCAAATATAATTTTGTCAGGAGATACAATTTTTAATTTAAAGTTTTTTTTAAAAGGTTTATTTTTTTAGCAGTGAATTCCTTTCAAACTCTTTTTAAACTCTTTATTTTTAAAGTATTTTTAAATTATTTCAGATCTTTAATGGTTTTTTAATTTTAGAACATTAAATTATAAATTTTTAAAATATCCTTACTGCTTATTATTTATTTTTAATTATTCTTTTGAATTTTTTCCCTTTTTTGAATTTTTTCCATCAACTTTCAGTTTAAGGGATTAAAAAAGTAAAAAGAGTAACAAGTTTAAGAAAAGATTTAATGAGCTAAGAGCACTTCAACATCTTTTATAATAGCTTCAACGGCATCATCAAGCATCTTCTGACCCAAATCAGGATCCACGTGGACCCCATTTTTTTCAACAGTCATGGCGCCTTTATCAATACCCTTTTCGGCTTTACGGGCCTCAGTTAAACCAACCATGCCCACTTCAGGGTACACCTTGAAATCACAATGTTCATCAAGCCGTGATTCATCCAGAAATCCAAGGGCTGCTCCCATTGAGAGTTCACCTGTTCCTGCATGGGGTCCCTCAATTTCAACTATGCGGTTGTTTAAAATAATTTTAAGGCCGAGTTCAGCTTCAAGTTTCCCTAAATAATCTTTTAGGGGAACGTTGCCTCCGTGGCCGTTTACAAGAACGATCTTTTCAAGGTTCAAAGATCTCCGGGCAGACCTCAAAGTTGGTTTCAGTTCCCTCTCAATCAGATCCTCCACCTTCATGTGCACACCGTGTTTCACATAGTCGTACTCTGTTCCAGCATAGAGGATGCCCAAAAACATTGCTCCAGTCTGAATAGATGCCTGCAAGGCCAGATAAGCTGCTATCTTTGAATCTGTGTCGATTGGAAGTGCTGCACCGTGGTTTTCAAGGGGGGAACCCACCGCAAGAATTCCAATTTTGTGGACGTCTGGAGACAGGATATTCCCTGATGAATATCTGAGTTTTATTTTCATGTTCTCACTCAAATTTTGATTTTTAGCTTTAAATTTACATTTAAAGATTTACATTTGATAGTTCTAAATTTCCAGCTCCCAACTAATAGAATGGATTCATAGTATAGCATTCATTTAAATCCATTTGAAACATCAAATCTTAGATGGTTAAATTCCAGATCTTGTCCCCTATGTAATGAATGGTTTTCACAGCTTTACCTTCACTTCTTTCAACCATTTCAGGTCCTGAAATCAGGCTTCTGCCCGTTGCAAGGGGTTTTCTATGGTTCTCGTCCACAATTATAACAAGGTCCCCCTCCTTTATATCTGGATCTGCATCTGTTATGCCTGGAGCCATTATGTTTGCACCCTTTGCAACGAATTTAACAGCTCCCATATCCACAACAACGTATTTTGATGTTATTTCAGTTCCAAGTGCACCTTTGAGTGTTGGGAAGGGTGTACCCTCGACCATCATGATGGCTGGGCTGCCATTTACAAGTATTATATCTCCTTCATCTGTTTCTAAAAGTTCAACCCTGCTTTTCGGGGTTATGATCTTTGAATAATCACCTAATTCTTCTTTAACTTCTTTTAACTTCTTTTTTTTAAGATAAAATCTTTTTCTTATCTTCAATTTATTACACACCTTTCTTAGGATATTGCTCTTTCCCAAGTTCAATTGAAACTTTTATAATTACTCCAATTAAAACTATTTTATACCATATTATTTAACAACGCATACATTTAAATATAAATCACACCAACATTGAAGTTATAGGAAAGGTGATATTGTGAATGCACAAAAAAATTCAAACACATCAAGACCACTTGACGTGTTAGGTAAATCATTAAACTCTCAAGTACTTATAAAGCTCAAAGGTGGAAAAGAGTTTAGGGGAGTTCTTAACAGTTTTGACATGCATATGAACTTGGTATTAAGCGAAGCTGAAGAATTAGATGGTGGAGAATCCTCCACAGGACTGGGAGTTGTTCTCATAAGAGGAGACAACATAGTTTATATATCCCCAGAACAAATATAAAATTTCTTCAGAGTTTAAAACCTAAGAGTTTAAAATCTAAGAGTTTAAAACTTAAATTTTAAGATCATGGAGGATTAATCTAATGAAAGGTACACCATCATTTGGTAAACGTAACAAAAAAACCCATATAAGATGTAGACGTTGTGGTAAAAACTCCTTCAACGTGCACAAAAAGTACTGTGCAGCATGTGGGTTCGGAAGATCCAAAAAGATCCGAAGTTACAACTGGCAGAACAAGAAAATTACAGGTTACAGGTTGAAATAAATGGATGCACGAAATCCAATAGATGTCAGGATAATCGTGGAAGGCGCATCTGATGTGGAGAAAGTGTCAAGGGCAATGCAGAACATAGCCCTTGGTGCTGAATACCACATCACCATTTCTTCCATCATACCTACCACCAACCCTGAAATAGCTAAAAAAGCAGTTCAGGGTGCAGATGTGCTGTTGATTGCAACGGATGTTGATGCACCGGGCAGAGAACTTGCAGATAAGTTCCAAAAATGTCTTAAAAAGGAAGTAGGACACATAGAAAGGATGAAATTACCATTCGGGCATGATGTTGAGTACATAGATCCTGCAATCATAAGGAAGGAGATAAAAAATGCGGTGGTAAGGGCAGGACTTCTTTCAGTGGCAAACATAGGCAGGTACACTGAAATTGAGCACAGACTTTGGGAATTAAAGGATAAATTAAAGGCCTTAAAACAGGAAAATGAAGATTTATCCATTGAAAATCAGGATTTAACGCTTCAAACTCAGGAACTTTCCAAAGAAAATGAGAAGCTTGAAAACAAACTTCATACTGTTGAGGAAGAATTCCAAACTGCAAAAGAGAGACATGCAGATACCAAGAACAGGTACAACATCCTCAGGAATAAAAAACTGTTTGAGGCATTTTCATTAAAGGAACTGTGGAAAAAGGCATTTAATGAAGAATTAACTGATGAAGAACAAATTTATTTTATATCGAATGAGTTCAAACCCGAAAAAATTGTTGTGGGACAGGGTTACATTGCAGCACCTTCAAGGGAAGATGCAGTAAATTGGCTTAAAATAATCAGGACCGTTCTAATTTTTTACGATTCTAAAATTGATGACTTAAAAGCAGATTTTGGCGATGAAAAGTTTGACTCCAAACTACTTAAATAACGATCTTAACAATTTCTTTTGTTCTAATTTTTATCCGGGTTACAATGATAATGTATCAGGGAGATTTCGAATTGCAAGATAAATGTGGTATTATAGGCGCTTACTCTCATAAAAAATCTAAAAACATTTCAAGATCCATATATTACGGGCTATATGCGTTGCAACACAGAGGACAGGAGTCTGCAGGCATATCAACCCATAACGGTGAAAAAATGAGCACCTACAGGGGTATGGGGCTGGTCTGTGACGTTTTCAACAACGGCAACATGGATGGTCTTGACGGTCACGTTGGCATAGGCCATGTGAGATACTCCACCACGGGAAAATCTGAGATAGAAAATTCACAACCATTTTTCAGTGAGTTTGAATCCGGGACAATTGCAGTTGCCCATAATGGGGATATAATAAACTCAATAGAGCTTAGAAGAGAGCTAAAGTTACTCGGATACAATTTCAGGTCCACAACAGATTCTGAAGTGGTGTGTCACCTCCTGACTGAGGAGTACTCAAAAACAGGGGACATTGTTGCGGCCATCAAAAATATTTCAAAGCGAATTATAGGCTCTTACTCTTTTGTTATACTTATAAATGAAGATCTTATTGTTGTCAGGGACCCAATAGGAATAAAACCACTTGTTTTAGGAAAAAAAGATGAAATGACATTTGTGGCTTCAGAAACTGTTGCTTTTGATGTTGTAGGGGCAAATTACCTGCGTGATGTGGAGCCCGGCGAAATTCTTGTTATAAACGATGAAATAAAAAGTTACAAAATGCCCATGGAGGAAAACACCCCCAGGGCTCATTGTATGTTTGAATATGTCTATTTTGCACGTCCAGATAGCATAATTGATGGAAGATCAGTTTACAACGTGCGTTTGAACATTGGAAAAACCCTTGCAAAGGAATTTCCAGTTGATGCAGATGTTGTGATGCCAGTTCCAGACTCTGCAATAACAGCTGCAATAGGCTACTCAAGGGAATCAGGCCTGCAGTACGGTGAAGGACTTATAAAGAACAGGTACATAGGAAGAACCTTTATAATGCCAACCCAGGAAGAGAGGGAAACCTCTGTAAAACTCAAGATGAACCCAATCAAATCAGAACTTGAGGGTAAAAAAATAGTGCTGGTGGACGACAGCGTGGTGAGGGGAACAACCTCAAAAGCCCTTGTAAATGTCCTAAGAGAAGCAGGGGTTAAGGAAATACATTTAAGGGTGGGCTGTCCCCCAATAACCTCGCCATGTTACTATGGAATAGCAATGGCAACCAAGAAGGAACTTATAGCCTCAGACAAGGAAGTTGAAGAGATAAGAAAAACCCTGGGTGTTGACTCATTAGGTTACCTTGATAAGGCCGACCTTGTAAAATGCATAGGTCTTGGAAGGGATGAACTATGCATGGGATGTCTTACAGGCGAATATCCAACACCATTACCTGAAAATATTGAAGAATATGAGGCAAACAGGTGTTAAAACACTTCATAATTTAATTTCATTTGCGGTTTTCGTTAACTATCACTAAATTCACTAATTTTTTTATTCCACTTAAATTACTTTATTTCCACTTAAATTAGTTTATTTAAATTAAGGACTTTATTTAAATTAAAATTTAATAAGTAAAAACAAGCTTTTAACAAAACAAGCTTTTAAGATGTTTAATCAAAAGCTTCAATAAATTTTGATTAAAATTCTAATCAAAATATGCAAGATTTTGGTCAGATCTGATCAAAAAATAACTTTTAAAGGTGGTAAAAATCGTAGAACTTCTTTCTCCAGCTCGTGATTTCACAGCTCTTGCAGCAGCAATTAACAGTGGGGCAGATTCAATCTATGTGGGGGTTAAAAGTTACAACATGCGTGCCAATGCAGCTAACTTCACAGTTGACGAGCTGGGAGAAGCTGTGAAGCGCTGCCACGACAGTGGTGTTAAGCTCTACGTCTGCACCAACATTGTGATGACGGACAGCCAGATAGATGGTCTCAGGAGCTTGATGCCACGGCTTCACTCCCAGGAGGTTGATGCCGTGATAGTTTCAGATCTGGGGGCCTGTAAAGTTGCATCTGAAAATGATGTTGACGTGCACATGAGTGTGCAGGCCAATTTATCCAATGTTGAAGCTTTGAAGGTTCTTGAAGGCATGGGTGTTGAGCGTGCAATTCTCTCAAGGGAGCTTTCACTTGCACAGATAAAGGACATGGCACGAAAAACCAGCCTGGAGATCGAAACCTTCATCCACGGTGCCATGTGCATGGCAGTATCAGGAAGATGCTTTCTAAGTTCTTATCTCTACGATAAAAGTGCAAACTGCGGTGAATGCCTTCAACCATGCAGAAAGGAGTGGAAGATCCTATCAGAGGATGGACATGAACTGATGCTGGAAGCAAAAACCTCAGGGAAGGATGTTGGAGAGAAAGGGAAAAACCTCGAGCAACAGAGTAAAACCCACATACTCAGTCCGAGGGATCTTTGCACTGTTGAGCACATACCGGAACTTGTTGAAGCTGGAATTGATGCTTTCAAGATAGAAGGACGTGCAAGACCGGCAGAATACGTTGCAACGGTTACATCTGTCTACAGGGAAGCCATCGATTCCTACTTAAAGGGATCCTGGGAGATCCATAGGGAAGAGAAGCTTCAAAGATGGTTAGAAGAGCTTCAAAAGGTTTTTAACAGGGGCTTTGACACTGGATTCTATTTCAGAACACCACATGAGACCAGTTCCTACAACAAGGCCACACACATCAAAAAGGACGTGGGTGAAGTTGTTAACTACTACAGCAAGGTTTCTGCAGCTGAGATAAGGTTATGGAACGACCTTGAAGTTGGGGATGAGATAATGATCCAGGGCCCGACAACGGGTTCCTTTATCCAGAAGGTTGAATCCATGCAGATCAATGGAAAAAACATTGAAAAAGCTTTTAAAGGACAAAATGTGGGTATTGCAGTTGAAGGTAAAGTCAGACCCCATGATGCTGTTTACAAGAGGGTTAAACGGGTTTAATATTCAGAAAAAGTTTTTTAAGTCTTGGCAGTTTTAAGCTTTTGCTATTTTGCTGTTTTTAATTTTCTGTATTTTTCTGTTTTAAAAAAAAGGATTTCTGTATCTTATGTTTTAAAAGGAAAAGAAAGAGAACTGGTTTTTTTTGAACCAATTAGAGTCAAACTAGATATTTTGCTTTTTAGTCTGTTATTTAATTCAAATTTCCAGTTAGTTACCCAAATCTTTCCTTATTTATTCAAATTCACAACTTCTTTAGGTGGGTTTTCTCCAGATTTTGAATGTTTTTCAAGCCTTTTAATGTATAAACGTGCCCATATATAAGCATTTATACCTCCAATAATGTTTCCAGCGACTATTCCCCACCATACTCCTTGCTGTCCCATTCCAAGTGGAATTGCAAAGATGTATGCGAAAATAGTTGCAAAGACCAGTTCCCTGAGCATTGTTAAGATGAGTGAGGTTGTTCCTTTCCCTGCTGCCTGGAAGATGGAACTGGACATGACTCCTGGGGGCATGAATATGAAGAAGAAACACATCACCTGGAGAAATGCGGCAATTGTAGGTGCCAGATATGCGCTCTCAGGGGAGTAGGCAAAGACCATTGCAATGTACTTTGCAAATATGAAGGTCAGCACTCCGGTTATCAATGCAATGATGAAACCTACTTTTATGGAGTAGTGGTGGGATACTGAAAGGTTTTTGTACTTTCTGGATCCAAAGGCAACACCTGCAACCGTGACAACTGAGGTTCCCACTGCTATTATTGGCATGGTTGCCATCATCACAACCCTCCATCCTGCTGAATAAACTGCAACTGCATCTGTTCCTCCAACTTTAACAAGTAAGCCGTTTAAGATACCTACCAGGATGGACATCACCAGGAATTCAGCACTTGCAGGCAGTCCAACCCCTAAAATATTTTTGGAAACCTTGCGGTCAGGGGTGAAGTCCTTCCGTGAGAAGGAGATGAAGGTGTCCTCCTTGATAAAAAACCAGTAGAGGAGGACAACTGAAACAAGGGCCATGGATATCACAGTACCCCATGCTGCCCCTGCTATTCCCCATCCTGCAACGTAGATAAGTATGGGGTCCAGAATCATGTTCAAAACTGATGATACTGCCATGGCATACATGGTTCTTTTAGCATCTCCCTCTGCTCGCAGAACACCGTACCCCACTCCTGTGAAGATCATGAGGATGGTACCTCCAAACATTATCTGTCCGAACTGAACTGCAAGGTCCACAGTGTTTCCTGCACCCAAAAGCAGGAGAATTGGTTTTAGGAACACTAGAAGTGGTACAGTTATGATAACTGATACACCAACCGTGATGAGCATGGAGTGTATTGCAGCGTTATTTGCATCTTTCTTCTTCTTTGCACCTATGTAACGTGCAATTGCTGATGCTGCACCAGCTCCAAGACCATTGCTAAGACCAACAAGTATCATGTAAACTGGGGTGACAAATCCAATGGCAGCAAGGGCATCTCCACCCAGACCTGCAACCCAGATGGCATTTACAAGGTTGTACAATGTCATTAGGAACATTGCAATGATCATGGGACCAGATAGTTTTATAATTGCTTTTTTTGGGTTTCCTGTGATTAAAGAAACGCCTTCAGTAATCTCTTTAAATTCTTTACTCATTAATTTTCACCGTTAAATTGACAATTTTTAAATGTTTCAATGCTGTTTTTTGCAAGTAAATTCATGAACTTCATTAACTGGGAGTACTCCTTGTCTGTTAATCCATGGCAGACAATTTTCTTCCACTTCTTTTCTATGGCCTTAAGTTCAGGTATGGTCTGTTCTCCCTTTTCTGTTAAAAAAATAAGGTATTTTCGACGATTTTCAGGGTCAGGAATGCGTCTTATGAATTCCTTGTCTTCAAGCTTTTTCACTGAGCGGGCGATGGCTCCCTTATCTATCTGGAGCTTTCTTGCAATATCGTCCTGAGTAATTCCCTGTTTATATGAGAGGAATATCAAACAGGGCAGTTGGCCGCCTGTGAGATTTAAATGCTTTGTTTCCTTGTTAATGAAGATAATATGGTTTCTAAGTACAATTGATAGGAGTCCCTGAAGTGGAATGTTTGAATTTTCCTTGTTCTTCCCTTTTTTTTCAGGATCTCCTGCTTTCTTGGATATCATAATGTACTTAGTTGGTACAAGCACCCATATAAATGTTGTCATGACAACAATTGTCATTGCAACAAAATGTTTCTGGGGGTTTTACTCATTTAAAAATAAGATAAACTCGAATTTAAAGCTTAAAATACAAAAAAAGGTTTTGACTATTGTTTTAAGGGTTACCTTCCTTTTTTATTCCTTTTCCATTTTTTTCAACCTTTGCAGAAGTAGCTTGAAGTTTCATTATATTTAAGGCCTTTTTCTTTCCAGACTGGACATTCATTACACTTGCAAACCCTGTTGGTGTTAATATCTTTACATGTGGCCTTGCCTGTTGCACAGTAGAGTCCTGGAACTTTATCTGGTTCCATCATCATGGGGCTGTCAAGGTCCTGTTGGGTTATTAGAAGCATTAACTTCAGTTTATCATTGACGCAGTGGCTTCCAACCTGAACCGCACATTTTTTACAGAGGCACCTTGTGATGTTGTCCCGCGTAAACTCAACTTTAACCATTTCATATACCTTCAGTTTAAACACTTTGTTTTTGAATGCTACGCCTTTTATTTAATAAGCCTTAAACTTGATAGATCAACGGTTTGAAATGTGAGACGTCTATTTTTGCATGGCCATTTAAAAGAATTTTGGCTTGCTGGTTCATGAAAAATTATAAGAAATATTGTTTTGATATATATTACTTGGGTAATAAATATGTTGTCAAAAATACCAATAGATGTTGGGAAAGTAAATAGTGAAGATTTAGACAGGGAGATATTAAGAATAGCCATAATAGGGGAGTTTGATGCCATAAACCTCTATGAGGAACTTGCAAACATGACAGAAAGCCCTGATCTCAAGGCTGTTCTCCTGGATGTGGCTGAAGAAGAAAAAACCCATGTTGGAGAATTTCAAGCCCTGCTTTTAAGAAAAGATAAACAACAAAGAGTAGAACTTGAAAAGGGCAGAAAGGAAGTTGAAGAATTGACAGGAACCAAATAATATAAAATAATTTTAAAAAATTAAAAAATAATTTAAGAGTACCCAACTTAGATTTACCGTTACTGCTCTTTTATTTAAAAGATTAAAATAAATTTTTAGAAATTTTAGGTTGTTTCATGGTTCATTGCCCTGCGGTAATCAACCAGATCCTTCACTGTGACAACAGGCATGTGATGTTTGTTTGCAAAGGCCACAACCTCAGGTAAGCGTGCCATTGTACCGTCGGGATTTGTAAGTTCACAGAGCACACCGTATGGTTTCAATCCTGCCATTTTCATGAGGTCAACTGTTGATTCTGTGTGTCCTCCACGTTCCAGTACACCGCCTGGGCGGGCTCGAAGTGGAAACACGTGTCCGGGATGATGAAGATCATCAGGCTGAGCATCATCTGCAGTGGCCGTTTTAACTGTTTTAACACGATCTGCAGCTGAAACCCCTGTTGTAACTCCCTCTGCAGCTTCAATTGATATGGTGTAGGCCGTTTGGAACTGGCTTGTGTTGTTCTCCACCATCATTGAAAGTTCCAGCTCCCGAACTTTCTCATCATCCAGGCACAGGCAGACGATACCGCTACACTCCCGTATCAACATGGCCATTTGAGGCTCGGTTAAGGATTCTGCAGCAAAAATTATGTCTCCTTCATTTTCTCTCTGCTCATCATCTGTGACCAGCACGCCGTTGCCGTTTTGAAGTGATTTCAGAGCATTTTCAACCCTTTCAATTGGTTCGCCAAACTGAGACAGTAAATCTTGATTCATGGTAGTATAACCTCCTTTTCTTGGTGACTTACCAGAACCAGGGCAAAAAAAGATATAGAGTTGCCTAAATCAACGTTAAGCTTGTATAATACAGTTAAAGTTGCTGGCAGCCTTACTCTCTTCCATCCGGACTTTCACCGTCGGCTCTGGATTTTCACCAGATCTGCTGACCTCCTCAAATGGGAGCGCTCGCGGGCTTCCCAGCTTAACCTGGGATACCGCCGGTGGGGATTTCCACCCCGCCCTGAGAATAAGTCAATGTTACATCACTTGTAATTATTATAAATATTTATCGGCTGGAGAACTCGAAGTTCTGCAAAAAAATTATAAAAAAGGAAGTAAAAAAGGAAGGTTAAAGATAAGTCAATTTCAAGGAAGCTTATATGGTAGTTACCTTGAAGAAGGTTAATTTAAGAGGTTAATTTAAGGAATACCAATTTTAAATAACCTCCCGAACAACATTTGCAATGGTTTTAAGAAGTATTGGCCCGTCTATCCAGGCCTGGCGGATGATGTAGCCTGGTCTGAGGTAGAACTTACAGAATGCCTTGCTTTGCATGTTTTTAAGTTCTTCCAAGGAGCACTCCATTGTCTCAATGATTGGGGATATGAGGGTGTACTTGGACCAGTCCCTGACTTTGATCAGGTTATTTTCAAGTGTCTGCTGATAAAATTTGGTTCCAGGGTAGGGTGTGGCCAAGCTGAAAATAGCGTAGGAAGGTTTCAGGTCCTTTACAAATTTTACAGTACGCTTTATACTTTCTTTGGTGTCTCCAGGCATTCCAAGAACAACCGAGGCAATTGTCCTCATCTTTTCCTTTCTGGATATTTCAAATGCATTTTTGATCTTTGCAAGGTTGGTTTTTTTGTTAACATTGTCCAGGACCTGTTGGTCTGCAGATTCAACTCCCATGAACATTGCGATACATCCAGCATCCCTCATGGTCCTTATAACTTCTTCATTCAGTGTGTCTACCCTTGCTGTGCATCCCCAGAAAACCTTCAGATCCCTCCTTTTAATCTCTGCACATATCTCAAGCACCCTCTTTCTGTGCAGTGTGAAGGTGTCGTCCATGAAGGCTATTGTCTCAATGTTGTGATCCTTTACAAGGTGCTCCATTTCATCCACAACGTTTTTAGGGGATCTTAAACGCAGTTTAGAACCGTGAAGTGCAGCAGAAGCACAGAAGGAGCATTGCATTGGACAGCCCCTTGTGGTGATGATGGTTGACATGTTGGTCTTCATGTTGAACAGTTTGTAGTGGTCCATGGGCAGCAGGTGTCTTGCGGGAAACGGCAAACTGTCCAGATCCATTATTGGCGGGCGTGCCGGTGTAACCACATCTTTAAATGCTATTCCATTAACCTCCCTCAGGTCTCCACCATTCTCAAGGGTTTTCACAAGATCCCTCATGGTGTACTCCCCTTCACCCATGACAACCACGTCAATGAAATCGTTTTCCAAAACCTCCTGATGATTGAAGGTTGGATGATATCCGCCCATCACGATAAATGCACCTGTAATCTCTTTTGCAAGTTTTGCAGTTTTCAATGCCTGGCTTATCGTTGGGGTCAATGCTGTGACCGCAACAACGTCGGGTGAGATCTTCTGCAACTCACTTTCCAGGTCTTTCCAGGTCATATCCAGGGCAGAAGCATCTATAATACTTACATCATTTCCATTTTCTTCAAGAACAGCTGCCATGTAAGCTATTCCAAGAGGTGGGGCTACTACTCCTATAAACTTATATTTAGAATCTGTTTGGGGTGGATTTATAAATGTTACTTTCATTGAGTCACCTTTTAATTGATTTACACGTAGAAATTAATTTGAACTATTTATATAATGTCTTCACTTAAAACTTTTGAATTTGCATAAAAACGTTCCAATTTGCTAATCATTCAGATTAGGATACCATAAGAAATAGAAGAAAGCTTTCAGATGGTGAAACAGCGCACCTACATCAAGCTATCCGTATGGAAAATATCAATGTGATCCCATGTAAAAAAAATAATAAGTAAAATTTAATGGATTAAAGTTAAAATGATTAGAAAAACATTATAATTATGGATTTTAAACGCTTTTTAAATGAAATACCACCTTTTTAAAAAAGCTTAAAATTTTCCCATTCAAGTTTCTAAAAGGATGTATACACCTTATTTTCTTATAACCTAACTTAAACCTTACTGTTGAGTGAAGTTCATATCTAAAAGTGTTACTTGATTACAATCTCCATTGAAAAATTGTTAAATTGGTTTACTGCAGATCTTTAAAGTTTTACTGCAGATCTAAAGCAGTTTTTCATGTAAAATAAACCATAAACGACTTGAAAGTGATATGATGGTGAAAATAACCATTAAAATAACCAAAATCACATTTAAAAACTGGTTCTGTAATGTTAACGTTGTTAATATAACCAGAAACAGGAAAGACCCATAATATTTACCTACAGGATCGTAAATTGGTTTTTGTGCTTTTGAAGTTGCTAAAAACTGTAGAAACATGAAAACCACCAGCAGGATCACCCAGAATGGATAAAATCCCAGAGATACAAGGCCTAAAAATCCTGCAGAAACCAGGATAAAATCCGCTATAACATCGAGGTACGCACCAGCAGATGATGCAAAATCCAGCTTTCTTGCAGTGTAACCGTCAAGAGCATCTGTTAACATGGCAGCTGTGAATATGATGATTGCCAGGGTTAGATCTTTATTTAGAGCTAGAAAAAAGAGAACCGCCAGAAGGATCCTGATAGCACTGATCTGGGAGGGTATTGAAGCTTTGAATTTGTTCTCAAATGCCATTTAAGCCCCCTATATGTATTTATTAGATAGTTTTCGCCTCTTGATATATAATGGTTGTGAATTGAATATGAACTTAAATGAAAAGATTTTAGAAAAAACACAAGAAATTTAAAGAAAACAATGGTTGTTGAGAAATACTATTAACAAAAACTTTTTTAGAATCCTGAGATATAACCAATTAATAACATTAACTGTCTTAAAGGTGATACCATCAACTGTAATATTGACAATCTATCCAAAATTGTTAAGCTGGGAAAGCCACAATTTACAGTTGGTTTATTTTTCTATTTCAGTATGGGAGCCTTGCTTGCTCTACTTTTGAATGCGGAGTTTATTTTAAGCAAGTTTATAATGGGTTACTCCATCCTATTTTTCGCTACCCTTGCTGTTCATTACCACAACGATTACTTTGATTTTGAAGCGGATCACTACGTTAAGCCCACTGCAATCTCTGGGGGGAGCGGAGTTCTGGTCGAAAACCCTGAATGGAGAGGTTTATCAAAAAATATAGCTTTAACCTTTATAGGTTTATCAATTGCACTTTCAATAGCCTTTTCGTTTATATTTTCCCACTCGGTGGAATTCGTTCTGTTTGTAATATTTGGAAACCTGCTTGCATGGTTCTACGCCGCTCCACCCATCAAACTATCTTACAGGAGGCTTGGAGAATTTGGAAATATTGCAATAGGCCTTTTATTTCCAGCTATGGGTTATTTTGTGTTGATGGGAACCTTGAACCTTCCTTTACTCATTTTCACAGTTCCAATCATGTTTTTACAGATGCTGTTCACAAGCAGTGTTGAAATTCCTGATATGGAGGGTGACAGTTTGGGTGGTAAGAGAACGTGGATCGTGCTTTATGGTCGTGGCTTCGGTTTCAGGGTTATTGCTGTCTCAGCGATTCTAAGCACGGCTTCCTTCCTCTTAATTTCTTTAACAGGTGTGTTTTCATCAACCATCAATTTTCAAGTACTCGCCTTTATCTCGTTGATTCCGTTGGTTTTAGGGGTTGTGGAGCTCGTAAAAAAGCCGCTTGATAGAGAATCAGCCACAAGATTTTCCAAGTACAATCTGGCCTCAGTTTTCATCATGGTGATTTTAATCAATATTTACTTCCTTTACCTTCTAAAAGGTGGAAGTTTCATTATTTAAATGTTTAAATTCATTGTTCGATACTTAGATTTATTTATGTCCCTTAAGGTTGAACTATGAATATTGCTAACGCGACAAAAATTGTAAGATTGGGAAGACCTCAATACCTAGTTGGGGATTTTCTTCTTTTCACCATGGGTGCCCTGCTTGCTCTGCTTTCAGGTGCGCAGTTTGTTCTAGGTAAGTTTATACTGGGATACTCCATTCTGTTTTTTGCCCATCTTTCGGTTCACTACAGTAACGATTACTACGATTTTGGAGTGGACAAGCTCAACAAACCAACCCCAATTTCAGGGGGCAGCGGAGTTCTGGTTAACAATCCAGAACTCAAAGAGTTTTCAAAATGGTTTTCAATTGTTCTTATGGCACTATCCATGATTCTCACGGCAATTTTCACGGTTGCCTTCAGATATCCCATAACCTTTTTTTTATTCCTCCTTTTTGGAAACCTTCTGGCATGGTTTTACACGGCTCCCCCTCTTAAATTGGTTTACAGAAGGTTAGGGGAAGTTTCAAACGTAATTGCCGTTGTTATATTCATGGGCACTGGTTACTTTGCACTGATGGGAACACTGGACCTTCTCTTTTTTATTTTCTGCATCCCTGTAATCTTCTTACAGCTCATATTTATCAACAGCTTTGAAATTCCTGATATGGAGGGTGACAGTTTGGGTGGTAAGAGAACGTGGATCGTGCTTTATGGTCGTGGCTTCGGTTTCAGGGTTATTGCTGTCTCAGCGATTCTAAGCACGGCTTCCTTCCTCTTAATTTCTTTAACAGGTGTGTTTTCATCAACCATCAATTTTCAAGTACTCGCCTTTATCTCGTTGATTCCGTTGGTTTTAGGGGTTGTGGAGCTCGTAAAAAAGCCGCTTGATAGAGAATCAGCCACAAGATTTTCAATGATCAATGTTGCACTCCTATTTTTGATGTCCATCTTGATTGATGCTTACTTCTTATACCTTATAAAATAAGTTTAAAAAGAGTTTAACCTTAAAAAAGCTTTTTTAGTTTTTTAATCAATTACTCTATAATTATTATTTTTAATCAATGATTTACAGGTACTTTGCAACGTTTTTGAAGTGGATCTTCGCCACTTCTGGAAGTAAGTCCTGTTTTATATCCTGAAGTTTGGAGCTTCTAAGATCAACACAGTATTTCATGTTTAAATTGTCCACTTCCTTTTCAAAGATGTACTTGGCTATGATGCTTGCTGCTGCAACTGCTATTTCAGATTCTGCCCCTGATTTCTGGATGATCTCAAGGTTGGTTCTATCAAGCTTTGAAAGCCTTTTCTCTGTTTTTTCAAGATCAAACTTGTCTATAACAACCTTGGCCCTTTTAAACTGGATTTTTTTCAGGAGTTTCTGGATTGCAGCGGAATGTGCCCAAGCCATCATATCATTGAGGTTTTTGTTTTCCCTCTGGAATTGGGAGTAAAGATCGTTGTACGTTTCAGGTAGTAGTACAACCGTTTGGTGTTCAAAATTCATCTTTCTAAGTTTTCCAGCCATATCCATTAATCTGGACTTTTTAATGGTTTTACTGTCTGCAACACCCAGTTTTCTCAAGTTTAATATATCTTCAGGGGATAAGGCTGTTGCAACCACAACCAAAGGGCCGTACCATTCCCCTTTGCCTGTTTCATCCGAGCCTAAAATGTAATCGTACAGTTCTTCCCTTTCCAGAACTGCATCAACCACCTTTTTAGATTCATCACTGCCGTTGTGAACCAGTTTACCTGAACTGTAGAGAACTATACTTATTTTTCCGTCCTTAACACGTAACATTTCATATTTGTTGGTGGGTTTGGTTTCTTTTAGCCCTTCATTTGAAATAAAAAGCTTTAATTTCTCGATTTCAGCGTTTTTGAGGGTTAGGGATGTTACATTCATGTAATTATTTATATCATGTTTTGTTATTAATTTTGTTGTTCAATGCATGTAGTTTAAAAAAATAAATGTACAGAGACAATAAATGGAGTTTTCAATCAACCTTCACAGTGGAAACTATTTTCTGGAAGGCTGGAACCAGATCGTCTATGGAACTCTGTTCTGCATTACCGTTTAGTAATGGGTTGAATTGTAGTATGCAAACCCTTTGATCCTTTACAACTATTGCAAAAAATGTTTTCTGGTCTGTATCATTTGAGTACACCAGCATCTCATGGACTGCCAGACCGTTGGCATTGGTGGTGTTTTCACTCAGCACGCTACTGTTTACATCCTTCAGTTCTGCTTTCTCTTCATCTAAAACGTCCTGAGTGGAGTTTGCATAGAAGCTAGATAAACTGTACCTATCAACCTGAAGGTTGTAACCTGCATCCTCTGAAATTAAATTTCCAATGGTGTTTCCATGGAGCATGCCCTCAAAATCCAGTGTTGCGATCTGATCTAAGAGAACTGAAGATTCAGACAGATCCTGTGGATACTCGAAGCTTATTCCACCATTTGAAAATGTACGGGTTCCATTTGAATTTGTAGGAGGTGCTGTAAATTCAACTGCTAAAAGTAGTATTATCAAGACTGCTCCAAGGAGGATAACTGCATGTTTTTGGTTCATGGCCAGACACCACATATCAATACAACTAAGTACTATTTAAGTATTACCTATTGGGGGCGTGAGCTTAAATGTATAAAATTTTGAAAATTAAATCGTTTTAATCTTGATAAATAAAAAAAGGTATAGATATCTAAATTTTAAGGGGTTACTAAAGGTTTGTCAGTTTCTCTAAAAAAAGAACTTCTTAGAGTTTACTTTTTCATAAGATGGAAAGGCTTAACTTTGTAAAATAACGATTGTTATAGTAGATTGGCTATTTCATTGAATTTCTTTCCTAAGAACAAAAATTTTCTTTGGCTGCAAAAGAATAAAGTTAAAAGACTATCTTTTTCATTGAATTTAAAATTTCTAGGGGAAATTTAACCTAAAAAAGAAATTTAACCTAAAGAAGATTTTAAGGAAGATTTTAAAAAAGATTTAGTACTGAAAATGGAGGTAAAAAGGGTGAAATATGATTTTGACATGATATGCAACAGAAAAAATACGGACTGCTTCAAGTGGGATGGAATTCACGAGATCTTCGGCCGTGACGACATTATCCCAATGTGGGTGGCAGATATGGACTTTCCAGTTGCCAAACCCATTACAGAGGCTATTAAAAAACGTGCAGATCACCCTTTTTACGGATACACCAAACCAGGCCCATCTACTATTGAATCGGTGGTTGAACGCATGAAACAGAAGTTCAACTGGGAAATCCAGCCAGAATGGATAGTCTTCACACCAGGCGTGGTCCCAGCCCTCCACCTTGCAATCAGATCCCTCACACACCCTGGAGATGCTGTCCTTCTCCAAAAACCTGTTTACTACCCATTTTTCCCGGCTGTAACAAGAAGTGGCTGCCAGATCGTGAACAACAACCTGAAACTGGTTGATGGTCACTATGAAATGGACTATGAAGACCTGGAGGATAAATTCACATCCAGAACAGGCCTTTCAAGTTTAAAGGCCATGATGATCTGCAATCCCCACAACCCCGTGGGAAGGCACTGGAATGAAGAAGAGCTGATAAAAGCTGGAGAAATCGCCATAGAAAACGGTGCAAAGGTTATATCAGATGAAATACACTGCGAAATTCTCTTCAAAGACAAACACGTCCCATTTGCTTCCATCTCTGAAGAATTTCAAGAGAACTCCATTGTCTGCATGGCACCGAGCAAGACCTTCAACCTGGCAGGTCTGGAAGTTTCAACCATCATAATCCCAAATAAGAAGTTGAGAGATGAGTTTGTAGGCATGCAGTCAGGCATGGTGCCGCGCCCCAACCTGTTTGGATACACTGCACTTGAAGCCGCCTACAGGTTTGGGGATAACTGGCTGGAACAGGCTCTGGACTATCTAAAGGGAAATCTGAACTTTCTCATGGGCTATGTTGAGAAGATTCCTGGTATCAGCGTTATAGAACCTGAAGGAACATATCTTGTCTGGTTGGACTGCAGGGAACTTGGAATGGATGGCCAGGAACTTCGCGATTTCATGCTGGACAAGGCCAAGGTTGGTATGGACGATGGATTCGTTTTTGGAGATTCTGGAACAGGATTTATGAGGATGAACATAGCATGCCCCAGACCAATTTTGAAGGAAGCTCTGAGGAGGATTGAGAAGGCTGTTTTGGATTTGGGTGAGTAAAATAATTTGTTTATCAATGATAAGTTAATGAGTAAGACTGTGGAAAACACTTCAATGTTCATTAACTTATTCCAGAAATTTTAAAGTTTAAAAACTTTAAATTAATCAAATTCATCTAATTGAAAAATTAAAACCTATTTAATCTTAAAATGATAATAAAGATTATAAAGAAGTTGGAATAAAGGAAATAAAAGATATTTATTTCTTAGAAATAATAACCTCAATTTCCTGGTCATGTTTGGGTGCCAGTTCTTTGAGCATTTCCTTCAAATCTATTTTATCAAAAAATCAAGTTCTCCTGTTTTGTATTTTACTATACGGGTTTCCCTTTTAACTGAATCAACCATTTTATCACCTTTTTAGTTTGATTTCTCAAATGATAAATTCTCAAATGATAAATTAATTGGCGTAATTATTAAACTTTATTAGACGAGTCCAAAGAATAATTATAGGATAATAAGATACAGATCTTACAGAATCTTGATTTATGAGTAAACTAATAGGATATTATAACCCTTAAAGTTAATAGATACCTGGAGGTCTTTAATATTAAATATAAACTGGGTATTGTAGTTATAATCCTTGCAATCTTCGTTGTTTCCATAAGCGGATGTATCAACAACAACCAAAACACCGTAAACACCACAAAAACTTTCTCTTCAGGAGGCTTAACCTTCAGCTACCCTGAAAGCTGGACTGAAAACCAGACAGATTTCAATCAGAGCTTATCTGATTACAACCTTGAAAAGCTCGGAACACTGTCTGAACCTGGAAAATTCAACGTTTTCATTGAAAAGTCGGTTTTAAATACCTCATGTGAATATAATATATCCAGAAATTCCATTATCTAAATAAAGTGGGAATGAACGACATCAAAGTCATCATAAACTCGGAAAACAGGACACAGATAAACGGTTTAAAAGCTTATGAAATCTTGATGACGGTTAACGACCCTGAATATGACGTTCCACAGAAGGTGCTCTGCGTCTTTGTTGAGAAGGATCAAAAGGTGTACATGCTGCAATTTATTGCAGATTCAGGTTCCTTTAATGAGTACCTGCCAATATTCAACAATGTAACGTCCACAATAAATGTAACGTCCACAATAAATGTAACGTCCACAATAAATGTAACGTCCACAATAAAATTAGGATAAAATATTTCATTCTTTCAAACATTAAATTATAGTTAAATACTAAACTTTTTATACTTATTTGTTCTATATATTGTAATATGGCTAAATGGGATAGAATTGAAATTGAAAGGAAGATGTCGGTTGAAGAGCTTGATCAGAGAATTAAGAAGTTAGAGAAGAATGTTAAGGTTTTGAACAGGCTTCATTTCATTAAAAACAGATATAATGGGGATTCTGTAGAGGTAGCTGCTTCAAAATCTGGAGTTACGAAGATGGTGGGATATATTTGGCAGGAAAGATGGAATGAAGATGGATATGAAGGTTTAATGCCCAGATATGGTGGTGGAAGACCTGCAAAGCTTTCTGATGAAGATAAAATTCAATTAAAAGAATTACTGAGTAAAAGGGATGATTGGACTACAAAAGAAATTAAAAAACTCATAAAAGAACGATTTGGCCCTGATTTCTCCGAAAAACATGTTAGAACCATTTTAAGAGATTTAGGACTTAAATTCGCCAAACCCTACCCTAAAGATTTACAAAAGACAAAAGGATGCTGAGCAACAGTTAAAAAAAACTTAAAACAAACATTAACAGATAAAACAGGGTAATTGGGTTTTTTGATGAGTTTTCACCACAAACAACCGCCAACACCCAAAGATTATGGTCTCTAACTAAACCGAGAATATAACCAAAAACACCACAAAATTAAAAGCAAATACCATAGGTTTTTACGCCATAAAAAGACAAAGCACAATTGATTTCAAAGAACATCTCCACGAAAAAAAGACATAATTGAAACACAAACCTTAACATACGCAAAAAGCTGGATAAAAAAATTCCTAACAAAAAGTATAAAAAAATAAATCTCAAACTATAATAACTTAACTAATTTATATTTAAAGCTTTCTCCAAAGAAAAGACCAGACAAGAAAACATCATGCAAGGAGATTTACACAAAAACAAAAATAGTAGGAGAAGAATAAACAAAATTAATTCTAACAATTTGTATAGGTTGATTGGATTCATGATCCTTTAAAGGAGTTGACGCTATGATAAAAATTCAGGATGCCATGGAAAAAAACGTTATAAAATTCAAATCCACAGACAGGATAATCGATGTTGCACAGAGTTTAAGGAATAATAAGATAAGTGGAGCTCCTGTGGTTGATGATAATGGTAAAGTTATTGGAATGGTGAGCGAAGGAGACATAATGAGGTTGGTTGAGGTTCATTCACCCCAGATAAACCTGATTCTGCCTTCACCCCTTGACCTTATTGAGCTTCCTTTGAAGATGAAACATGAATCCGATGAAATAATGAAGGGCCTTAAAAAGGCAGGATCTGTTCTTATAGGGGATATAATGACAAAAAATGTGGTTTCAATCCTGCCTGATGCATCAATATCCGATGCTGCAGCACTCATGGATTCCCATGATATCAAAAGACTTCCAGTTGTGGATTTGAATAAAAAACTTCTTGGAATAATCACAAGGGGAGACATCATAGGAGCCATGGTGAGTGGATGAGTAAGACCAAGAAAATAGCCATCTACGGTAAAGGAGGAATTGGAAAGTCCACCATTGTTGCAAACATGGCAGCAGCTTACTCCCAGAAATATAACGTCCTGGTTATAGGATGCGACCCCAAGGCAGACACCACAAGAACCCTCGTGGGGCGGAGAATACCCACCATACTTGAAACTGTGAAACGCAAAAAAGATGCATCCAATGATGAAATCCTTTTTGAAGGTTATGGTGATGTTAGGTGTGTGGAAAGCGGGGGCCCCGAACCTGGAGTGGGCTGCGCAGGCCGAGGAGTTATAGTGGCCATGAACCTCCTTGAAAAACTGGGAATATTCTCAGAAGACCTTGAAGTTGTCATATATGACGTGCTTGGGGATGTGGTCTGCGGTGGATTCTCAGTTCCCCTGAGGAAAGAATTTGCAGACGAAGTTTACATAGTAACTTCTGGAGAGTACATGTCACTTTACGCTGCCAACAACATCTGCAAAGGCATAAAAAAACTTAAAAGCAACCTTGGAGGCATTATCTGCAACTGCAGAGGAATCAAAAATGAGGTTGAAATAGTTGGAAGATTTGCAGAACGCGTTGGAAGCAAGATCGTTGGAGTGATACCAAGAAGCGAACTGGTTCAGAAAAGCGAATATGATGCAAAAACAGTTGTTGAAATGTTTCCAGAATCAAAACAGGCTGAAATCTACAGGAAACTTGCAGAATCCATACACGAAAATAGGGAGTTTGCGGTTCCAGAACCCTTCGGTGCAGATGAGTTCGAGGAGTTCTTCAGGAAGTTTCGATGACTTGAACTTTGATTTTCTTAGATTTTCATCTTTTAACTTTAGTTTTTATCTTTTAGATCCATCATTCAGCTTTTAGATTCATTATCGAGAAATTCCATGTATTGGCATCCATTCAGAAAATATCAGAGAAGAAAAAAATATTCAGAAAAATCTATTTAAAAAAATATTGCTCTTTTAATTGATTATACTTTCAGAATCATCAAGAGTTTATGAAATTCTTCATTTATTTATTAAGTTATTTTAAAATTACTTAAAGAGGTATTGTACTTTAAATATGCAGTTGATTGAATGTACATGCTACCGAAAAAGATCATGGAAGTAGTGGATATTCAGCCATTCAATTTCAACCCGAAGTTTGAAATAATAAAAAGTTTGAGATAATAGATATTTTAAAATTTTGAGTTTAAATTTTAAAGGCTAAAAATCTTAAAAGTCAGGTTAAACCTGTATTTGCTCTTTCACAACATTTGCTTCAAGTTCAAACTTTTTAAATGAATTTAAGCACGTTTTTTCTGCCATTTTGAGATCATCAAAGTAGAAAAGGTGTGAAGGACAGCTGCAGTCGGAACATCCAAATTCTGGAATGTTTTCTCCTGCTTTTGAAATTTCTGATGCCACCTTGCACTCCCACCGTGTGCTGCTTACTGCAAACACCACCCGAACCACATCCGCATTCTTACAGGTTGTAAGATAATCAACGTGCCAGTGCAGCTTTTTATCTTTCCTTAAATGTCTCTTGATGCGGCTTTCAAGTGAGTTAAGTGCGGAACCAACGTAAACGTAGTAACCAGCTTTAAACTTTAAAAAACCAAGTTTCCCAACCTGGATCCCCGTGTCTTCATTTAAATGTATGATAAGGCAGTAAGTACCCTTTAAAACTTTTTTTGCCATGAGAGTCTCCTAATTAAGTTCAATGAGTAAAATATCAAATTAATATTTTTCTAAAATTATATTTTTTATATTTTTTTCTAGTGGTTTTCAGTTGCACTGCAGTTTTATATTTTTAGATTAACAGATTCATCATATAGGTTTATCAACTGAATTAAAAATAATTGAGATTTAATGGAGGAAAATCTTTTGGAATACACTTTTTTTGCAAGGGGACATCCCAACGTCACATCAAAACACGCAACAACATTTGAGGTAACAAAAGACCCTGAAATGACAATTAGAGGGGACTGCATAATTGGGGTTTCATCGGAAGCCTCAATGGGAGACCTGCCAGCTGAACTTAGGAACGCAATGAAAAAGGAAGATGCAGTTATAAAAGTCATGCTCGAAACTGAAAACGCACGTGATGAGATAAAAGGATATGGACATCCAGAGTTAACCCTTGATCATCCCACAGACATGGTCTGTAGAAAAAGTGAATTCAAGTGCAGCAGAACCCTGATGATAAAGGCAGATAAAGCAGCATGCGACCTTAAAAAAGATTTAATAAATGATTTAAGCAGTGGTAAACCACTGAAAGTTGTGGTAAAGGTTGATTGATTATTTGCATTAGGTTACCATTTCATGAATTTGCATGTTATAATCTGTACGTTATAAAACTGTGTGAGGAAGATGTTTCTGAATGTTTGAAAATCGTAAGCTGAAAAAAATTAAAAGGCTCAATAAAAAGGCAGCTAAACCTGAATTCAAATCAGCTGAAATTATAAAATCTCTTAAAATATATGAAAACGACAAAATAGTTGATATTGGCTGTGGTGGGGGTTATTTCACCTTCAAATTTTCAGAGGAAGTTGGAAAAAAAGGAAAAGTCTACGCTGTTGACATGGAACCTGAATGTCTGGATTACGTGGAAGATGAAGCGCAAGAGAAAGGCATAAAGAATGTAGAAACTGTTTTAGTAGATGGTGGGCTTGAGCTTGAAGGGGGTTTGAACCTCGTTTTCTTAAGGAACGTCTTCCACCACATTGAGGATCCTGTAAACTACTTTAAACATTTAAAACAGTTTTTAGCTCCTGATGGAAGAATTGCCATTATAGATTACAGAAAAACCAGAAAAATCAACTTTGTGAACATTTTTGGGCACCACACTCCTGAAGAGGAAATTTTAAAGGTTATGGAAAAGAGTGGATATGTCCCTTCAGAAAAATTTGATTTTTTATCTTCTCAGTCCTTTGTCATTTTCAAGTCAGTAAAGGGATGAAATTCAAGTTTTTTTAGCTTTTTTTAATCTTTTTAGCTTTTTTTAATCTTTTTAGCTTTTTTTAATCTTTTTAGCTTCTTTTTTAATCTTTTTACTTGAAGTTTTTGAAAAACTATTTAAAATTTTAAAAAATCCTTTACTTATTTTTAAAAGATGGAATTTTCATGTTTCAAGAAATTTTCATGTTTCAAGATCATTGACCAAATCGTAGAACATGTTCATCAAATAATTCAATTTCCGAAAATATTAAAAATAAGAGTTTTTAAAACTAGAAGTTAATTGTTGAGTGCAGGGGACGGGAATCGAACCCGCGAAGGGACTACCCCACTAGGCCCTCAACCTAGCGCCTTTGACCGCTCGACCACCCCTGCGTGATCAAATGTTCTCACCTTAATGTGAGCATACCAATGTTTTTATCTTTCAGTATTTAAATGTTTTCCCTGATCTGTGGTTTAACGTTAACTTAATAAAGATGCTGTACAAAATAGGAACAGATTTTGGCTGTTCCGAGTCATTGTTGGATAACAGGTCATTATTAAATAAAATTGGCATTCACATCTTTGAATAATAAAAACTAAAGAACTGATAAATAAAATGAATGATCCTATGCAAGCTGTAAAAGAATCAGAAGATGGGATACTTGTGGATATAGATGTATCCCCAAAATCTGGAAAATTTGAAATAACATGTTACAATGAATGGAGAAAGGCCATTGAGGTTAAAATAAAGGCCGTTCCTCAGAAAGGCAAGGCAAACAAGGAAATAATAAAGGAATTCTCCAGACTCACAGGAAAGCCTGTTGAAATTGTTTCAGGCCATAAAAGTCATCAAAAGACCATAAAAATCTATGAAATGAATAAAAATGATTTTTTAGATATTTTAAGTTTATTTTAAAAGATAAATGAAGTATAAACGATTGAAATTGGCTTTAAGTCCTTAAATTCATTGAAAACACATAAAAATTATAAAACTATTTTCATGGATCTCGCCATTTTAACCATTATAACCAGGGATATAACTTCACTTGCCACAAGTAAAACTAAAAAGAGTACAACTGCGCTTTTAATTCCTCTTTCACCGGTTATCAAAAGCACGATTAAAAAGATAATCACGGAGAATACAAATGCACCTACCATGAAAGCTGCTATGAGTGTACTGTTTAAACCCATTTTCTCTTTTACATATTTAATTTTCTGTCTAATTTAATTTTTACTGATATCTAACTGTTTATTCGTATTTACCAATTTTTATTGCTACAAATAAAAATATCAATAGAAATATCACCACCGCACTAATAAATCCATATGCACTGCCTGCTACTTTATCCACAATAACATAGGCAATCATTGCGAATATAAAAGCTCCTGCCAGCACGGCAGCTATGATCTCATTACCAATTTTGCCCGTATCGTCCTGGATTATCATGTTTATTATTATTAACTTAATGGTCTAAAATTCTTTCCATACCCATATTACACGTGTCCTTAATTTAATTAGCCATGAACAAAAATCTTAAAAGGCTTATTTTGAACCATTAAAAATTATAATGCACTTATTTTAAAATATAAGGTTAAAAAGAAATTATTTTAAAATATGTATTAGAATTAGATTAGAATGTTAAGGTTATAAAAGTATTATTTTAATTGATGTTAAAAGAGTTGGTTTAAGTCATTTATGGAGAACCCATTTTAAAAATAATTTTAAAAATATGGGATACTATCAAAAAAGATGTAAAATAGAAAATTTGTTTTTTTTTCCAAATCGTTTAGAGAAACAGCGATGGATTTTCCTGATACCACTGAACGGTTTCGCGCAGAGCATCCTCAAACTTCCATTTGGGCTTCCATCCAAGCTTGTTCAGTTTGGTTGAATCGAGAGAATACCTTCTATCATGACCCAAACGGTCATCAACGAATTTTATGAGGCTTTCAGGTTTTTTGAGAATGTCAAGTATCATATGGGTTATTTCCAGGTTGTTTTTCTCGTTTCCACCACCAATGTTGTAGACCTCGCCAAGTTTTCCCTTCATCAGTGCTGTGTATATTCCCCTGCAGTTGTCAGGTGCGTATATCCAGTCCCGAATATTCTGACCGTCGCCGTAGACAGGAAGAGGTTTGTCCTGCATTGCGTTGGTTATGAAAAGTGGTATAAGCTTTTCAGGGTACTGGTAAGGTCCGAAGTTGTTGCTGCTTCGGGTTATGAGGACTGGAGCCTGGTATGTTTTGTAGTAAGCTTTCACAAGCACATCTGCCCCTGCCTTGCTTGCAGAGTAGGGACTTGAGGGATCTATGCAGTTCTCTTCGGTAAATGAACCGTTTTCTATGCTCCCGTAAACCTCATCCGTTGATATCTGAAGGTAACGTTCTATATCATACTTTCTAATGTATTCAAGAAGGTTGCAGGTACCAATAACGTCTGTTTTAACGAAAACTCCAGGCTCCTCTATGGATCTGTCCACGTGGGTTTCTGCTGCAAAGTTCACAACCATGTCGCAGTCCTTGAGGGCCTTCTTAACGTCTTCAACATTTGTTATGTCCCCCTTGATGAACTCGATTTTATCCTTAACGTCCTTGAGATACTCTGGATTGGCTGCGTAGGTGAGCTTGTCAAAGACCACAATTTCATGGTCGTAGTTTTCGACCATGTGGTGGACGAAGTTGCAACCAATAAAACCCGCACCACCAGTTATGAGCATTTTCATTCGATCATCCCTTTTAATCAATATTTTATTGATACCTTGTCTTTAATCATCCGTTCTTTTTACCTTCTTCAAGTATCCAGTCATATGGAATTTCATCCGTATCTGGAGGTAGCCTGAACTCATCGGGTTCATCGTAGTTGTAGGTGTTAGTTGGAACACTTACAAAATAGGCTGTTTCTGTTCCAACAGCCTTGAAACCGTGGTAAACGTATGTGGGAACGCTTATAAGCATTGGATTTCTATCCCCAACAAAAAATTCATTGACCTCACCGTAGGTAGGTGAATCTTTCCTTGCATCATATAGGGCGACCTTCATCATACCATGGACGCATGTAAAATTGTCTGTCTGCTTTTTGTGCATGTGCCAACCCTTAACAACCCCCGGATAAGCTGTTGTCATGTAAACCTGGCCGAATTTTTCATAAATATCATCGTCTGATCTTAATATTTCCATTAGCCATCCTCTTTCATCTGGAATGACCCTAAGCTTTTTTGTTTTAACTCCATCTATCATAAAAGCACTTCCATGTTTGTTCTTAGAACTTCCATGTTCTTTCTCAAAAATTTTATATATTCCATTCCTATTAAACCATTACCATGAAACGTCTTTTTATAACAGGTGGAAGCGGACTTTTAGGCTCAAAATTCCAGTACGTTGCAGGAGATACCCATGAAATAATCACAACCTACCACAAAAATCCAGGTGAAAATTCTGTTCAATTTGATGTAACTAATGAGAAGGATGTTGCAGAAAAAATAACATCCTTAAATCCAGATGCTGTGGTGCATGCAGCGGCACTCACCAACGTTGACTACTGCGAGGATCATCCGGATGAAGCATGGAACATCAACGCTAAAGGAACGGACAACGTTGCAAAAGCATGTGAAAAGGTAGGTAGCAAGCTTGTGTACGTTTCAACTGACTTCGTTTTTGATGGTGAAAGGGGAATGTACCGTGAAGATGATGAGACAAATCCTCTGGGCCACTACGCCCGCACAAAACTTGAAGGTGAAAATTTCTTAAAAGAACACCACGATCTGAATTATGCTGTGGCCCGTGTGAGTGTTTTGTACGGCTGGCACACACGCATGAACTTTGTAACGTGGGTTATAAATGAACTTAAAAATGGAAACGAGATAAATATTGTAACAGACCAGTACAACTCGCCAACACTTGCAGACAATGCTGCAGAGGCCATGATCAAAATAATTGAGATGGATAAAACTGGGGTTTACCACACGGTCGGAGATGAGCGGATCAACAGGTTCGACTTTGCAGTGAACATTGCAGAGGTTTTTGACCTGGATTCAAGCCTCATAAATCCAATAAAAAGTACAAATTTTGTTCAAAAAGCTAAAAGACCGAAAGATTCATCGTTAAATGTTGAAAAAGTCCAGAAAGATCTGGGAATAAAAATGTTGAACACAAAAGAAGGATTGAAGTACATGAAAAAGGTGATGAAATGAAGGGATTGATCTTATCGGGAGGCCATGGAACAAGGCTAAGGCCCCTCACACACACAGGCCCAAAACAGTTAATACCAATAGCAAACAAACCTGTTTTATTTTACGCAATAGAAGATCTAAGAGATGCTGGTGTAACAGACATAGGGCTTATTCTGGGAACTAACATGCCTGAAAAGGTGAAGGATGCAGTTGGAGACGGCTCAAAGTTCGGTGTTAACATAACCTACATCATGCAGGGAGAACCCAGGGGCCTTGCACATGCAGTTGCAGTTGCAGAGGATTTCATAGGTGAAGAACCATTCATAATGTACCTTGGAGACAACATACTCAAATCAGGGATAAAAGAGTTTGTCAACGGCTTTGAAAAATCCAAGTACCAGGCAAGAATACTCCTCCAGAAGGTGGAAAATCCAAGGCAGTTCGGAGTTGCAGAGCTCAACGGAGAAGGAGAAGTTATTCACCTGGTTGAAAAACCAGAGGAACCCAAAAGCGACCTTGCACTCGTGGGCATTTACCTCTTCAAAAAATCAATATTTGACTCCATAAGAAGCATAAAACCCTCATGGAGGGGCGAACTTGAGATCACAGATGCTATCCAGAAGCTCCTGGATTCCCAGATGAAGGTGGACTCCCATGTAGTTGAGGGATGGTGGAAGGACACAGGAAAGCCTGAAGATGTTTTAGAAGCAAACAACCTAATTCTTGATGCCCTGAAAACCTGCAACAAGGGCAAGATCGAGAAGGGCGCCAAGGTGCGTGGAAGGGTTTCAATCGGAAAGGGAACTCTTGTACGTGAGGGAAGTGTTATAAGAGGTCCTGTTATTATTGGAGAAAACTGCGAGATCAATGCCTACGTTGGGCCCTACACATCAATAGGCGACAACACCAAGATAAAAGGCGGGGAAATAGAGGCCTCGATCATTGTTGGGGATTCTATCATTGCCTGCGACGAGCGCATAGTTGAAAGCCTCATTGGAAACCATTCTAAGATAGTTTCAGCAAATGATCGTTTACCTAAAGGCCGCAGATTCGTTGTTGGTGAGAACTCATTTGTGAACCTGTAAACTTTGTTTTAGACAATTTTTTGTTTTTAGACAATTTACAGTTCAATAAACCCTATTTTTTTTGAATAAATTAAAATAATACAAAAGAAATTAAAATAATTCCAAATTTAACTGTATTATAAAAATTTAGATGAAATAAAGATTTAACAGAGAGAAATAAAAACTTTAGGGTCTTAGATTTTTCGCATTAAAAGAACGGGTTTCTTTTTGTTTTTTAATGATTTGAATGTGCACTAACTGTTTCATTCCTAAAAATATATTTTTATATTTGTTCTATTAAGAATATTGGGCCTTTTAAACCGTTAAAAACATTAATATGATGATTTTATCAATTAAAATCATTTTAACAGCCATGTTATTCAATACGACTGTCGTTGAATTTCTGCTCAAGAATTAAAAAGAGACAAAAAGTTGCAAAAATTCTTCAAAATCTCCGATGACGTTCCAGAGGTCCAGTCAGGTCTCAGAATTTTTATCATGATTTTTATCTTTATCAGGATTTTATCAGGATTTAACTTTGATACGTACGTTAAAATCGTAAACAGGATATTAATACAGATCAAACCTTTAAAAAGACGTGGAAAACGTATATTTATTGTTGATGCCACATTTATAGACTTAGACTTACAATACTAACCGTAAATATCGTTCTAAAAAAAAGAGTTGGAAAAACAGGATCTGAAATGGAGTTACTCATACCCCTTTATGGATTTTTATATTGGATTTAAAGCAACTATAATCATTGAGCACCAGTCTGCAATGCCTGTTGCCATTTTATAATCCACTCTGGAGCACCCCCACACGATTCTAAAAATATTTTCAGGAAATCGTGAGAAACCTGCGAAAACAGAGAATAATCCGAAAAAGAGCATACAAATAATATTCGATAAAGGGTATTACAGCTATTAAAACTATCGAATAGGCATTTCACGCTATAAAATCGTTCCTTTAATTTTTCCAAAAGATAATTTCAAAATCCAAAAATTAGATGACAGATTAATTTATCCTCTACAGGTATTTAAGGATAAAAAAAAGACTGAAACACAGACTAAAAAACTATACAACACCTTAAAAAAGATATTATTCGAAAAAATACAGAACTGGTAACATTACAAACCCATACATGATAAACCCATAGGTGGTAAAATTGAAGACTTTTTCAAATTGTGCAAATCCGGATTAAGCCTGAAAAATTACACAAATATACACCAGCATTCGCCGAAAGAACCACCATACTAAACTGTATTTTTAACAGAACTCATCACAACACAGGGTTACAACTCCAAAACAGCCTGCAAAAGCTTTCAGAAACCTAAAAAAACTAAAACCCTAAAAACTTACAGGAAAAATAGGGAAAACTTAAAAATAGGGGAAACTTATATTTGAAGGAATATAAAAAAGGGATAACTAAAAAAAAGGATCACTTTATCAACCTTAATTTTGAAAGTATTATATTAAAAATGATTATCTTAAAAAATTATAGAAATTGATTATCAGGTGAGTAAATGAAAGCTATTATACCTGCTGCAGGACTTGGAACAAGATTTTTACCAGCTACAAAAGCACAACCAAAGGAAATGCTTCCAGTATTTAACAAACCAACCATACAGTACGTTGTTGAGGAGGCAGTTGCCTCTGGGATTGACGACATTCTCATAATAACAGGTAAGGGAAAGAGATCAATAGAGGATCATTTCGACAGATCCTTCGAACTTGAGTACTCCCTCAGAAAGTGTGGAAAAATGGACAACCTCAAGGAAGTGAAGGCAATATCCGAGATGGCAGATATTTACTATGTGAGGCAGAAGAAGCAGAGGGGACTTGGAGATGCTGTTCTTTGTGCTAAAAAGCACATAGACGGTGATCCATTTGCAGTTCTTCTCGGAGACACCATAACCCAGTCAAAGGTTCCCTGTACAAAGCAGCTCATGGACATCTTTGATAAGTATGGGTCATCTACAATTGCAATAGAAAGGCTTCCAGATGAAAAAGTTGAGAGGTACGGAATAATAAAGGGAGAAAAAGTGTCTGATTCCCTTTACAAAATAGAAGATCTTGTTGAGAAACCAAAGCTCTCTGAAGCACCATCCAACCTTGGAATAACAGGCAGGTACATACTCGGCCCTGAAATATTCGATCACATTGAAAATGTTACACCTGGTGTTGGAGGAGAAATTCAGCTTACAGATGCAATGAAATCTCTTGATACAGTTTATGGCCATGTATTTGATGGAAAGATCTATGATATAGGAAACACCGTTGAATGGCTCAAAAGCTCCATTGAAATGGCGCTGGCAGATGAGAGTGTGAACGGCGGTTTAAGGAAATATCTCATAGATATACTGAAAAAAACATGAGTTTATTTTTTAGATACCTTAAATTTTTAACCCTTTGAATTTTTAGATCCTTTAAATCATTCAAATTCTATTTTAAATCATTCAAATTCATTGATTTTTAATTTAACTTTATTTTCATTTAAATTTAAACCAATTTCAATACTTAACCCTCAAATTGATTAAATTATACAATTTAAATTTAAATCCCTATTTTGAGTTGTCATGTTTAAAATTAAAATAAATCTCTTTTTAAAATCTTTTTTTTAAAATAATCCTCATTTTAATCAACCAAATCTAGTTTAATCAAATCTAGTTTAATCAAATCTTTTCTAATCAAAATCTTTTTTTCAACCTTCTTTATTTATTTTTTTAGAAATTATGGAATAAAAATGATTAAAACGGGAGTAAAAATGATTAAAACAGATTAAGATAACCATTGTAACTTTTGGGGAGTAAAAAAATAATTTTTTGGGGTATGAAAAATGAACAGGAACTGAAATAAAATTTTAAAGGTAAAAATAGGAAAAATTAGAGGAACTGGTAAAAATTAGAGCACTGGCAAATTCACAGTTTTTCATGCCATTTCCATGCAGTCTCCACGATCTTGGACAGATCATCGTATTTTGGTTCCCATTTCAGTATTCTGCGGGCTTTGTCGGAGCTTCCAACAAGAACAGGAGGGTCTCCGGGTCTTCTTCTGTCCTCAACAGCTTTTATGTTTTTGCCGGTGATTTTGCGTGCAGTTTCTATAACTTCCCGCACTGAAAATCCGTTTCCATTTCCAAGGTTGAAGAAATCACTTTCTCCACCATTTTTAAGGTATTCAAGGGCTTTTATATGGGCATCTGCCAGGTCTGTGACGTGAACGTAGTCGCGGATGCACGTACCGTCTGGGGTGTCGTAGTCTGTTCCAAATATCTTTATATCTTCCCTTTTACCGGATGCAGCATCCAGAATGAGGGGTATCAGGTGGGTTTCAGGATCGTGCAGTTCGCCGATCTCACCATCAGCATCAGCCCCTGCAGCGTTGAAATACCTTAAAGCAACATATTTAAGTCCGTAAGCGAGGCTGTAATCCTCAAGAACCTTTTCAACCATTAATTTTGCTTTTCCATAGGGATTTATAGGGTTCTGTGGATGATCTTCAGTTATTGGGATTTTCAGCGGGTTTCCATAGGTTGCACATGTTGAGGAGAACACGAAGTACTTCACGTCAAACTCCAGCATCACCTGAAGCAGGTTCAATGTGTTTTTCAGGTTGTTCAGGTAGTACTTCTGGGGGTCTTCAACGGATTCTCCAACGTATGTGAAGGCTGCAAAGTGCATAACAGCATCTATGGGGTATTTGCAGAAGAGCTCCCTTAGACGTTCGACATCTTCAAGGTCCACCCGTTCAAAGTTTCCCCACTTCACAAAATCTTCATGTCCGTAGCTTAAATTGTCAAAAATAACTGTTTCATATCCTCTTTTGTTCAGTTCCTTGTTAACGTGTGAGCCTATGTAACCGGCTCCACCTACTATAAGAATCATTATTTTCACTCCAAATTGTAATTTAGATCTAATTGTTTTTATAATTAACAAATTTTATACTAAAATGTATCCATTGCTGCATTCATAAGATCAAAATAAGTTCATATAACATTAATACATATAATATTAACTTCTTTAAAGTGCATATTATTTACGTGGCCAGATCCACATTAAAGATACGGTTTGATCCGCCAAACTTAAAGAAGGAGTGCCAATTGAAGTTTAAATTTTTACTTAAAATTTTGCTCGTGTTGATCTGCCTTTTGGTGGTTGCAGTTTCAGGGTGTGTTGAAAATTCAAACAGCTCAGATTCTAATTACACAGATTCCAGTTATAATCAGACAGCACCTGAAAATTGTTCAACATCACAGCATCCTGCCCACTACGATGCAAGCGGGTACTGCTACCATGTTGTTGACGGCGACACCATCGATGTGGACGGTGTGGGCCGCATCAGGCTGGTGGGTGTTAACACACCAGAAAGGGGTCAGCCAGGATACCAGAATGCCACAGACTTTGTGAAGAGCATGTGCCTTGGAAAAACAGTTTACCTCGATGTGGATGATGCAAAAAACCACGATAAATACGGCAGAACCCTTGCAGTGGTGTACGTTGGCAATGTAAACCTCAATCAGGAACTTTTAAAACGGGGATATGCAGAAGTCATGTATATACCGCCATCAGAATTTCCGCCCGGACTGTACACCCTATAATTTAAAAGATACAAACAAATATGAATGAGAAAGAATACTTTCAAGAAATATAACAACTGATAAATCTTTCAGATTCAACAACTGAACGTTACAGGGCCGACTGGCACACTACACTATCGGAATGACTCTAGAAGAACTTTTAATTGAAGATGATGACGAGGAAGAACAAAGAACCCGCATGCGAAAATGTAAAATTAAAACACACATTAGGGTTACAAAAACATTTATTAGACAATTATTTCCGCCTTTAACTATTAAAACTATAATGTCTGATAAAACGCCTTTTTTATCTCCTTTCTTGATTTTACTTTTGTATTTGTACAACATGGCGTATGTCAGAGTGTAGGAAAAACTACATTATTTTTGTGTGGTTAAATTTTTGATCACATCGGATGGAAAAATCGCGGATGTGATCTTGGTACTGAAACACGAACAGCGGACATGAACCTACCACCAAAAACAAGAATTTTTTAACTAAAAAAAGAAGAAAAAAAGAAAATTTAACCTTTTAATGTCACGTTTTGAGCCCAAATGGCTGAAGACGTGTCACCACCCCTAAATACAGAATCAAAGAAGAACACGCTAGCCTTCTTAGGTGAAGTTCCTGTATTTGCAGTAGCAGTTCCTTGGACTTTATAAGTCTGTCCCTGTTTAGCATCGTTAACATTCCAAACTAATGGGGAAGTGCCTACAACGGCACCATCTGAATCATAAAATATAACTGCCATTTCAAGATAGCTGAAATCTTTGTTTGGAACCACTTTAGTATTTACGTTGTACATGCCGTAGCCTTGACTTGTTACGGATATGTTTGACACGTTTAGCGGCGGTTGTGATTGGGTGTTTGAACCCGAACCTGAAATTGCGGCTATGATAAGCACAAACAGGACAAGGATCACTACTCCACCGACTAGTTTTTTATTCATCCATTACACCTCTTTGGTTGATTAGTTTATATCAAATTTGTATCTTTGTAATGGATTATTTAAAATTTGCTATTTCACTTTCTGGTTTTATTAAGATCGTAAATTTCTCATTTAGTCTCAGTTTCTTTAGAATTTGATCCCTACTATTGGATGTGAGTTATAAACACAATTTAGGAAGATGACTCCTAAAAGGGTATAAAAAAAATTTTAAACTGGACTTTGAATGGTGTAATACTCACCATCTTTCATCTGAACCTTTTTGATAAGTCCCTTCTTCTCAAGGGTGATGATCAATTTGTAGGTTTTCTGAGTGCTTAACTTCAATTCACCGTAAAGCATTTCCCCCTCTAAAATGTATCTTGAAACGAGTTTTGATTCTCCACCAAGTTTTTTCATGATTTCAAAGGCCTTTTTCTCCATATCATCCAGTTCTTCCCTTTTAACTTCAGCCTTTGATTCCAGAACATTTATTTCATCGGATTTTTCCACCTTTATATGGTCCTGGTTTTGTGATACAACTTTTTTATCTTCTAAAACCTTTAAAATATCCCTGAGTTCTATCTCTGAAATTTCAAGGTCCAGCTTCAGGATTTCGAAGGGTACACCATCCTCATATTCGGACTGGAAGTACTTCACCCGATTCAGGACCATGTTTTCCTTTTTAGTTATGTGAATCATGTTTTGTAGGTTGAATTTTGGATCATATAAATTTCAGGACTCTTCCACATGATCGAGGATCATGAATTGGCATGGTTTTTGCGATCCAGCTCATGTTTGGGAAAGGTTCAGTTGAATGGTCCCTTTTCAAACGATTTAATCTTAAAAATCTGGGTGTAAAAAAGGGTTTCAGCCCCTGGGAAAATTTTCAGATGCCAGATTAATTCAGGAAACTATTAGAAAAATAATTTTTTAAAAGTAATTTTTAATAGATCGTATACAAAATAATTATTTTATACAAAAGATTTAGAAAACAAGGATTTTATTCGTTGAAATTCAATTAAGAAATATTTTAGATGGTTTAAAGGCTGGAATGATCTCATGTTGGATTCGCTTTATGAAATAGCTCTTGGAAAGAAAAGCAGTATAAATGAAAGGCTGAACGATCTCACCAGTACAAAAATTGATCCAGCGGGATTCTGGACAGATTATAACATAGAAGAGAACAATCTGGATGTTACAATATCTGCAGGGGACGGCAGCATAAACAAGAAGAAGTACCTAAGTTTCATGTTCTATGCAATTGATGCAGAGTGCCTAGTTTACAACAGGAAAATTCAGAGGATAGAAAGTTCTGAAATAGACATCATACCCCACCACAGGCATGTTGAGGATCGTTTAAGAAATTATATGGGCATATTTGAGATTAAAAATGCTCTAAAAGCTTTAAATCATTACGGTGTGGATCTGCTCCTTTTTGACGGCTCCATTCTCGGAAACCTCATACGTCCTTTTCCACTTGAAAATGAGCTTCCAACTGAAACAAAAGAAAAAATAAAGCAGAAATACCTCCCAAAACTTCAAAAAGAACTGGATAAAAATGAAGAGTTATGCAGAAATGAAGAGTTATGCAGGCAGGGGACCGAGAGTTTCAGTGGCAATGCTCGAGATTCAAAAATGGAAGCAATGCGTGGATGCGCTGGCATAACATCCTCCAGATTTTCCAGTTCCATGGAGCATGAGTATGGAGACAAGGTTGAACCCGTCATATACCTTGAAAACCTTGAAAACCTGCTTGTAATAAGCAAACTCATGGAAATGAAGGAAAAAATTGTGGCAATATCCAAAACTTCAACAAATAATGACTATTTCAGGTCTGAAATCCCGGATATGGCAGTATTTGATAAACACAGTAAAAAACAAGGATATTCAAAGCCCATGTACTTGAATTTATCCTCAAAAACCAGTAAAAAAAGACCAGGCTACTTAAATATCTCCAAAGAAATGAAGAGAGATTTTCCAGTGTTAAACGATTTTTTCAAGGGCTTAACCTTCACCATATTTTATGCAAGACTGGAGGACCATAAAAACATCCTGAAATTTGAACTGCCCTACGAGGCAACAGAAGAAGAAATAAAACATATTTTAAGGATTATAAAAGGTAACAGTGCCGAAGGATATCCATATCTTTTGAAAAAGGCCCATAACGATGTTGTGATCCGTAAAGTTGACCTTGAAAGACTTTCAAATGTAATTGGATTTTTAGAAAAAAGCGGGAGAGAAATGCTATGAACGGAGTCATAGGAAGATGTATTGGAGAAACCTCACCAACCAATGTGAGCTTTGTTTCTAAAGAAATGCCCCGTGTAGGGGAGTATGTTTCACTTGAATACGATGGTAAAAAAGTTCTGGGAATGATCGAGTCACTTGTAAGAGGCAGTGTATCTATTAACGATGATATTTATGATCCCCAAACTATTGAGAAGATAAGAGAAATAGAGGGGGACGACCACTATGTAAAGGGCTCTGTGAAAATACTCGGAGACATAAAAGACCTCAAAATTCCAAGAACACCCGCACCACCAGGAACCCAGGTTAAGGTTGCAGACCCTGAGATCCTGAAGAAAATTTTCCACGTTGAAAATTCAGGATTGAAGCTTGGAAACCTCATAACCCAGGAAGAAGTTGAGGTTGAGGTTGACATAAACAAGATGGTGACAAGGCACCTTGCAGTACTTGCAATGACAGGGGCTGGAAAGTCTAACACTGTTTCAGTTATTGTTGATGGGCTTTTGAAGGTTAACGGGAGTGTTCTGATATTCGACATGCACTCAGAGTACGTGAACACCAAATTTGAGCAGGGTGGTGTCAACGTGATAGCCCCTGAAATAAACCCTTTGTACCTGTCCTTTGCTGAGATAAAAAAGCTCTCAAACATCCCTGCAAATGCCTACATCCAGGAAAGGTACTTCAGAAAGGCGTACAAAGCAGCCCAAAGAACTCTGATGAAGGGCTCCCATGGAAAGGATTTTCTGGATTTAATAGAAAACCAACTTGAATCATGGATAATGGAAGCAGAGGCAGATTCATCAGAAACGAAGGTCAATGCTTCTGATAAAAAGTCCATAACAGACGTTTTAAACAAGCTCCAGCACATGAGGGACAAGTACGGCAACATCTTGAGCCTTGAGGCCAAGGACATCGTAGAAAACATACAGATTGGAAAGGCAAACATAATAGATCTGGGCTCTGTTGACGAGTTTGCATCGGATGTGGTTGTAAGCCATGTTCTAAGAAACGTTTTAAAAAGCAGAAAGCAGTTTTTAAGAAGCGGAGAAGGTATTGGATTCCCGATATTCTTGATACTGGAGGAGGCACACATCCTCGCACCTCAAAACAGGAGCACTGAGTCCAAACTTTGGATAAGCAGGATAGCAAGGGAGGGACGTAAATTTGCAGTTGGACTGTGCCTTGTAAGTCAGAGTCCAAAGTCCCTGGATTCAGACGCACTATCACAGGCAAACAACATGATAATACTCAGGCTGGTGGAGCCAACAGACCAGAACCATGTTCAAAGGGCAAGCGAAAGTTTGAGTGATGACCTCATAGCGCAGCTACCATCTCTAAACATAGGTGAAGCCATAGTTCTTGGGTTGATGACCAGGATACCAACACTGGTTAAAATAGATGAATTTAAGGGCAAAGTGTCCGGAGGAGACCTCAACATCGTTGAAGAATGGTCAAAATCTGCTGAAAATGAAGAAAAGAGACTTAAAGATGAGAAAAGTGAATATGAAAGTCTTGGGGGAGATTACTGATGCAGTTTGCTCATATCTCTGACACACATCTGGGCTACAGACAGTACGGACTGTTGGAAAGGGAAAACGACTTTATTGAGAGTTTCAGGGAGGCGGTTGATGAGATCATCAGGGAAAGACCTGATTTTGCTGTGCACTCTGGAGACCTGTTTGAGTATTCAAGACCCCCAACAAAGGCCCTTCTCACGGGTCAAAATGCAATTTTAAAGCTTAAAGAAGAGAAAATACCCGTTTATGCCGTGGCAGGAAACCACGACGTGGTTATGAGAAGGAACACCCTACCTCCCCAGATTCTCTACAGGGACTTTGGTCTGAAACTCATAAGCCCAAGAAAACCATTTTACGTTGAAGAGAATTCATCAGGAAATGTTTTTATAGGTGGAGCACCCTATGCCTCCCGTTACACCTCAAAACACCTTAAAGAAAGAATTCAAGAGATTGAAAGGGCATCTCTTGATTACAATAAGAGAATACTGGTGCTCCATCAGGGTTTGGACCGTTACATGCCCTACGAGTACGAACTTAAAATCGGGGACCTACCAAAAACCTTTAACTACTGTGCCATGGGCCACATCCATGAAAGGATAGTGGACGACTTGGGGGAGGGAAAACTTGCATACCCGGGATCAACTGAAATATGGCGTTCAAACGAAGTTGAAGGCTACAAAAAGAACGGTAAAGGTTTTTACCTTGTGGACATTAGTGGTGACCTGCCTGAAATCGAAAAAATCGATCTTGAACTTCCAAGGGAATTTATCAAGGAAAACATTCAGTTCCATGAACTCGAAGATGGCATAAAACGTATAAAAACCTACATTCAGACCCTTAAATCGAAACCCATCCTCCAGCTGACGGTGGAGGGAGGAAATCTCAGCAGATCAGAGCTTTATGAAACTATAAATGGTGCATTTGCAGATAACTGCCTGTCTGTAAGGCCGAATTACAGGTCAGATGCACTTATGAATGATGAATCCCTCACTATGGGAAAGGACGCATTAAACATCAAAAAAATGCTTGAGGAACGTCTTAAAGATTTCAACGATGAGAAGGTTTCAGAACTTGCAACAGGACTCCTGAAGGAGATGTCAGAAGGAGACATCAAGAGGGCAAGTAAGATGGCAGCAGAATTCTACGAGGGATTGTGTGATAATTGAAAGCATTGAGATGGAAAACTTCAAATCCCACAGCAACACCAGGGTAGACTTTAACACAGGAATATCCATAATAATGGGAGAAAATGGTGCAGGGAAATCAAGCATCCTTGAAGCTGTGAGTTTTGCACTCTTTAAACAGCACTCAGGCCGAAAAATTGAACAGCTAATAAAAAATGGTGGGAAAAAAATGAGCGTCACCATGAGATTCGCTGTAAACGGCAGAAATTATCGTATAACAAGGCAGAGAAGCAAATCAGGTTCGCATGCCCGACTGGATGTACTTGATGGTGAACAGTACATACCACTGGTTTCCCAGGAAAAATCCGTTACTGAGGAGATTAAAAAGCTTCTGGAAATGGATGGAGATCTCTTTTTAAATGCAGTTTACGTCAGGCAGGGTGAAATAGCAGATCTCATAGAAAAAACATCTTCTGAGAAAAAGCAGATGATAGGTAAACTCCTTGGAATAGATTCCCTTGAAAAGGCATGGAAGAACATGCTGCCCCTTATAACTAACTACGAAAATAAAAAAGAAAATCTTCAGGGAAGATTGGATTCAATGGAAGGTTTGGATCAAAATTTAACATCCAAAAAAGATGAAAAAGTAGTTATTGATAATAAAATTCAAGATCTGGACTTGAAAATTGAGGAAAGTTCCAGAAATCTTGATTCAATGCAGAAAAAGAAGGAAGCTCTGGATCACAAGAGGGAGGAATTCAACAGGCTAAAAGCAGATATTAAATCCAAAAATGAAGTGCTGGAAAAAATAGAAAAGGACGTGGACCACCTCAACAGGGAAATAAAAGATATTGAAACCAAGGAAGCCAAAATAGTCACGATGGAACCCGAGGTAAAAAGGCTTGAAAACCTTCAGAAGCTGAAAAACACCCTTCGCGGATTGAAACAGGCTCATGAAACTGAAAAAAGAGTAAATAAAGTTTTAATGGATATTCAAGGCTTCAAAAAGGTTTTGGATGAAAACTACAAATTTTACAAGGATTATCTGGCTTTGAACAATGTTATGATATCCCTTGAAAATGAAAGGAAAGAGTTTGAAGGCAGCAAAGCTTTAAAGGGCCAGCTAAAAACGAGAAGATCCCAGCTGGATCGTGGGATCGGGGAAGACGAGGGGGTCGTTAAAAAACAGTTTGAAGCTGCAAACAGGATTTTGGGAAGAGAAACTACATCAATTGAAGAACTGGAGAAATGTATACAATCTTTAAAATCCTCAATGGAAAAGAAACTTGAAGAACTCACAGAAAACATGTCCAAAACCCAGCATGAGATCAGGAACCTCCAGGACCAGAATGAAAAACTTAAAAAACCTGTAAAAGAACTTGAAACGGTTAAAAATAAATGTCCTGTATGCAAATCTGATATAAACGAATCCAAAAGGAAGGAACTCATTGAAGGTTACATGAGTGAGATGGATTCCAACAAAAACCAGATAAACATTTTAAACAAGAGTTTTAAGAGCTTTAAATCCCAGAAAAATGTTTTGAATCTGAAGTACAGTGAGGTGCAAACTGTAAACATGGATCTTCTGGGGGAACATTTTAAGGCTCTTGAGGACAGAAGAGCCGAGCTGAAAAAGGTTGACAATGATCTGAGAGAAATTGAAATCAAGGTTTCTTCCTTTGAACGAATCGATTCAGAAATAAAAGAGAAAAAAACCATCGGGGAGAATCTCAAAAGAAACTATGAGAACTATATAAGTGCAAAGGGAGCTTTAGAATCACTTGGAAATTTTGATGAGAAAAAAGAAGAGCTAAATAAGGTTAAACTTGAAATAGCATCTTTAAATGAAAATTTTAAGGAACTGGCTGAAGAAGACCCACTCCTCAAAGAAAAAACAGAACTCACAGAAAAAGACCTTGAAAAAGAAATTTTACGGGTTGAAAACCTTAAAAATGAGTACAACCGTATTTTAGGGGCTGTAAGTCAAAAGGAATCCCACATAAAAAGGCGGGAACTTTTGAATGCTGATAAGGCAGAAGCTAGCATTGAGGTCAGCAAGCTTACAGAGGAAAGGGAAAACCTTGGATACAGAGAAGATCTTCATGAAAACATTCAGATGCTGCTTTACAATGGCAACCAGGAACTTATGGATTTAAAAAGCCAGAGAGATGAGCTCAAAGGAAGAAAAACCGGGATCCTCTCACAAATAGAGGAACTTGAATCTGAAATTGAATCCTTCAAAGGTTACAAGAAGGAATTTAAACGAATTAAAGACTTCATAAAACTTTTAAACTATATTCGAGACCTTTATGGTAAAGATGGTGTTCAAAAAGACTTAAGAAATGTTTCAAGACCATTGATAGAGCAGAACACCCGTGAATTCTTTGAAAAGTTCAACTTTGAGTACTCTGACATAAAGCTGGACGAGGACTACAACATCACGATATACGGGCCTGCAGGTAAAAACAGTCTGGACATGATAAGCGGTGGTGAAAAAATTGCTGTAGCACTTGCTCTTCGTCTTGGAATAACTCAAACTCTCTCTGGAGGAAATCTTGAGCTTATAATGCTTGACGAGCCAACAATACACCTGGATTCCTACAGGAGACAGGAACTCATCGAGCTTCTTAAGCAAATGTCTATAATACCCCAGATGATCATAGTTACCCATGAAGCAGACCTTGAAGAAGCTGCAGACAACATTTTAAGGGTTAAAAAAGAGGATGGGAATTCCTTTGTCTTGAATTCCTGATCATTTCAGGCTTTTTAATTTTTTTTTTTTTTTTTTTTTTGAATGTGTATTGAAATCCTTTAGACTCTTATCCATCTGTCTTATCTGTAAAACCTTTTCATCCTAAACTTTAAGTTACATCCCTCTTATGATTTTTACCCCTCGCAAGGGATGCAAAAATGCCTGCAAAGCAGAGAACTGTGCAGATCATGAAAACAACATGTATGCTGTCTAGAAGACCGGGGTACTGGGCCGGCGTTATCTGAACCTGTCCTATAAGAAGGGAAAATGCCAGAAGCGCAATTCCCATACTCATCATCTGCCCTATAAGTCTCATTGTACTCACCATTGCAGATGCAACACCATAAAACCTTTTCTCCACAGAGCCCATGATTGCGCTGGTGTTTGGGGATGAAAATAGTGCAAATCCAACTCCAAGTATTAAAAGCCCCGCCATTATGAAGCTTAAACTCGTGTTTGCGTTGATAAATGTGAAAAGTGCAAGGCCAACTGTACAGAAGACCATTCCTGAAGAAGCTATTAACTGTGCTTCAATTCTGTCTGAAAGTCTGCCTGCAAATGGGGAGAGCACTGCCATGATCACAGGCTGAACTACCAGTATAAAACCGGCCTGATCTGCTGGGAACCCCTTGATGTACTGGAGGTACAGACTTAGAAGGTAGGCAACTGCAAAGGTTGCACTGTAATTTATGAGGGCTGCAAGATTTGAAAATGCAAATGTGCGGTTTTTAAAGAGTCTGATGTTTAAAACAGGACTGCTAACACGCAACTCATGTACTGCAAATCCAAAGATCGTTAAGATTCCCAGGGCTATCATGATAATTCCCAGGGTGCTCGGGAGGGTTGAAACCCCGTACATAAACAGTACAAGAGCTATGCTGTAGATTATCGATCCCTTAAAATCGAATTTTTCCCCCCTGCAAACTGCCCATTCCTCTTTAAGCTTCCAAGCACTTAGACTAATTATTAAAACTCCAATGGGTACCATTGCAAAGAAAAGGCTTCTCCATCCAATATACTGTGTCATGAGTCCGCCTAGAACAGGTCCAAGTGACAGTCCTATGTAAACGGATGCAATGTTTATTCCTATGGCCTTTCCCCTATGTTCCTTTGGGAATGCAGAGGTGATAATTGCAAGTCCTGTAACAAATATCATTGCACCCCCAATACCCTGCACTATCCTGAATATGAGAAGCATAACAATGGATGGGGATAGAGCGCACAGTAAGGATGTGGCTGTGAAGATCACGATTCCGTAGTTGAATATTTTTTTCATACCATGTATATCAGCTATTCTTCCAAAGGGAACTGCGAACATGGCTGCTGTAAGCAGGAATGCTGTTGGAACCCAGCTTAAGAGAATGGCATCTGCAGCAAACTCAGCACCTATCGCAGGAATTGCTATGTTGATGGATGAACCCATAAAAGGCGTTAAAAAACTTGCAAGGGTTGCAATGATGAGGGCTGCCATCCTTGTTGAACTTCCGTCGGCACTGGAATTTTCGTTTACCATAGATCATTCTCCGTTCTGTTTTCCATTTTATTCACCAAGAGAATATTGGGCTTATTCTTTTAAATATGTTGATTAATTACCCAGTTGAAAAAAGTATTATCTGCATTGGATCAAATGAGAGACTCCTTAAAAAATTGGTAAAACATGATAGTATCCTAAAATGAAACAGGAATCTCCCTAAAAAATAATAAAACATGATAAAAGGTTAAAATAAGTTATAACAGCTTGAAACAAGTAGTTAAAAACTAAGATTGAATGGTGGATGGTTAAGATTATGATAACATTATAAGAAAAAGATTATGATAACATTATAAGAAATATTTAAAATTTAAAATGGTTAAATAAAAAATGGTTTTTGTTTGATCCTGAGATCAAACGATTTTATGTTTCTGGAGCAGTCGAAGCTCGTCTGTTGAAAGCTTTTTACCCTGTTTGAACTTGTTGAACAGGTCCTGTGCAATTTCCTTTTCAGCCATATTCCTCTTTTTGTTGGCTTCATATTCACTGCTGCGTTCCTTTGACCTTATTTTGTCAAGGCATTTATTCACTTTTTTTATCTCATTAAAAGTAGATTTCACAGATTCATGTTTTTTGGAAGCTTCTTTACGAGTTTCTATGAACTTCTTGTGGGCTTCATCAGCTTTTACCCGTATTTCATCGATTTTTCTGAAGTACTCAATCATCTTCTCGTGGGTTTCCTGGGCCTTGTCTGAAAGCTCAACAACCTGGGCGTGCTCTGCTTCTGATATCTCGTTGAGTTTTTGAGACTCATTTTGGACTTTTTCATCTTCATGCATGCCTTTAAGTTCTTTTCTCAGGTCTGTTACCTTACTTACAAGTTCGTTTTCTTTTTTAATGTCCAGAACTTTGGTTTGTATCGTTTTTTCGAGTTTTTCTATCTCTTTTTGGGTTTGAACTATTTCTCTTCGTCCAGATTTCCATTCTACCTTTTTAATCTTTTTGTTGGCGTCATCCCTCAACTTTTTATGTTCCTTAACTTCCTTGTTTATGGTATCTCGTTCGTCTCTGTACTTGAGGGCTTTTTCCAGATTTTCTTTTATACTGTTGTTTAAATCATCCCTTAACTGTTTGTGTTCTCTGGCTTTTGCATTAAGTTCATCTCTCTCGTTTGTGAACCTTTTAAGTTGTTTTTCCAGTTCTTTTTTATCCTTAAGTAATTCTTTGAAATTTTTTCCAGAGTAAGGGTTTTTTGATTTGGTCTCTTCAGTTTCAGGACTTTCATCTTTAGGGCTTTCATTTTCAGTTTTTTTGCCTTTAAAAATAGTTAAAAGCTCTTTTAAATCTCTTTTGTCGATAACAACATCTGCAATTTCTTTTACAACAGGTTTTGCATTGAATGCTATTCCCATGCTTGCTTCTTTGAGCATTGAAATATCATTTGCACCGTCACCAACAGCTGCAGTTTCCTCTGCAGACAAGTTTTCTATGTCCATTATTTTCTTCAGGACATCTGCTTTTGAACCAGTTACCAGGGGACCTGAAACTTCTCCTGTTAACTTTCCATCTTCTTCAAGGAGGGTGTTTGAAAATGCGTAGTCCAGATCTAATTCATCTTTCATACGATTTGCAATAACCTCAAAGCTTCCAGTTATGGTTGCAACCTTATATCCTCTTTTTTTGAGTTTTTCAACAGTTTCAACGGCTCCTTCCATTAGAGGTATTTTGTAAACCACATCTTTTATTTCATCAGTTGAAATACCTTTAAGAAGAGCCACCCTTTCTTTGAGAGCAGTTTCAAAATCGAGTTCTCCTTCCATTGCTTTTTTAGTTATTTCTGAGATTTCTGCTTTAATGCCCATGAGGTTACCTATCTCATCGAGGGCTTCTCCATCTATAAGAACGTTGTCAAGATCGAATGCTATAAGTTTAATCAAAAGATCACCGAGTTAATCAAATTAAAATAAATAGAATTATATTAGATCCAATTCAATAAGTCTTTCTTTGGTCTTCTCAACACCATGTTGAGCATCTTCAAAGCTTTTTGCACCGGTACATACAACTTTTCCTGAACCAAATAGAAGTAAAACAACTTTTGGGTCATCAAGTCTGTAAACCAATCCGGGGAACTGTTCTGGTTCGTATTCTGTGTTTTCAAGGTCCATAGCAACTGCTTCAAGGTTCAATGTACTCATGAGGTTTGCTGAAGCAACTATGTTCTGTATCTTTATTTCAAATTCGTGGGGTATATCTGGGTCTAGGGTTCTCATTTTGTCAACAGCTATGTGTATAGCTTTTATTGAGTTCTCTATTGATTTTGCACCTGTACAAACAAGTTTTCCAGATCCAAATATAAGTGCAGCTGTTTTAGGCTTTTTAAGTTTGTAAACCAACCCTGGAAATTGTTCCACGTTGTATTCAACTCCTTCGAGTGCCGGGGCAACTTTGGGAAGTTCTAATGACTTACCGAGTGTTGCAGAAGCTACAATGTTTTCAACTTTGATTTTTACATCAGTCACTTCAGTCATTTCATATTCCTCCAGATCATTTAACCGTTGTTAGATCCATTTTTATATTCTATAAATTGTTACTTACTTATTTAAGTTATTTATATGGTTTATATAATGATTCATAATTATTCATAATTCAAATTTTTTTGTGCTGTAATGATTTTATGCAAATTATACATTGTTAATTACATTGTTAGTAATTAACAGCATGTAATCATAATAGAAGTGCTGCTGTATTAAAATGCTTTTACTAGAATTACACCGCAAAGATTTTAAATTTTAAGAACAGGTACTACAAAATTTTAAACGACTTCCTGATTGTTTTCAACATAATAAAAAAAGGTGTCGGTAAACATAAAACCTTACATCAATTCCTTTAACGTATCATATTTTAGTGTTTTATTAGGGATAAAGTTTTAGTGTTTGTTATAAATAAAGTTTTTCAAATAAAGTTTTTCAAATAAAGTTTTTCAAATAAAGTTTTTCAAATAAAGTTTTT
>ENA-UOOR01000115-UOOR01000115.1-fermentation-metagenome-genome-assembly--contig:-NODE-115-length-112452-cov-104.955292_pt1 | contig 112452 bp, 112 predicted proteins | sample MGYA00245780_ERZ724029 | MGnify/ENA primary metagenome ERZ724029 (study PRJEB28704, sample SAMN03018315) | fermentation metagenome | biome: anthropogenic terrestrial biome; feature: soil...
GCCCACTCCCGGGTCCGGGAGGAAAAAGAGGGGATGTGGGTGGAGATCCGGAAAACCTGACCCCGATAGAGCATCGTTACTCCCGGAACGATACCGGAGAAAAAAGGTATAATTCCCGCATTGGGACGGCAATGCATGGGTTGTAAATCTCGACGAGGAGCGGGGGAGCCTCACTCGGCACGCTCGGTGAAGATGATCGTCCCGGCGATCCGGGTGATCTTTACCTTCACCGTCTGACCCGGTTTTGCATTCGCGACGTACATCGTGTAGCGGTCGATCTTCACCACGCCGTCGCCGCGTTTCGAGAGAAACTGCGGGGTGACGTCCATAATGGCGCCTTCGGTCGGTTTTGAGGCTGCTGAGGGGTCTATGATTGCTTTCCGCTTCCGAACCGGCCGGTGGCCGCCGCAGGCGTCGCACCGCAGCATCAGGACCCGGTCGCTCTTAACGAGGCGGGTATCGGGCTTTCCACACTCCGAACAGATAACATAGTCCTCGACGTAGCCCCGGATGATCGTGTTGATCTGCTCCTGCTCGAACTTCCCGGAGAATACGGCCCGCGTTCCCTCGATTTTGCCGGCGGTGCCGAGTTCGCCGAGGAGGTGCTTCATCAGGTGGTCCGGATCGCGCCGGAGAATATCCGCGATCTCAGCGAAGTTCTCAAGGACCGTGGTCTTCCCCTCGATAAAGACGCGGGCGACAGGAACGGTGAACCGATCTTCAAACTCCGTCGGTTCCGTGATATTGGTATAGGCCTTCTTCAGAAGGTCTTCATATGACGGGGTCATACCCAGAGTATTGGTCGCGCGACGTCAAAAAGTGGTTCCCTCGGTACACCCGGCTTGCACATGCTTATGTAGATAGGCAACCCACCAGTCTTACAGTATGTTACCGGCACAGGACCTTGCATTGCTGCGAAAAACCCTCGGACGCGACTTAACCGACGTCGAGACCGCCTGCTTCGAAAACCTTTGGAGCGAACACTGCAGTTACCGGTCCACCAAACCGCTCCTGCGGACGCTGCCGACGGAGGGAAGCGAGGTGCTGCTCGGGCCGGGGGACGACGCCGCCATCGTGCGGTTCAGCGACACCTGTGCCCTTGCCATAGGGATGGAGAGCCACAACCACCCAAGTTACGTGGACCCCTACGACGGCGCCGCCACCGGCGTCGGCGGGATCGTCCGCGACGTCCTCTCGATGGGCGCCCGCCCCATCGCCCTGATGGACCCGCTCTACTTCGGGCCCCTCGACAGCGAGAAGAACCGTTACCTTGTCGAGCATATCGTCGCCGGAATCGGCGGCTACGGCAACTGTATCGGAGTGCCGGTCGTCCGGGGGGAACTCGTCTTCGACCCTTCCTACGCAGGAAACCCGCTCGTGAACGTCGTCTGCGTCGGGATCGTGGACCCCGACCGCTACATCACCGCCCGGGTGAAACGGCCGGGGAGTCACCTGGTCCTGATAGGCTCCTCGACCGGCCGGGACGGCCTCGGCGGGGCATCGTTCGCCTCCCGGGACCTCTCCGAAGACGCGGAGGCCGCCGACCGGCCGAGCGTCCAGGTCGGCGACCCCTACACCGAGAAACTCCTCATCGATGCGATCCTTGCGATGGCAAAGACCGGAAAAGTCCTCTCCTGCCGCGACCTCGGGGCGGCGGGGCTTGCCGGAGCGTCAAGCGAGATGGCGAGCTCCTTCGGGGCGGTCATCCACGCCGACCGGGTCCACCTCCGGGAGACCGGGATGGGGCCGCGGGAGATCATGCTCGCCGAGTCCCAGGAGCGGATGCTCGTTGAGGTGGCTCCGGAGGACGTCACCCTGATGGGGGCGATCGCGGAGAAGTACGACCTCCGGTGGAGCGACATCGGTGAGGTTATCGATGAACCCCGCTACATCGTAAAGTTCCACGGCAAGACCGTCGCGGACCTGCCCATAGACCTGCTCGTCGGCGGGGCGCCGCTCTGTGCCTGGGAGAAGAGGCCCTATTCGGCGGAGAAGCCGTTCTCCCGTCCGACAGCGCCGATAAAGGATCTCGCGCTCGCGGTCCTCGCGCACCCGGACATAGCAGGGAAGGACTGGGTCTACGAGCAGTACGACCGGGACGTCCAGCTCCGGTCGGTCTCCCTCCGCCACGACGCCGCCGTGCTCCGTCTGGAGGATAAGGCGCTCGTCCTCTCCTGCGGGTGCAACCCCAGGCACATCTTCTTAAAACCCTTTGAGGGGACGGCAAACGCCGTCGTCGAGAACGCAAGCAACCTCGCCTGTCTCGGCGCCGACCCGCTCTGCATCGTCGACTGCCTGAACTTCGCGAGCCCCGAGCACCCGGAGACCAACTGGCACCTCGAACAGTGCGTCCTTGGCCTCGGAGATGCGGCGCGGAAGATGGCGGTCCCGATAGTCGGCGGCAACGTCTCGCTCTACAACGAGAGCGACGAGTTCGGGACGCGGATCAAACCGACGCCGTCGCTCGGCATGGTCGGTCGGGGGGAGGTCCGTGCGTGGGCGACCCCCGCCGCCGGCGACCTCCTCGCCCTGATCGGAACGACGCTCCCCGACTACGGGGGCTCGGTCCTCGACGCACTCACCGGGTGCAACGGGCCCGCACCCGCAATGGCGGACCCGGCCGTCGTCGCCGTCGTCCGCGGCCTTGTGAGGGAGGGGCGGGTCACGGCCGCGACCGATCTCTCCCGGGGCGGTCTCCTTGCAGCGCTCGCGAAGGTCGCGCCGTGCGCGGACGTCGCACTCGCCGGCGACCCCCTGGAGGAACTCTTCTCCGAGACCTACGGCCGGTTCCTGGTCGCGGTCTCGGATGAATCGGCTCTCGCCGGGGTGGAGCACCGTGTCCTCGGCAGGGTCGGCGGCGACGCTCTCACCCTCCGTCTCAGGGATGAAGCGGTCGTCATCGCGCCGGAGGAACTCGATACGGCGCTCACCTCGACGACCCGGACGATGCGCTACTGACTGCCAGCGTCCGGAGGAGGCCCGCCAGGGCCTTCACGGCGTCCGGATCTCTCACATCCCGCGTCGTGAACGAGACCGTGCCCAGAACCTCGGCGCCGCGATCCGCAAGCATCTCCCGGAGCGTCTCAAGCGTCTTCCCCGGTCCCCCGCGCGATGTGCAGAAGGCGACCGCAGTCTTCCCCGCGATGCCCTGCAGGGCGGCAACAGCGGCGTTGGCGGCGGGTGTCGGGTTGCCCCCCCATACGGGGGTTCCGACGACGACGGTCTCGTAACCGGAGACATCGATGACGGAGGGCTCGATGGCGGCACGTTCCTTTCTCATGGCACGGGGCGCGCCTTTGAGGTACATCCCCACCTTCGAGTAACCCGCAAGGTCTTTTACTTCGATGAGATCGCCGCCGGTCGCGGCAGCGAGCCGTTCGGCCACAGCCCGGGTATTTCCGGTCTCGGAGTGATAGACGATACAGACGGACATACTGAAGCGTACCGTCTTCAGGTATAAAAAAAGAATTATTTCTGGAATTGCGGCATGAACCCGCGGAGTTCCTTACCCACCTGCTCGATCAGGTGCTCCTCGTCCGCTCTTGTCAGCGCGTTGAGGACCGGGCGGTTCACCGTGTTCTCAAGCAGCCATTCCCGGGCGAACTCCCCGTTCTGGATCTCCTCGAGGATCTCCTGCATCGCCGCATAGGTCTCCGGTCCGATGACGCGCGGCCCCCTCGTCAGGTCGCCGTACCGGGCGGTGTTGCTGATCGAGTCGCGCATCTTCGTAAACCCGCCCTCGTAGATCAGATCGACGATGAGTTTCATCTCATGAAGAACCTCCAGGTACGCCATTTCGGGCGCATACCCGGCGTCCACAAGGGTCTCGAACCCTGCCTTGATGAGGGAGGTCACCCCGCCGCAGAGGACCGCCTGCTCCCCGAAAAGGTCGGTCTCGGTCTCCTCGGCAAACGTCGTCTCGAGCACGACCGCACGGGTCGCCCCGATCCCCCGGGCGTAGGCGAGCGCGACGGCGTGCGCCTTACCCGTATAGTCCTGGTGGACGGCGATGAGTGCCGGAACCCCCTCCCCCTCCTCGTAGGTCCGCCGGACCATGTGGCCGGGGCCCTTTGGAGCGACCATGACCACGTCGACGGTGGGCGGAGGAACGATCTGTCCGTAGTGGATATTAAACCCGTGTGAGAACATCAGGCAGGCGTTCTCTCGAAGGAAGGGGCTGATCTCGGTGCGGTAGACGGCCGCCTGGCTTTCGTCGGGAAGAAGGATCTGAATTATCTCGGCGCGCTTGACCGCTTCCGCCACAGGATAGACTTCAAAACCGTCTTCGGATGCTTTCTGCCAGCTGTTGCCGGGCCGCAGGCCGACGACGACCTGGCAACCGGAATCACGCAAGTTCAGCGCCTGGCCGCGGCCCTGGGACCCGTAGCCGATAACGGCGATGGTCTTCCCCTCCAGGGTGCGGAGGTCTGCATCGGACTCGTAGTATTTCTGCACCATATGTTCTCACTTCTGATTGAACAGCAAACCAGATAAATCTTATATAGGGAGCTCCGGTTGCAGGGAAGGTTATTTTAAGGTTAATGAAGAGAAACCTTATACCTTATACATTACTTGAGGATTTGTAATGGAACTGCCAGATGTCCAGTCCAGCCTGCCGGAGGTCCGTATCAACCTGACCAGGGTGGGTGTAAAAAACGTCCAAAAACTTGTTGAAGTCGCCCGACCCGGCAAGCGACCGGTCATTTTTATCTCCAAGTTCGACGTTTTTGTTGACCTCCCCGGAAGCCTCAAAGGCGCAAACCTCTCCCGGAACTTCGAGGTCATCGACGATGTGTTGCAGCAGGCCATCGACGGAGACGTCAAGGAGATCGAAGAACTTTGCAGCGCCGTAGCGAGAAAACTCCTTGACCGCCACGAGTACGCGGAGCGGACTGAAGTCCGGATGCGGAGCAAGTTCATGGTCCGGCGGGAGACGCCGGTAAGCGAGACGAGCTGCCATGAGGTCGTGAACGTCCACGCCCGCGCAATAGCCCAGAGGAACGACGGATGCCCGATCATCCGAAAGAGCATCGGTGCCGAAGTGACCGGGATGACCGCCTGTCCGTGCGCCCAGAACATCATGAAGGACCACGCCCTGCATGTCCTTGAAAACCTCGGCATGGAAGAGGACAAGATCAATGCGTTCTTCGACGAAGTGCCGATGGCCACGCACAACCAGCGCGGCCGGGGATTCCTCAGCATCGAGACCGACGACGACCAGCACGTCAGCCTTGAGAAGATCATCAAGATCCTCAAGGACTCCATGAGTGCGCGGATCTATGAGCTCCTCAAGCGGGGCGACGAGAGTTACGTGGTGATGGAAGCCCACAAAAATCCGCGGTTCGTCGAGGACTGCGTCCGCGAGATGGCCCGCAAGGTGATCACGCAGTTCCGGTATCTCCCGGGGGACTCCGTGGTTACCCTTAAACAGACGAATGAGGAGAGTATCCACCAGCACAACGCATACGCGGAGCGGAAGGCAACGATAGCTGAACTTGTTGCCGAGATGGATGAAGATATATAATTAGATAATTATTTTTTTAGCAATTATATTTGGTAATGATATCCAATTTGGAGTGTTACAACTTCAAAAATTCGTAATATTTGAGAATGCACTGAAACGAAAGTTATAAACTCTGTTTCTATCATAATCCTTCTTGACGTACGCACGTACGTTTCCAGTACTAAATTGTGTGGTAACACCGGTATAGTGTTTTGAACACCATAATATCGGAATGAGGCGATATATTTGTCGAAAGTTGTAGAGATATCCCCAACAACGAGACACGAAGGCCACTCGAAGCTCGTTCTGAAGGTCAACGATGACGGCATCGTCGAGCGTGGAGACTGGCTCAGCATCACCCCGGTGAGGGGTGTCGAGAAGCTCGCCATCGGCAAGACGATGGATCAGGTTCCGAAGATTGCATCGCGCGTCTGCGGTATATGTCCTATTGCGCACACCCTGGCAGCAACTGAGGCAATGGAAGCTTCCATCGGGTGCGAGATCCCCGAGGACGCAAAACTCCTGCGTTACATCCTGCAATGTGCCAACAGGATGCACAGCCATGCCCTGCATAACATCCTGGCCCTTCCGGACATGTACATCCCCGGAACCGACATGAAGATCAACCCGTTCACCAAAGAAGAACCGGTCAGGAGCGTTGCCCTCCGGATCCAGCGCATCCGTGAGATCGGCCAGACGATCGGCGAGATCGTCGGCGGAGAGGCCATCCACCCGAGCAACCCCCGTGTCGGTGGCATGTACCGAAACATCAGCCCGCGGGCGAAGGCGAAGATTTACGACCTCGCAAAGGAAGCCCGGGCTCTCACGCAGCAGCAGATGGAGTTCATGATCGCGGTCTTCCGGAACTATCAGAGGCGCGATTGGGCCGAAGTCGGCGGCGTCGAAGTCCCGATCCCGAAGGACCTCGGCTACCACAACCAGGGCTACATGGCCACTGCACCGGTCTACGGCAGCTCCAGCCTCGATGAGAACCCAACCTGGTTCCCCGAGCGGTTCACCGAAGTCCGCCCCTGGGACTGGTACATGGGCGAGGTGGAGATTGACGAGGCCGACCCGAACTACCCGGTCGGTGGCACTACCCCCGTAGGAAACAAAGCTTGGCCCCAGATGGAAGCCTGCACCGGCGTCCCGCTCTACGACGGCCAGCCGATCGAGGTCGGGCCACGCGCACGCCAGGCCATATTCAAGAACTACGACGAGAAGGGCACCATCGGCCTCCAGATCGCTCGCCAGATGGAGTTCCCCGAGACCGCTTACGGGATCATCGACGCGCTCGACGCGCTCGACACCTCCGGACCGGTGCTTGCGGACCCTATCCCGCAGGGTGACGGCTCCCTTGGATGGGCCGCAAACGAAGCGCCCCGTGGCACGGATGTCCACCTGGCCCGGGTCAAGGACGGCCGGGTGCAGTACTTCTCGATGCTCGTCCCGACCACCTGGAACTTCCCCACCTGCAGCCGTGCGCTTGAGGGTGCACCCTGGCGGCTTGCGGAAGTCGTCATGCGTGGATATGACCCCTGCGTCTCCTGTGCGACGCACATGCTGGTGATCGACGAAGACAAGAGATTAGTGGCCCAGAAACTCATTCAGTGAGCGTACACGCATGCTATTTCGTGAGATCGTGATCGCAGGATGCGGAAACCCTCTCTTCGGAGACGACGGGTTCGGTCCTGCAGTCGTCGAAGAGCTCAAGAAGTTACAACTGCCCGACAACGTCAAGGTGATCGATGCCGGCCTTGGCGCCCCTCACTTCCTCTTCACCCTGATGGAAGATACAGAGGTGCCGGTGAAGAAGCTGCTCATCATCGATATCGCCGATTTCGGCGCCAATCCCGGTGATGTGACGAAGCTCCGGCCCGAAGACCTGCCGCCGGGCGCCTACCGGGATGCCCATTCATGGGACCTTTCCGAGCCGTTACAGCGATTAAAGGATACCGTCGACATCACGATCATCGCGTGTCAGCCCAAGCGTGTCGCGAGCCAGGAGTTTGAACTAGGGCTCACTGAGGAGGTTGAGGAGGCCATTCCCAAAACAGTGCGTATCGTACTGGAAGAAATTGGGGTAGAATATGGGGCTGCTATCAACCATCAAGGAACGCATCTTTGGGCGTCGCCGGGAGAAGCCGGCAGAGATGCCGGGAAGAAACCCGGAGAGCAATCCTGAGGTGAAGCCTGCGGCGATCCGGCCGCACGCGAAGCCCGCGGTGAAGCCCTCTGATGTGATTGTAGAAGAAAAGGTGGAAGTTGTACAAAAGGAGGAAAAGCCTGTGGCAGAAAAGATTTCGATAGGTGAATTACACCTGAGCGGATGTACGGGATGCCTCGTGACGCTTGCGGATAACTACGAGGGTCTCTTCAAGCTGCTCGATGACTATGCGGACCTGGTCTATGCACTGACACTGGTCGATGTGCGCCACGTCCCCGAGATGGACGTGTGCCTGGTCGAGGGGTCGTGCTGTCTGGACGACAAACTCTCGGTAGAGGAACTGAAAGAAGCAAGGGAGAAGTCGAAGGTGCTCGTCGCCTACGGCGCCTGTGCGGCTTACGGTAACATAACGCGGTTCTGCCGTGGCGGCCAGTGGAACCAACCCGGTCAGGAGGCGTTCGTGCCGATCAGCGAGATCGTCGACGTCGACCTCTACCTGCCGTCCTGTCCCCCGTGCCCCCAGGCCGTCAGGAACATCGCCGTCATGGCCTACCTGCTCCTGAAAGGCAACGACGAGCAGAAGAACCTTGCAACCGCTTACCTGACGCCGCTGATGCAGCTTGCACAGCGCGGTGATACGGCATGCGGCTGCGACCTGATGTACGATGTCATCAACCAGGGGCTCTGCATGGGATGCGGAACCTGCGCCGGCACCTGCCCGGTCCGGGCCGTGACCATGGAGTACGGCAAGCCGAATGTGAACCGCGACCAGTGCATCAAATGCGGCGCCTGCTACGCGCAGTGCCCGCGGAGCTGGTTCAACTTCGACGTCATGAACAACTACGAGGGCATCATGGGTGCCATCAAGGGAGCCATGCAGTGAGGTGAGAAAGATGGACGTACTCGGTAACTACAAGTCCGTAATCTCGGCGCGTTCGACCGACAGGGACATCCTGAAGAAGTCCCAGGACGGCGGCATCATCACGACGCTCTTTGCCTATGCGCTCGAAGAGGGCATCATCGACGGTGCCATCGTCGCGGGCCAGAGCGACGAGCCCTGGAGACCCCAGCCCGTGGTCGCGACCACGAAGGCCGAACTCCTGGCCGCCGCCGGAACGCGCTACACCATCAGCCCGAACCTCTACCTGATCAAGGAGGCGACCCGCAGCTACGGTCTCGACAGAGTCGGCATCGTCGGGACGCCCTGCCAGATGCAGGCGACCCGGAAGGCCCAGGTCTACCCGATCGGCATGCGGGACGTCGACGATAAGATCGCGCTCGCGCTCGGCATCTTCTGCATGGAGAACCTCTCCTACCAGGCGCTCGAGGCCATGGTCGAGGACCACTGCAACCAGAAGATGGAGTCCGTCAAGAAGATGGACATCGGCAAGGGCAAGTTCACGGTCTACACCGAACGCGGTGCAATCAGCCAGATGCCCTTGAAGTTGATCCACAAGTACGTGCAGCCCGGCTGCCACGTCTGCCTGGACTACGTCGCGAACCTCGCCGACATCTCCAGCGGCTCCGTGGGCAGCCCCGACGGCTGGAGCACGGTCTTTGTCCGGAGCACGAAGGGCAACACGGTCTGGGACGGCGCCATCGCCGCCGGTTACTTCGAGACGAAGCCTATCGGCGAGGTCAAGCCCGGCCTCGACCTCGTAAAGAAGCTCGCCACGGAGAAGATCACGAAGAACCAGAAGAACGTGGACGCTCGTAAGACGATAGGTCTCAAGGCGGACGGAACCCCCAAGGGTCTCCGGAACCCCTACGAGTCTCCCTGAAACTCTCTTTTTTCTCACAGGCAAGGGCGCTTCACCGGAGCCTTCTCACTCTCGATTGAGCGGGAGCGTTCGGAGGTCCCGGAAAAGGGAGAAACTGGTGTTCTTTCGAATATTCCGGCGAGTTCCCGAGGTCTTCCGGGAGGTCACCGATGAACCTGTTCCAGAACGGTCTGAGGATAACGATATGACCGACCGTGTAGCAGGGCGACGAAGTGGTCTCTTCCCCGATCGGTCCGTAGAAGAACCCGTCCTGTGTCCCGGTCTCCCCGAAGACCGCGCCGAGGATGATGGCGCGCCCGATCTGGGCGAGGTTGACATCGTTGCTGGTTTGCGGCGTCAGCGGATCGGGATCGGTGCCGTCAAGGAAGACCGTCCCTGTCGGTGAGCGGGGCGGAGCCAGCTTCGGAACGTCGGTAGGGATGCTCGGGTACCTGAACCTCAGGCAATACGGAACCGAAGTCGGCGATCAGCAATTTCTCAATGAGATGATCCCGAAACACCTCAGCCGGGAGGGGGCATCCCCCTCCCGATCCCTCCCCCGCGTGGCGATACCCAGAGAGGAGCCGTATCAGAGGTTTGACGCCAGAGACCACTCAATTTTTCGCGGGGAGGCGACAGAATACTCTGAACTATAGGAATCGTCAGCCGCTGGAAACTTTTAGGATGACTTCAACGTGAGGAACAATAACGTCACCGTCTGGACCATGGGCCTTACGATGTCTTCCTCTGGAAGCGTCATCGATGGCAATACGTTCACCAGCCCCGATCCCCTGGAGGGGATCGGGATAGAATTTGCTTCTGCAGCGGAAACCCTGATCGTCAACAACACGTTTGCCGATTATAAACTCGGTTTCTTCTATTCGGGAGGATCGGCGGGAAACAACTGCATCTATCTGAACAGTTTCATTGACAATTGGGACATTGAGCAGAATGGTGCAGACCGGTACAACTCTACCGAACCAGTCCCGTACACCTACAACGGTCAGACTTACTCAAGTCCGCTCGGTAACTACTGGAGCACCTACGACGGGTGGTATGCTGAGGATGCCAATGGAAATGGCATCGGCGATACGCCGTACGGATGCGACGGGTATCCCCTGATGGGACCCTGGAATAACGGGGAGATCACGTACCTCGGGGGGGAATAACTCCTCCCCTGTACGTTGACGATTCCGGGAGAACCGGCCGCTGCCCGAATTGTCGTCGGGGGTTGAGGCGCGTCCCTCCTTCTGATGTCTCTTTTCCGGATGGTGCAAAGGGAGCACTCCCGCAAACAAGACTGGAACAACCCTGTGGAGTTACACTAAAGAAGAGCATGGTGAAACAAATTCAACCTCCGCTTTTCTCGTCTACCGCCGCTTGATTTCTGGATTGTGAAGCGTCCGTGAGCGGAGTGCGGTGAATGGTGCACGTTCCTTTTGAAAAGGGGTGCAGGAGCAATATTACGTCCCGATTCGACAATCTGTGCTGCCGTCGTCCAGTTCGCCGGGAACCGATTCCTCTGGGTCTCGTGATAGGCTGGAGAGCCGGGGGTTCCCGGCGATTGAAAACGCAGAAGCAAAAGAGGGCGAATCACACCGCGAAAAATCGGTTCTTTACCCGGAAAGCCGACGTTGTAAACACCAACTTCCGGGATCAAGGCGCCCGACAACGCTTCGTTCCGATCAAGAGGATATCCGGATAACGTTGAGAAAATCGAGGGTGGGGGCCGCTCCCCCGCCATATCCCATTCACAGCGGCGGGAGATGGCAACGGCTCTCTGTGGTCATAAATTACTGGTGAAGCGCGTGCCGGGTGTTCTATTCAATCCCTGAACAATACCTGATAGGTTGCCGACTCTGCCCCAAAGAAGTTCTTGCAAAATTCTGCCGCCTTCGAAGGCTCGTATTCTTTGCAACTGAAGATATCGAGGTAGGCTGCGTTGGTCTCGTTCGCGAAGTGACCGGAGATCAGCGACGTCTCGATAAGCTGGGTCATGGAGAAACCTGCGACCCTCTCGTTCGGGCCGAAGTGTATGATCTGCGGTTCACCGAACCTCTTCATGTCGATGAGGTCACAGAGTTCGATGATGAACCGGTGAATCTTTTCCGCGTCCCTGATCGATACCGGATCGCATCCTTTCAGGTCCACACTCGTGTACAATCCCCAGCAGTCGCGTTGTCTGAACTGTGCGACGATCTCTGCGTCGCTTACTGCCTCTGCCATAACGTTGCTTGCCACAGCGTTGTTTGTCATTACCTTGCTTGCCATGATCTCACCTTCGAGATGATCTTCTGATCGATTGATCTCTGTAGTTTTCGATAGTTCAGATTTTAAACTTATCCATTGCGCTAATGGAGAATAACGGTTATTTCTCGGTTACGGCGGAGATATTGCAGCGTATCTGAAATTATAACTCATATTTTTGATTGATTTTGAAATTGGTGACTTTACATTGTTTATTTGTCGCTGAGTGTGAAAAATATAGTGTATTTTTCATACCGAGTATGAATTTTTTGAACAGGCACTTTTTCACCTGCAGACCGTCCTGAAGGGGTTCACGGGCGATCAGGGCTTGAGAAAATAATCCTTTTTCAGGTACGGTTTCCAGGTTTCTTTTCGGTGGTGAAAAACCAGTACGGCAGGATTTGAAAACTTTCACTCCCGCACCGGCCGATACCCCGGGCGAAAGGCAATCGGTCGATGACTACGGGAGTGTCCTGTCGGGCTCAAAGGCCGGGCGTATCCCCCGCATACCGCGCACCCCCGGCCCCTCCGTCCGGCACTCGCCGGGGTGCTGCGGGCGGCACCCGCCGCATGCCTCACCGGAGGTGTTTGCTCCCCGCCGCGACCTGTGCAAGCGTCCGCCCGGAGACGACCGACCGCGGCTCCGTCGCAACCGGGTCCCGTCCGGGGTCCGCCTCCGCATCGTCCTTCTTCACGAGCAGCCAGGCCTCGCTCTTCCCGGTCCGGAAGCGGGTGAGGGCATACCCGCCCCGAACCTTCTCGCCCTCGAGCCAGACGGAGATGTGACCCCGCCCGAGCGCCTCGGCGGCCCCGACCTCCCGCCCGCCTTTCTGCGTGAGGTTTCGGTAGGTCCCCCGGTCCCAGACGAGGACCGTCCCCGCCCCGTAACTCCCCGCCGGGATGACGCCCTCAAAGTCGGCGTAATCGAGCGGGTGGTCCTCTGTGGGGATGGCGAGGCGCTTCTCTTTCGGGTCGGGGGAAGGCCCTTTCGGGACCGCCCAGGACTTCAGCACGCCGTCGACTTCCAGGCGGAAGTCGTAGTGGAGCGTGGTCGCGTCGTGCTTCTGGATGACGAAAATCGGGCGGGCGAGAGCGGCCTTTGTTACACGGTCTTCGTCGGGTGTATCCGATCCTGCCATACAGGATACTCCGGCACCACCCCGGATAAGCGTTGTCCCGGTCAGGGGTTCCGGCCGGACGACGGGACAATCCTGATGTTCATCTTCTCCGAACCGATGATCAGGATACCCTCCCCCGGCTGGAAGTTGAGGAGGTCCTTCTCGCTCACCTCAAAGAATTTGGCGTTTTCCTGGGCCTGTTTCTTGTTTTCGGCCCGCATACAAAACTTCACGGCGATGTTTGCAAGGATCTCCTCGTTGAAGTGGGCGATCAATTGCGACGCGAGGATGAGTGAGACCCCGAATTTCCGCATTTCGGTGGCGTATTTGTTCAACACCGCCTTGATCGACGTCTTCGAACCGCTCTTCTGGCTCACCAGGAGTTTCGCCTCGTCGACGATCACAAAAAGCCGGAACTTTTCCCGGTCGTTCTCCGTCCCGCGCGGGATCTCGCCGGTCGCCTGGAGGGTGTAGTAGATCCGCCGGAGGAAGAGGTCCGCAAAGAGGTAGCGCAGGTTCTCCGGGAGGGCGTTTAAGTTGATGTGGGTGATCCCGCCGGAGAGGATCGTGGGGATTGAGATCTTCTCCTCCCCCGAGAAGAGTTTATAATCGAAGATGTCCTCAAGGTAGGCCGGGATCGCCTCGTCCTCGCAGGACATTATCTCGCTCTCGATGTTGTCGAAGTCGAGCACCCGCTTCCAGGTTTCGGTCTTCCCCGTAATCCCTGAGGACCGGTAGCAGTCCTTGATGATATTCTTGATCTTCCTCCGCTGCTGGATACCGAGCGTCGGGAAGTTGATGGAGATGGCGTCGACGAAGTCCGAGGTGGCCCGGAGCGGGGTGATCTCGTCGATCTCCGGGTCGAGTTCCAGCGGGTTGAAGTAATACTGCCCGCCCTCGCGGATCTTGTAGGACCGGACATTCCCCGTGCTCGCGGCCATGTCGCCGTGGAAGTCGATCAGGACGACCGGCATCGCCTGTGCCGCCAGTTCCGCGGCGATGCATCGGATCGTCTCGGTCTTGCCGGCGCCCGAGCCGCCGAGGATGATCATGTGGCCGTTGTTGAGCCTTCCCGGCGACCAGTTGACCCGTCGCCCATCCTGAGCGTGGCCGAGAAAGACGTCGAGCCCTCCGGGGCGGGGAACAACTGTCGGAACATGCGACGGTTCGTCAGAACGCCGCTCCTCTGGAACGGCGTTCGAGCCCCGGAGGTGCGATTGACGATGTTCCGGAAGGACGGAACTGGAGAAGCCCGAAGGTGAGACCGACGGCGGTTCGTCGGCGTCTGATGAGGCAGGGGCGACCGGCTCATCCTCTTCTTCCTTCTCTTCTCCTTCATCGGCAAAGAGGGCGTCGTCCCATTCGTCAACCGCCTCTTTTGCCGGAGGCACGGGCGCTGCGATCGTGTCCTCTTTCGGGACAGGGGGCACCGCTTCTTTTGGGAAGGGCGACTCCACCACCGGTTCCGGTGCCGGCCGCTCGATGACGATCTTCGCGGCAACGTCGGTCATCAGCGTCCGCCCGAGGTCGCGGAGGTGTACATCGTAGAGATTACGGTCCTTGACGATGAACCGGGCGAGGTTAACCCCGTCGTCCTCGCGCACCCCTTCAAGGATGTAGATGGCATCGGTAAGCAGGGAAAGCACTCGTGAGAGTTCGCGACGGTGAGCCGGTAATGCCCGGATACGGTCGTAGTCTTCGCCGCAGGCGAGGTAACGCAGAACGGTGAACGTCGAGTAAAACGACTCGATGAGCATATCGTAGTGCTCCCGGACGCCGGGGTCGATCGTCTCGAGCATCTCCTTGAGGATGTACGCAAACTCCGGCGGGAAGGTATAGACGACACCGTCGGCCCCGCGTCCGTCGAGGTCGTAGGCGTAGGCGAGGACTGCGCACCCCGCAGCCTTGAGCCGGGCAGCGAACCGCTCGCACTCCGAAAACAGGCCGGGGGTGTTATTGAGGAGGAAACCGACGAACGTCTCTTCGGTGCGGGGGAGTGCCGATGGGAAGGTCTTGTTGACGTAGGACCCTTTCACCGTCCCTGCGAGGAGGACCGGGACGACTTCGTTGATCTCGTGAGCCAGGGCCGGGATGTCCAGCGCCCGGATCCGTGCCTCCACAAGCGGCCGGGCGATCGCTTCACCGGCGGGAGTTGCCCGGATCACCGTCGTTCCCTGCCAGGAGACGGACCTGATCAGGTCGACCTGCGCGAGGGCAAAGAGAGGCCCTGAGGTATAGGCGTAGCAACTCTGTTCGACCACGCCCTCCCCTTCTCCCCGGGACGATGCACTATTCTGGGCGATATAGATGTAGAGGAGGGTCTCGACGATGTCGCGGACCTCCTGCACCCTGAAGTCTCGCAGGGATTCGGTGACTGCGGGGGGAAATGATCTCACCAGAGCCGGGGTCTCTGTATCCGCATAGCCCATCGCTTTGAGTGCTTCGACAAGATCTGTTGACACGGGTTCACCAGTGGATGCGTTCTTGCGGCGCCGGGGCCGCTCCCGGGCAGGCACCTGCCGCGTGACGCTCGACAGTACCGCATCGCCCGACACGGGCCAGGGTGGGCAGCCGCTCCGGCGAAGCAGGCAGTGGGAATAGTTTTGCTGTGTGAACTATTAAAATAGGCTGTTTTGCATAAAATCGCCCGCATCCCGAAGAATACTCACATAGCAGAGAGACACCGCCCCCCGTCTCTGATTTCATGCCCTGCGCCCCATCTCCAATGGGACCATCTATTTTCTCCCGAAATTACCAAAAGATCTCTTTAAATCGGCAGATAACTATTATGGTTATAATTTTATATTATGTATATTATATATATCTGTAGTTGAGGTGGGCACCCCGTGACTACCCTTACCGAACAACAGCGCACGATCGTCATCATGATCCTCCTGGGGATATCGGTCTTCCTGACCTACTACTTCCACGCCGTCCTGACGCTCGGGACCGTCTTTTCACATTTCTTCTACATCCCGATCATCCTGACCGCGCTCTGGTGGGAGAAACGGAGTATATTGGTCGCTATCTTCCTCGGGGGGCTTGTCGTCGCGAGCAGCTTCCTCTACAGGCCGGACCTCCTGACCCTGAACGATTACGCACGGGTCCTGATGTTCGTTGTCATCGCCTTCGTCGTCGCCACCCTCTCCGAACAGCTCAAAGGACGGGAACGCGAGGTGAAGAAACAGAGGGACCTCGCGCAACGTTATCTGGATGTAGCAGGCGTCCTGTTTGTCGTTATCAACGCCGACCATACCATCCGGCTCATCAACCGGCACGGCTGCGAACTGCTCGGCTATCAGGAGGAGGAACTGCTCGGGAAGGACTGGTTTACGACCGTCGTTCCGGAAGCGGTCCGGGAGACGCGGCGGCAGATCTTTGACACCGCGCTCGCCGCCGGCACACCCCTGCCCGACCGGCGAGAGAGCCCGGTCATCACGCGGAACGGCGATGAGCTGGTCCTCGCGTGGCAGGACACCGTCTTTGCCGGCGACGACGGCCGGCCGGTCGCGATGATCGGTTCGGGAGCCGATATCACCGACCGGATCCGGGCGGAGGAAGCGTTGCGGGCGGCCCATAACGAGGCAAACCTCTACCTCGATATCATGGTGCACGACATTAACAACGCGAATGCCGTCGCTCTCGGTTACGCCGACCTGCTCTCCGAGCTCCTGGGAGAAAAAGAGAAGCAGATGGTTTGGAAACTTCGCAAAGGCATCAGCCGGAGCATCGAAATCATCCAGAACGTCACGACGATCCGGCGGCTGCATTCCAGCGAGACCGCGACGAGACCCGTCGACCTCGACACCGTCATCCAGGCGGAGATCGCCCACCACCCGGATGCCGGGATCGTCTATACGGGAAAGCCGGTCCAGGTCATGGCCGACGACCTCCTTCCGGAGGTCTTCTCGAACCTCATCGGCAACAGCATCAAGTTCGGGGAGCCCGGGGTCGAGGTCGCCGTCCGGGTCGAAGAGGACGATGAGACGGTCGAGGTCTCGATCGAGGATACCGGACCGGGGGTGCCAGATGAGGTCAAGCCCTCTCTCTTCACCCGGTTTATGCGGGGCACGAATGCCCGGAGCGGGAAGGGACTCGGCCTCTACATCACGAAGATGCTCATTGAGCGTTACGGCGGGAGCATCAGGGTCGATGACCGGGTGCCGGGGCATTCCGGATACGGTGCGGCGTTCCGGTTCACCCTCCGCCGCTACGACCGGCCGTGGGAGCCGCCGACATCCCCCGCTGCACCCGCGGCGGCCGGGCCGATCAGCTGGTCACCGCCAGACCCTGACCGGGTTGAGGGTGGCGTCGATGATCAGGTCAAAGTCGAATGCGTCGAGCCAGCCGGCCCTCTCAAACATCTGCATGAAGCAGATGCCCACGACCTTCGCCCCGGGATGAGCGCCGACGGTCGCCTGCAGCATCTCCTTCACGCCGGGGACACCCGGGACGCCCGGCATCGCAAGCCCGCCCATCAGGACGATCACCTTCGGGTCGACGCGGATCGCATCGCCGGAGACCTGCATCCCGACACCCGCGACCTGGCGGATCACCCTTGCCCTTTCTTCGTCCGCCTCGGGCACATAGACCTGCTCGATGGGGAGGTCCCGGACGGCAAACCCCAGGAGTTCGATAAAGGGGGTGCAGGCGCCGGGGCAGCCGTAATAGACGACCTGGTCGCCCGGGGAGAGCCCCGCCTCGCGGAGGTATGCCTTGAACGGCCGGAGCATCCCCGGGACGCCGGAGAGTTGCTCTTTTAAGTCCATAAGGTCAGGTTATCGTCGCAGCATATACCGTTTCCGGATGTGGTCTACAGCACCCCGCATCCGGAGAGGTGATAGAGCCTGCGGACCCGTTCGGCCGCCTCTTCCGATACCGCCTTCTGGATATGGATGAGGGCGGTATCGAGGTCTTCTTCCGGCATGCATCCGAGGTCTTCCCGACCGGAGAGGATCTGGTCGGTGAGGTAGCGCCAGTCTTCGTCCGAGAGGCGGCCGGCCCGTTCCGCAAAGTCTTTTTCGTCGACGGCGATGTGATTAGAGACCGGCGGGAGGATCGAGTGGAACTCGTGTCCCGCCTCCGGGCAGAGGATGCCGCTGTATTCGGGGGCCAATTTCCGCAGGATGGCGAAGTCCTTCTCGTCAAGTTTGCGCGTCATGATTCCGTTCACCCCAACCGGCCTTGCAAAAACATTCGTTTATTGCCGGCTCCGAAAGAGGGCAGGCATTTGTTTCTGCTCAAGCGCCCGTCCCTCGCCGTACGAATGGTTGCGACCGGCATGATGTCCCGGGAGAATGTGGGGGTGAGCGGTATTTATCTTGCGGGGGTGAAGGGGGTGGAGCGGGAAGACCCCACCCTTCAGGGTGGGGATGGCACGGCACAACCCAAAGGGTTGTGCCTGTCAGGAAGATGCGGAGCATCTTCCGTGAAGCGGAACCGCCCTTCCTGTAATCAATTTCGATACGATACATTCTTCTATCAATCCATCCAATAATGTTCTATCTGTGTTGCGAGAACCAAGCAACCTGGTATCAGGCGCGGAACGCGCCGTTGAGCCTGTGGACCTGCCTCAATGGAGGAAGAATGAAGCAGGAAGCCGCGCCCAAAAGGCGCGGGGTAGTTCACCGTTGTGGGAAGGCGTCCGGAGAGAAAAAGCCGGACCACCTGCCCGAAGGTCTCGCACACCTCCAGACGTCATTGCTGTTCCTCAAAAGAAGCATGAGGACATCGGGGTCGACCCTGCAACAGGGGATACCTTCATTGTTCCCGGAGACTCCCGGGTCTTTCATAACGTCATGCCGGAGAGGCCGGGAGAAGAGGGGTCGGGTGAGCATCGAAAGAGCGGTCGGACGTCTGGAGGCCGGCGATGTGTTCAGGGACTGGCTGGCTGGCGTCCTTTGGGACCGGCTTCCGGAGCCGGACGACGAGGCCCGGGTCTACCGGATAGAGCCGGCGTCGCACGTCGTCTGCCGCTACGAATTTATTGATGCGGGCATCAGCGTGATCGGCAAGTTTTTCGGCGCGCCGACGGGCGCGAAGACCCGCTATGACGCGAATGCGGCGATGATGAACGAGTTTCACCTGCTCCGCAGCATAGCACGGTGGGTCCGCGTTCCCGGCGCACTCGCGACGAACAGCCGGTTTCATGCGGTCCTCGTGACCGAGTATGTTCCTGGCAGAACCCTGCGGGAACTCCTCGCGGCGGGTGAGTCCCTCTACGAACCCCTGACCGGCGTAGCGCACCTGCTCCGTCGGCTCCACGAGAGTACGCAGACCTCCTGCGACCGGGAGCGCGATTTTGCCTACTTTCACGCGTTGCTCGATCAGAACGGCCTTCCGGCACCGGGGAGAGAGAGGTTCGGCCGTCTTCTCGGGGCGTGGCGGCACAGCCCGCGGATCTGCCCCGACGCAGGCTGCGTGGTCCACGGCGACGCCACGCCCGGCAACTACCTCTTCGACGGCGGCACCTGCGCGGTCGACTTCGAGGGCTCCAGAGACCACGCGCACCCGATCCGCGACCTCGGCATTCTCGCTTCCGAGATCAAGGCCTCGCCCGGGTCCGCCCGGGCGGAGGACTATATCGGCCACCTGCTCTGGCACTACAGCAACGGCGAAGAAGAGTTCCGCCGCAATACCGCGCAGCTTCCCTTCTTCATGGCGCTCGGCTATCTCAGGATCGCACGGCTGCCCTGGCGGGCGGCAGAACGTGACTGGCTGCTCGGGGAGGCAGAGGCGTGTCTCGCCGCGGGCCCCGGGTAGCGAGAGTCCTCCATCGATATCCCGATACGATAGAGGCCCTGCAGGCGCTTTTACGCCATCTGCGCCCGGATGTGCTGCACCGTCTCCGGATACCGCTTTCCAAGCCGGCCCTCTTTGAGGTTTTCCTGGATAATCCACCGGATATCTGCGTCATCGAGAGTCGCAAGCTGCCGCAGGTACTCAAAGCCGATCCCGGGGAGGGCGGCGATGACCGGACTGAGTGTGTAGCCGAGCGCTTCCCGAAGCGCTCTGAATGCCTCGGACTCCCTCTCCTTTGCCATATATACGCGGATCAGAGTCTTGCGGTGGAACCGGAACGCGGCCTCCGCGAAGTCCGGCTCGGCCAGCAGGTCCGGTTCGGCAACCCCGGTGATCACGGCCCGCATGGCAGGCCAGGACCCCCCTTCCACCCAGTCCTCCAGTCCCGGGACTGTCGTCTCCCGCTGGAGGGAGAGGAGGTCCCGGATCGCCATTGCCGCCGCCTCCCGGACCCGCCGCCGCGGGTCGACCGCCGCCTCCGCAAGGTGCGCGAGCGCCGCCTCAACGCATTCCGGTGAGAGGGACCCGATCGCTCCGATGCCCCGGACACCGCAGAACGGAAGGAACTCGTGGGGGTCGTCTGTCGGCGCATCTTCCGGGGAGATGCAGGATAACTCGACGCAGAGGGTCCACAGGACCTGGTTATCGTCGGCGTCGGCACCTGCGAACTCCCGCACGGTCTCGCTGAATGCTCCTGCAAGTTCCAGGTTTGCCCGGGGCCCCGGCAGGTTGCTCCCCGCGACAAGGTAGGTGAGAAGATCCTCGGCATTCCCGCCTGTAAGGAAACTCGAGAGGAGCCGGGCAATCTCCCTGATATAAGACTCTTTGCGGGTCATTGTCTGCAGAGATCAATGACTCACAGGCAGTAAAAATGATCGCTACCCGGCGACCAGGGTTGCAACAAAGGCATCAAGTGCCGCGTAGACGTTCTCGCCGTTCCGCGCAGAGATAGGGTGCACCGTCTCTCCGGGAAGGTCCCGGCGGACGGCTTCGGGCACCGCGCCCGGGCAGTCGCACTTGTTCGCCATGAACACGAGCGGCACGTTGAGCGCTTTGAGGTAACTGTAGAGGTGCTGCGTCATCGCGTCTACCCCGGTGGTGGCGTCAACGACGATGATCGCGCCGTCCATTCCCCGCGAGAGGATCTGCCGGACGAACTCGAACCGCTCCTGCCCCGGCGTCCCGAAGAGGTAAACCGCTTTATCCCTCACCTGTAACCTGCCGAAATCGAATGCCACCGTCGTGGGACCCTCGTTTGAGGTCGCTTCGATGTGGCGGCTCCGGGGATCGAGAGCCTGGATGAAACTGGACTTTCCTGCATTGAACGACCCGAATACGACGATCTTGAGCCTGTCTTCTGCCATCACCCTTGTATCTGCACGGAGGCGTTTTAGGGTTTCGTTATGATAACGCCGTAATGAGGGTAAAGACGCCTCCGGACCACTCTTTCGCGAATTGTTTTTCCCATGAACACGATGAGCGAAATAATCACTCGACAGCGCCGTGACTCCACAGAGCACCGCTACGTGATTGTCCGCACCTCTTCCGGTCGTCCTCCCGGCGCTCTCCCGACCGTCGTCACTCAAAACCTTTCGGGTCTCTCAAACTCCGGTTATTGCTGAAAAAAGATATACTGCTAACCCCAAAGTACCGGGTATGGGGTCGGAGGAGACGGACGTCGTCGCACAGGAAGTCATGACCGCCCTGGATACTCTCTTCCTTGCAGAGAGGCGGGCAAAACTCCAGGTTGCTGCTCTTGAAGAGCGGCAGTATCCTCTCGCCGCGACGTTCGGGATGGTCCGGGAGATGGAGGCCGAGAGCGCCATCGAAGAAGCTCTCGCCGGATTTGGTTTCGAGTATTACACCGTCGGCGACGATGCCGAACTCTGGATCTCGGACGAGCACGGGCTGATGGTCTTCCTCTCCTTCACCACCACGGACGGGCGGTATTACAACTACAGGATCGTCGCGTTCGACGTCATCGGCGAGGACAGGGAAGAGGATGCATGACGTTCAGGCGGCGGGGCACTCCGTCGCCCGCCGTGCGCATATCGTGCCGGGTGCTTATATACCGTAAACGACATCTGGTCTGCAGCAGAAAGTAGTGGTGGGATCACAATGGAACGTTCGATAAAACGCCTCATGGAAGATCGAGAGAAGCGATGTGAGGAGAATCTCGGCAAATACATCGAGCAGCTCGGGCACGAGAGCACTCCCTACCGGTTACGGGCGGTCGAGGCGCTGGGGAATTGTGCCGATGCGCGGGCGGTCGAGCCGCTGATCTCCGCCCTCTCCGACAGCGAGAACGAGGTTCGCTGGGTCGCGGCGCAGGCGCTCGGGAAACTCCGCGACGTGCGTGCAGTCGACCCGCTGCTCCCCCTTCTCGCCGACGCGGACCGATGGGCGCGGCGCGGCGCCGCCTGGTCGCTCGGCGAGCTCGGCGACCCTCGCGCGGTCGACCCGCTCCTCCCCCTCCTTGCAGACAGGAAAAAAGACGTCAGGCTGACCGCCGCCGATGCGCTCGGCAAACTGCGTGATCCCCGGGCGATCTCCGCCCTCTCCGCCGCTATCGAGGGCGAGGAGGAGCCCGAAGTCCGGACGGCGATCCGCCGTGCACTCCGCGAGATAACCGGCGAGGCGATGGTTCTTTGACCGGAGGAAACGGGCGGGAGAGGCTCTTTCGCTACTACCCGGAAGATTTCGGTGCGCTCCCCGTGAAGGTCGTCCACATGGACCTCACCTTCGACGTCTACGACGGCCACACCCGGGTCGTCTCCGCCCTCACCGCCGAGACCCTTGCGTCGCCGCTTGCATCCCTCCCCCTGAACGCCCGGGACCTGGATATCCTCAACGTATCCGCCGACGGCTACACCGTCGCCCATACCTACGACCGCGGCGCCGCGATCCTCACCGTCACCTTTGATCCCCCCGTCCCGCCCCGGACCCGGTTCACCCTCAACACCGGGACGGTCTGCCGTCCGAGCAGTCACGTCCTCGAAGGGCTCTACTACGACGGGTCGTGCCCCGGAGGAGCGCCCACTCAGATCACCCAGTGCCAGCAGTGGGGGTTCCAGCGCCTGGTCCCCTGCCTCGACGACATGACCGCGAAATGCACCTACACGACGACGATCATCGCCGATGACGAGTATACGAATACCATCTCAAACGGCGACCCGGCGGGGCCGCGGCTTCCCGGCGCTCCCGGCCGCTCCGTCCAGCGGTACGAGAACGTCAAAACCCCGATGGCCCCCTACCTCTTCTTCCTCGGGGTGGGGTGCTACGACACCTGCCGGCGGGAGTTCGAGTATCCCGACGGGCGGACGTTCACCCTCGAACTCCTCGCAAAACCCGGTTCCGACCCGGGTGCGGCCGGGCGTGCGCTTGATATCCTTGCAGACGCGGTGATGTGGGTGCACCTCTTCACCGGCCCCGCACAGTACCGCGACAGAGAAACCCGGAACGAGATCTGGCGCCGGGTGCGGGTCCGGGACGAAGCGAAACGCTCCGGGGACCGGGCAGCCCTCGAAAGATCCCGGGAGGCTCTCTCCCGGCTAATCGCGACCGTAACGCCGGGATATGCCTACACGGGCGCGGTCTACCGGGAGATCGCCATGCAGAACTCGGACTTCGGCGGGATGGAGAACGTCGGGAACACGACCATCGCTGCAAACCGGATCATGCCCGGTTCGGACGTGACCGACCCGGCCTTCGAGTACATGGTCCGGGTGAAGGTCCACGAGTACTACCACAATGAGAACGGCTCCGAGGTGACGGGGAGGAGCCCGTTCGAGATCTGGTTGAACGAGGCGGTGACGGTCCATATCGAGAACCAGTATCACGCCTTCCTCTTCGGCGAAGCCTACTCACGCCTCCAGACCGTGCTCGACCTCCTTGAACCCGAAGCCGGAACGCTCGTCCTCGACCGTGGTGCAGGCTCGATGCCGATCGAGCCGGACGGCTTCAACGATCCAAACGACCTCATCACGGGCGTCACCTACGTGAAAGCTCCCGAGTTCGTCAGGATGATCGAGACGCTGATGGGAAAGGAGACGTTTGCGGAAGGGCTCGGCCTCTACCACGACCGGTTCCGGCATGCGAACGCTTCCCGCGACGACTGGATACGCTGCATGGAAGAAGTCTCGGGACAGGACTTTTCGGGGATGGCGGCGGCCTGGCTGAAGGAGACGGAGTACCCCGTCCTCACCGTGACCCCTGCCTACGATCCCGCAGCCCGGCGGTTCGTCCTCGCCTATCGCCAGAGCCGTTCGCCGGGCGGCCGGACCTGGGAATTCCCGTTCCGGTTTGCACTCGCCGATGCCGACGGCCGGGACCTTGCGGACCGGACCGTCCGGATCGCGGATGAGACGGGGGAGATCCGCCTCGACGATGTCGACAGCCCGGCGTTCCTCTCGCTCAACCGCGGCTACTCCTTCTACGGCAGAGTGGCGTACCGGCCCCCGGAAGACGAACTCTACCTTCAGGTGCAGAGAGACGCCGACCTTATCGGCCGGTTCACCGCGTTTTGTGCGCTCGCCGACCGGGAGATGGTCCGCCTCCTCGAAGACCCGGATGCCGTGGTTTCCGGCCGGTTTACCGACCTCTGCCTCGGTCTCCTCGCCGACGACCGCCTCATGGAAGAAGCGGGCGGCCAATTCCTGACCATCTTCCCGTCGGTCGAAGACGAACGGTTCAGCCACCACTACCGGGCGCTTCACGACGCCAAAAGGAAGATCCTCGCCGCCATAGCCGCACGCGGCCGGGACACCCTCCTTCGCGTCTACCGGCGGGCGGCGGCGGGTGTGCCCGGCGGGTCGGACACCCTGGAGGAAGAAGCCCGGGCAATCCGGCGGCGGCAGAGGAAGAACGTCAGTCTCGCGATCCTCGCCACCCTGGACACCCCCGAAGTCCACCGGCTGATAGCCCGGCAGTTCCGGGACCGGGAGGCGACGGCTGCAACCGACCGGCTCGTCGCGTTTCGGCTGCTCCTCGAGAGCAGCGCACCCGAGCGGCTGGAGACCCTCGCGGCGTTCTCCACCGAATCGGCCAGAAACCCGGTCGCATGGGAGTCGTTCCTCTCCGCGGTCGCCGGGAGCGACTGCGACGACCTGGTCGCCGTCCTCCGCGGGATCGAGCCCTCCCCCGCCTTCTCGATCGAGCAGGCCGACCAGCAGCGGGCGCTCTACGGGCGGTTCGCGCTGAACAGGAAACGGTCGCTTGAGACCGAAGAAGGACGGGCTTACCTTTCCGGGGTGCTCCGGCGGCTCGCCCCGGTCAACGAGTACAGCACCGTCCGGGCCCTGGATGCATTCGCGTTCATCGACGGAATGGAGCCCCGCTATCGGGTGCCGGTCGTCGCGGTGCTCGCGGACCTCCTCTCCTCCTTCGACCCGGGAGCATACCCGTCGGTCTACAACAACGCCCGCCGTTTCCTCCTCAGGGCCCCGGAGGCCGTCCGGGCCTATGAGGCGGAGTACGGGGAGATCCCGGCGCTCCGGGGATTCAGACCCTGAATCATCCGTATTCGAGGTGCAGCCCGACCCCCGTCTCGCGGACATCGGCGACCCGGGCAAGCGCAATCTTCGCCGCAAGGCCGGTGCAGTGACAGGGGTGGAGGGCCGCCGGCCGCACTTCCGAGAAGTAGTCAAGGATTCCCTGCATCTGCTCCGGCGGTGCGTTAAGGAGGTGGAACCCGCCGATGATGTCGGCGATCCGGTCGTCACCGCAGACCTCGCGCGCTTGCTCGACGATCGAGCAGATGCCAGAGTGAGAACAGCCGGTTATGATAACAAGCCCCTCCGGCGTCTTGCAGGCGAGCGCCGTATCGTCGGCGACGGTGTCGTTACGGATACCGTCGGGCGTGTAGATGTAGCCCTTCGGCGGGACCTGCTCGAACTCGAACCGCCGCTCGATCTCGCCGAGGAAGACCAGGTCTTCGGTCAGCCAGAGGGGAGCCTGAGTGAGGAGGACCTTGCCGTGCCGAAAGAGTTCCTCGACCGAGAGGTGGCACCCGACCTCTCCCGCACCGTCGAGGCTCCGGGTGAGGAACGCATCGGGATGGGCAAAGAACGTAGGCTCGACACGCGCGTGCCCTTCGCGGATCGCCTCGGTATGGAGCCTGAGCAGCGCATCGAGACCCCAGGTGTGGTCGAGATGGCCGTGGGAGAGGACGATCTCATCGACACGGAGGAGATCGATCCCCATCTTCAGAGCGTTGGTGACAAGGATGCCCGAGTAGCCGGTATCAAAGAGGACGCGCGTTGTGCCGTCCTCGATGTAGATCGAGAGCCCGGGTTCTGCGAGGAAGTAGTGACCGGTGAGGGTGGTGTTATCCACGAGGACCGTCAGTCTCATGCGTACCACTCCGCAAGAGGGGGCCGGGCCCGGGAGACGGCCGGTATCGTCGCCGTCCCCGGGGCGACGGAGAGGAAGGGCCTCCGGAACGCAGTTCCGACCGTGATCGGGTCCATGCAGATACTGGGATCGTCGTAGTTAAGAAAGTTTCCCGACGGCGAGCCGCTTCACCCGCTCCCTGAGTGCCCGGTTCATTCCGGACAACCGCGCCCAAACGCCGTCATCGTTCAGAAAAAAATGTCTTCGGTATACCAACCAGATTCTCCTTATCCGTATCCGATGACCTTACCCCAGGCATTGTTGATCTTCTTTAGGGCTGATTTCAGGTCATTGGATAGTGCAGACCGCCGAAGGGCGATGGTACCCGAATACGGATACTTCAGGAGACCTTCAGCGCGCCCGGTGACGTGGTAATGATAATACCCGGTGAGGTAGAGTTCTGCATATCCGAGGATACTCTTCATCCGACGCGCAGAGGTAAGGGCCACAATGCGGCGATCATAGATGCATTCGGCGTGAGCATCGAAGAGGCGCAGAGAGAGATCGTAATCCTCCAGGATTGATATATCCCGGTGACCGCCCGCCCTGATGTACACATCTTTTTTTACTGCAAAATTGGACCCTATAAGCCAGTAGAAACCAAATGGATGGAGCAGAAGGTAGTATTGCCGCCATCCCCGTATGAGGCACGAACGAAAAGTCGGGTCATAAAATCTGACCGGCCCCGTGCAGACATCGTATCCGCCGACCGTAAGTACTTCCTGTATCGTCTCCAGCCAGGCAGGGGGATGGCGCGTATCTGCGTCCGTGAACACCAGGATATCACCGTTCCCCGCTTCAGCCCCGTCTCCGCGGGCACCGCCGATCCCGGCTCGCTTCTGGGAGATAACCCGGTCGGCAACAGGTTTAGCGTACTCACGGGTGCGGTCCGACGATCCCCCGTCGACAACGATGATCTCATAGGTCCCTCGCGGAATGCTCTGGGCTACAAGCGACTCCAGACAGTCGAGAATGGTCGCCTCTTCATTGAGTGCAGGAACGATTACCGATATCATAGCGATCAACGGGTGCGAGACAGGTGGTTGTTCATGAGCGTACGGTAGCCCCTTCCAGCGGCCGGAATCAGTAATGTTCGGCAGCCGTAGATCGGATAACCGATGAGGAAGGTAACCATGACGGCAGTTGCGCCAACGTCGATCGCAAACCACCATGAGATCAACTCAAACGCCACAACGGAGAGTACGGCGGTAATGCCGAGGAGGAAAACTCCGTTTCTCAGGCCGATGCCGACAATAGTGGTGCGGGTAGTCCCCAGGTCGTCATGATAGTCCAGAATTTCGTGGATAATCAGCGCTTCGCAACAGAGTAAGGTGCAGACAAGGGCCGATGCTATGGGGAGGGAGAGAAATTCGGCGATTGCGCCTCCTGCAAGGGTATATCCCGCGAGAAACGGCAGTCCGCCGAACATCACGCCGTGGCAGACGATATCCGCTGCAAACCGATCCTTGAACCTGATAGGTGGTGCCGAATAGAGCGTCAGGGCAATCAGACAGAGAAGGATGAAGATGAATCCGGTGCCCGATATGGTGAGGGAGGCAAGAAGCGGTATTCCTACGAGTGCCGCGCACATGCCGACGACCTCTCTCTTCGATATCGATCCGTCGGCAAACGGATTTTTCCCCTGCTTTGTCTTCCCTGGATGGCGTTTGTCAATCTCTGCATCGTACAGATTATTGATCACGAATCCATATGCGGTGACGCAGAAGAAGAGGGCAAAAACCGCGATGAGGCCGGATGAGAGGCCTGCGGCGATGAAAGCCCCGGCAAGCGGAAAGAGCGGATAAAACTTGACCCAGTCTCCTATGCGGAGCATTCTCCTGTATCCCTGTAGTTTGTCCATAGCCGTATGTCTCCTCGTGTAAACGATTACGATCGGGTAGTACGCCGGGTATCCTGCTCTGTCAATCCCGGAAAACCGGTTGACGCCGGCGGATGACCGTGGAGCCGCTCTCGATTGCGATTCTATGTTCCCTGCCGGACCCTGCAGTCTCCCTCCTTCTGCGCCATTCCGGACCACATTGAGGCAACCGCCTGTTCAATAGTCTCTTCGACGCCGCTCTGCAATCTGCCGAAGAGATACAGGTGAATGAGCATGAAGTTCGGGCACCAGAAGTTCGCCAGAAACACCTCTCTGTTGATTCCTGTCAGTATTCCCCGGGAGATACCTCTCTGGTAGAGTTCATCGAGGGCAGAGAGATGGAAGGATATCTTCTCTTTTGCCTTGTTTGTGATATTCGGGGAGGAGGCGAACCGTTCGAAGAAGAGGGCCTGTTTCGGATGTTCAAACATCCAGTGAAGCACCTGTCGTTTGACATTTTTGATCTGTTCTTCCACAGGGGTTCCCGGACGAATAGCCTCGTCCACCACATCGGCGAGTGCCCGGTGGATGGAGGAGTAGAGTGCATCGATCAGATCTTCTTTCGTCCGGAAGTACCGGAAGAGGGTTCCTGCCGAGACTCCGGCACGGTCCGAGATCTGCTGGGTCGGTGTTGCATGAAATCCCTGGATCGAGAAGAGATCGATCGCTGCCTCCATCAACGCCTTCCGTTTTTCTTCCGATACGGGCCGGCTCATACGGTTGTCTCCGTCTCCCCGATATTTCAGGGAACCCAATACTATCTTCACTTCCCCACTTAAATAAGTGACTACTCAGTCAATTGACGCCGCAATCTCCAGCCGAAAAAAATGTACTGCAATATGGGTTCCATAAGGAAACCGTGAGCGATGAGGGCCGCGTTGTCCCCGGAGACCATCAACCTCATGGGCGGCACCCGCCCGGGGATGTCGCGGTTACGACGGTCTCCCGGAGGCGGCTCGCTCTGCTCGCTCCTTGAGTGCCTGATTCATGAGCAGAAAACCCTGACCGGTCGCCCGGAAGCTGCCGGTGAGGTCGAAGACGGGCACCAGCAGCCCGGTGAAGACTTCGGCCTGGATGAACCGGGACCCGTCACCCTCCCGGACAATGGTGAACCGGTGTTCGCCGTCAAAAAGCCCCGCGATCAGGACCCGGCCGATCCATCGGAGTTCTCGGTCTTTTGCGACCCGCAGCACCGTCGGCCGAAACCGCATGCTCCCCCGTTCCGGAGGCCGGATCTCGACCGAGAGGCGCGTTCCCACCCAGGGTTTCCCCTCAATCGACCGGATGAACGGGTTCCACGCGGGGTAAGAGGCAAAGTCGGTCAGTACACGCCAGACGACCGCGGGCGGTGCGGCAATGACGGTCTCGGCCCGAACTTCCCGGACCAGGACCCTGGAGGGGGCGGTCATGCTCTCTCCTGATCCCCGGGAGAAAGAAAAGCCTTTCCTCCCCGGGATCAACCAGAAACAGGGAGTGCTCCGGGAGGCGCCGTAACACACCGTCTAGCGGCGGATCGCCCCGCCGCGGACGGCGGGCGCCCGGGCCCCGAGACTGAATTCAGCGAGAACTCGTCGGCAGGTGCAGTGGCCGCCGAGATGGCAGACGGCGGCCCGCGTCACCTTGAACCGGACCGGGAAGTCGATCCCGGGGATCATCTCCGGGAGGTCGCCGAACCCCACCGTGATATGCGGAGAGTAGCGCTCGTACGCGGCGGTCTTCGGGAACCGAAGGAAGCAGTCAACAGATAGTGCAGACACCTCCTCTGCAAACATCGGAGGCCCGGCCGGAGGCGCCGAACGGGACGTTACGGTGTTCATCACGGTCTTATGAAAGAGCTGGAGGACTTCCGTCCGGAGGATGTGAAACGTGGAGACCGTCTTCCCCGTCTTCGTCCGGTGTTTTGCGACCGTATCGGCGGCCAGGGCCATGGGGGAGCATTGCCGGGTAATCCGACCGATCTTCGCGGTTATCTCCGGGAGGTCCTCCCGCCTCGCCGGGAACATCGCGACCGAGATGTGCGGGAGAGAGTTCTCCCGGTCGAGGCGTATGCCCCCGCCGGGGTTGCCGGCGAGCAGGGTCCGGTTGGCGCCGATCGCCATATCCATGACCGGTCCCGGCGGCAGGAGAACGACATCGAGGGCGACTGTATCGGGAAGTTCATGCATAAGGGGCCGATCTGGCGGCAGGGGTAAAAAAGGGTTTCCTCCGGAGACCGACACCCCGGTGCCGACTTTTCACTCACCACTTTATACCGAAGACCGGCTCTTCCTCGACCAGGTTCGTGATCCGTCGGACACTCGCCTCCATCGGGATGTCTTCCCCGCTGCAGAGTTCCTGCTTGAGTTGCTCCAGTCCTACCGCCACCGAATCGTCCTTCGACCGAACACCGCTTACCGTCACCCGGAACGTCAGCGTCACCAGCCATTGGGTCGTCTCCATCTCTTCTCCCCCTCGTAACGTGGCCGGGTATACCGCCGGGGAGCATAAAGACAGCTCACGACCGGAAGGCTGTTCCAGGTCGCCTCCGGATAACCGTGCGGTCCCCTCCCGCCGGGAGTGGCTATGCAACAGCAAAAAAACGCAATAGACGGATTGGTGAGAACGGAGAGGCAGCAGCACGACGCTATGAAACCCAGGTTATAAGACGTATAGAGCGTTGCACCTTGAATGGAGGCATGGTGCCGACTCGTCCGGTCAACCGATCCTGCTGACCCCCCATATCTCAATGACAATATACTATATCTGTAATAAAAATGGTTTCGGCCATACCGTCCCATCGTGCCGCCCGGGTTCGAGGTTTGATCGGGCACAATGGATAAATATAAGCATCGGGATTCTTGAGTTCCAGAGGGTCTGGTCCGGGAGAGAAACGAGATGGTCTCAAAGTCCGGGGCTTGCGTCCGGGGGGGCATGGTAAAGAGGCGGGCAGGCGGTGTTGTCGCAAGCGCACTCATTGTCGTCCTGGTGCTCGTCCCGGCAATAGCAACTGCACAGGCCCCAACGGTGTTCGTCTCCAACTACACCGTCACCCCCGCTGTCCTGATGCCCGGAGACGAAGGGACGATCACGGTGGTCCTGTCGAGTACCGTTCCTGCCGCCGCTGGGTCGCCGGTCGATATCCGGGTGGACCCCGGGACCGGTGAGACGAACAGATCGCCGGAGACGCCGGAAAACGCCTACATCGAGAACGCGCTCCTCGTGAGTGAAGGGATCGATGTCCTGACCGGGAGCTTCCAGGATATCGGCGAGATCGGTCCCGGCCAGTCTTTTCCGCTCACCTTCCGGATACGCGCCCCGGGAGAGGAGGGGATCTACTTCCCCGAGGTCTGGGTCCGGGTGCGGGATGGAGCCGGCGTGCGCTACCCGATACCGGTGAACGTCAACTCGGCGTACGCCCTGGCCAAAAAGCCCGCGCTCAGGGTGGAGAGGACCGTCCCGGAATCCGTCGATCCCGGTTCCCCCTTCAACGTCACGCTCACGCTTCATAACGACGGCCGGGCGAGCGCACGAGACGTCGCCGTCAACATCAACGTAACCTCCGGGGCGATCACCCCGAAAAACTCGGAGAACTACTACATCCCCGAACTTGAAGCAGGGGGAGCGGCGGTGCTGAACCTGACCTTCGATACCGACACCAACGCCCCGCTCGGACTTACGCCGATCCCGGTCATCGTCGACTACCGGAGTGCCGACATGGCGGCGTTCCGGCAGGCGGCGACGATAGGTGTCCCCATCGTCGGCCGCGCCGAGATAGGTCTCGCCTCCATCAGGACCGAACCCTCCCGGATCGTCGCCGGAGATCCGGTAGACCTGACGATCCGGCTGGAGAACACGGGGACGGCGGACGCAGAGTCGGTCCGGGCAACCGTCGAGAACCTCTCGCTCCCGGGTTCAAAAGAGGCGTTCCTCGGGACGATTGAACCCGGAAACGACGGTCCCGCTGTCTTCACCCTGCAGACCGATGAAGCGGGGGTATTCGACTACACCCTCATTGTTCAGTATACCGACGACTACGGGGCGCACACAATCCGCCAGGCCCTGCAGGTTGTTGTTGCAGAATCAAACCCCTTTTCGGTGATCGCTGTCGCGGCAGCCGCCCTCATTGCCGTCGTTGCAGTCACGGTCCTCTGGTACCGTAGGCGAAAGGAGGAATGACCGCTGTGTTTGCAGGCCTCAAGGTTTCTGCATTCCTGGCGTGGAAAACCATAGAGCGCGGGAACACGGGGACCCTCGCCCTCACCATCATGATCATAGCCCTCATCTTCGTGAACCTGATTTTCCTTCCCTCCATCATCTCCGGGGTCGTCGAGACCTTCAACACCCAGTCGATCGACTTCGATCTCGGCAACATCGTTGTCGAACCCCGGGAGGGCAGTCAATACATCGGCGGCGTGACCGGTCTCCAGAAGAAGATCGAGCGGGTCCCGGGGATCATCGGCACGTCGCCCCGGATAGCCGTCGGAGTAACCCTCTTCTACCGGGGCAGCAACACCGCAAGCACGCTCTACGGCATAACCCCGGAAGACGAGCGGTCGACGACGAGGATCGCCGACTTCATGACCGAGGGGGAGTTTCTCGCAAACGGGGATACCGACGCCATCGTCATGGGTGCGATCCTCGCGGGAAGGGAGGGGGAAGAGGGCGGAGGTCTCCCATCGCTTGAAGGAGTGATGGTCGGGGACTCGGTGGAGGTGGCCTACCCGAACGACGAGACGCGGACCTACCGGGTGAAGGGGATCTTCGAAACGCAATCTTTTGGCGTCGACACGGCGGCCTTCGTTACCGGGGACGAGGCGAGCGAGGTGCTCGGGCTTCATGACCAGGCGTCCGTGATCCTGGTGAAGACCGAAGTGGACGGCAGAGAGGAGGGCTACAAGAGGGAACTCCTCTCCTACGGCATCCAGGAGGAGGTATGGACGTTCCGGGAGAAGACCGGGGGGGTTCTCGACCAGGCGATCCAGAGTTTCAACATCATCAACACCATCTCGACACTTGTCAGTCTGATCATCGCCGTCGTGGTGGTCTTCATCGTGATCTTCATCAACACCGTGAACCGGCGGCGGCAGATCGGGATCTTGAAGGCGATCGGCATCGACCAGCAGATCATCATCAATTCCTATGTCCTCCAGGTGCTCTTCATCACCGCTGTCGGGGCTCTGGCCGGGATCGTTCTCGCCGCCGGCATGACGGCCTATCTGACCGCATACCCGCTCGTCTTCCCCGGCGGTCCGGTCTACCCGGTCGTGGAAACCTCGGCCGTCCTCCGGAGCATAGCAAGCCTCTTTGCGGTCTCGGTGCTGGCCGGCTATATCCCTGCCTGGCAGATCGCCCGGGAAGACATCCTTTCCGCAATCAGGGGGTAAAAAAGGTGATCGTCGCAGAGGACCTCACCCGGGTCTACACTATGGGGAGAGTGAAGGTCCGCGCCCTCGGAGGAGTCTCGCTCACAGTCGCCAGAGGAGAGTTCGTCGGGATTATGGGGGCGAGCGGCAGCGGCAAGTCGACGCTCCTCCACATCCTCGGACTCCTCGACCGCCCCGACTCCGGCAGCGTCACCATCGACGGGACCGACGTCCTCGCCCTCTCCGATCACCGGCGGACCCTGTTCCGGCTGAACCGGCTCGGCTACGTCTTCCAGGACTACGCCCTCATCGGCGAACTCACGGCACTCGAGAACGTTTACCTGACGTCGCTTGTCCGGGGGGACCAGAAAGAGGAGTATCTCGGGAAGAGCACCGAGATCCTTCGCCGGGTCGGTCTCGGCGACCGGATAAACCACCGGCAGAGCGAACTCTCGGGCGGGGAGCAGCAGCGAGTGGCGATAGCCCGGGCGCTCGTGAACAACCCGAGCATCCTGCTCGCCGACGAGCCCTGTGCGAACCTTGACAGCCAGACGTCGAAGAGCATTCTTGACCTCTTTGCCCGGTTAAACGAGGAACTGGACCAGACGATCGTGATGGTCTCGCACGAGGACTGGCATAAGGAGTACTTCTGTCGGGTCGTCACCCTGCGGGACGGGCTGATCGAAGAGGTGACGGAGTGCAGGAGGGCCTGAGGTGCGCCACGACGCCGGAACAGTCAACAATCCGGTACTACGGCAGATGCATCTTTTGAGGATTATAGGAATGCTTTTATCGTAATTACACGACCTTATCATATGGTTCAGGAAAAGAACATCTACGGCATCCTGATTGCAGGATTCCTGGCAATCTGCATGCTCATGGCCGGCTGCACATCGCAGCCGACGGAACCGGGGAACACGACCGCAACACCCACGCCGTCAACGACCGCGACAACAGCGGCAACGACCGCAACACCCACACCGGCGACAACCACGGCAACAGCAACTTCGACCGCGACACCCACGCCCGCTCCGGCGGAGTACGCCTTTAATGAGACGAACAACAACGAGACCGTCACTCTCCCGGCCGGAAGCGCTGTCACCATCAGCCTCGCCGAGAACCCGACGACCGGATATGCGTGGAACGTTACCTCGTCGCGCGGTCTCTCGTACGTGAACGATACGTACAACGCACCGGAGACCGAACTCGTGGGCGCCGGCGGCGTGCATGTATGGGAGTACATCGCGTCCGAAGCGGGTTCCGCTGAGTTCTCCGCGGTCTATAAGCGGCCCTGGGAGAACGAGACCGGAAACGAGACCACTTTCTCGATGGCATTCACCATCGAGTAATCTCGCAACCCTCTTTTTCTCTCATCCCTTCAGCACGCCGGGTTTTCGTCACCCGAGGAACTTTCGTCGATGCGCCGCCTGCAGGACGAGCGAGGTCAACGTCCCGGTCTCGTTCGCGCGAAGCGCCCGGGCGATTGCGGTCGTGACCCTGGTATGCTCCTCGTCCGGCCCGACGTCCACCAGGTCGGCAACCCGGGCCGCAAGTTCCGGGGGGACGAAACCGGTCTCTGCGTTGAGGAAACGGGAAGCAGCCCGCAGGTCTTCATCGAAGTTGACGTAGGTCTTCCTGATGAACGCGAGATCCGCGTCGTCCAGAGCATCCAGACCGAGGACCTCGGGAGGAAGGCCGATGGAGTAGAGGGCGGCGGTGAACTTGATTGCCCTCGGCAGGGTGATCCCGCCGGTGCTCCGCGCGTACCCGAAGAGACCGATATGCAATTTTCGTTTCCGCCGCTCGGGAACATACCGGGCAACCCGGTTGATCAGGGAGGCGAGCGGTCCGAGCCGGCGCTCGTATGCCAGCGTATACCGCTCTATCAGGTCCAGCGCCGCCTCTTCGTCGACCGGCCGGGGCTTTTCGGGGTTTCGCTCCTCGAGTCTCCTGACCGCGTTCCGGGCCTCTTCGAGTGGATAATCATACTTGAACGCCGACTGAACGGTAAATGTGTGGACGCTCGGATACTCGGCGATAACCCGGTCGACGGTCAGGGGAGAGAGGCCGCCCCTGAAGGGAGCCGAACCGACACCGATTATCGGGTATATCCGGGTTTCCGTCTCTTCCGAGACCTCCCAGAGATGCCGGAGCGCGATCTTGTTCAGGAGAACCGCACTGACGAGCCCGTAGTTCATCGCCGGGTCGGACCGGGCAAGAAAGACACGCTGGTCGGCGATATCCTTGTCTTCGAGGTAGCGCCGAACCACGTTGTGCGCGTCCAGCATGTGGTCCATCTCCTCAAAGAGCGGGATCACGTTGATCCGATCCGGTCGGAACCTCCCGATCCAGTCTGCGATGGTCATGTTCCCTTCTCCGAGGCGTCTCTCCTGTTTTCCGACGACGATATCCGTATAATAACGGTAGATATTATCGATGGCGACGTGAGACGCCGTCATCGGCAGAATCACCTCAAATATCGGGGGACACTCGTCCCCATAGAAGAGGCAGGCCGTATCAAACGACCGCGGGATGCTTTCCAGTGTTTCGAGGAGAATTTTTGCCTCGGCCGTCTCCACTTCGGGGTTCGGGACCCGCATCGTCAGGAAGATGTCTCGTCCGAGTTTCTTCTCCCGGAAGAACGTATCATACCGGGTCAGCAATTTCCTGACTACAAAGTTGTCGACCTCTTTTCCTTCACAGTCCCACATCTGCTCGCTGCATCCCAGGTGGGAATAAGCGTAGTACGCCTCCTGGACTTCGTCTTCTCCGCCAAGGTCCGGACTCTCGGCGAAGAATGGCAGGTTGACGTTGTCAGGATGCTGGGTGCTCATGCACTGCGGTATCCGTATCATCTCTTCATCTTCCCTTGGGCGATTCCTTCCCTCATAATCATTTTGGAGTCCAAAGTCGATAGCCCCGCGGACAGATGTCCGCATACCTCGTTTGAGGGGTCCACTCCCGGAACGCCGGGAGAAATATGGCTGAAGTTGCGGGCCATATACGTCCGCAGGCTGCCGTCAACCCGCCGGCATTTCGGTGTCGGATCGTTCCAGGTCAGGTTCGGTCGGATGTGACATGGGGCCCTCCCGGGGAGGGGTAGTTGACGTCCCCCTGTCAACCCCATCTCATTCTACGGTTGACAAGAAAGGTCTTCCGGAACGCCTCTCTCCCTCCCGGGAACCCCGTGCGCCCCGTTCGGAGGTCATCACGGCACCCCGCCGCGAGATATCCGCTCTCCATTCGCATCGATGATGCGGTCGGGGATGGGGGACGGGATCGACCACGGCCCTCCGGCAATTCCGGCAGGCTCAACCGGAGAAAGACCCCGTTACCCGGGGCGTTTCAACACGTATATATATTCCGGGAACAAGGGTGAACGTATGATGTATGAGGGAACAGTACCCAGGCATCTCCTCATTATCCTGACGCTCCTTGTTCTGGCGCTCGTCGCCCCGGCAGCCGCACAGGGTGCGGTAACCCGGGCGGTACAGCCCGGTGAGACGATTGAGGTGGGAACCGAACCGCTTATCCTTGATCTCGTCAACCTCCGCAACCAGGATACGTTCAACCCCGTCACGGAGCTCAGGCACTACCAGAGTGATGACACCACAAAGAAGATTGTACGGGTCGTCGGCGTGCCGAACGACGGTTACTTTACGATCAACGCCCATACGCTCGGGGGAAAATACGGGCGTTATTTCGCGTTCAGCAGCAAAGACGGCTTAATTCAGCAGCACAGCATCAAATTCGCCCCCGCACCGACGGTTACGGCCACGGAGTCGGAGACCACCGCTACGGTCACCACCACAAAGACACCGGCTGAGACGACACCGGAGACGACAACAGCGGCTCCGACAGCGACGCGGGCATCACTCCCGGGATTGATCGCGATCGTCGCGATCGGCATCTGCGGACTGTTCGTGGCGGTGCTGAGACGATAGATCGGCCCGGATCGCGCCCTGATTTCGTGACGGCGCCGTATTGAACACGAACCCACTGATGCCGTGACTGTTTTATAGCGGTTGGACGTTCCTCACTACAGGCACGTCCACTCCGCCTCGATTTTTCCGGAAGGGCACGTGATAAGCAGCAACGAAGAGACTTCCCGGCCTTCGGCTCGATCATATGCCCGACGCCACGGAGGGCCGCCGGCGATCGCCGGTTGCCGGAGAACCGGACGGGATCGTCTGGAACGACGCCCGGAACGGGACCCGGGACATCCATGCCGGCACCCCCGACAAAACGGCACCCTCCGCACCGGAAGGACCCGCCGGGACTTTTGCCCCATCCACCCCGGGGCCCGTCACGACGCCGATAATCCTGCGGTCAAAGCCGGACCCGATGATGAAACCCTCCAGAAGGACTTCCGCCGGAACCGGAGGCCCCGGCAAGCGCATCCGCTCGCGCGGGAAAACCAAAAAAAGAGGGTATATCGGGATTTATTACGCCAGGTAGTCGTCCGGCCGCGGGATCTGCTCCTTCAATCCCTTGCGCCGCCGGATGCTCTTGACCACTTCGCCTACGATACCGGCGGGAACCAGCTCGAACCCGGCAAATTCCGTGCTCCACATCGCACGTCCTTCAGTAGCGGATCGGACGTCTCCGGCAAACCCGAAGAGTTCGGCGACCGGTGCCTTGCCGATGATGGTCATCGTGTCGCCTTCGCTCTGCATATCGAAGACCTGGCCGCGCCGGCCCTGGATCTGCGAAGTTGCCGCACCCATCTGCTCGCTCGGGACCGTGATCTGGATCTTCTGGATTGGCTCAAGGAGCGAGTCGCCGCCCAGCAGCAGGCCCGCCTTGACGGCGCTCCTGACCGCCGGAATGACCTGGGCAGGACCGCGGTGGATGGCGTCCTCGTGAAGTTTCACGTCCACCAGCCGAATCTTCAGGTTCTGGACCTGCTCATCGGCGAGCGGGCCGCCGCGGAGCGCTTCACGCCAGCCGTCGAGGATCAGTTCCATCGTCTCGTTGAGGTACTGAATACCCTTCGTCATGTCGATGAACATGTTGGTGCCCTCGATTGCCTTGACGTTCTTGGCCTCTTCTTTGTCCATACCGGCGGCAACGAGGATATCACGCCGCTCGACCGCCTGCTGGTTCATCGTGACCTCGCCGTCCAGGATAAGCTTCACGATCGCCGGGTCCATCGGCTCGAGTTCGAGGTAAAACCGGTTGTGGCGGTTCGGCGACTTTCCTTCGACCGGGCCAGCCCGACCCGTGATCGTCTCGCGGTAGACGACGATCGGCGGGGAGGTGAGGATATCGACGCCTTTGTCGCGCCTGATGCGGCCGGTGATGATCTCGAGGTGAAGCTCGCCCATGCCGCTGATCAGGTGCTCGCCGGTCTCCTCGTTGATCGAGACCCGCACCGTCGGGTCTTCCTTCGCGACCTGGCGGAGGACCTCGACGAGCTTCGGAAGATCCTTCATGCTCTTCGCCTCGACGGCGACGGTCATGACCGGCTCGGAGTAGTGCTGCAGCGACTCGAAAGGCGTCATCTCAAGGAGCGTCGTAACGGTCGAACCGACGATGGCGTCTTTCAAACCCGTCACAGCGGCAATGTTGCCGGCGGCAAGTTCTTCCACCTCGACCCGCTCGGCACCCATAAAGATGCTGACCTGAGCAAGACGGTTTGCACGCTTTGCCGCACCTATAATATAGCATTCGGTACCCCGGCGGAGCGTCCCCGAGAAGAGACGGCCGGTGGCGACCTCGCCTGCATGCGGGTCGAACGAGATATCGGTGACCATCAGGCAGATGGGCCCGTTCGGGTCGCAACCGAGCATCGCTTTCCCCTCGGGCGAGGTGTAGTCGCCGTGCCAGATGATATGAATACGCCGCTCCTGGGCCTGAATCGGATTTGGCAGGTGCTTGACCACCATGTCGAGGAGCACGGCGTGCAGGGGGCTGTGCTTCGCCAGCCACTTCATGTCGCCGGCGTTGCACTTCTCATAGACGTCCTTGAACGAGACCCCGCTCTTCTTCATGTAGGGAACGGAGACGGCCCAGTTGTAGAGCGCGGAACCAAAAGCAACGGTGCCCTTTGCGGCATCCAGCTTCCAGCCTGCGTTGTACATCTTCTCGTTCATGCCCTTGATCAACTTGTTGACCTTGTCGATCACCTTCGCAAGGCGGATCTGCATCTCCTGCTCGTTCACCTTCAACTCGTTGACCAGCCGGTCAACCTTGTTGATGAAGAGAACCGGGCGGACACCCTCCTTCAAGGCCTGCCGGAGCACCGTCTCCGTCTGAGGCATGGTACCCTCGACCGCGTCCACAACAACGACGGCACCGTCCACCGCACGCATGGCGCGCGTCACGTCGCCGCCGAAGTCCACGTGGCCGGGGGTATCGATCATGTTGATCAGGTACTCCTCACCGCCGTACTCGTGGACCATCGAGACGTTGCTCGCGTCGATGGTGATGCCGCGGGCCTGTTCTTCCTCGTCGGAGTCCATGAAGAGTTGTTTGCCGGCGAGTTCCTCGCTGATCATGCCTGCCCCTGCAAGCAGGTTGTCTGAGAGCGTTGTCTTTCCGTGATCAATGTGGGCGACGATACCGATGTTCCGGATGTGCTCCGGCTTGTCCATCAGTTCCGTCACCCGCTCTACCATCTTCTTTCGTCGGGTCATAGAGTACACCAAAAAAAATAATCCGGGATTTTTAGCGGGCAGCCTTTGCGATACGTTCTCTTTCTTCTTTCTTCGAAACGGCGTAGGAACGGGCGTCGCCGTTTGCGGCTGCGATCAGCTCTTCGGCAAGCGCCTCGCTCACGCTCTTCTTCTTTTTGTGGCTCGCCTGCTGGACGCCGTCGGTGATGAACCGCAGGGCGGTATCGACACGCCGCTGGGGCGCGGTGTCGACCGACTTGGGGACATTGATGCCGCCGTACTTCAGCCGGACGGTCTCCTCGCGGGGCCCGGCGTTCGCAACTGCATCCACCAGCACCTGGACCGGGTTCTTCTTGGTCTTCTTATTGACGATCTCGAAAGCATCCCGGACGATGCGGATGGCAAGTTCCTTCTTGCCGGTGTTCTTCTCGGTCTGCATCAGTTTGTTGATCAGGCGCTCGACGATCAGCATGTTGCTCTTGTTGAACTGCTGACCGACAAGCTTGCCGCAGGAGTGCGGCACGATCATCGTATGCAGGTTCACGTAACGGGCAAGGCTCGGGTCCTGGATCTCCACCTCGCTCATATCCCAGCGGTTAAAGAGGAGCTGCCGAGTCTGCATTTCGGTGTCGGTTCCTGCTTCTGCTGCTTCTGCCATTGCTCACTTACCTCCGCGGCTTCTCCTTCCTTCCGATGACCATTTCATTCAGACTGACATTGTTCACTTTGGTCACGACGAACCGGACACCGGGGATATCACCCATCGACCGGCCCAGCCTGCCGCCGATCCCCTCGATCTCGACCTCATCGTGCTCGTCGATGAAGTTGATGGCACCGTCGCCGACGGCGAATGCGGTCACCTGACGACCGTTCTTGATCAACTGCACGCGGACGCACTTGCGGATAGCGGAGTTCGGCTGCTTCGCCTCGACACCCACCTTCTCAAGAACGATCCCGCGGCCCTGCGGAGCCCCTTCAAGGGGATCAGATTTCACGTCGAGCCCGAGCTGGCGCCGTGCGTAGACGGTGTCGTGCCACCGGTTCGCCTTTGCGTCGCGCTTCAGTTTTCGGGCTGCAAATTTTCCATTTCCCATCGAATACCCTCGTACCGGTTGAATTTGTAGATAGGAGCAACTCCTGGTGTGCTATAAAGCAACGCGCGTTACGGATTTATATATTGTGGAACCCGTTTGCACGCCGATCTTTCGCCGTAGATATTTGATCGGGAGCTGATATAATATTATATCCTGGCAGGCAACCTTCATTGATGATAATCCGGATATACAAGGAGGTTTTTTTCGAGGCAACCCATCGCCTGATCCACTATCAGGGGAAGTGTTTCCGGCTGCACGGCCACCAGTGGCGCGTAGAAGTCTGGATAGAAGGGACGGCCGATGAGCGCACCGGGATCGTCCTTGACTACAACTGTATCAAAGAAGTCGTCGGGCGGTTCGACCACCAGGTGATCTTAAACAAAGACGACCCGATGGCGGCGAGCATCGAAGCGTTCCACCCGGTCGTCACCACCCCCGGCGACCCGACGAGCGAGCTCCTCGCCGGCCTCATCGCAGAGATGATCGACGCCGAAGCCGCACGGCAGGGGCGCGATGCCCGCGTAGCAAAGATCCGGGTCTGGGAGTCGACGACCTGTTACGCAGAGCGCACCTATGCTCGTCAGTGAAATTTTCCGGAGCCTTCAGGGGGAGGGACCAAACCAGGGACGGCCCTGTACGTTCATCCGGCTCTCCGGGTGCAACCTCCGGTGCGCCTGGTGCGACACCGCCTATGCCAGGGAAGACGGAGAAGAGATGAGCGTCGGGGAGGTCCTCGACCGGGTATGGCTGCTGAACGGAAAACGCATCTGCATCACCGGCGGAGAGCCCCTCCTGCAGAAGGAGGAGGTCCTCGAACTCCTCCGGAAGTTCGGTCTTCACGGGTATGCCGTCGAGATCGAGACAAACGGCACCCTGGATTTCAGGGACCTGCAGCCCTACGCCGCCGTCTGTATGGATGTCAAGTGCCCCTCATCGGGGGAGAGGAGCGATCTCGCGCTCCTCCCCTTCATCACTCCCCGCGACTGCGTCAAGTTTGTGGTGGCGGACGAGGACGATCTTCTCTATGCACGGGCGGTGACGGCACAATGTGAAATCCGGGGCGAGATCATCATCTCGCCGGTGGAAGGGGCCGACTATCGCGCCGTCGCGGACTACATCGTCAAAGAGAATCTTCCGGTGAGGTTTCAAATGCAACTCCACAAGATCCTGGGGATGAAATGATGAAAGCGGTCTGTCTTCTCTCGGGCGGCATGGACTCCTCCACGCTCGCCTACGTCGCAAAGGATATGGGTTACGATATCATCGCTCTCCACTTTACCTACGGTCAGAGGACCGAGGCAAAGGAGCGCGAGTGCGCCCGGACCATTGCCCGGGCGCTTGATGCACAGGAATTCGTCGAGATCAGCCTCGAGCATTTCAAAAAGATCGGGGCATCGAGCCTGACGGATGCCGCAATTCCGGTCGAGAAGTATTCCGGCGAAGAGGAAGGGATACCCAGCACCTACGTTCCTTTCCGAAACGGGAACCTGCTTGCCATCGCAACCAGCCTCGCGGAGGCCCGGCGTGCGGCGGCGGTCTTCATCGGCGTCCAGACCGGAGACTATCCCGGGTACCCCGACTGCCGGCCGGAGTTCATCGAGGCGTTCCAGCGGGTGGTCGACCTTGGTACGGCGGCAGACCCACGGATCACCCTGATGACGCCCTTTGTCCGGATGACGAAGACGGAGATCATCCAAAGAGGCATGGCGCTCGGTGTCCCCTACGAGCATACCTGGTCCTGTTACCAGAACAACGACCGTGCATGCGGGGTCTGCTCGTCCTGCCACTACAGGAGGGAAGCGTTCCGCGACCTCGGGTTGGAGGACCCGATCGAATACGAGAGGTAACTATGGAGATCTACCGCGGAAAACGACTCTCCGTCGAGAAGAGGGAAGTAACCCTCCCGAACGGGGAGATGATGGAGCGGGTGATCGTTCACCCCGGCGGAGCGGTTGCCATCCTTCCGGTTGAGGGAGACGATTGCTATCTCATCAGGCAGTACCGGTTCGCCATCGACGACTACATCCTTGAGGCTCCTGCAGGCACCATCGAAGAGGGCGAGAAGCCGCACGAGACCGCATACCGGGAACTGATCGAGGAGACCGGGATGAAGGCGTCGTCGTTCGTCCCGAAAGGCTGCATTTACTCCTCCCCGGGATATACCGACGAACGGATCTGGCTTTACCTGGCGCAGGACCTCTCCCCCTGCTCGGACTTTCGGATGGACGAGGACGAGGTGATCGAAGTCGTCCGCGTCCCGATCAAAGACCTCGACGCCATGATCGCGGACGGAAGAATTGCCGATGCAAAAACAATCTCTCTCATCTGCCGGTGCCTCCGGTAACGCGCCGGCGGACATCGGCGAATGTGCGCATATTTAATGCCATCTCCAGAGAAACATATAGTACTTCGACCAGTGAACAGTTTCCCCCAGGCTTGGTGAACTCCAATGGAAGAGACGCAAGGAATTGACACCGCGCGAAAGCGCTATGAATTTAAAAAGACGCTTGAGAGGCTTGCGGAGAAGGAGGGGAGCGGTACCGAGCTGATCACACTGTATATACCTCCGGATAAGCAGATCTACGACGTGACCGCCCAGCTCCGCGACGAGTTCGGGCAGTGCTCGAATATCAAGAGTAAACAGACCCGGACAAACGTCCAGAGCGCCATATCCTCCATCCTCTCCCGCCTCAAATACTATAAGCGCCCGCCGGAGAACGGCATAGCCATCTTCTGCGGCACCATCAATATCGGCGGCGACCGCACCGACCTCGATTGCGAGATCCTCGAGCCGCCCGAGCCGCTCGGCACCTACATGTACCGATGCAGCTCTTCGTTTGAACTCGAACCGCTGCAGCAGATGCTCGGCGAGAAGGAGATCTACGGCCTGATCGTCATCGACCGGCGTGAGGCTTACATCGGCTTCCTTCGCGGCAACCGGATTGAACCGGTTAACGGCGTCACCTCGACGGTCCCCGGCAAACAGCGAAAGGGCGGGCAGTCGAGCGTCCGGTTCCAGCGGCTGCGGCTGATCGCCATCAATGAGTTCTACAAGAAGGTCGGCGACCGGGCGAGCGATATCTTTCTCGCCGAGAAGGATTTCTTCGAGAAGTTTAAAGGCGTGCTGATCGGCGGCCCGACCCCGACGAAGGAGGAGTTCGAGGCGGGCGGCTACCTCCACCACGAACTCCAGAAGCGGATCATCGGGCTCTTCGACGTTTCTTACACGAACGAGTCCGGGCTTGCCGAACTCGTCGAGAGTGCGTCGGATGCCTTGAAGGGCCTCGACGTCATCAAGGAGAAGAACGTGATGAACCGGTTCCTTCAGGAACTGGTAAAGGACAACGGAGCAGCCGCTTATGGGGAGGAGAGCGTCCGAAAGAATCTGGAACTCGGCGCCGTCGACATGCTCCTCCTCTCCGACAAGCTCAGGAGAGCCCGGCTGAAACTCGCCTGTCCGAACAGCGACTACACCGAGGAGCGGACAGTCAGCCTCGAGCCGGGAAAACATATCAAGGACCTCGACCTCGGCACCTGCCCGAACGACGGTGCATCGCTCTACGTGGCGGAAGAGACCGATATCATCGACGAACTGACCGCTGCCGCCGACCAGAGCAGCACGGCGGTCAGGATCATATCAGACGATTTTGAAGAGGGTTCAATGCTCTACAACGCGTTCGGCGGGATCGCAGCGATCCTGCGTTACAGGACCGGATACTGATGTTTCAGGAAAAATACCACCAGATTGAGCGCATGCTCCGGGCATGCACCGGTGAGGAGGACGTCCTCCTCACAACCGGGGGAGATCACGCCGATCTCGCCTCGACCGTAGCGTTTAAACTGGCAAAGAGCGAGAAGCGCCCACCCCGGGAGATTGCCGCCGAGATCGCCGAAAGGATCTCGGCAGACCCCGAACTCGGCGATATCCGGGTCGAAGCGACGGGCCCCTACATCAACTTCGTGTTCGGGCCGTCGCTCCTCGCGGAAGCGGTCAGGGAGGCGCTCGAGCCCGACTACGGGAACCATCCCCGCCGCCCGGAAAGGGTGGTGCTCGAGCACACGAGTGCGAACCCGAACGGCCCCCTCCATGTCGGCCACATACGAAACACCGTCATCGGGGACACCCTCGCCCGGGCGTTCCGGAAGGCAGGGTATCCGCTTGAGGTGCAGTATTACTTAAACGACATGGGCCGCCAGATCGCCATCGTCTCGTGGGGGTTCGACCACCTCGGTCTTGCCCGCGAGGACGGCGAGAAGGGAGACCACTACGTCGCCCGGGTCTACATCGCAGCGAACCGCGAGATCGAGAAGAACCTCGCTATCACGGAAGAGATCGATCACCTCATGCAGAAGGTGGAGCGCGGCGACGCGGAGACCGTCAGGAAGTTCCGGGCGGCCGTCTCCCTCTGTGCGGAGGGGATCAAGACAACCCTCGCCGCTTTAGGCGCCCGCCACGACCGGTTCGTCTGGGAGAGCGACTTCGTCCGGATCGGCGACGTGGACCGGATCTTCGAGCGGGTCCGCCGCCTGCCGCAGGCCCACGAGGACGAGACGCTCTGGGTCGACCTCTCGGGAGAGGGTTTCGAGAAGAAGTACATCCTCCGGCGGAGCGACGGCACGTCGGTCTACAGCACGCGGGACCTCGCCTACCATACCTGGAAAGGGCACAACTACGACCGGGTGATCGACGTCCTCGGGGCGGACCACAAATTGATCGGCGCCCAGCTCCAGGCCACCCTCACCCTCCTCGGCGAAAAAGCGCCCGAGATCGTCTTCTTCGAGTTCGTCTCCCTCCCCGAGGGCTCCATGAGCACCCGGGCGGGAAAGTTCGTCTCGGCGGACGACCTCCTCGATGAGGTGACCGCAAAGGCATTCGACGAGGTGACCGTCCGCCGCCCGGAGCTCCCCGAAGACGAACGGCGCTCAATCGCGAGATCGGTCGCCGTCGCCGCCATCCGCTACGATATCGTGAAGGTCTCTCCCGAGAAGAGCACGGTCTTTAACTGGAAGGAAGCGCTGGATTTCGAGCGTCAGAGCGGCCCCTACATCCAGTACGCCCACGCCCGCGCCTGCAGTATCCTGGAGAAGGCCGGGGAGTTCACGCGGGCGTACCGCTACGAGACCGAACATGAGGTTGCGCTCGCCCGGCACCTCGCGAAGTTCCCGGCCGTCGTCGACGAGACCGTGGAGGAACTCCGTCCGCACCTGCTCGCCGCATACGCCCGCGAGCTCGCGGACCTCTTCAACGCCTTCTATCACTACGACCCGGTGTTGAAGAGCGGGGGCGAGACCCGGAACAGCCGCCTTGCGCTTGTGGACGCGGTCAGGAACACATTGCAGGAGTCTCTTCTGACCCTTGGGATCGATGCACTCAGAAACATGTAAGGCCCTCCGAAAGCAGGGCTACCAGTTCGTCAGCTCTGCCTCGTCGGCGGCCGTCAAGCCCTGCATGTGGAACAAGCGGGCGCTCAAGGGCGGGGAGATGTGCTACAAGGCGCAGTTCTACGGCATCGAGAGTCACCGTTGCGTCCAGATGACGCCGACCCTCCGGTGCAACCAGCACTGCCTCTTCTGCTGGCGGTCGTTCGAGCACGAGGTGACGCAGGAGGAGGAGTGCCCGCCGGACGTGATCATCGGAAGCCTCAAGCGCCTCCAGAAGAAGGCGCTCTCGGGCTACAAGGTCTCCCCTTACGTCACGCCGGAGCGGTTCGCGGAGGCCCTCGACCCGACGATGGTCGCGATATCGCTCTCGGGGGAGCCGACCTGCTACTCCCGTCTCCCGGAGTTGATCGACGGCCTCAACGCCGGGGGGTATACAACGTTTCTCGTCTCGAACGGGACCAACCCCGACGTCCTCGCCCGGTGCCGACCCTACCAGGTCTACGTCTCCCTGGACGCTCCCGACCGGGAGACCTACCTCCGCCTCTGCCGACCGAGGGAAGACTACTGGGACCGGGTGCAGGAGAGCCTCACCGGACTTTCCGGCCGCAGGTCCGCCATCCGCACCACGGTGGTGCGCGGCTACAACGATCTCTCGCCCGAGAAGTACGCGGCGGCCTATCAGGACTCCGGGGCCCGGTTCGTGGAGGTAAAGGGTTATATGTATCTGGGATACAGTAGAAATCGACTGGAAAAGGACCAGATGCCCGAACACCGTGAGGTGCGGGCGTTCGCGGAGAGCATCGTGGAGCATTGCGACTATGTCGTCAGGGACGAGAGCCCGGTGAGTCGGGTGGTCTGTCTGGAGCGGAACGTATGAAATTTGACGTGGAAGAGTTCAAGAAAAAGGCGAGAGAGGATTTCGAGCATGCCTGGCATGAAGGCCCGTCGGTACTGACCCCGCCGGGGGTTTCGGGCCGCTACCCCCGGTTGAAGTACACCCGGGCCACCCCGCACCCGATCTTTGAGATCGTGCAGCGGCTCCGGGAGACCTACCTCTCGATGGGGTTCGACGAGGCGATGAACCCTCTGATAGTTGAGGAGTCCGATATTTACCGGCAGTTCGGCCCTGAAGCGATGGCCGTCCTCGACCGGGTCTTCTACCTCGGCGGCCTGCCCCGTCCGAACGTCGGGATAGCAAAGAAGCAGATAGAGGAGATCGAGGCGATCCTCGGGCGGGCGGTCTCGCCCGCGACCGAGGAGAATCTCCGCGTGACCCTCCACGGCTACAAGAAGGGAACGATCGACGGCGACGACCTGGCGCACGAACTCGCGGGCGTCCTCGAGGCCGACGACGCGACCGTGGTGCACATCCTTGACGCGGTCTTCCCAGAATTCCGGGCGCTCGCTCCCGAGTCGTCGCGCAACACCCTCCGGAGCCACATGACGAGCGGCTGGTTCCTGACGCTCTCTTCCCTCTGGGAGAGACGCCACCTCCCGATCCGGCTCTTCTCGGTGGACCGCTGTTTCCGGCGGGAGCAGGAAGAGGGCCCCACCCGCCTGATGGCCTATCACTCGGCCTCCTGCGTCGTCGCGGGGGAGGACGTCACCCTCGAAGAGGGAAAGGCCGTCAGCGAGGCCCTCCTCTCGGCGTTCGGGTTTACCGAGTTCCGGTTCCAGCCCGACGAAAAACGGTCGAAGTACTACATGCCGGACACCCAGACGGAGGTCTACGCCCGGCACCCGGTCCTCGGCTGGGTTGAGGTCGCCACATTCGGCATCTACTCGCCTTCGGCGCTTGCGGAGTACGGGATCGGCGTGCCGGTGATGAACCTCGGCCTCGGCGTGGAGCGGCTCGCGATGATCGCCTACCAGTCCAACGACATCCGTGAGCTCACCTACCCGCAGTTCTTCCCGCAGGAGATCACCGACCGCGAGATTGCAGGCGCCGTCCACCTCCGCGAAGAGCCGGCATCCGCGACCGGAAAGCGTATGGCGGAGGCGATCCGGGCCACGGCCGCCGAACACGCCGCCGCGCCGGGACCGTGCGCATTCACCGCGTGGAAAGGCGAGGTCGCAGGGAGAACGGTGGAGGTCGTCGTCGAGGAGCCCGAGTCCAACACAAAACTGTGCGGACCCGCCTATGCGAACGAGGTCTTCGTGCACAACGGTTCGGTGCTCGGGGTGCCGGATATCGAGAAGTGGGCGCTCGTCCGGCGGGAAGGGGTCTCCACCGGCATCACCTACCTCGATGCCGCGGCAAACCTCGCCGCCGCCCGGATCGAGGAGGCGGCGCGGTGCGGGGAGGAAACCCGCGTCCAGGTAAAGATGGCGAAACTCCCCTCGGATATCAACCTGCGTATCGAAGAGTATGCAATGCGCTACGTCACCGACCACAACCGGAAGGTGGACCTCCGTGGGCCGGTCTTCCTGACGGTCCGGTCCGTCATCCCGGAGCCGCAGATCTAATAAAGCCCTTTCCTCGCCTCGGTTTCTCTTTTTTTCCGGCCGTCACCTCTCGATCGCACTCGATGCACCTCCGGAGCAGGGGCACCACGTCCCGCTGGGCGACCAGGTTAAAGCGGGCCCTGCTCGGGGCGAGCCCGACCTTGATCGAGTAGGCCCCGGGCGGCATCACCGCAAAGAGGTCCTCGTCGGTCCGGTCGTCCCCGACGGCAAGGACGAAGTCCCAGGCACGTCGAGAAACCCAGGTTAACGCCGCCCTCCCTTTGTTGACGACGTTGTTCTTGATCTCGATGACCTTGCTCCCCTCCATGACGCCGACGTCGAGGTTCGACGTCAGGTGCAGCAGGTCGTCCTTGAGATCTTTTGCCCGCTGGGCCCCGAGTATCGGCTCGGTTCGGCGGTAATGCCAGACGAGGGAGTAATCTTTCTCCTCGATGAAGGCGCCGGGTGTGCGGTCGGTGTAGAGTTCGAGGAGCGGCGTGATCTCCCCTTTCCATTCGTCCGAGAGCGCTTCTGGCATCCGCCACTCCCCGGAACGCTCCTTTATCCAGACGCCGTGCTCGGCGATGATCCCGATATCCATCTCCCCGAACCAGGCGTCCAGCGTATACCGGTCCCTGCCGCTGATCACCACCACCTCGTTGCCCGGTATACGGGCAAGGGACGCGAGCACCGCCAGCGTGGCTTCGCCCGGGACCGCCTTCTGCGGTTTTGCGGCGAACGGCACCAGCGTGCCGTCGTAGTCGAGAAGGAGCAGCCGGTTCTTGCCGGAGGCATAGTCTGCAACCAGTTCGTCCCTGATGGCGGGAGTGACGACCTGCTCGGAGCGTTCGACCTGGACCGCCCGGGCATCGCCCAGGCGGGTGAGGAAGTCGCTGACCCAGTGCTCGATGTCGTAGCGCATCAATCTTTTCTGCATGGTCCGGTTCCGCTCGATCTGTTCTTTCTCCGGCATGGCAAGCGCCGTCTCGATAGCCTCGAGCACCGCGTCCCGGTCGTTGGGGTTGACAATGATCGATTCGCCAAGTTCTTCGGCCGCCCCCGCCATCTCGGAGAGGATGAGCACCCCGGTGCCGTCGGTCCGGGTGGCGACGTACTCCTTCGCCATCAGGTTCATGCCGTCGCGGAGCGGCGTCACCAGGGCGACGTCGGCGGCGCTGTAGAACGCCACCAGCGTCTCGAACGGGAGGAAGTTGTAGAAGTAGCGGACCGGGACCCAGTCGGTCGTCCCGTATTTTCCGTTGATGCGACCGACGAGTTCGTCGATCCGCTTCTTTAACGCCCGGTAACTGTTGACGCTGGTCCGGGACGGGACCGCTACGAGAACGAGGGAGACTTTTCCCTGATACTCCGGCTTTTTTGCAAGGAGCGCGTCGAAAGCCTCGAGCCGAAGCGGGATTCCCTTTGTGTAGTCCAGGCGGTCGAATGAGAGGATGATCTTGCGTTTTCCGTACTTCTGCCGGATCCGGGCGATCTCTTTCTGGACCGGGGTGCTGCCCGCAGCGTCGGCGAACCGGTGGTAATCGATGCCCATCGGGAAGAGGTCGGTCCGCACCACCCGTGTGCCGGTCCGGACCTCCCCGAAGGTATGCTCGTACCCGAGGAGCCGCCGGACACTGGAGAGGAAGTGGCGGACGTAGCCGTAGGTATGAAAGCCGATGAGGTCAGCGCCGAGGAGACCGGAGAGGATCTCCTTCCTCCAGGGCAGGTTCCGGAATACCTCGTACGACGGGAAGGGGATGTGGTGGAAATAGCCGATCTCTGCATCGGGCAGGCGCTCCCGGAGCATCTGGGGCAGGAGCATCAGGTGATAGTCGTGAACCCAGATGATGTCGCCGGGCTGGACCACTTCCATCACGGCGTCGCAGAACTTCTCGTTCACCCGCTGATAAACGTGCCATGTCTTCGGGTTGTAGTCCACGAAGTGGTTGAAGTAGTGGAGGAGCGGCCAGAGGGTGTTGTTGCAGAATCCGTCGTAGTAGTGCTTGATGTCGTACGGCGTGAGAAAGACCGGGTGGCACTGCTCCCGATTTAAGGCATCGACAATCTGTTCTTTCTCCTCTTCCTGCTTCCTCTGGGGGTTTATGCCGGGCCAGCCGATCCAGAGGCTCTCGTAGGACTTGTAAAATGAGCCGACCCCGGTGGCAAGACCGCCGACGCTCCGTTGCAGGTGGAGGTCGCCGTTCTTTTTTGAGACGCCGACCGGAAGTCTGTTCGATACTATCAGTAACCTGTTCATGGTTCGACCCTTGTGTGATCGGGAAAATGATCAGCACCACAAAGAATCTCAACTAAAATTAATTTTTTGGAGAAATCTCAAAGAAATGCGAATATCGCGCCTCCGACGAGCCCTTCATCTCCCCGGCTCCCCGCCGCCTGCCAGCGTCTCGCACTCCGCAGAGATCGTATCACGGCGGTGCGGACGGGGCATCTTCGGCAACGGTTGCCAGACGGACAGGGAATATTCCTGGCACCGGGGCGGATCGGAGATCCACGGCCGGATCGCCGCACCCGTATCCTCCCGGTAGGGAAGTCGACCGGGGTTTCCCGAAAGGAAGGTCAACGCGTACCTACGCAAGATTTAGATATCTGAACGTTATACATTTCTAACATAGTGTTAGAAATATCAAACGCGATGTGATGACAATGCGGTTGAAACAGTCCGTACTTCTGGTCTTCGGCATCCTGCTCGTTCTTGCAGGCATCGCCCTTCAGTCTACCGGCATCGCTGTCGAAAGCACCGCTGTGGTCGCGCTCGTCTCGGCGGGTGTCGTTATGGTAATCGTGGCGGTTATCACCGGCTTTAGCAGACAGGGCGAAGTCCTCTCCGACGAAAGGACGAAGAGAATCGGCGCTTACGGCGCCGCCTACTCCTGGGCGCTCACGTCGGTACTGATACTGGCCTTTTTATGGCTGGACTTCCTCGGTCTGGCGTCGTTTGATCTTCAGGGAACGCTCCTGGTCTTGCTGTTTACCATGCTCCTCTCGGCCAGAATATTCCAGTGGTACCTCTTCCGGCAGGGGGACGGGGCATGAGACCGGCGGTGCAGGCCGCCGAATGGCACCTGCTCCGGAAGGGGGACGCCGGGTGAAGACCAGAATCCGGGAACTCCGGGCGAAGACGGGGCTCACCCAGGAGGAACTGGCGCGGCAGGTCGGGGTCCGGCGGGAGACGATCGTCTTCCTCGAGAAGGGGAAATACAACCCCTCCCTGAAGCTCGCTTACAAAGTGGCCCGGACGCTCGGCTCCACCATCGAAGAAGTCTTCACGTTCGAGGAGGAAGACCTGGCGTGACCGGATACACCGGTTGACAGGGCGTGATGGATGAACGGGAGGAGCGTGCCTTGAAAACACAATACAGAAGAATCGCAAAAAAAAGATATTGGGGGCAATATCTAGGGTTGGAATGAAAAGTTAAAAATGTTATTATTTTTATCAGACCAAAAATATTGGCTGGATTGTTTATTTAAACACATATCGGCTGTGTATCGGGTGAGTGCTTATTATCTCGGTTAAAATATAATTCACACAGATGCATCGAACGTTCGGGATGGGCGCGGCACCGGGGAACTATTCCTCCGTTCTTTGAACGGTTTGTCTCGATTCTTTCTATCTTTTCACCCCGGTTCCCGTCGGGGAGCCGTCGTCCCCTCTCAGGAGGCCGAAGAGCCGTGCGAGCGAGATGAGGTCCTGCCGGTTGTGTTCCACCACCGGAACGAGCGGACCGGGGTTCCCGGTCCTCCGGTAGATATTGTAGAACTCCGGGACCATCCAGCCAGGAACATCGTTCTCCCGGGCTACGCCGAGAACCCCGGCCTCGAGCGCACAGAGCCGGCAGGTCCCGAGCGAAGCCCGCCAGCGCCGGCGTGCAGGGTAGAGGATATCGAAGTGAGGCGCGGAAAGGTCTGCCGGGATGCCGTAGCGGGTGAGCCGGTCGCGGAGATAGGGGAGGTCGAACGCCCTGCCGTTGAAGGTGACGTAGACCGTTCCCTCCGCTTCCAGGTCCGGAAGGACAGCGGTGAGTGCCGCCTCCTCCTCTTCGACGGACCGGAGCAGGTACTGGCGGACGACGATCGACCCGCCGTGAACCCGGGCAAGGCCGATGAGGATGATCGGCCGGGACGCGAGCCCCAGCGTCTCGATGTCGAGGAAGAGAAACTCCTCGGCGGCATAATACCGGCTGATATCGAGGAGGAGGGGGTCGCTTCGTCGGTGGTGCCGCCGCTCGATCCAGGTTGCAAGACCGCGGGTGTCCTCCCGCGCCACCGCCGTAAGGAGCCGTTCGGCCTCCGGGCGGTAGAGGGGGTGCCGGACAAGGTCGGCAACCGTCCGGTAGCCCATCCGCCGCAGTCTTTGCCCGGTCGCCTCGCCGATACCGCGGACCAGGGTGAGGTCGGCGAGGACGGCCGAAGCCGCCCGGTCGGGGCTTCTGCCGTCAAGATCCACGGCACTCCGGGATTCAAGGACGTAGCACGTCCCGGAGGAGCAGGAGACTTCCCGGCCGCAGAAGACATCCTCGACCGTCCGGCCCCGATACTCTCTGACGAGGTCGCTTGAGGATACGGTGCCCTCCCCCACGGCTCGCCACGGTCTTCCTGCCTGCCTGAACGGGTACGTCATTCTCCCGACAGAGGATTAGGCGCTTCCGGCATTCAAAAGTAACCGCCGCGTGGTGAAAGTGAACGGGGTCGGTCTCTCTCCCGCCTGCCGGGCACCGCATAAATACTCCCGCGAACAAAAGAAGAGGTATGCAGATCGGAGCAGTCCTGATCGACATCGACGGCGTCCTCTACATCGGCGACCGGCCGGTCGCTGGGGCGAACCGGGCGCTCCGGGAACTCGACCGGCGAGGAATACCCTATCGGTTCGTCTCGAACACCACCCGCCGGTCCCGCCGTTCGATTGCCCGCCGCCTGGAGGCGCTCGGCTACGCCATCCCGGAGCCGTGGATCATCACCGCCCCGGTCGCCGCAGCCGCGCACCTGCGGGAGGGAGGACGCACCCGGTGCTACCTTCTCACCACTCCCGATGCGCGGACCGACTTTGAGGAAGCGGGCCTCCTCGCCGTCGATGAGGAAGCCGACGTGGTCGTGGTCGCCGATGCGGCCGACGACTTCACCTACGAGACGCTGAACCGGGCGTTCCGTCTCCTCCTCGCCGGAGCGGACCTCGTCGCGCTTGAGAAGGACCGGTACTGGATGGGGTCGGACGGACTGATGCTCTCGGCCGGTCCGTTCGTGGCTGCACTCGAATACGCCGCCGGAAAGAAGGCAGAGGTGATCGGGAAGCCTTCCCCGGCGTTCTTCCTCCGGGCGCTCCGGGATATCGGGGCGCGCCCCGGGGAGGCGGCGATGGTCGGCGACGACATCGTCACCGATATCGGCGGCGCCCGGGCTTGCGGAATGAAGGGGGTCCTGGTCAGGACCGGGAAGTACCGGGAAGAAGCGGTCCGCCGATCTGGCGTGACGCCCGACCTCGTCATCGACTCTCTGGCAGACCTCCCCGATTACCTCTGATACCATGTGGAAACGAATCTTCGTCGTGCTCGTCCTTGTCGCCGCGACCCTCGGGGCCGGGTGCCTGGGCGACTTCCTGAACCCGCCGGCCGTCCCGCCGGCGATTGTGCCGGTCGAAGGAGCGGCCCTCGATTCGGTGCCGGTCTACACCTTCGCCTTCGAGGACGGGGAGGAGACGATCCGGATCGATCCCGACCCGGCGGTCTATGCCGGTGCCAAGAACGCGGACCGGCGGCTTTACCTCTATGAAGACCTTTCGAAAGAGGAATGGGTACCCATCTACTACCAGGCGTTCGTCAACGACTCCCACCAGGAACCCTTCTACACGGACCTGCTCGCGGCCTTTCGTGAGATCCGGGAGAGGGAAAGGCTCGACGACGACCGTTACCTGGAACTGATCGCCGCATTCGTCCAGTCCATCCCCTACAGGACCGACACCTCGATCGTCGAGCCGAAGTTTCCCATCGAGACCTACGTCGACGGAGAGGGCGACTGCGACGACAAAAGCCTCCTCCTCGCGGGCCTGCTGGCCCGGGAAGGCTACGGTGTCGCACTCTTCTACTTCGAGGACGAAGCCCACATGGCCGTCGGCGTCAGAAGCGCCGGGTCTCTCTACCGCAACACCACCTACGCCTACATCGAGACCACGAGCGCAAGTTACGTTGGCCTCCCGCCTGAGACGCTCGTGAACGGAACGGTCCTGTCCACCGACCCCCTCGTGATCCCGGTCGGCGACGGGCCCCGGTCCTACACGGGGTGCGACCAGGTCCGGGTGATCGAACGCGCCCTCGCCGCATCGCGTGACCGGGTCGAGGAACTTGCACCGGAACTTGAAGCACGCACCCGGGAACTTGGGGCAGAGGAAGAAGCCCTCGAATCCCTCGACGCACGGTTGAAGGCTCTCGCCCGGGCCGGCGAGAACCGGGAGTATAACCGCCTCGTCCCGGAGTATAACCGGCAGGTCCGGGACTACAACAACGCGGCAGGGTCCTACAACGCCCTGCTCGAAGAATCAAGGGCTGCCGTAGACCTCCACAACTACCTCGTCACCCATGCCCACGACCGGCCGGGGTCATACCTTCATGCCCGGGCATACCTCGCAGAGTGAGCGTGAGGAGATAGCGGCACTCCTTAAAGGCCCTCCGGTCACAAAGAGGTGCGGTTTGCCGGGGCAATGGTGCTGGTATACGCCACTTTACGCATCTGGTTTCTTCGAACAACGCTCGGATACCGGGCGGCCCGCTCGGCAATGTAAGCAAACGTGGTAGCTGTCGATCTCTCCATATATGAACCGGGGCGGGATCACTACTTAACCGTAGGCCGTGTGCAGGGTGAAAGTGAAAGATTGGAGTTCCCGGTGAACCCGGACGTGAGTTCTGCATCAAGACGGCTGGATGATTCGCCCGCAGAACCGATATCCATCTTCGCCTTCCCTGCCGGCTGAAACGGCAGTTGCTCTGTTGGCAAGTGTTAATGTATCCCCTGACAAATACATGGAACGGAGTGCCGTATGCTGGATATCAGTGATTTGCACGTGAGCGTGGATAACACCGAAGTGCTCCACGACATCAACCTCCACATCGGACCGGGAGAGACCCACATCCTGATGGGCCCGAACGGCTCGGGAAAGAGCACGCTGCTCAAATCAATCATGGGGTTCGACGCTTATACGATCACATCGGGGTCCATCACGTTTAAAGGAAAAGACCTCACCGATATGCCGATCAACGAGCGGGCCCATCTCGGGATCGGCATGATGTTTCAGCAACCTCCTGCGGTATCCGGGCTGAAACTCGGGAAATTGCTCGCCGCCACATCCCACAGGGGAGAGGACGCGATAGAGGCGCTCGCACAGTCGGTCAACATGGAGCACTTTCTCTCCCGGGACGTCAACGTCGGGTTCTCCGGCGGCGAACTCAAGCGGAGCGAGGTCCTGCAGCTGAAGGTCCAGCAGCCCGATTTCCTCATGCTGGACGAGCCGGAGAGCGGCGTCGACCTTGAGAACATGAGCCTGATGGGAAAGGAGATCGCAGGCCTGCTTGAAAAAGACGTTCGGATCGTCAACAGGCGGAAGAGCGGGCTGATCATCACCCATACCGGCTACATCCTCGATTACCTCAATGCCGACCAGGGTCATGTCATGATAAACGGCCAGATCCGGTGCCACGGCAACCCCCGCGAGATTCTGCGCGTGGTCAAAGAGAAGGGATACGGAGAGTGCCTGCGTTGCAAACAGATATAACCGATATGAAGCAGATCCCGGAGAAAGACCGGGAACGCCTCGCCCTGACCGGCCTTGAAGTCGAGATGCACAACCGGTGCGGAAGTTTCTTCCAGATCGACCAGAACGTGATCCAGACCACCTGCGGGGCCGAAGACGTCGAGATGCTCCCCATCAAGGCCGCCCTTGAGAAGTACGACTGGTTGAAGGACCACTACTGGAAAGCCGTCCCGAAAGACAAGGACAAGTATACCCAATATGTAGCGAAGCAGGAGCCGCAGGGCCTCGTCGTCATCGCTCAGCCAGGCGCGAAGGTTGCCATGCCCATTCAGGCCTGCCTCTTCCTCCGCGAAGAGCCGGTGCAGCACGTGCACAATATCTTCATCGCAAAAGAGGGTGCGGAGATCCACATCATCTCCGGCTGCGCCAGCTCATGGCAGAAGAAACAGGGCGCGCACATCGGGGTGACCGAGATCTACGTCGGCAAAGGCGCCAGAGTCACGTCCACGATGATCCACAACTGGAACCCGGGAATCAGCGTCTTTCCGCGGAGCGCCACCATCGTTGAGGAGGACGGGACCTTTCTCTCGAACTACATCTGCATGCAGCCGGTCCGCCAGGTCAATATGTACCCGACGGCGCACCTTATCGGAAAGAACGCCGTGGCCCGTTTCTCAAGCATCGCCGTCGCAACGCCCGGGTCGCTCCTCGACCTCGGCTCCCGGGCCATCCTCGGTGCCGAGCATACAAGCGCCGAACTCATTACCCGGGCCATCACCACCGGCGGCACCGTCATCTCCCGGGGCCATATCCGCGGCGAACGGGATAACACGCGGGGTCACATCGAGTGTAAAGGCCTGATCTTAAAAGACGGTGTCATCCACGCCATTCCCGAGATCGAAGGAACGCTGACCGGCACCGAGCTCTCCCACGAGGCCGCGGTCGGCAAGATCGCCCGCCACGAGATCGAGTACCTTATGGCGAGAGGGCTCTCCGAGGAGGAGGCCACCGCAACCATTATACGCGGGTTCCTGGATGTAAAGATCAGCGGCCTGCCTGCAGTCCTGCAGGCGCATATCGATGCCGTGATCGATAAGGCGGAATCCGGGTTCTAGTCGGGAGAAGAGATGACGGAGAGCGACCCCTGCCAGAGGGAGCGCGAGGAGATGGTGGAGTTCCAGGTCCGGGCCCGGGGGGTCAGGGACCAGAGAGTGCTTGCTGCGATGCGACGCGTTCCGCGCCACCTCTTCGTGCCGAAGGGCTTGGAGCGTGCGGCCTATGAGGACCGGCCGCTCCCCATCGGGAAGGATCAAACCATCTCCCAGCCCTACATCGTCGCCGTCATGACCGAACAACTTGAACTTACGCCGCACGACCGGGTGCTCGAAGTCGGGACCGGCAGCGGCTACCAGGCTGCACTCCTCGCCGACCTCGCCGGCACGGTCATCTCCGTCGAACGCCTGCAGGACCTCGCCGACAGCGCACGGGAGAACCTCGCCCGGGCCGGGATCGCCGGTGTCCGGGTGATCGTCGGCGACGGCACGAAGGGGTATCCCCCGGAGGCCCCGTACGATGCCATCGTCGTCACGGCGGCTTCGCCTGACGTTCCGCAGCCCCTGATCGATCAGCTCGCGGAAGGCGGACGGCTGGTCGCCCCCATCGGAGCGCGGGACTGCCAGAGCCTGATCAAACTCGTGAAGCGGGGGGGCAGGGTGGAGGAGATCCCGCTCGGCGGCGTCTGTTTCGTGCCGTTGATCGGGCAGTTCGGATGGCGGGAGGAGGGCTCTCTGTGAAAATTTACGACATCACCCGGGACCTCTCCGAGGACGTCGTCGTCTACCCGGGGGACATCCGTCCCCGGTTCCGTGAGATCGATAACGGACAGTACCGCGTGACCGAGATGGCCCTCGGGAGCCACACCGGGACGCACATCGACGCCCCGTCCCACTACGTGAGGGGGGGCCGGACGGTCGACCGGGTTCCGCCCGGAGTGCTGATGGGCCCCGCCCGGGTGCTCGACTGCAGCGATGTAGACGGGGCCGTCGATGCAGAGCGCTTCGCCGACTGCCTCTCCGGCACCCGGACGCTCCTCCTGAAGACCTGGTTTTCGGGACGGCAGCGGTTCGAGCCCGGGTACCCCGCACTCTCCCTTGAGGCGGCGGGTCTCATCGCCGACGCCGGGATTACCTGCCTCGGGACCGATACACCGTCGATCGAGGCATACGACGGGGACGGCTCGGTCCATCGCCGGTTGCTTGAGAGCGACATGGTCATCCTCGAACTGCTCGACCTTGCAGCCGTGCCGGAAGGCGATTATTACCTGGTAGCGTTGCCGTTGCGCCTTAAAGGCGCGGATGGGTCGCCCGTGCGGGCGGTCCTCTACGAACGAGACGCGGAGGATCAACCATGAGTCTTTTACACGATGCAATCGGAAAAATCGAGAAGATCCTGGAGAACAGCGGGTGCGAACACGGGATCGTGGCCCTCGCGGTGAACCACGACGCGGATACCTGCCAGTATCCGAAAGGGGTCTGCATGGAGGGGCATTTCGGCGGGCGAATCGGACAGTTCGTCACGAGCGCTCCTGTCCGGGCCAACACCCGGATATCTTTCATGTTCGGTGCACCGCTCGTAAATCAGGAGCAGCGCGGAGCGGCGAGCGCGATCATCAACGCCGTCTCGGCGTTCCTCTGCCTGACACGGAAACTCCGTCCCTGCACCCCCGACTGCTACGGCCCCTGCCTTGCGGAACTCTCCCGTGAAATTGCCGGGAAGCGCGTCTATCTTGTCGGCCCGATGCCGGTGCTCGAACGGGCTCTCGAACACCAGAGGGTCGACTCGCCGGAAACGGCCGAGCTCTTTCTCATCGCCGGAGACGGCATGACGACGGACGCAGGGGTGGCCTGCCTCGACGAATACCGGGGAAAGAAACGGATGATCTTTCTCGGCCCGTCGACCGCCGGAGTCAGCGGTCTGATAAACCTCGAACACTGGTGTCCCTACGGACGATGAATACCTTTTTTAGGAAAAAAAGGATTACAACAACTATGCTTTTCGGCTCTTCCGGAATTCGACGGGAGTTCGGTCCCGACCTCGTCGATCTCGCGCTTCGTGTAGGAGCAGCCACCGCAGACGGCGCGCCACGCGTTGTCGTGGGCAGGGATACCCGCACAACGAGCGAACTGCTGGAACATGCCGTCGTTGCCGGGATGCTCTCGGCCGGCGCAACCGTCTATTCCTGCGGCATCGCACCCACCCCGACGGTCGCGCATGCGACCGGAAACGTGGACGCAGGCTGCATGATCACCGCCTCGCATAACCCCGAGTCCTACAACGGCGTGAAACTGCTTAACCCCGACGGGTCGTCGTTCACCCTCCGGCAGCAGACGGAGATCGAGGAAGCAATCGGAGGGTCGCACGGGAAGACCTGGGCAGAGCAGGGACGCACCTCTCACATCGATGCGGTGGACGCGCATCGGGAGGCAATCCTCGACCGGGTCAGCCTCTCGCGGCCCGTCACGGCCGTGCTTGACTGCGGCAACGGCGCGGGCAGCGTCATCACCCCCGATCTCCTTGCCGGAGCCGGAGCAACCGTCGTCGGGCTGAACTGCAACGTCATGGGCCGGTTCGCCCGGCCGTCGGAACCGCTCGAAGCAAACCTCCCCTACATCGGTGAGATCGTCCGAAAGCGGGGTGCCGCGTGCGCGGTGATCCACGACGGCGACGCCGACCGGATGATGGCGTTCGACGAGCGGGGCCGGTATATCGACGGAGACCACCTCCTCATGCTCTTTGCAAGTTACCTCGACCGGAAGCATGTGGTCACCACCGTCGACGCCTCGATGGCTATCGAAGAGGTCGCAGAGGTCCGCCGCACCCCCGTCGGGGACAGTTTCGTCTCCGAAGAACTCCTCTCCTGGGGAGATTTCGGCGGGGAGGCGTCGGGGAGCTGGATCTTCCCCGAGTACTCCTACTGCCCCGACGGGATCTACGCTGCGGCCCTGCTCTGCGAGATCGCGTCGGAGTGGTCGATCGCCGGGGAACTGGACCGGATGCCCCGGTATACCCTCCTCCGGGAGTCTTACCGCATCGGAACGCCGCGGGAAGTCGTGACGGCAATGGGTGCCGACGAGCCGACGCACGGCATCCGGGTCGAGGATGAAGACGGCTGGTATCTGGTCCGCGCAAGCGGCACCGAACCGAAAGTCCGGATCACGGCCGAGGGAAAGACGCCCAAAAAAGCAAAAGAAATGCTCGATATGGGGCGTGCCGCCCTTGAACGGGCAAAATGTAGTCAGGAGTAAAAAGTCTATGCAATGTGTCGTACTTGCTGCGGGGGAGGGAAAACGGATGCGTCCCCTGACCGCCCGGCGTCCGAAGGTGATGCTTCCCATAGCCAACCGCCCGATGATGGAACACCTCGTCCTCGCGGCCCGGGATGCAGGGATCACCGACTTCATCTTCGTCGTCGGTTACTGTGAGCGTGAGATCCGGAACCACTTCGGGGACGGCAGCGACTTTGGCGTGAGGATCGCCTACGTGACCCAGCGCCACCAGCTCGGCACCGCGGACGCCCTGCGGGCGACGGCAGGGCTGGTCGGCGACCGGTTCCTCCTCTTAAACGGCGATATGGTCCTCAAACGGGACGATATCAGGGAACTCTGCAGGAAGGACGCCCCCTGCGTCGGGATCCACGGGACCGACCACCCGCAGGACTACGGCGTGGTGACCGTGGAGGAGGACCGCATCACGGGTCTGGAGGAGAAATCGGAGCATCCGAAGAGCAGTCTGATCAACGCGGGCGCCTACCTCTTCAACCCCGACATCTTCGACCTTCTCTCCGGGATCACGGTCTCCGGCCGGGGGGAGTTCGAACTGACCGACGCCCTCGACTCCTACATTCGGGAGGGGACGCTTTCTGCATGCCCGCTGAACTACTGGCTCGATGTCGGGCAGCCGTGGGACCTCCTCGACGCAAACGAGGCGCTCATCGCGTCGATGGACCACGAACGGTGCGGCACCGTCGAGAACGGGTGCACCGTCCCGGAGACGGTCGGCATCGGGAGGGGGACCGTTATCCGGGCCGGGACCTATATCGAGGGCCCCTGCGTCATCGGCGAGAACTGCATCATCGGCCCCCACGCCTATATCCGGGGATCGACCGCCATCGGCGATGACTGCCATATCGGGCACGCAACCGAGGTCAAGAACTCCATCATCATGCCGGGCACCAAAGTCCCGCACTTCAACTACATCGGCGACAGCGTCGTCGGGAGCGGGTGCAACTTCGGGGCCGGCACCAAGGTTGCAAACCTCAGGCACGACAACGGAACGGTGAAGGTTTGCGGGAAGACCACCGGAAGGCGGAAGTTCGGCGCCATCATCGGGGACAACGTCCTCTTCGGCATCAACTGTTCGGTCAACGTCGGGACCCTCATCGGCAGCAACGCGAGAATCGCCCCGCACTCCCTCGTAGAGGGGTGCATTGAAGAAGGATCAATCATCAGGTGAGACGATGCAGGCAGTCATTTTAGCAGCGGGAGAGGGGAGCCGTCTCCGTCCGCTCACCCGGAGCAAGCCAAAAGCCCTGCTCCCGGTTGCAAACCGGCCGATCATCGAGTATGTCATCGACGCCCTCCTTGAGAACGGCATCCGTGATATCGTGGTTGTGGTCGGGTATCGGAAAGAAGAAGTCATCCGACACCTCAACCGGCTCGAGGCCCCGATCCAGGTCGTCGTGCAGGAGCGGCAGATCGGGACCGCGGACGCTCTCCGGGCTGCCGAATCAGAGATCACGGACGATTTCCTCGTTCTTCCCGGTGACAACTACATCAACGCAGAGTCGATAGCCCGGATCAGGAAGGAGCGAAACGCCATGCTCGTGGCCGAGCACCCGAACCCGTCGAACTTCGGGGTCGTGGTGATCCGGAACGGCATCGTCCGCGAGATCATCGAGAAGCCCGAGGACGCCCCGACGTTCACGGTCTCGACGGGGGTCTACTCGTTTTCACCCGATGTCTTCTCCTACCTCACGACGACCGAGATCCCCGATGCTCTCTCCGCTATGATTGCGGCGGGACGGCGGATACGGGCGATCCCGGCAGACGACTGGCAGGATGCCATCTATCCCTGGGACCTCTTGAAGATGAACAGCCGGATGCTCAGGGAGATCACGCCTGAGATCCGCGGGACGGTCGACGCATCCGTCATCCGCCGGGGCACCGTGCGCATCGGGGCCGGGACGACCATCGGCCCGAACACCGTGATCTGCGGCCCCGTCGCCATCGGGAGCAACTGCAATATCGGCCCGAGCTGTGTGATCATGCCCGATGTGAGCATCGGCGACGGGGCGGTGCTTGAACCGTTCACCTACGTCGCCGACTCGCTCCTCATGGACGACGTCACGATCGGGTCCCACTCGAGGATTGTCTCGGCGGTTTTCGGCCGGGGGTGCCTCCTTGCCGACCATGCCACCACTCACCCGGCGGCTAATTTCATCGAAATCGGGAGCCGGGTCCTGAAAACGAAATTCGGCGCGGTCCTCGGGGAGGGAGTCCAGGCGGCACCTTTCACAACATTTAAGAACTGTATTGCAGGTAATAATGTCACCATTGAGGAGGGGAAGACCGTGACAGGTCTCATCGAGGATGGTACCCGGGTGATGTAGATGTGCGGGATTGTCGGCTACGTCGGCAGGCGGGACGCAACCCCTGTCCTGATCCAGGGGCTGAAGCGGCTTGAGTACCGGGGCTATGACTCGTTCGGGATCGCGACGGTCGGGAGTGCGATCGAGGTCTATAAGAAGGCAGGCCGTATCTCGGCCGGCGAGGGGGGGGTGGTCGGCCTTCACGGGTGCACCGGGATCGGGCATACCCGCTGGGCCACGCACGGCGAACCAAACGATATCAACGCCCACCCGCATACAGACTGCAGGGGGAGGATCGCCGTGGTCCACAACGGGGTCATCGAGAACTACCGCGAACTGAAGCGGCACCTCCTGGAGCGCGGCCACATCTTCCGTTCGGAGACCGATACGGAGGTGATCGCCCATCTCATCGAGGAGCACTACGACGGGGACCTCCTCGCGGCAGTCAACGCAACCCTTCCTCTCCTCAAAGGCTCGTATGCCGTCCTCGCGATCGCGAAGGATACCCAGAGAATCGTCGCTGCACGCGACGCAAGCCCGCTCGTCCTCGGCATCGGCGATGCCGAGGTCTTTGCCGCCTCGGATATGACGCCGCTCCTCGAGTACACGGAGCGCGTGATCTTCCTTGAAGACGGCGACGTTGCCGACATCACGCCCGAACATCTTGATTTCTACCATGGGGGCCTGAAGACGGAGCGCCCGGTCGAACTGATCAACTGGTGCGTCGAGGACACCCGGAAGGGCGGGTTTCCTCATTACATGTTAAAGGAGATCTACGAGCAGCCCCAGTCCTTCTATGAGACCAGCAGGGCGGGCATCGACGAGGCGGTGCGGCGGATGATCCTGGAGGCTGACGAGATCACTCTGGTTGCATGCGGGACGTCGTATCATACCGCTCTGGTCTTCAAGTACCTGGCCGAATCGCTCTGCAACATACCGGTGCGGGTCGAGATGGGATCGGAGTTCAAGTACTTCATCCCGCCCCTCCACGGCCTCGTGATCGCGGTCTCGCAATCGGGGGAGACCGCTGATACGATCGCCGCCTTAAAGATGGCAAAAGCCCGCAACTGCCCCACTCTTGCCATCACCAACATGCAGGGGAGCACGGTCACCCGGGTTGCCGATAAGACCCTGCTCATGCGGGCCGGCCCTGAGATCGGCGTTGCCGCGACGAAGTCTTACACGGCCCAGCTTGCGGCGCTGATGCAGATCGTCAATCTGCGATGCGAGGGGGCGTTCGACGACGTCCTCTCGCACGCGCACCTGGCCATCGGAGAGGTCCTCCTTTTAGATCTCAAGGAGGCGGTCGCCCTCTGTTCAAAGGCCGAGCATGTTTTTTTTGTGGGAAGAGGGCCGTTTTACCCGGTCTCGATGGAGGGCGCCCTGAAGATGAAGGAGATCAGTTACGTCCACGCCGAGGGGTATGCGGCGGGGGAACTCAAACACGGGCCGTTTGCCCTGCTCACGGCGGAGACGCCGGTGGTCGCCATCTGCACCCCCGGGCCGACCTACGACGTGATGACCTCGAACATCAAGGAGATGAAGGCCCGCAAAGCACCGATCATCGCTCTCGGCGCTGCCGGCGACACGGAGCTTGCCGAGATCGTGGACATCTTCATCCCTCTCCCGAACACACACTTTCTCGTGCAGGTGCTGACTGCATCGGTCGTCCTCCAGCTGCTTGCCTACCATACCGCATGCACCCTGCAGCGGGACGTCGACAAACCGCGAAATCTGGCAAAGAGCGTGACGGTTGAATGATTGAGTATGGACGTAACGCCCTCGGCGAGGGGGCGGTGATATTTGAGCCGGTGACCGTCGGGTTTCCCTCCCGCGAGAGGATGGGGGAGGGTAGTTACCCGGGCGCCACTATCGGGAAGAACGCGATTCTCCGCTCGGGAACTATCATCTACTGCGACGTGACGATCGGCGACGCTTTCCAGACCGGCCATAACGTACTGATCCGTGAAAAGACCGCTATCGGCGACCGCGTGGCGGTCGGGACGGCGGCGGTGATCGAGGGGGACTGCACGATCGGCGACGACGTCCGTCTCCAGAGCCTGGTTTACGTCCCCACCGGCGCCCGGATCGGCGACCGGGTCTTCGTCGGTCCGAACGCCGTGCTGACGAACGACCGCTACCCTCCGGGGCCTCGCGAATCCCTCCGGGGCCCGGTGATCGGGGATGGCGCCGTCATCGGCGCGAACGCGACGATCCTTCCCGGCGTCGTCGTCGGCGAGGGAGCGTTCGTCGCCGCCGGCGCGGTGGTGACGAAGGACGTCCCGCCGGGGATGCTCGCGGTGGGGGCACCGGCACGGTTCCGTGTGCTCCCGGCGGAGGCGAGGCGGGGCCGATGAAGATCCCCATCGCCCGGCCGCTCGTCGGGGAGGAGGAGGTCGGGGCCGTCTCCCGCGTGCTGCGGTCGGGGATGCTGGCCCAGGGGTCGGTCGTCACGGAGTTCGAGTCTCGTTTCGCGGACTACTGCGGCGCGGCGTATGCCGTCGGTGTCAACTCCGGAACGGCGGCGCTCCATGCGGCCCTCCTTGCCGCGGGCGTCGGACCGGGGGACTCGGTCGTCGTCCCGGCGTTCACGTTTTTTGCAACGGCGTCAAGCGTCTCGATGTGCGGGGCGACGCCGCTCTTTGCCGATGTCGATCCCCGGACGTTCAACATCGACCCGGACTCGGTCAGGGCCCTCATCAGGCCGGATACCCGGGCGGTTATCGGAGTCCATCTCTTCGGGCAGCCGTTCGACGTCGACGCCGTCCGCGCCCTCTGCGACGACCATGGCCTTGTCCTCATCGAGGACGCGGCCCAGGCGCACGGCGCGGAGTACCGCGGGAAGCGGGTCGGGAGCCTTGCCGACCTCGCCTGCTTCTCGTTCTACCCGACGAAGAACATGACCACTGGAGAAGGGGGCATGGTCACGACCGACGACGACGCCCTTGCAGCACGGGTCAGACTCCTCAGCAACCACGGGCAGAGTGAGAAATACCTTCACTCCGCCATCGGCTACAACTACCGGATGACGAACATCGCTGCCGCCATCGGCCTCGTACAGCTCGACCGGCTCGAGGGGTTCAACGAACGCCGGATAGAGAACGCTCGTTACCTCGACCGCAACCTCGCGGGAACGGGGCTCGTCACGCCCTACGCGGCGCCGGGCGTCCGGCACGTCTATCATCAGTACGTGGTGAGGCTCCCGGCCGGCTACCTGCTTGCGAGGGACGCGTTCATGAGCGCTCTCGCGGAGGCGGGGATCGGGACCGCCGTTCACTACCCCATCCCGGTCAACCGGCAGCCGGTCTACCAGAGCGGGAGCACCTCCTCCTGCCCGGTGGCGGACGACCTCGCGGCGTCGGTCGTGAGCCTGCCCGTCCACCCGTCGGTGACGGGTGAAGAACTGGCGTACATCTGCGACACGGTCCGGGGGCTGCAGTGAACCGGTGAACCCGGCAACGCCGGAACCTCCGTTCGAACCGACAGAATCATCACGCGTATCTCGGACGACGATATAAAAAGGCTAAAGCGGGTCCCCGGTAAACTTCACATCTATGCGCTACATCGTCACCGGCGGGGCCGGGTTCATCGGCTCGAACCTGGCAGATGTCCTGGCACGCGACCATGACGTCGTCATCATCGACAACCTCGCCACCGGGCGGCGGGAGAACATCGAGCACCTCCTCGGTCATCCCCGGGTGACCTTCGTCGAGGGGAGCATCACCGACTTCGACCTTCTTCTGGAGACCTTCCCGGGTGCTGACGGCATCTTCCACCAGGCGGCCATCCCGTCCGTGCCCCGGTCGGTCAAGGACCCGCTCGCCTCGAACGAGGCGAACGTGACCGGCACCGTGAACGTTCTTGTGGCGGCGAAGGACTGCGGGGTGCCCGCCGTCGTTGCCGCTTCCTCCTCATCGGTCTACGGCGACACCCCGGTCCTCCCCAAGCACGAAGGCATGGTCCCGAACCCCCTCTCCCCGTATGCAGTCTCAAAACTCGCGGACGAGTGCTACGGGAAGGTCTTTACCGACCTCTACGGCATCCGGACGGTCTTCCTCCGCTACTTCAACGTCTTCGGCCCCCGACAGGACCCCAAATCCGAGTACGCGGCGGTGATCCCGAAGTTCGTCACCCGTCTCCTTGCCGGCGAGCCCCCGGTCATCTACGGCGACGGGGAGCAGACCCGCGACTTCACCTTCGTCGTCGACGTGGTGCAGGCGAACATCAAAGCGATGGAGAGCGACGCCCGGGGAGTCTTCAACATCGCCGGCGGCCGCCGGATCAGTTTGAACCAGCTCGTGTCCATTCTCTCGGAGATCACCGGCGCGCAGTGCGACCCGATCTACGAGGCGCCGCGCGCGGGCGACATCCGTGACTCGCTTGCCGACATCGCGCGCGCACAGGATGCCTTCGGCTACGACCCGCAGTACCCGGTCGAGGAGGGCCTCCGACAGGCGGTGGCCTGGTTCCGGGAACGGGCGTAACGAGCGCTTACCGCAGGAAACTGTTTCACCTGTTTTGCGCACCGGATCGCCGCGATGTGTCTCACCCTCGCCTCTCCCGCGCCGCCGGACAGGGCCGGCCGATCGGCACCCGAACATGCCGTTTGCTGCCAAATTCATTCCGATTGGTCCGGTTCCCCTTAATATCGCATTCGAATGCCCAATTCTCTCTCGCCCCCTCCAGGACCCCTGTGAGAAGTCATAGGTTTCAAGTGCAAGACCGGGGAATATTCTATACAACTAAAATCCTCGGGAGACCGTCAGTATGGTTCAGGGATCACTGCAGAATACAACCGTCTGCGTTGTCGGCCTCGGATACGTCGGCTACCCCCTTGCCGATGCGTTCTCGCGGCATCTCAAAACGATCGGCTACGACCTCGACGCGAAGAAGATCGCCCGGATCAACGCCGAGCCCGGAAACAAAGTCATCGCCACTGCGGACCCGGCCATGATCCGCGAGGCCGACGTCGTGATCATTGCGGTCCCGACGCCGGTGACGAAGGCGAAAGACCCCGACATCTCCTACGTGGTCTCGGCTGCCGAGACCGTCGGCCGTCACCTCAAGGACGGCGTCATCGTCGTCCTCGAGTCGACCGTCTACCCCGGCCTCACCGAGGAGGTCATGGTGCCGACCCTCGAGCGAGTCTCCGGCAGGGTTTGCGGGAAGGACTTCTTCGTCGGCTACTCGCCCGAGCGGATCAATCCGGGCGACGCCGAACACACACTGGAGCGGATCACGAAGATTGTCGCCGGCATGGACAAAGAGACAACCGAGCGCCTCGCCGCACTCTACGGCCTCGTAACGAACGTCTATATCGCCCGCGACATCCGGACCGCCGAGGCGGCGAAGGTGATCGAGAACGTTCAGCGGGACTTGAACATCGCCCTGATGAACGAACTCTCGCTCATCTTCCGGAAGATGGGGATCGACACAAAGGCGGTGCTCGAGGCCGCCGGGACCAAGTGGAACTTCCACAACTATCGTCCCGGCCTCGTCGGCGGCCACTGCATCCCGGTCGACCCCTACTACCTGGTCTACAAGGCCGAAGAACTCGGCTATCACCCGCAGGTGATCCTCGCCGGCCGTGCGATCAACGACGCCATGCCCAAGCACGTCGCTGAGATGGCGATCAAGGAGTTGAACCGGGCCGGCAAGGTGATCCGGGACTCAAAGGTCCTCATTCTCGGCCTGACCTACAAGGAGAACGTCCCCGATACGAGGGAGAGCCCGGCCGGAGAGATGGTCCATGAGCTCAAGGAGTTCGATATCGATGTCTACGGCTACGACCCGCTCCTCCGCCCCGTAGAGATCGAGCGGTTCGGGGCAAAGCCGGTCGCTTCGCTTCAGGGGCTCGACGGCCCGGTGGACTGTATCATCATCAACTCGCCGCACAGTGTCTTTGCGGCGCTGACGCTTGATGCGGTGCTTTCGATCTGCAACGGAAAGCCGATCGTCGTGGACGTGACGGGGATGCTCCGGAGGAACGACGGGGTCCGGGAAGGGTGCGTGTATTGTACTCTTTAAATATTTTTGCCTGAATAAAGAAGAAAAGATATTATTTGCAGTTGAAATCGGGCAATGGAATGGGGGTACTATTCCCTATCTCTGCCCCAAAACGATAAATATCAACCGGTTAGAGTAATCTCATGCTTCTCTGGATCGGCCTGGGGCTCATCGTGGCTGCTATCATCCCCTATATTATATTCTTCATCGGGATCAGCGTTGGAAAGAGACCCGGAGAGCCGCCGGCACTCAAGGAGTATCCGTCGATAAGCATCATCATATCGGCCTATAACGAAGAGGCCGTAATCCAGAAGCGGGTCGATAACATCCTCGCATCCTCATACCCGGTGGATCGGTACGAGGTAATCTTTGTGGACGACTGCTCCTCCGACAACACCCGGGCGCTTTCCGAGGAAGCCTTCCAGAGGGCGGGCATCACTCACCGTATCATTGCAAATACGGAGCGTATGGGAACGAATCGGTCCTATAACAAAGCGATGCAGGTAGCACGTTTTCCAATCATCGTAACCACGGATGCGGACGTCTTCTTCGAGCGCGAAGCTCTCGCGCGCCTCATCTCCCGGCTCGTCAGCGACGATCGCATCGCCGCAGTCTGCGGGGACCTCCACCCCCTCCCGGACGACGGGTCCCATCCGGCACAGATGGAGAGCGCCTACAGGAATTACTACGGGCGGATGTGCACCTGGGAGAGCGCCGTCGACTCCACCTACACCTTCAACGGCGCACTCGTCGCGTTCAAGCGCGACCTGGTGACCAGGATCGACGACAAACGCGGAGCAGACGATGCAAATACAGCCTTCGAAGCGATTCGGCGCGGATTCCGGACGGCTTACGAACCCTCTGCTCTGGTGTACGAGGACATCCCCCGTGACTTCCACAAGCAGTACCGGCAGAAGATCCGGCGAGCGACGCGTCTGATCGAGGCGACAACCGCAAACCTCGATCTTTTAAGGCATGCCCGCCCGTTCTCCCGATTCTTCTATCCGTTGCGGATCTACATGTATCTCGTAACGCCGGCCCTCTTCTTCGCCGGCAGCGCTCTCTTCATCGCAGGACTCGCTCTTGCATTCCCCATCCTCGCTCTCGGACTGATCTGTCTCATCGCCCTGGTCGGTTACTTCTGGAGGAGCAGTACGCTCATCTCTTTCGCCACGAACCAGGTCTATCTCGCAAAAGGGCTGCTCAACCTCGGGAAAGATATGCGGGTCTGGGAGAGTACGTCAACCAAGGCGGGGACCGGGTAATCAACCCGCTTTCTCTCAGCCGGAAATCACGATTCGGCACGACGAACCGGGCCCTGCAAGAGAACTATATCTTCCTGTAGAATAGACTCTTCTACCCATGTGCGGCATCGCCGGGCAACTGCAACTTTCGGGAGGGACGGCGGATCGAGATCTGATCCGGCGAATGTCCGACCTTCTTCAGCACCGCGGGCCCGACGGGGACGGGATCTACGTCGACGGGATGGTGGGGCTCGCTCACCGCCGCCTGGCGATCATCGACCTCTCCGGGGAGGGGCGTCAGCCGATGCAGAACGAGGACGGGACGCTCTGGCTGGTCTTCAATGGGGAGATCTACAACTACAGGGAGCTCATGGGGGAGTTGATCTCGTACGGGCACCGGTTCCAGTCCAGGACCGACAGCGAGGTGATCCTCCACGCATACGAGGAGTGGGGAACAGGGTGTTTATCCAGGTTCAACGGAATGTGGGCGTTCGCCCTCTGGGACGGGCGGCGACGCGAACTCTTCTGCGCCCGGGACCGCCTGGGGATAAAACCGTTCTATTACGCTGAAACACGCGATTCGTTCCTCTTTGCCTCCGAGATCAAGGCGCTCCGTGCGCACCCCGATGTCGGCAGGCGCCCCGACGAGGAGATGGTCTCTGCATTCCTCGCATGGGGCCTCGCGGATCACACCGACCGGACGATGTTTGAGGGCGTGCGCCAGCTGCTTCCGGCGCACTACATGATCGTCGGCGAGGATGGGATTGCAGAGCGCGCAGCCTTCTGGGAGGTTTCGTTCAATCCCGCACTGAATTCGGAACCCGGTTCTGACGGACGCCTTGCCACCGCGTTCCGGGAGCTCCTTGAAGATGCGGTGGACCTCCACCTCCGGAGCGACGTACCGGTCGGAACATGCCTCTCCGGCGGCCTGGATTCTTCCACCCTGGTGGCGCTCATCGACCGCGCGCTCCGCCGTGGGACTCCCGGGGTCGAACCCCCGCATCAGGATACGTTCTCAGCCTGCTTCCAGGATGAGCGGTTCGATGAGAGCGCCTATATCGATATCGCCGTGAAGGGTTCTGGTGTCAGGTCGCATCGGGTCTACCCGGACACCGGCTCCATCTGGGCCGATCTCGAGCACCTGCTCTACATCAACGACGAACCGTTTGCCGCCCTGACGTTATACTCCCAGTACTGCGTCATGCGGCTTGCCCGGGAGGAGGTGAAGGTGGTGCTGGACGGGCAGGGAGCGGACGAACTCCTTGCAGGCTACATCGCCTATCAGTACTGCCATATCAGGGGGCTGATCCGGGAGTTCCAGATTCTTCAGGCCGCGCGCGAGACCCTCGGAACGCTCCGGCACCACGGCGATTTCCTCTCGTACGCGGTAGGGCAATTCTTCGCGAGGAAGGAGCGCCGGGGCCTGATCCGGTCGGAAGGCCCCGGTTTTCCCCGCTACCGCGGCACCCTGAACGAAGCCCTGGAAACCGACCTGATGCGGGCGAACCTGCCCTACCTGCTCCACTGGGAAGACCGGACAAGTATGGCCTTCTCCATCGAAGCACGGGTGCCGTACCTGGATTACCGGGTCGTGGAGTTCCTGGCTTCATTGCCCGCCGACCAGAAGATCAGGGGCGGTGTGACAAAGTTCATCCTCAGGAAGGCGACCGGGGGGCTTATACCCGAGGCGATCCGGTGCAGGATGGACAAGAAAGGGTTCGCCACCCCGGAAGAGGTCTGGATGCAGGGAGATATGAGCGGACGGGTCCTTGAGATCATGTCGTCGGAGACGTTCCGGAGCCGTCCCTACTGGGATGCCGATGCTGTAGCAGAAAATTACAGAGACTTTCTTGAGGGGAAGGCGCCCTACTCGTCCGAGATCTGGCGGATGGTCTGCTGCGAGCTCTGGCTGCGGCGGTTTATCGATCCGGCGTGAACATACCCCTCCCGAAGAAGAGAGGGTCAGCGCGCGATCAGATCTGGCCCAGGCGGATGTACTGCTTCAATCCGTAACTTGCGAAACTGTAGGTATACCGTATCGCCCGGATTATGCCGGACGGACCTCTCCGGTAGAGTTTCATCCCGACGAGCATATTGCGGAAGTAATGGAAGACGAGTTTCACGTTCCTTACAAAAAGTGCGCGCGACGATATGTTCAGGCCCTGAAGGTCGCTCGATGCGTCCCTCCCGATCGCGTCGAAGCGTTCCTTCTTCTCTTGCGGGTAATCTTCGAAGTACCCGCGATGATGATAGATCACCTCCGGGATGAACTTGATCTTTCCGTCGACCACCGCTTTCTCATGTATCGCGCCGTAATACCGTAACCGGTCCTTCTTTGCAAGCCTGACATGGATCTCCGGGTGCCCGGACGGCGTTTCGAGGACCGTGCCGTCCGGGAGGACGTCATACCGCAAAAAAGAATATGCATCATACTCTTTTGAGGACGTCAGAGCCCGGAGCATCTGTAAGAACTTCGGTTCCAGGATCTCATCAGGAGCGAGGACGAACACCCATTCATTCTGCGCCCGCTCGATCCCATAATTTCGTTCGATGGCAAAACTTCCAGAAAACTCCCTCTGGATGACCACAGCACCAAACGCTTCGGCGATTTCGACGGTCTTATCCTCACTCTGCCCGTCGACGATGACAATTTCATCAAAGTACGGGGAGATCATCTCTAACGATCTGGCCAGATCAGACTCCTCATTTTTCGTAATCAAACAGACTGAGATTCCCATCCCATCACCAATCATATCATTTTTTGCCAGAAGACTTTCCATAGAGATTTTGCACAGCCATGGCAATCTGAAGCCATGAAAACTGTCCTACTGCTTTTTTACGAGCCAAATTCCCCATTTTATTCTGAATGACATCATCGGTCAGAACCCGCACCAGTGCGTCGGCAAGCCCGGAGGTATTTCTCGGCTCCACGAGGAGTCCGGTCACGCCGTCGTCGATGAGATACGGTATGCCCCCGACATTTGTCCCCACCAGGGGCTTGCCGCACGCCATTGCTTCGAGTCCTGCAATGCTGGTCGCCTCCTTGAGGGAAGGCAGAACCACGACGTCCGCCGCCGTATACCAGGAGGGCATCTCGGCATTAGGAACCGATCCGATAAAATAAATCATATCCTGCACCCTGAGTTCGCGGACTTTCTCCCGGAGCAGGGTCAACTGGTCGGGGTACGACCCTCCGACAACGAAGAATCTGGTATCCGGACACTGTTGAAGGATCGCCGGAACCGCTTCGATCAGGTATCTGACGCCGTTCTTCGGTTCGAGACGGCGGGGACAGAGCACGATCTTAGTCTCCGGCGCGAGAGCGTACTGCTGCCGAAGGTTTTTGGGCGGAACATTCGGTGAAAATTTCTCTGTATCAACCCCGTTTGAGATAAACGTGATCTTATCCGCCGGGATTCCCAGTGATCGGACAGCTTCGGCAAGTTCGTCGCTCGGGGTGATGATCCGATCCATGCGCGCGTAGACCCATCGGTACAGCCACAGCAATTTCCCCTGATCAAGACGGTCCAGGAACCCGGAAGTATGCTCGGTTGCAACTCCGAGGACCCCCGATTGCAACCTCGAGACGAATCCGTCGGGGAAGACGTAGTGGGAGTGCAGAAGGTCTATCTTTTTTACTTTTTTAATACGTCTCACGGTGAAGTATTCGAAGATGGCAAAGAGTGGGTATAGAGCCACGGTGTTCCGGGGCAGGTAGATCCTGACGAGATGAAGACCGTCGATCGTCTCTTCCCTCGGAGCGGATAACGTGTCCCGGAATGTAACTATCGTGACGTCGTTTCCAAGGCTCCGGAGCGCTCTGGCAAGCTCGTAGACGTGTGCTGCGATACCCCCGACGTTCGGGGGGAAATCCACTGAAAGCATGCAGATCTTGAGCACCATCCGATCCCCTAACTACATGTACGTCAGGCGCATGTTATGCTTTCCCATCTTGATGACCGCGGGATAGCAAGCCCCTGGACAAAAATGAGATGTGGCAGCAGTGCTATATAGGACGCCGGACCAATGATTGACCTATCACTCCGTCATGCAGGTGAGCCATGAGCGTTGCAATAATCCTCGGGACCCGGCCCGAGATCATCAAGATGTCCCCGATCATTCGGGAGTATGAACGGAGGGGAGACGGCTACTTCATCCTCCACACCGGCCAGCACTACTCCTACTCGATGGACAGGATCTTCTTTGAGCAACTGCATCTTCCGGATGCCCGGCACAACCTCAACGTGGGGTCGGGCCTGCAGGGGGAACAGACAGGAAAGATGCTCAGAGAGATAGAACGGGTCCTGATCGACGAAAAACCGCGTGCGGTCCTTGTGCAGGGGGATACTAACACGGTGCTCGCGGGAGCGCTTGCCGCAGTAAAACTCCATATTCCGGTGGGGCACGTCGAGGCCGGCCTGCGGAGCAACGACCGGAGGATGCCCGAGGAGATCAACCGGGTCCTGACGGATCATGTTTCGGACTACCTTTTTGCGCCGACCGCGGAGTCGCAACGGAACCTGAGGCGCGAAGGGGTGCCGGAAGAGAAGATCTTCGTTTGCGGGAACACGGTTGTAGACGCGGTCTTCCAGAACCTCGCGATCGCCGAACAGGCGGTGGACCCCCTTGCCGAACTCGGAGTCCGACCGGGCGGCTACTTCCTGGTAACAGCCCATCGCCAGGAGAACGTCGACGACGCGAGGAAACTAGGCGATATTCTTGAGGGCCTGGAGCGCGTCGCGGCCGAGTACGCGATGCCCGTGATCTACCCCATTCACCCCCGGACAAGGAAGATGATGGAGCTGTTCGGGTTACGGACCGGATCTGTCCGTTGCATCGAGCCTCTGGATTACCTCTCCTTCCTCCAGTTGGAGAAGCATGCAAGGCTGATCCTGACGGATTCGGGAGGGGTGCAGGAGGAGGCGTGCATCCTCCGCGTGCCCTGTGTGACGCTACGGGAGAACACGGAGCGGCCGGAGACGGTAGTTGCGGGAGCAAACATTCTGGTGGGAACCGACCCGGGAACGATCGTGGATGGTGTGCGGACGATGATGGAGAGGGAGCGAGTCTGGCAGAACCCCTACGGTGACGGGACGACAGGAGAAAAAATTGTAGAGATCGTCGACGGGTGTGGGCAATCCTCGAAATGAGGATAGCGTACACTTTAATCCCAATTTAACCTTAGAACCCTCTTTTCCTTTAAAGAATCGTTGCATACTTCAATCATTTTCAATATATCTAACCCGACATATCCGTTTGAGATATTTTGTTCAGATTTCGCCGTGACACAATTTAAAAAGGAATGTAATTCATCCCTAAGAGTGTTATTTGGGATAATCTCTAGATTATATGAACTGTTGTTATTCTCTACAACTTCAATTGTCTGCGAGGTACAGTTTACCAGAGCAGATCTCTTTGAGCCAACAATAACGAGAGAGCGAGTTTTCGGAGGGGTTAGCCAGCTCAACTCAATGTTGATAATCATCTCATCAAGATTACAATTAATAAATACTGCCTCAGCCCCTTTTAGTTTACTTCTTCTATATGCATTCCCAGTACAAGATACTTCATCAGGATTCTTTCTGAAGATATAATGTATGATATCAAAAGGATGAGGAGCTAAATCAAAAATTACATCCCGATCTTCAAACAGTGGTTCTATATTCGTCCACTTCAATTTCATTATTCGGATGTCCCCAAATTCATAATGCTCGATCATATCTCTTATTTTCGCAATCGCATTGTTGAATCTAAAAATATGGCCCACAGAAAGAACCACATGGTTATCCTTTGCAATATCGATCAACTGACGACCTTCGTCAATTGTCATCGCCAACGGTTTTTCAACTAGAACGTTTTTGTGAGATTCCAAAAACTCTTTTGCTAAAGGATAGTGACTGGCATTAGGTGTACAAATACTTACTGCCTTAATGCCATCATCAGTAAGCAAATCCCTATAATTTTTGGTAGTGGATACACCATATTTTTTGGAACAAAATTCCAAATTTTTGTCGAGCAGATCAGCCACATATACGTCGTTTCCAAGTGCCACATACTCCTCAACATGTTTTCTGCCCCAGTAGCCACCTCCAATCACTGCAACTTTCGATGAAACCACATTAAACACCGAAATAATAATGGTTAAACATTTATTTATAGTATGGTTTTGCAGGAACTCCCACAACGATTTGGCCGTCATCTACGTCTTTAGTAACGACTGATCCGGCTCCAATCATTGCACCATGCCCTATAATTACCGGCCCAATTATGGTTGAGTTCGCCCCAATAGATGCCCCACTTTTCACAACTGTCTGTACTAACTTCCAATCTCCTTCTTGTTTCAATTCACCGCTTTCATTGGTAGCCCTTGGAAATTTATCATTTGTGAAAACAACGCCAGGGCCGATAAAGACATTGTTTTCTATGGTCACCCCACTAGGGATGAAAGTGAATGCCCTGATCTTACAGTTATCTCCAATTTTCACATCGCCCTCAATATATACAAAAGAATCAATTTTACAGTTATTACCAATGTCACACCCATAGAGGTTAACTAAATCCTTAATTGTGGTTCCCTCACCAAAAGTAACATTCTTTATGATGGAATATCGACTTTCGACATCATGCATCAATCAATCATCTCCGCTATGCATTCACAGACGTACTCCACATCGTCGTCTGGGATCCCAGGATATAGGGGTAGAGATAAGACTTCTTTGCTAAATGCTTCAGAAATGGGATAATCACCCTCTTTGTAACCGTATAAATCCCTATAGATAGGCTGAAGATGAATAGGAATAGGATAGTGAACACCGGTTTCAATACCGCACTTGTTTAAATGTTCACTGACTTTATCCCTATTTTTCAATTTTATTGCAAAGATGTGATGCACCGAACCCACACTTTCATCCAACAAATGCTCTTTTGGAATGAGGGAACGATAGAGTGAAACAGTATTCTTTCTTTTTTCATTCCAGTCGTCAAGATATCTCAATTGAATCAATCCTATCGCTGCATTTATGGTATTTAATCGAGCAGTATATCCAACAACAGAGTGCTTATATTTATCAATTCTACCACAATCACGCAAGATTCTAACTTTCTCCGCAAGATCTTCATCATTTGTTGTGACCATTCCCCCATCCCCACCGACGGTCATATTTTTTATAGAGTAAAATGAAAAACAGCCAGCATCTCCTATACTTCCCACCTTTTTCCCGCCGTATTCAGCACCGTGCGCTTGGCAAGCATCTTCAATGACAAAAATATCGTTTTCTTTTAGTTGATGATAGATTTGCTCCAGGTTACATGGATTTCCATATAGATGGACAGGCACTATTCCCTTCACGTCCCTTATTTTAGGACCAAATAAAGTGGGATCGATGTTACCCGTGTTTCCCTCTACATCTGAGAAAACAGGTCTACCGCCAGCCTGAATAATAGAGTTCGCAGTTGCTATGAATGACATAGGAGTTGTTAGTATCGGCTCATTTTTTTTCACACCCCTCGCAATAAGCGATGAAGTTAGTGCAAAAGTTCCAGAATTTACAGAAACTGCATATTTTGTACCGATATATCGGGCGAATTCCTCCTCAAACTTGAACACACTTTCACCCATTACCAGTTTTTCATTTTCAAGGGCCAAAACAGCAGCATTTTTCATTTCATCGGAAATTATTGGACGTGACAGTGGGATTTTAACCATAAATAACATTTCTCACCACCCGGGGTTATAACTTGCGATTGAGTAGTATTCTATCGATTAACATCCTATATGCGCACAGTGATGCCATGTCCTGTTCACAGCAGATCTGCGTTTCAACCACAAAACAGGGAAGAATGAGGCGATCCTGACCGAGACGGAGACTCCGTTCGTCCTCCCCCAGCGTCGCAACAGCCGCAGTATGCGGCGTAGATCCATCTCACAGACCTTCATCTACCACAAACGGCTCATTCATGCCGGAAAGCGCGAAGTCGACGGTCTAACGTCCTACCTCTACAAGGATGCCGATCTGGCGATGGAAGAGCAGAAGACACGCTACCACTTGGCTGGGAGGGGCGATCAACCGTGAGCCATCGATCCAGGTGGGCAAACTCTCTCTCCAGAACGCCGCGGCGGTCTTCGGTCACGTCTTTGTCGGGTTCCTCTGTCTCCATCTCTACTGCCGGATCCTCAACCAGATCAAACAGGCAGGGCTGTCGGCACACCTCGCGCCACAGGGACTCCTCCTGAAACTCTCAAAGATATATACTGTAGTTTACGAGGAGGAGAAACGGATGACCGAGGCGCTAAAGCAGATGGGAGCTTGTCACGAAACTCAAACTCGATCTATTCCCTAAGTGTGGAGAGGTTGAAGATTCTAATGCGTGAGACGGAACAACAATAACCGCCCGTGAAGACGGGGATATGACCTCACGCGAAGAGTGAGTTGTACCGAAATATTGTGTCGATTTCGCAGTATTGCACTATGTTTGCGTGTTAAAATTGGCGAACTACTGGACTAGTGGACTATTTCATCTTAATTTGCGGGTATAGTCTCTTGAGTTTCACCCTTGCCTCTGCCGTCGTAAACTGCCAATCTACCTCTTTTTGCCGGGTATTCCTGTCCGTTTCCCAGTGTTTTGTCTCGACCCGAAGGGTTTCGCGGTCCCCGATTCTGCGGTTCAGGCATTGTCGCGTGAGTGCACTGAGTTCGATCTCAGCGATGTTGAGCCAGCTTCCGTGTTTTGGCGTAGGATGGATCTCTAGGCGCTTCCGGAGTGCTGCTGCCTCCTCCGGTGGGAAGGCTTCATAGAGCGCCCCGTGGATATGGGTGTTGAGGTTGTCACAGACCAGAATCACGCGTTCTGCCTCGGGATAGTCCTCGGCGAGGAGGGTTCGGATCTCGGTCGCCCAATCGCGTCTGGTCTTCCTTTCCCGGATACTCACCCGCCGCCAGCCCTTGAGAGGTTCTGTGAACAGGAAGATGTTGGCGGTTCCATTCCGCTGATACTCGTAATCGGAGCGTACCGGGTGGTTCGGCGCCATCGACAGCGGTGTCCGAACTTCCTTGATGAGTTGGAGCGGTTGTTCATCCATACAGATCACGGGCACCTGCGGGTCGTAGGGGCGCTGATAGAGGTCGATGAGATCCTCCATTCGGGCGACAAACTCTCCGTTCTCTTCGGGTGGGATGACCCACGATTGACACAAATGAGGTTTAAGTTCGTTTTTTTAAGACCCGGCAAACGGTACTGTCTGAGATACTCTCAACAATCTTGAGTTCAACGAGGGCATCGGCAAGTAACTGTAAGGTCCAGCGTGCTCGCCCCTCCGGTGGGGTGCTACAGGCAAGCGCGATGAGCCGGGCCTCCTTCTCACCGTCGAGGATCGGAGGGGTTGGCGGAGTGTCGCGCGGTTTGCGCTCCAGAGCACTTTCGAACCCCTGCTCAACAAACCGTTTTCGGACGTTTGAGACGGTCTTAGAGTGACAATGAAGATACGACGCGATCGCCGCATCGGTTTTTGGAGGATCGCCATCTTCAGCATTGATGTCAGCGTTCAGGAGGATCTGGGCATTGCGGATACGATAAGCTGGAGTTGCCCCTCGCTTAACGAGAGCGATGAGGTGAGAGCGCTCAGATTCGGTCAGATCAACAAGGTAAATTTTATCCATGCTATTTTATAGAGCACCACTCGATAATACTGTTGGGATGCATGGGAAGGATTAGGTGAAACGGTGCACTAGATTCTATCTCACTGAATAAGTGACTCTCCTCCAAGTTCCACTAGAGGATGGACCCCAATCAAAGAGAACATGGGTGGCTCCCTAAGGGGAAAGGGACCCTGCATTTAATCTGGATACCTTTCTGCAAAGTTCAACAAATTGATTGGTAGCCTGAGCGATGTCTATGTTTACGGGTTGTTTTATGCTCTCACTATGATGATCGGAGACTACCTGCCGAAGGCACGCGGACACCTCTGATAGATCCCTCTGATCGCAGTAATAGAAATTGTAAGCCGAACTGTTTTTTCGCACTTCATTGTTGTCGTAACCGAGGAACAGGACGGGCGACGACAGCGATATGTACTCATAAAATTTCGATGGAATCGTGTAACGAGAGATGGAGCTCCGGTTTTGCACTACAAGGCAGACGTTGCTGTTAGTGATCTGACACAGGGCTTCATCCCGGCTCACGATACCCAGATAGTAGACAAATGGGAGAGAAGATATCTGCTCCCTGACCTTCTCGTCGATATATCCTGCAAGAGTAAGGGAGATCTTTTCGCTAAGGTCCTCGTCGCGAATCGCTTCGAGCAGTACATGCAGGTTGCGGTCCCCCGCAAGAGTGCCGCCATGAAATATATTGACCTTTCCAGAGGTTTGCCTAGTCTGTTTCGGCTCTCTGGCAGGGACGCGACCGATGTTCGCGCCCGGATAAATCGAGTGGACCGACGTTTTCCCCAACCGATCCTTGTAATATTCCGCACAGGCCTCCGTAAGGCAGACCACAGCGTCTGCTTTCTTCAAGCACTCCTCAGCGAGGCGGAGATGATCAACATCCCGCTTACTGGCCATGTACGGTCCTTCGATGTCCTCAAAGAGCAAGGGGTCTTGGATTTCAGCAATCCAGGGGAGATCTGTTCCCTCAAGAGCGCGCGCAACGGCGATATGAACTGTCGCAGGACCTCCTGTAGAATAAATGAGATCGAAGCCGTCATCGCGTATTGTTTCGGCTATGGCCTTTTCATACGTGGGTATGAGGCTCCAATTTCCAAATTTATCTATTCTATCGCTCTTTACCTTCTGAAAGAGGCGGCTTCTATACTCTCGCAGGAACTCTCGCAGCGCAAGAACATCGTTATTTCCGAGAATATGATATTTTTGGAATTGATTGAACGTCTTTAAAACCAGCGCCTCACACCTCCCGGAGACCCCGCTCTCAATTACCCGGATTGGAATGCCACAGGGCATTTGAGGGTGCGATTCAGTGATACCGTACACGTTGATATCCCGATATCTGCGCAGGCATTCGATCCGGTCACAGATATGGTTGGAGGACGGAGACTCTGGCAGCCCAAGGTTACTCGTGACCAGGAGAATGTCCATGCGATCATCCCTTTCTCTGAAAGAGGAAGACTCTCAAATACCCTTCCGAATTGCAGAGCCTGCCAATACACTTCGCTGCATAGGCAAGAGGCCCGGGATAGAGAGAATATACCCCATTACGGTCGAGAAGTGTCTCATTTATGGGAACTACACCGTCCATGCCTTCGATCTCGGCGTCAAAGTTGCGTATCTTCTGCTCTTGCGGGTACTCCCACCTCTTCAGAAGAAGGAGGCCCAGATATGCAAGACGGTAGGGGAGCGAGTAGTGGTTGGGGATTCCAATGACGATATACCCACCTATCTTCGTGTAACGGACCATGTTTTCGATGATCGTTCGCCTCTCGGTCTCGTTAAAGTGTTCCAGCAGGCCGGCGCTGAAGACCAGGTCATAACGGCCGTCCAAGGGACCTGCATCCGTCTGGAGGATATCATGGTTGGTGGTCTCAACGGACTGTCCGATCCTCTCAAAAAATTCGACCCCTTTCTCCAACGCAACCGGGTCATAATCCAGAAGACTCTTATGGAAATTCCGGGGGAGCAGCGCACTCGTCACCCCAAACGATGATCCAACCTCCAGTGAAGAGACATACTCCATGGCACGGGCCAGGCCGGCGATGTAGTCCGCCAGTTCGATCTGGAACGGACAGGGGTGTTCGTAAGCATACAGTCGATCCTCAATCCGGATTACATTCGACATATTCTGCCATACGCGGAGATCGTCCCGAACATCCGCTATTTCCATCCTGGTGCTCGTACTCATGTACTTAGCAGATGGGTACAACCCGGCCGTATAAAAATAGTTGTGAGACGTCACATACGAAGAGACCCAAAAGAGGAATCGCCGCCAACGGCGCGAACAGATCCCATAGAGACAGCTCGGATCCTTTCCGCAGGGTCCGGGGAGGTGAGGGAACCGATACGGTCTGCAGGAGGGGCAGTGCCATGACAACGCAACCGGGGCCTGTCTTCAACCGATAGTCCGTCGCGGGACCCCCCGACCCGTACCATCAGGGTCTACACGAGCATGCTTCGTACGGATAAAGTTACCGGACCATCCTCCACGGGTCCGGGGTGACCTCGCGGATCCCGGATTGCCCCCAACCCGACAGCCTCCTGTGATCGGTGGAGTGGAGACAATCCTTAACTACTCCCAATCGATCCCAAGGGTGCAAGACCCATGAGAATCCTCCTCGTCTCCACCCAGGACTACATCCACCACCCGATCCCGTCCCGGCACCACAACATCTTCGAGGAGCTCGCGACGCGGCACGAGGTGCACGTACCCCACTTCCACGTCAGCAGGGGGGAGGAACGGGAGACCCGACTTCACGTTCACGAGGCGACACGCTTCGCGGTCCAGAGCCCGTTCCTTCACTACACCCTGAACTCACCCTGCCACTACCGGGTCATCCGCGATATCATCCGGGACTACGACATCGATGTCGTCGTCGGCGCTCACGTCCTCGCAGGAACGGCGATGGTCCGCGCGGCCAGAAAATACGGCGTGCCGGTTGTCTTCGACCTCAAAGACTGGTTTCCCGACTCCGCGGCCGCCTATTACCGGAACCCCGCTGCAAAATGGCTGATCCGGGAGGGGGTCCTCGCCATAACCCGCTACAACCTGGACCACAGCGACGTCATCACGACGGTCTCGCCCGGGCTCGTCGAGAAACTCCGGGGGTACGGCTATGAGGCGGAGTTGATCACAAACGGCGTCAACACCGACCTCTTCCGCCCGATGGATGGGAACGCGATGCGCTCCGCCCTCGGGATTGCCTCCGACGCCTTCGTGCTCGGGTTTGCGGGGGCGGTCGAACGGTGGTACGCCCTCGATGACGTGATCCGGGCGTTTCCGGAGATACTCAAAAGGCACGAGAACGCAGAACTCCTCATCGTCGGGGGCTCGCTTTTCACCGGCTACCTGGACGACCTGCGCGCCCTCGCAGACCGGCTCGGGGTCGCCGGACGGGTGCATTTCACCGGCACCGTCGACTACCGCGACCTCCCCGGCTATATCGCGCCGATGGACCTCTGCCTCATCCCGCTCTCCCCTCCGCAGTGGGTCGACATCGCCCTGCCGAACAAATACTTCGAGTACTCGGCCTGCGGGAAACCGATCCTCTCCACCCCCATCCCCGACATGCTCCGGATGGGCGGCGACCACATCTCCGTCTACCGGGACGGGGAAGAGTTCCTGGAGAGGGTCGACGATCTGGTTCTCGCTCCGGGGCGATGCCCGGCCGGGATCGAGGAGCACAGCTGGAAGAAGAAGGCGGAGGCGTTCGAGAAGATCTTTACACGATTAACGGGAAAATACTGATCCTTTTTTGTTTTTTCCGGTATCGCTGATACACCAAGGTTATTAAGGGTTCGAAGGGAAACAGATTCGTAACAAGGAGGGTCCGATGGCTCACATCGATCTCAATAAATACCGACCATATATCATCGTAGGTCTTATCATCCTGTTCGCCCTGCTCCCGCTCTGGACGCGGGGTTTTCTTCCGGCAGCGGATATGGTAACGCCCGAAGGTGTCAACCTCCTGGAAAACGATCCCTGGTACACCGTCCGCCAGGTCGAGCAGGCGGTCGCGAACTTCCCCGGCTACGCCTGGTTCGACGCCATGACGCTCTACCCGACCGGCGACGTCGTCTACTGGGGGCCGCTCTTCGTCCAGATCATATCGACGCTCTGCGTCCTCGTCGGTGCGACGACGCGGCCCGAGATCATGGTGGTGGCCTGCTGGGTCCCGCCGCTGATGGCCGCGGCGATGGTGCCGGTCACCTACCTGCTCGCGAAGAAGATCGCCGACTGGAAGACCGGGCTCATCGCGGCCGGGCTCATCGCCGTTATCAGCGGAAACTACGCTTACCGCTCTCTCTTCGGATTCGTCGACCACCATATCGCAGAGACACTTTTTTCGACGATCTTCATCCTCGCCTACGTTGCGGCGCTGCTTGCGGCGCGCGACTGCCGGTTCTCCCTGAGGAACCGGGAAACACTGAAGATCGAGACCCTGAAGATGCCGGTGATCATGGCGGCGCTTGCAGGCGTCGCCTACCTCCTTGGCTACTTCAACATGCCGACGATGATCCTCTTCGCGCTCATCGTGGTGGTCTTCACCCTGGTCCAGTTCCTCCTGGACTTCTTCCAGGGTCGGGAAAGCGACTATCTGGTCCTCGTCAATGCAGTCGTCTTCGGCGTCGCAATCATCGGGGTTGCGGCGTTCGGCTTCCCGCACCCCGGCCTCGACCTCTCCCGCTACACCGTCGGGCACGTCATCGCCTACGCCGTCCTCATCGCCGGAACGCTCGTGCTCTACGGACTCTCGGCCTATCTCCGGGAGCGCCCGAAGTACTACTTCCCGGCCGCGCTCGCTCTCGTCGCTGCCGCCGCCGTTGCGGCGCTCTATGTCGCTCTGCCGGACATCTATAACCTCCTGATATCGAGCCTCCTCTCCTTCTTCGGCGAGGCACCCGTCACCACGACGGTCGGGGAAGCCCGGGCCTGGTCGTACGATGATGCGTGGGAAACGTTCCACTGGGGCCTCGTCCTCGCGGCGGGAGGAGCCGTCACCCTGCTCTGGTGGATCTGGCAGAAGGTGAACCCGGCCCACGTCTTCGTCCTCGTCTGGACGGCAGTCATCTTCGCGTCGACGGCCGCGCACGTCCGCTACGAGTACTACTTCGCCGCAAACATCGCCCTCCTCTCCGCAGTCTTTGCAGGAGCGGTCCTGAATATGGGATGGAAGGACGTCAAGCGCTTTTTCCTGCCGAAACGCGGTGAAATCTCTTCAGAGCCCGGTGAGAATCAGGGGGAGCCGGCGCGAAAGGGAAAGAAGGGATCACGAGCTCCCGATACCCGAAAATCGAAGACTTCCTCAAGGAACCGGCCGGATTACCTCAAGGTCGGGGCTTTCATTGCAGTCGCCGTCGTCACGCTCCTCTTCGCGGGGACCTCCTTTCAGGCGAACATCTCCATGGGCAATACCGCGCAGTACGCCGGCATCGACTCACAGTGGATGGAAGCTCTCAAGTGGATGAACGCCAACACCCCCGACCCCGGCGTCGACTACTATGCAATCGACGACAAGGATACTTTCACCTACCCGGAGACCTCCTACGGCGTCATGTCCTGGTGGGACTACGGCCACTGGATCACCTTCCTCGCGAAGCGTATCCCGAACAACAACCCCTTCCAGCACGGGGTTACCGGGGCGAACGGGTCGGCAGCCTACCTCGTCTCGACCTCCGAGGAGGACGCCAACCGGATCCTCGACAACATCGGCACCCGCTACGTCGTCACCGATATCCTGGTCGATACCGCGAAGTTCTGGGCTCCGGCAACCTGGGCCGACCCCGATGTAGGGATAGAGCGGTTCCAGACTGAATTCTTCATCCCCGTGAGCGCGGGCAACTACCAGTCGATGCCGTTCCACAACCAGGAGTACTACCTGACGATGATCTCCCGTCTCCATAACTTCGACGGGTCCATGACCGATCCGTCGCAGGTCACCTACGTCGAGTATCGTGACGCGGACGCGGCGAACACTTCCCTCCCGGTCATCACGCGCCTTCAGCAGATGAACGCGACCGAAGGTGCGGCCGCGGTGGAGGCCTACAACAGAAACGCGTCGGTCGGGTCCCACGCCACGCTCCTGAATATACACTACCAGCTCCAGGGTGCCTCGCTCCTCCAGCCGGTCGAGCGGGTCCCGGCGCTCCAGCACTACCGGCTCGTTCACGAGACGCCCCAGAACATCTATAGTAACGCCGGTGCGAACGGGCCCGACCTCAAAGCCGTCAAGATATTCGAGTATGTTCCGGGCGCCCGGATCAAGGGCGAGGGTATCATCGAGGTTCCGGTCACGACAAACACCGGCAGGGAGTTCACCTACCGTCAGGAGAGCGTGAACGGCACGTTCATCGTCCCCTACGCGACGTCCGGATGGTCCGGCGAGGTGAAGACGACGGGACCCTACCGGATCGCGGGCACCGATCAGACGTTCGACGTCACCGAAGAGGATATCCAGCAGGGGCGCACCATCAACTAATATCGAAGATGCGGTCGTCAGTCATCTACGGCGATGTCTTTACCCGGCACGACATGGAGGCTCACCCTGAGTCGGGCGCCCGGTTGCGGGCGGCCCTCTCCGGGGTTCCCGGCAACGTGAGGTGGCGTCCCCCGGTCCAGGCCACGGAGGAGGACCTGGAGCGGGTCCACCGACCGCAGTATGTTCGGTGGGTGAGAGAGATCGCACATGGGACCTGTTTTTTAGACCCGAACACCTACGTCACCTGCGACTCCTTCGAAGCGGCGTCCTACGCCGCCGGATCGACCTTTGCTGCAGTGGAACGGGCGTTCGACGGCGAACACTCGTTCGCTCTGGTCCGCCCCCCGGGGCACCATGCCGAACCGGACCGGGCACTGGGGTTCTGCATCTTCAACAACGCCGCCGTCGCGGCGGCGAAAGCACTCCTGTCGGTCGACCGCGTGGCAATCCTCGACTGGGACCTGCACCACGGCAACGGGACCCAGACAGTCTTTTATGGAAGCAACAGGGTGCTCTACTGCTCGGTGCACGAGGAGAATGCCTTCCCGGGGACCGGGTGGGTGGACGAGATCGGTGTCGGCGGCGGCCGCGGTTACACCCTCAACGCCCCGCTTGCGGCGGGGTCTACAATCGCCGACTACCGTTACGTCTTCTCGGAGATCTTCATCCCGGCGATCGTCCGGTTCCGGCCGGACGTCCTGATCGTCTCCGCCGGACAGGATGCTCTCGCCGACGACGAACACGGCCGGATGAACCTTGAGCCCGCAGACTACGGCATGCTTACCGGGATGCTGATCGACGGTACGGAACTCCCGCTCGCGCTGACGCTCGAAGGAGGTTACGGGCCGTCTCTTGGAGCGGCTGTCGCCGCGATATTTCGCGCACTCTCGGGGGAGCGGCCGGTCCCCGCGGAGCGGCCCCTCAACCGGGGGACGGAGAAGGTCGTGGATATCTTGAAAAAGGTCCGGTTCTATTGAGAGAGGGGCCCTCCGGGCCGGACGAGCACGACTGCGGATGCCGGTGGGAAGTCAGGGATGACGCAGTCTCACGCGAAGTGCGATGGCCCGGGGGTGCGACGGTCCATCAGCGGCGGGGGCCGCGTCCGAAGCGCGTCAACCCTGGGCGGATCGCCGCCGGTCCGGGTCCATGTAGGATATCTCAAACCCGGGGACGACGACCCGCACCACCGGCACCGGGGTCCGCGAGAGGTCGCAGACACAGACCCGGTCCGTGTGAGGGCGGACCGCCTCAAGCACCTGTCGGATATCGAGATCGAACCGGTCGGTGCTCGCGTCGGGAACATCCGCAATATCGACGGCATCCGCACCGGCAAACCAGATCCTGTTGATCCGCTTCAGCCGCTCGTAGCCCGCCCTCCGGATGACCGTCTCCCGGCGGGGATCGCCTGCGCCACCCTGCAGGTAACTCACCCGATTCCGGGCGACCTCGGTCAGGGCGCGGAGCGCTGCGACCTCCGGGGAGAGGTGTGTTCCCGACCCGACGATGATCATCGCCGGGTCCCTGGTGACGGTGTCGTCTGCAGCGGCGGCGACCGTAGGGATGCCGGTCTTTCCGGAAAGCAGCCAGAGGTGGATCTCGATCCCGTTCTCCTCGAACCGGTCAAGGACTTCGCGGGCGGCGCAACCGCTCGCGATGGTGAGGCGACGGCCGAGGTCGCGCTTTTGGTCGGCAACGCTGAGTGCGTCCCGCTCGATCACTTCAAAGAGGGCGGTGAGGACCGCCTCCTCCGTAACGTTTCCCGCCGCAAGCCCGTTTGCGTCGCTCCGGAAGAGCGGTACGGCCATGCCGAGCGAGTCGTAGGGGTGGAAGACGGCGTTACCAGGGACGTAGACCTCCTCATCGTTCAGAATATCCCACGCGGGCATCCAGTGGATCATCTCCCCCTGCTCGTGCTCCCGCGAAAGGATCAGGTCTTCGGGGTGTACCGCCCGCCCCGGACCGATCTCCTCGTAGGTCGCATACTCCATCCGGTCTCCCCGGTACTCTGCGGAGTACCGCTCGATCGCCCCCATCATAGCCGAGACCCGGGCGTGGAGCGGGTCCTTCCCCGCCCCGGTGTGGGTACGCGCCCCGCCCCTGGCCGCTCCCGGACGAACCGCCGTAACAACGGGGATCTCAAGACGGTCGAGAGAGGTCGCATCGATGATCTCGGTAACGCCGATCTCCCTCATCATAGGCTCCACGGTGGCGCAGGTCTCTCCGGGAGGCCGGGAACGGTGCATTCCGTTAAAGTACAACTTCTCTACCGGGTGAATCGTGATTGGCATTTTAGATCCTTGGAGGTGATACCTTAATAGTCTGGCAGGTGTACCTACCCCGTGTATGAGCACGGATGACGTAGCAATGGGCGCAGTCGTCCGGTACCCCCGCACCGGCACGACCGGAAAGGTTGTCCGGATCGAGGAGATCGACGGCTCAAAGTACGCCGAGCTCGACAGCACCGGACTCTATTACCGGGTGGACGAACTCGTCGGCGCAGACCGCACGACCGGGCATGCGGAAATAAAAGAGCGTTCTCTGGATGATTACCTCAAAGAGCACAAGGAGTTCAAAGAGCAGCTGGAAGAGGTGTGGGAGAAGGGGACCGACCAGAGCTGCGAGGGCGGCGGTTAATCCTCGATCGGTATGGTGGTGAGTTTCACCGCCTCAACACCTTTTTGTGCCATCAACTGCTCGGTAACATCCTTCAGGACCGTTCCGTCTCCCCGGATCAGGATCACTTCGAGGCACTTGTTGTGGGTCACGTGCGAGTGAAGAGAGGCCTGGATGTTATGGGCGTGCTGATGCTGGATCTCGGTGAGCGTCTGGAGCAGTCCCCGCTGGTCGTGGTCGTAGACCATGGTGATGACGCCCTGACGCTCCCCTTTTACGTCGGAGATCCACTGATAATGCGTGATGTAATTCCGTATAGAATCCCGTATTCCTTCAGAACGGGAGGAATAACCCCGGAGGTCCAGGATCTCGTCGAATTTATCGAGAAGGTTCTTGGGTAGCGAGATCCCGATACGTGATAGTTCAGTATCGCCTGCCATACAACAATCATTTTTATATCGCTCTTCATTGGGTATAAATTTTCGCTAACATCCAGGGCTATTCTTCACACTTCGTATGTCGTCAAAAGACAGTACCCGGGGGTTCCCGGCCCGGGTCCGTTCCCTGTCCTCCAGAAACAATAGGAGAAAGAACTAATCTCTACCGATTATGTATAAGTAGTGTCACTATATATTGGATAAGGAGGTTCGAAAACTTTTGCGAGATGCACTCATTCCCGGTGTCAATATTGGGCTCGTAGGTCATGTCGATCACGGCAAGACCACCCTGGTCAGCGCGCTGACCGGTACCTGGACGGACAGGCACAGTGAGGAGATCAAGCGCGGCATCTCCATCCGGCTCGGCTACGCGGATGCGACATTTTATAGATGCGAGGAGTGCGAGGGGGCGGAGGCCTATACCGCCCATCCCGAATGCCCGAACTGCGGAGGAAAGGCTGTCCCGTTCCGAACGGTCTCGTTCGTCGACGCTCCCGGCCACGAGACGCTGATGGCGACCATGCTCTCCGGCTCAGCGCTGATGGACGGGGCGATGCTCGTTATCGCCGCAAATGAGGTCTGTCCACAGCCTCAGACCAAAGAACACCTGATGGCGCTCGAACTGATCGGCATCAAAAAGATCGTCATCGTCCAGAACAAGATTGATGTGGTCACCCAGGCCGAGGCGCTTGAACACTATAAGCAGATCAAGCGGTTCATTAAGGGTACCATCGCCGAGAACGCGCCCATCATCCCGGTCTCCGCGCAGAAAGGGATCAATATCGGCGCCCTGATCCAGACCCTTGATGCCGTCATCCCGGAGCCAGAACGCAACCCGGACGTCGACCCGCTGTTGCTCATCGCACGATCGTTTGATATCAACAAACCCGGCTGCAACTGGCGCGATGTGAAAGGCGGCGTCATCGGAGGCTCCCTTGTTCGGGGCGTCCTGCATGAAGGAGACGATATCGAGATCCGGCCCGGCCGGCAGGTACAGGTCGAGAACCGGACGAAATGGGAACCGATCGAGACAAAAGTAACCTCCATCAACGCCGGCCAGACCCGGGTGACCGAGGCCGGGCCCGGGGGCCTCCTCGGCGTCGGGACGAAACTCGATCCTGCGCTGACGAAGAGCGACGCGCTTGCCGGACAGGTGGCCGGGCTCATGGGGAAACTGCCGCCGGTCTGGGATCGATTGAAGTTCGACGTCACGCTCATGGACCGGGTGGTCGGTGCGGATAGCGAGCAGATCATCGAGCCTTTAAAGCATAAAGAGCCGTTGATGCTCTCGGTCGGTACCGCCGTCACCGTCGGCGTGATCACGAACACGAAGAAGAACCAGGTGGAGGTCCAGCTGAAGCGGGCGGTCTGTGCGGAGGTCGGTGCCCGAATTGCTATCAGCAGGCAGGTCGGCGGGCGATGGCGGCTGATCGGCATGGGGATTCTCGTCGAGTGAAGGTTCTCCTCGACACGAACGCCCTGTTGATGCCGGTCCAGTTCGGGATTGACCTCTACGACGAACTTCAGGCCCTTTTTGGGGACTTTGAGCCGGTCACGCTCGAAGAGGTGGTCGGGGAGCTCTCGGGACTCTCCCGGGGCCGCGGCCGGGATGCGACTGCCGCCCGTGTGGGCCTTGCGATGGCCCGGCGCTCAACGGTCGTGCCAAGCGGGAGTTCCGCCGACCGCGTGGACGACCGGGTGATCGAGTACGCCCGACGGGAAGGGTGCACCGTGGTGACGAACGACCGGGAACTCCGGAATGCTCTCCTTCGGGAGGGAGTTGACGTTGTCTCAATGCGAAGAGCAAGAACTCTGGAACTGTTAAGGGGATAGGTGAGGAAAAATGTATTATAAGATGACACTGGAGGACAAGGTGCGGGTTCCGCCCAACCGCCTCGGGGAAGACCTGGAGAAGGTCATCCTCAGTGTACTACAGGAACAGCTGGAAGGCAGCATCGCAAAGGAGATCGGCATATTTATCGCGATCACGAAGATTCTCAACATCGGCGAAGGGGAATTGATCCCCGGAGACGGGGCCGTCTACTACGATGTCAGGTTTGAGGGAGCGGTGCTCCGCCTCTCGCTTCAGGAAGTGATCGAGGGCGAGGTGGTGGAGACGACGAGTTTCGGTGCGTTCGTCAGCCTCGGCCCCATCGACGCCATGCTTCACGTGAGTCAGATCTCGGACGAATATATCAACTACGATGAAAAGAACGGCCGGTTGGTCTGCCAGGACTCGAAACGGTCCGTTGCCGTCGGCGACGGGGTCCGGGCCCGGGTCGTTGCACTCTCGCTGAACGAGCGCGAGCCCCGGGAGAGCAAGATCGGGCTTACCATGCGGCAGTCGGGACTTGGAACCACGACCTGGCTGGAAGAGGAGTTCGAGGACGAGAAGGAGAAGGGAGCGGCATAAGATGGTTGTCCGTAAGAAGGTTGTCAAAGTCTGCCGCGAATGTCACCGGGTTGTCGAAGGAGAGTCCTGCGTCGTCTGCGGCACGATGAACCTGAGCGAAGACTGGGCGGGCTACGTCGTGATCATCGATCCCGAGCATTCGGATATAGCAAAGAAGATGAACATCACCCTGCCCGGCCGGTATGCACTGAAGGTTCGTTGATGCTCAGGCTTCCCGAAGCGCACCGGGATCTTTTTAAAAAGCCTTTCGGGACGCTTTACCCGAACATCGGCGAACTTCTCCCCCAAATACGGGACCGGGCGGTCTACGCCGTCGGGGATGTGGTGACCCACAATCTCCTCGGTGCCGGCATCATCCCGGATATCGCCATCATCGACGGCTACACGATGCGCTCGCCCTGCAACCGTTCACCCCTGCTCCGGGCGAGGAGGCTGGCGGCGAAGAACCCCCCCGGAACAATCACCGACGAACTTGTCGACGCGATCGATACGGCGGTCCAGAATCCACCCGGGGTGATCTTCGTCGACGGCGAGGAAGACCTTGCGGTCATCCCGCTTGTCCTCGCCGCGCCGATCGGGACGGCCGTCCTCTACGGTCAGCCGGGCGAGGGGGTCGTCCTCCGGCTCGTCGATGCGCTGGCAAAACAGGAAGCCGGGTCCATGCTGAACGTTTTCGTACGCGAGTGAGGCGCCCGGCAAAATCCACACCGGCGCACCATCCCAGAGTATAAATAAATCCGCCAACAATAGTTTAGGGATATTGATGGACTTCGAAATTACCCGTGACCAGAAGAATGAGCTGTTGAACCGGAGGGAGTTGTCGTTTACCCTCACCTTTGACGGTTCGACACCCTCGCGGAAGAGTATCCGGGAGAAACTCGCCGCGATGCTGAATACGGATGAGAACCTTCTCGTACTGGACCTGGAGAGGACCCGGTACGGAGTAATGGAACTATGCGGTCGTGCCCGGATCTACGACGACGAGGAGAGCAAGAACTCGACCGAGCGGGCGTATCTCCTCAAGCGCGGCGAGCCCAAACCTGAGAGCGAGGAGGCGTAAACGCAAATGGCGGCCAAGAAACAGGAATCGACCAAGGTCAAGAGATACGAGTACTACGAAGTCAAGGGCGACACGGTAGTCCTGCAGAAACGGCACTGCCCCCGGTGCGGCCCCGGCGTCCTGATGGCCGAGCACAAGGACCGGGTTGCCTGCGGCAAGTGCGGCTATACTGAGTTCCGGAAGTAGGTTCCTACCTTCCCGATACCTGAATAACGTTTGCGGCCGCACTTCACCTGCTCTTCCGTCTGCAGATTTCGGCCGCGATCAATCTTTTCGTAACGGAGCAACACCTGTTTTATGCCAGATTCAAAGTCTTGTGACGGGCTGGTGCTGGGGCTTGAGGGGACGGCGTGGAACCTCAGCGCCGCCCTCTTCGGGGACGATCTGATTGCCCTCCACTCATCGCCCTACGTCCCGCCGAAAGGGGGAATCCACCCCCGGGAGGCCGCGCAGCACCATGCCTCGATGATGAAGGAGGTCGTCTCCCGGGTGCTCACGGAACCGGAGCGGGTCCGGGCGGTCGCTTTCTCCCAGGGCCCCGGCCTCGGTCCCTCTCTCCGAACGGTGGCGACCGCCGCCCGTGCCCTTTCGATAGCCCTCGGCGTGCCTCTCGTCGGCGTCAACCACTGTGTGGCGCACGTTGAGATCGGGAGATGGGCAACCGGATTTCGCGACCCCATCGTCCTCTATGCAAGCGGCGCGAACACCCAGGTGCTCGGCTACCTGAACGGGCGGTACCGGATATTCGGGGAGACGCTGGATATCGGGCTCGGGAACGCCCTCGATAAGTTCGCGCGGAGCCATGACCTCCAGCACCCGGGCGGCCCGATCATCGAGCGTTTTGCGCGGCAGGGCAGTTACATCGAGCTCCCGTATACGGTGAAGGGGATGGACCTTGCCTTCTCCGGGCTCGTCAGTGCCGCCCAGGAGAGCACGGCACCGCTCGAGGATGTCTGCTTCAGCCTGCAGGAGACTGCGTTCGCCATGTGTGTCGAGGTGACGGAGCGGGCGCTCGCGCATGCCGGCAAGGACGAGGTTCTGCTCGTCGGCGGTGTCGGTGCAAACGCGCGGCTGCAAGAGATGCTGCGGATCATGTGCGAAGAGCGGGGCGCGACGTTCGCCGTCCCGGAGCGGACGTTCCTCGGGGACAACGGTGCGATGATCGCCTACACGGGGAAGGTCATGCTGGAGCACGGTGCGACGCTTCCCCTCCGGGATTCGCAGATCCGGCCTGGCTATCGGGCGGACGAGGTGGAGGTCACCTGGCGCGAGGAAGAGCCCGGCGAGGTCTTCGCCGTCGGGCCGCATGAAGGAGGCGTCGCCAGGGGCGCCGAAGCGGTCGTGGAAGTCCGGAATGAGGAGGTAGTCAAGCGCCGGACGAGCAAACGCTACCGGAACCCGGCGCTCGACCGGCGGTTGATCATGGAGCGAACCCGGGCCGAGGCCCGCCTGATCGCGCATGCCCGGCGCGCGGGTGTCCCCACTCCGGTGATCCGGGATATCACAAAGGATACGATTGTCATGGAACGGGTTCGGGGCGATGTACTGAAGTACGTCACGACGCCGGAGACGATCCGCCTCGCGGGCGAGACGGTCGGGAGGCTGCACGAGGCGGGGATCGTCCATGGCGACCTGACGACGAGCAACATGATCGTCCGCGACGGCCGGTGCGTCCTGATTGACTTCGGGCTTGCATCTACGTCCTCGGAGGTCGAGGACCGAGGGGTCGATCTCCGCGTCTTCTTTCAGACGCTCGAGAGCACCACGGAGAACGCCGGGGAGTTGAAGCGGGCTTTCGTCGAGGGGTATGCAGGGACATTCTCGGGGGCGGGCGAGGTCCTCCCCCGCGAGCACGAAGTTGAGTTGCGGGGGCGGTACCTGTGAGGCTCGCGGTGGTGACAAGCAACGCCAACAAGGCGCGGGAGGTGGCCGCCTACTTCGGGGGGCTGCTGGAGGTCGAGCACGTCGCGCTGGAATGTCCGGAGATCCGCCATGCCGATGTCGGGGAGATCGCTCGAGGCAAGGCGGAATTTGCCTATCGCACGCTCGCTCGTCCGTTGATCGTCGATGATACCGGCCTTTTCATCGACGCACTCGAGGGGTTCCCGGGTCCATGCGCCGCCTACGTGCAGGACACCATCGGGAATGCGGGGGTCCTGAACCTCATGGACGGTGTGGAGAACCGGAACGCCCGCTTCGAGACGGCAATTGCGTTTGCCCGGGAGGACGGCATCCGAATATTCCGGGGTATTCTCCCCGGGACGATCGTTGCTCCCCGGGGAGAGGGGGGGTTCGGCTACGACCCGATCTTCGCTTACGGCGGGCGGACGCTTGCCGAGATGCCGCTTGCCGAGAAGAGCCGGCTCTCTCACCGGGCGCGGGCGCTCGAGGCGTTCCGGGTATGGGTCGAGCGGGAGCGCGGAGACGACACTCCTGACGACAGAACTGTTAATAGGACCAAGAACGAATAGTACCCATCTGACAAGTGGTGTTTTCAACATGGCAAGATTTCCCGAAGCTGAAGCGCGTCTGCTCAACGTAAAGGTCTGTATGAAATGCAACGCCCGGAACGCAATCCGCGCCACCCGCTGCCGCAAGTGCGGCTCTGAAGAACTCCGACCCAAGTCCAAGGAACGGAAGGCGTAACGCCGCTATAGTGGTTGTGCGCCGTACTCCCCGGACGCGGCGGGACCGGGATACTCTTTTTTTAATGCGTTAGGGAGGAAGGGAGGACCGGTTCACCTTTCAGGCGCTGTAATATGTGACTTTTTTACCCTCTTCGCTGTACTCGCCCCTGTAGGTCTCGATGTTGCGCTTGTAGCCGATCCGCTCCAGGAACCCGAGGTCCCGGAGCCGCTCACGGACCCGCATCACATCCGCCTCGTCCGCCCAGTCCCGTGTGTAGACATAGATGACCGACCGCTCGTCGCGCGAGTCGGGGTTGGGCTTGGCGGTGCTGACTTTCGCCGATATCCCGAGCAGCCCATTCACCGTCCCGTCCCGGACCTTCCTCCACGCCTCGTCCGCCTTGCCTGCAGGGATGAAGATAAGCCATTTGCCCACCTGGTCGTCGTCGAGGCCTCTTGCGAGAGGACCGGGAGCATCCTGGACGATCCAGTACATACGGGTTGTCTTTGAGGGGATAACGCCCTCTCCGGCCCGGATCGGCGCATATATTGCCTCGATCCCGCCGAACCGCAGAAGAAGCGCTTCGGCAAGCACCGGATAATCGTCCCTGAATCGCCCGAAAATTTCACGGACGTCGGATTCGAAATCTATCTCCTGTTCGACGAGTTCGAAGAGGTACGGGCCCCTGGCGTGGAGTTCGCGGTTGAAGTAGATCTCAAAGATCCCGTACGCAATCTCCGCCAGGGACTCCGGATCGATCTCTTCCATACCTATTGGTAACCGCCGGAACAGTAAAAATGGTTCTGAAGTGTTACCTCCCCAGTTTCTCTGCGACGAGGTGTGCAGCCCGCTCCCCGGAGAGCAGCATCCCCCCGAAGATCGGGCCCATGCGACATTCGCCGGCAACGGCGTTTGCCGCCATCCCGGTGACGAAGAGACCGGGGAAGATTTCTTTTGTGTGTTCAATGACCCGGGACTCGGCGCGCTCGGCCCACATGAAACTCTCGCCCTTCACCTGAAGATTGCCGCCTTTGCGTTCGATCATCCGGGCAATCATGGCATCGTGGCCGGTCGCGTCGACGGTGCAGGTGCAGGCAACGGTGAGCGGGTCGACGTGGAGTCCGGCCATGCCGACCGGCGTCCAGTTGACGACGAGGCCGCCGACCCTGCCGTCGCCACGGACCATGACGTCTTCGACGGTGGTGAGGTTGAAGAATTCGACGCCGGCGTCGCAGGCTGCCGCGATGAGTTTGGCAACCGTTTCGACCGATTTTGCGACGTAATAACCAGGCTCGAACTCCCGGTAAGTGACCCCGAACCGGTCGAGGAGCCGGCGTGCCTCTTCCTGGACGACGATCCGGGGGAACATCATGCCGCCGCCCCACATGCCGCCGCCGATACTGAGTTTCTTCTCGATGAGCGCACACGAGACCCCTCTCTCGCCGAGGAGCGCGGCGCAGGCGAGCCCCGAGGGGCCCCCGCCGATGACGGCGACGTCCGTTTCGAGATAGTCGACGAGCGCGCGGTGCTGCTCTTCGAGAATGGCTCTGCTGATCGTCACTTCGTTCAATGTCATTCGGTTCTTATCTATCGCTCTAGGGGCATAAGGAGACTTGCTTCCGGCGCGGGATGCACCCAGGTCTGGTCCGGGCGGGAACACCATGGGAAATCGCCGTATACCTTAAGACCTCTCCGGTCAAACAGATCTCTGCCATGAAGTGGACGCGCGACTTCGGTCTCACGATGAGGATGCTTCTGACGTCGTTCCTGCTCCTCATAGTCTACCTGATCTTCCTGGGCGTCCTTGCTGCCCTGGGGTTCCCCTTTGAATTCCTCCTGCTGGTAGCCGCCGGAATGGCGTTCCTCCAGTATTTCTTCTCCGATAAACTGGTGCTCTGGAGCACCGGCACCCGGATTGTGGGAGAGGACGAGTACCCGGAGCTGCACCGGATGATTGAGCGTCTCGCCGCCGCTGCAGGTGTTCCCAAGCCGCAGGTCGGGATCACGCCCTCCCCGGTACCGAACGCGTTTGCGACCGGGAGAAGCCCGAGTCACGCCGTCGTGGCGGTCACCGACTCCATTATGCGGGCGCTTAAGCCCGAAGAACTGGAGGCGGTGCTCGCCCACGAGATGTCGCACGTGAAGAACCGGGATATGCTGACCATGACGATGGCGAGTTTCATCTCGATGCTGGCCTTCCTGATCATGCGCAACTGGCTCTTCATCGGGCTCTTCAATAACCGTGATAACAACAACATGGGGGCGCTGATCCTGATCTACGTCGTCTCGATCATCGTCTGGCTGGTGAGCACCCTGCTCACCCGTGCTCTCTCCCGCTACCGGGAGTTTGCCGCGGACCGGGGCAGCGCCGTCCTGACGGGCAACCCCGGCGCACTGATATCGGCGCTCACGAAGATCAGTGGGCGGATGGATTACATCCCCGCAGAGAAGAAGCAGGAAGTGGAGGGCGCAAACGCCTTCTTCATCATCCCGGCGCTCTCGGGAAATACCCTGATGGAACTCTTCTCCACACACCCGCCGCTTGAGAAGCGTGTGGCTGCCCTCGAGGAACTGCAGGCACAGCAGCGGGGGTACTGAACCCGGGCCCGGGTTCTCTCCGACCCAATATTTTTAATATTCTGCACGGTCAACATATGTAGGCGGATCGTGCATTGCATCGATGGTCTAGTGGTATGACTTTGGCCTTCCAAGCCAATAGCCCGGGTTCAATTCCCGGTCGATGCATGGGGCTCGTGGTCTAGCTGGTTATGACGTCGCCTTCACACGGCGGAGGTCCTGCGTTCGAATCGCAGCGAGCCCATAATTCTTCCTTGTTTTGCGAAATTAAGACCAGATTGTGGGACGTTATCTTTCGGAGTTCAAATATCGCTTTGTCAAGCAATCGGGATGCATTTATGCTGCTTTCTTTCAGATACTCGTAGTTCTCAGGGTCGATCGTAATCCTCAACAATTTTCTAATCCTGTGAATTTTGCTTGGTTTTTGCCTTTCTCCTTTTTCCATGTTTCTTTTCTCCTGTAGCTACATGCAGCTGCATGTAGCTGCACTTTCGGTATACCAAAGACTCTGCTTAGACCATGATAAAGGGCGGGTTCCCTGGCCGGTGGGGGAACCCCCTCCTTAAGTGGCAACACTCGCCATGTACTGACTATGAAGCGAATCAATGCAAAGGGAGAGGTCTTTCAGCAGACTTCCATCTACATCCGTGAGAATGTCTACCTCCTCGCGAGGGAAGAGCGTATCCCCATGTCAGAATCGGCAGAACAGGGCGTGATTGCTGCACTGCGTGCGCGAGGCGTCGAGGTCTGAGGGGGGCGCATGACGAAATACGAGATCCTGGTGGCGGGAAAGGCAGAGAAGTATCTAGAGGGGCTTAAGGGTAAGAATGAGGCGTATAAGGCATTAATCATCATGACAATTAAGTTCTGCCTGGGGGAACATCTCCTCGACCGGAACACCTCATGCAACATGAAGAAAATCAAAGGTACGAAAAGGACCCATCGATTACATGTTCAGAGGGCATATACTGTCTTCTACGTGGTAGAGAAAACGAAGGAAAAAACAGTTGTTGAAGTTCACCTGATTACGACCTTTGAAGAGGCGCACCAGTTGTATGGTCGTATCGATTTATAACCCTAATCTCTTTTCCACTTCGGCTAGAGGAGAGAATCCGCTCTTTCTGGCCTCTTCCATATCTGCCTCTAACCTAGCGAGGCCTGCCTTCCGTTCAGCCCGCTCAGCCGGGGTAAGAGACCTTTTAGTCTTCGGGGTTGCTGCCTTCTTCCGCTCAACTACCGTCTTCGTCGGCATACAGGATGATGTCTGTATCTGGAAAGATATAGTTTTGGGCGGGGGCGAAGTAGTCAGGCCGGGACCGCGGCCACTGCTCCTTCCACACGCTCTTTCGGAATGCCGTACAACGCAGAATTTTTTCGACGACCTGCCGACGCGACACCCCAAGCCTGAGCATCCCGGCAACGGTGCGCTTTCCCCTCTAGGTGACGTGCGCGTATTTGAAGGTGTATTTCGGCTCTGTTGAAAACCTCTTATTGGGGGCCATACCACTTACCTTCATCGACAGCCGAGCAATATCTAGGGGGTTGTCAGAAGCGTTTCAACAGAGCGCACCTTTCTCTCATATGAAGAGGAGGGCGTCAATTCTGTTAAAAGGAAATCAACCATGGTACACTCCGTACCTCTTTGAACTCAGAGTGATACTCGGTAATGCGTTGATTTTGAAACGGAGGACGCCGTCACCCCGGCGTCCGGAGTGATGTTCCTGGGCTGCGAGTTCTCGTACCGGCCGTTTTGATTTGATCCGGAACTCCGCAAGATGGGCAATGCCCGTTGAACGGTTACTCCCGCTGGATTGAGGCGTTCAAGATGATTCTCCCGGGTATGAATGTTCTGAGTCCTCATTCTTCAGCCTGATCACCCGGCATGCACCATGAGGGTCCAGCTAATTATGGGATGATCTCGCTGTAAAGGGAGGCTGGGCCATCCGTTCCGGATGAGCGATAGTCATGTCGCGGAGCGACATTTTTACGCCACTGGTCGTGAGGCGACAGCTTCACGGATCGTAAAATTAAATTAATTTTATATATAACAAAAAAAATTGTTATTTGGGCACCCACGGCACCACACACCGGAGGCGACTATCAGCCCCCAGACGGTTATCACGCACCATAATGCCAGTATAGGCAGCCCCGTTCGGATTCGCGTGCCCGAACAGCAAAAAATTGGAGGAATTACATAATGAGCACATCCCAACATATCTTTACCGGGAGGGGGACACCCCCTCCCGGCCCCTCCTCCGTAAGACGATACTTTCACTGTGAGTCGGGGGGGTGGGTATATCGTAATCATAAGGATCGGTCTCTGGAGATACGAATTGGGACTGATGGCCGGATTTTGGATGAAGTGACTCGCACTGTGGCTTATTTGTTGTCTCATGCTGCTTTGGAGTTTGGGCCTGTTAAGGCTAAACATTTGTATCGTCGCTTCGGTCTGTGCTCGTCGCGTCGTCTAAAAATTAAGCGTACTGATTCGGGATCTCCGGTTATTAGGAAAGTTATTGATTCCGTGCTTGTTTGTCCTATTTGCGGTCAAAAACTTGTTAGGTCTGTGGAAACGGTTGATGGTATGAAGCCTGTTTTTGATGTTGAAAGCGATGCCTCCTATGCTCATTGTAGGCGTATTTATCATCGTTTTGAGGTGGTTCTATGAATGTTCGATATTCGGTTGTTATTATATTACTGATCTCATGTTTGTTGGTGGTTCCGGCTACTGCGGATGTTTCGTGGCATTTCCGGGCGTATGTTGTTCCTCCTCTCGGTTCTGTTGCTATTGAGACCAATTGTTCTATTGATGGGGAACCTGTCTGGAGTCCAGCATTTCCGACGTATGACGAGGGGGGGTATCCGGCTTTGGATCAGCAGTCTGTTTATCGTTCTTGGGTTTTGTGGTCCAACACGTCTGCCTCTGGGTCATATCCGTACGATGCGTTCACGTCTATGTTGGTTGATTTTTATGGGGTAGATCCTGGGACTCTTGCTGCTCATTCCGTCGAGGCTCTGGCCTGGCTGGATTTTTTCCTGTCGTATGGTCCTGGAGGAGTTGTTGATTCTAATGATCATGATTCTTGGGGTGATACCATCGTATCGAATTCCGTTGGGGGCGGTTCGTATTATGGCTGGGGAGATTATATCCATGGCGACGATCCTCCTGGGATTTATCGTTTCTATCAGACGGTATTCTACGATGATTATTGGGGGCTCCCTGTGCCTGTCGAAAGTATGCATCGAGATTTTATTATTGGTAATGCTACTTGGTGGGCTTGGCTTGATAAGATGCGGGATCCGGTGCAGCCGACTCCTACTCCTGGGCCAATATTGCCAATATTACCAATATTAGGGAATCTCACCTATTCCCTGCATCTTATGAGCACTTTAGGCACTCCAGGATCCAACCCATATGTCCCTTTTTCCTTTGACCCAGTAAATCTCGCAACCGGGAATTACGTTTACCAGTATCAGGATCTCTTTATTCCGGGGCGCGGACTGCCCCTGGCAATTACCCGTCTTACAATTCTCTTAATCCCATGAACGGGTCTTTCGGTTCCGGCTGGACATTTAATTACAACGTGAGACTGGCAGGAATCAACGGCAGTGAAGATGTACTGGTGATCAGGGAAGACGGTCGCACGGATCGATATAGTGTTCGTTCCAACGGCACCTATTTTCCACCCCCGGGAATCTTCGATATATTGACCAGGAATGCAGATGGTTCCTACATGCTTGAAAGGAAAGATCACATAACGTATCTCTTTACCCCGACAGGTCAACTGATTACTATCGCGGATACCAACGGCAATACAATAAACCTGACCTATACCGGCAATAATCTTACTCAGGCGACGGATCCCTCCGGGAGGGAACTGACCTTCGCCTATGATGCAGCAGGACGAATCGTTTCAGTCACCGACCCCACAGGCAGGATCCTGAGCTATACCTATGATGCAGAAGGTAACCTGGTTCAATACACCGATCCTATTGGCGGAGAATTCGACTATACGTACGATGAGAACCACTGGCTGACCTCAATAACAAATTCCAGGGGAATCCAGTCCGTGACCAATACGTATGATGGAGACGGGCGCGTTATCAGCCAGAGCAATGCCCTTGGCGCGGTAACCAATTTCAGTTACGATACAAACAACCGGATAACGACCGAAACCGACCCGTTAGGCAGGAGTACCCAGTACACCCATAACGACCGCTTCTGGGAGATCAACGAGACGGATGCACTGGGCCATTCCATCTCGTACACGTATGACGGGAACGGAAACAGGATCAGCGCAACCGATGCGAACGGCCATACCACTCTATGCTCCTATGATGCGAACGGGAACATCATCCAGGTTACCGATGCATCGGGTCACAGCTCCACCCAGACCTACGATTCAAAGAATAACCTCCTGAGCAGCACGGATGCACTGGGACGCCAGGCAACATTCGACTACGACGCAAACAGCAATCCCGTCCAGGTCACCAATGCGCTGGGATATGTTACAACGTTTACGTATGACCAGTACGGGCAGGTGACACATACCCAGAATGCCAACGGGCATGGTACCACCCATACCTATGACACCTATGGCAATCCGATCGACATCACCGATGCCGCTGGTAATACAGCAACATTCTCCTATGATCTTGCCGGCCGCCAGGTTGGTGCAACCGATGCCAGGGGCAAGACCAGTTCATTCAGTTACGATGCACTCGATCGGCTCCTCAGTATTACCGATCCATTAGGCCATAGCACGACCAACAGCTATGACGGTGTCGGGAACCGGATCAGCTCTACCGATGCCATGGGGAGCACGACAAATTACACCTATGATCCCCTCAACCAGCTCACGGGAGTCACCGATCCCCTGGGCGGGGCGGTGAGTTACGCCTATGACACGGTGGATAACCTCGTTTCCATGACCGACGCGAACGGCCACACCACGCAGTACGTGTATGATCCCGTGAACCGCCTGGCCACCGTTACCGATCCCCTTGGACATATCGCGAGTTACAGCTACGATGCAGCCGGCAATACGATCAGTTCCACGGACAATAACGGGGACACGACCAGTCTCACGTATGATTCGTTGAACCGGCTCACCGGAATATCGTACCACGACCTGACCACGGTGAGTTATACCTATGACGCTGTCGGTAATCGGCTGGCGATGACCGACGGTTCCGGGACGACGAGTTACGCATATGACAGGCTCAACCGGCTGACAGGCGTTACCCGTTCCGGCGGTCAGCTTGTGGGATACAGCTATGACCCTGTCGGCAACCGGATCCAGATGACGTATGATGGCGGGACGGTCTCGTACGCCTATGACAGCGTTAACCGGCTGAGTGGCGTGACCGACTGGACCGACGTGACCCGCTATGGTTACGATGCGAACAGTAACCTGGTGAACATGACGTATCCCAACGGGAGAGAGACGGGATACACGTATGATGACGCTAACAGGTTGATCAACCTGGTCACTATGGGTGGAGATGGTGTCGTCTCCGGGTACGCGTATACGCTGGATGCCGTCGGGAATCGCCTGCAGGTCACGGAAACCGGGTTGAACAGTTCCTCCCTGACTACCACATACGGGTACGATCTCCTTAACCGCCTGCACACGGTGACGTACCCCGCTAGTGCCACGGTGACCTACACGTACGATCCCATGGGAAATCGCCTGAGTATGGCCACGAATGCCGGGAACACGAGCTCGACAATTGCCTACAGTTACGATGCCGGCGACCGGTTGCTGAGCGCAGGCGGGACCACCTACATCTACGACAACAACGGCAACCGGATTGGCATGAATGGACCCGACGGGACAACGTCGTACGGGTACGATGCTGCCGGCAGACTGGCCGGCGTATCATTGCCGGGAGGTACCTCAGTTGAATTTGCATATGACGGCGACGGCAACCGTCTCAGCAAATCCGTCACCAGCGGTACTACCACGGAGGGTACCCAGTACGTATGGGATGTCAATAATGGCCTGCCGCAGGTTCTCACCGAAACGGATGGACAGGGTACCGCTCGCTCCCTGTATGGCCTGCAGCGTATCTCCACGACAGATCCTCTCGGAGGACAGATCTATTACCACTACGACGGACTGGGAAGCGTACGCGGTCTGAGCGACGGTAGCGGAACCACCGTTACCACGTATTCGTACGATGCCTTTGGCGAGCCGGATCTGATAACCGGTCAGGTGGATAACAATTTCCTGTTCACCGGGGAACAGATGGATGCTGAGACCGGGTTGCTCTACCTCCGGGCACGGTATTATGATCCGGAAACCGGACGGTTTATTTCGAAGGACCCGTTCGCCGGGTTTGATACTGTCCCCCCGAGTCTCAACAGGTACGCGTACGTCGACCGGATGAACCCATAGCAGACAAAATTAAGCGATATTTCCCCTGGCGAGGCGACGGAACGGGGATGGTCTGTCGGGCCTGTTGTGCCAGAGACGTAGAGAAAGGATGCGGATGGATCGGGGATTTTTTGATGCTCTACCCGAATTGCATCGGGTCCACGGTTAACGGAATCCCCTGTAATCCTCCAGATCATCTCTGCTATGCCTACCCGGTGGGATTTGCATACCCGTTACTGGGGTTCTTCGGCGGGAATACCACCGAGACAGCCAGTTATCCGCCGTTGTGGACCGGGAAACTGAAGATCAACGGGGTTGAATTCGATCTGGAAAACTCGGCCGATTTCGGTGTTAATCGGGACGGATTAGGGATTATCACACCTCAACAATACGGATGAGTGGGCCCCGACGGCCGGTATTGGTCGGTGGCAGCAGGCCACCGACTTGTTGAAGCCAGACGTGGTGAATGTCTCTGCGGACCTGTACATCGAGCACGCGGCATACCCGGAACTTGAACCCCTAGAAACAAGCCCACATCACATGATCATCTCGCCTAAAAACTGTGATGAATATGGTATTACTGCAACGGAACTTGCAGATCCTGAAACAATGCTCTCCCGGCGTTTTCACTGCGGGTTGGGCTTCCCGCTTTCCTGGCTTATGTCTAATCGTGCATCAGCGTGGGATAACAAGGGCGTTTTCCCGAACGCAAAACCGATGGAGTTCTATGGAATCAGGGGAGTAAAGATATTCTAGAGAAGATACTATGGCAAAAATTGAGATAAAACGAGACGTGGAGAGGTATCTTGAAAAGAACCTCTCCATTGAGGAGAGTATTATTGATAAAATCAAAAAATGTCTTGGGGAATATCTGTTAGTGAATATAAATTCCTGCAATAAACACGAGTTGAAAGGAAATTGTAGGGGATTCTGGCGCTTGCATGTTCCGCATGACCACGTTGTGATTTATGTTATTGAAGGGACCGGGCCGAACAGGTATGCAGCAGTTCTAAAGATTATGACTGAAAAAAAGTATCACAATTGGATTAAATCCTGTTAAGTGCTAATTTTTTAGAAGCCAGTCTTTTTTCAACAACCGATATATCGGATCCCGGCTGTCTTCTTAACCTCTCCAACTCATCAGCTGCCGCACATTTTTTGACGGGTTTCAACTCACGCTCAAGGATCTTGCTTATTGATTCCCTCCCCTTTCTACGCGAGATGATTTCTTGATAAATCGTATCGGATACTTCTATTGTCTGCATACACATGGTGTCTGCCATCCAAAGGGATATACTTTTGGTAGGGGGCGCAGGGGCCACTATTTCCGGGTAGCATTCACTCATCTCTGCGGAAATCAGCCGGGAAACGTCCACGAGGATTGCGTATAGTGGCCGATCCCCGGAAGGCAGGGGGATTCATCCTGCCCGGAAAAGAGGGGAGAGTTACTTTCTCTTCAGTTCGGGGTGCTCTTTGACATATGCTGCTATCTTCGCCTTGTTTGCACCGGGTAATTTCTCGATTATCTGAGCATGGGACATTCTGGCCCGGAGCAGCCGATCTAACTCTTTCTCATCCATCGGCTTCTTGTTCTTCCCGGCGATCAGGTTCTCCCATCCCTTACTTCTACCCGGACCCTCCGGAAGGGGGATCGTCTCCCCGGCAGTCGGTGAGATCGGGAAGAAGCCGACTCTTTCTGATATGCAGTTACAGACTGCTTGATCTTGTTCAGGTAATGCGCAGACCCGACCGTCACCGGGCGCGACCCTGCACGAAATCGGCTATCGATTCCGAAACCTCGTTCTCGACGAAGAAGTTAAGGCTCCACTTCCTGATCGTCTTTGCCGATACCCGGTCGTGCAGGATCCCTTTCTTCGTGAGATCCTCTGACAGAAGAGTGATCCTTGAGAGTTCGGGGATGAAGGCAGCCGGGAAGAAGAGACGATACGATCTCTTTGTCCCGTGGGAGAGGCTAGCAGAGGGGATGTGCGCCACATCTCCGATGATCGTTACCTCCTCGGGATTGAAGTTCTGCAGAGCAGCATATAATTGTGAGAACCTGTTCCCGGTATATACAAGGGCCTTAAAGAAGGTCTTGAACTCTTGCGGGCAGGAACTATAAGCCTCGATGCTCTCCTCATTCGAGGGGTAAATCTCCACCACTCCGGACTTCCGGATCTTAACGTTCTTCCTCCACTTCTCAAGAGGATACTCTAACGGATTTTCAATTTCAATATCTTCGAGATAATTAAAGAAGTTCTTGATGCCTCTCGTCTGTTTGTCGCCGCCCATATCCCTGAAATCAAGAGGCTTGGTGATGTCGTCCTCTGCTTCCTTTACGAGGTATCGGTCGACGGCCGAGAGGTAGTCCTTCATGGATCTATCCGAGAGGTCCCCGGCGGTAACACGGCTCTCCAACCATTTTACAAACCCGTCCCTCTGAGACTCATAGAACTCGTTAAAAGTCTTGAAACCTGATGCTTCAGTTAACCCACCATTATTCACAGCCCCCTGCCCGCGCGAGGTTCTTGAAAATTTTTCTAACCGATTTCCTGCGTCTAAATATGAAACGGGGCTAGTTATGACGTCTTCTTCACACGGCGGAGGTCTCGAGTTCGAATCTCGACGAGCCCATTCGTTTTTTGCGAAATGGTCGCAACAACAAGGTTGAATCTTATTTTAACATTAATTATAAGCGAATCTACGAATCGAGATGCCTTGACGGTCGGATTCTTCAGAAATTCGTGTGCCCGCTCTGAGTGCGTAAACGTACATCTCTTCCGCTTACGCTCGTATTTTCTCTCTTCTCTATCACGTGTCAAGTTCCCCGTTTCTCCTGCCATGACATTCATGCAACCGTCATGACGCTTGCAGTACATGAAACGTTTGGGACAGGGGCTGAACAGTCGGCAACAGCACGATGATTACAGTAAATTGTTTAGTTCTTCGACGGTTATATCGGCCTGCTTCAGAATGCGCGACAGGGTTGAGTGTTTGACCGGTTTAGGCATGGACATCGTCAGTTTCAGTCTTTTATCCGGCAGGCGCTTTTACAGGCGGATATGACCTGCCCCGCTGGCGGACCACAACCCATCCGTCTCTTTGGAGTGCCGCAACGATTCTGTCATCGTTCAGGACGGGTACTTTGTTCATACTGCAATCTCAATCTGCTCGGCTTTTTCGTTAAAAACGAGATCATCCTCAACGGTTTCGAGGTACAGATCGATCGCTTCCCTGATATTTTCCAATGCTTCTTCCTTCGTGTCGCCTTCGCTGATACAGCCGGGAAGGCCCGGTACATAGACGGTATACCGCCCGTCCGCGCTTGGCTCAAGCACTACACGCAGTTTCATACCCTGATCTGTCAATTCAGGGGATTTATAGTTGATTTCCCGGCGATACAACGACTTACAGGGATCGATCTCCCCCTGCCCGCCCCATCCGAACTCATCACAACGCTTCGATCACGTTCCCGACCACGGACTCAAAATCTTCACCCGAACACGCGACGGTGAGATCGGCATACCTCTCGTACAGCGGGACGCGCTGGTCGTACATCCCGCGGAGACTCTGGCCCGGAAGGAGGAGGATCCCACGGGTCGTGATGTTCTTGAGTCTCGCCTCCATCTCCTCGTACGAGATCTTCAGGTAGACAACCACCCCTCTCGACTTGAGGTGTGCCATCGCATCCCCGCTGTACACCACGCTGCCGCCCGTCGCGATCACTGCACGGGGGGAATGAAAGGAGAGGATCGTCTCTTCTTCGATCCGCTTGAACGCATCGGACCCGCCCTCGTCAAGGATCTCCTGGAGCATCCTCCCGGTCCGTTCCTGTATCAGGATGTCCGTATCGATGAACTGCATCCCGAGGGATTTTGCAAGGACGACTCCCACGGTGCTCTTCCCTGCACCGGGCATGCCGATGAGGACGATGTTTTTGTGGTGATGCATAATGTGCTCCCGGACCCCTCTGTCCCCGGGTTTTGTTTTCTCTGTGACACATCAGTGGGATTTCGGAAGAGATGAAGGTTGTTAGAAAAAAGCGCGACCGCCCGATTTTACCCCGGCCCTGCTCATACCCTGGGATATATCAGCAAGATCTCCACCGTCCCGGGTAAAACGAAGAACACCTGGATTGCCCCTCTAAACACGGAAAATCCGGGTTCATTATCGGAAAAACGTCGTAACATTTATTCATTCTTTTGAGCGTGGCGGTGGAATGGTACATGCGGCGGCAGATACGCAGGGACCAGCGGAAAGTGAGTCGAAGATCCGGTGTAAAGGCGGGAGATGGGGAGAACGATGCGAAGGGAGCATTTGCCATGATCAGCACCGATTGAGTTGTTTTTACGATGAGGTCGTCCTAAAAAGATCTCTGAACCTTCGGTACACTCTGATCAGAGCACTTACACTCAAAATTTCTACAATCTGAACTATATCCAGGGCAGGGATGGTGAAACGGCTTTCCATTGGGAGGAGCACCTCGAGGTGCTCCTGCTATTTTCCGCAGGTAGAAAGCATATCGTCACTTGGGGAGGGATCCGGGGAGGTGCACCCGCCGTTCCACCGGGTGCACGAGCACCGCGAAGCTGCGATTGGGTCTCCCCCTCCCGGTAGCATGTTTTGGGACAACCTCACTATTTTGTGAGAAACTCGGGCCTGCAAAAAATTCACATGATGCTGTCGATAATGCTCTCCTATACGCTGTATATAGAAACGCAGTTGAATTTTTCATCACTGAAGATAGGGAAATCCACAAGAAGGCACACACAGTAGGGATTGAAGAGCGCGTGTTCCTCATTTCTGAAGCACTCTATGATTTCAACAGGTACCTCCCCTCGAGAGAGAGCATTCCCACACCTCCTGCACTTGTCAAAGATAGTATGTACAATCTGAATCCACGGGATCCAATCTTCGACTCGTTGCGAGTAGATTACCCTGGATTCGATGAATGGTTCATAGATAAGGCTCAGGAGGGGAGAGAATGTTACGTATATAGTCGAACCGATGGAAGCATAGGGGCTATCCTCATTTATAAGATTGAGGATGAGCCTATTCCATCGATTCCACCCTTCGCAAAAAAGAAGCGATTGAAAATTGCAACGATGAAAGTTGAACATGTGGGATATAAGATTGGTGAATTGCTCTTGAAAGTCTCGATAGACATTGCACTAAAAAACAGCATCACCGAGATCTATCTCACTCACTTCACTCAATCTGAAGAGGATCGCCTCGTCGATCTCATTTCAGAATATGGTTTCTATAAAGCAGGCGGTCTCCAGCGTGAAAACAAAATAGAAGACATTTACGTGAAACACCTCTGCGCCCGCGGACATGATGTATCCGCTCTTTTGCCGGCCACGATATCACAGATATACTACCCAAGCTTTTACGATGGAACTTTGGTAAAAAAATTCGTTATTCCTATCCAACCAAAGTATCATGACCTGCTATTCACCGATTTCTCAAAGGGAAGACAGACGAAACTCTATGAGCATTCTGGAGAGTTTATTATAGAGGGGAACACCATTCGAAAGGCTTATCTGACTGAGGTGATCCCGAAACACCTCAGCCGGGAGGGGGATGCCTTTCGAAGAACTTCGTTCTTCTCATGCACCCGCCGTTTCGCCGGGTGCACCTCCCGATCCCTCCCCCGCGTGGCGATACCCAGAGAGGAGCCGTATCAGAGGTTTGACGCCAGAGATCACTCAATTTTTCACGGGGAGGCGACAAAATACTCTGAACTATAGGAATCGTCAGCCGCTGGAAACTTTTAGGATGACTTCACTAACACCTTATCAATTACTATACTTAAGCCAGACACTGTAACCGTCCCGGATAAATTCTGTGGCGTTTTATTGTCATGTTTTGCCTTCGCCTTCTCCGCCAACTCACATACCCCTGTTCTTCAGGCGCATAACTCACAACGCAGAAAGACACATCACTACAGTACGCCAAGGTCATTATCGATGAAAAGAAAGGCTCATTCCAACACCGTTTTCCCCTGCTCTCACCGTGGCAAAACTGCCTCTACACTATAATGAGCAAAAATAATATCTCAAAAACCCTCACCCGTTTGTAGTTTGATAGAAATCCCGTCACCCCTTTTTTGGATGATTATTTGGTCTCATGTTCTTCTCCCTCAGTTCCTCCGGAAGACGCCTCGCCTGCCACTCACGCTCCCCGGCAACATTAACCCCGGCATCGTCGGGGTCGGCCGCCGCGACGGCCTTAAGAGCATAGTAAGCCGCCCCGAAGGCGCGCTGGGGGACGTGGGCCACCGCCTGGCCTGCGGCACGCGCAGCAAAACAGGCCGCCTCATTCCCTTTCGCGTCGCGGGCGACAGCATGAGCCCAAGGGATGCCCCGCGGATCTCGGCCATCGATATCTGGTCCTGTCTGTTGTACTTTTTCATGGCTTCCCATCTCCCGGTACACTCGTCCGGCCGGGGCGTCAGTGCGGTCAGCATCATCCTCTGCGGCCCGTCCCGGCTCCACGCGGCGCCGGTGCAACGATAGTGAACGTAGCCGTGAATACCGCATATACACACGCCGGCCTGATGAACCCCCCGCTCCGCTCCTAACAGGAGATACCTCCGGCTTTGCTGCCCCTCCCCGCCGGTTAGGCTATGACGTAGTTCCCGGGTTAGATCTGTCTTATCCGGAGGACCCGGGAAACCCGTGCTGCGCACGGCACTATGCTGTATCACCGGAAAGATATATCCGCACCCGGAGTGAGTCAGGGTTACAAACAAACTCTTCTGCCACCTGACAGAAGGAGGATGAATCGCATGAACAAGGTAATACACTTTGAGATACACGCAGGCGACCCGAAGCGGGCGGTGAAGTTTTACCGGGACGTGTTCGGCTGGGAGATCGAAGAATGGACCATGCCTGGTGTCGAGATGAAAGATGAAAATCGGTACTGGATGGTGACGACCGGACCTGAGACCGAGCCCGGTATCAACGGCGGCCTCATCTTCCGCCAGGGCCCTGCACCTGCCGAAGGGCAGCCCGTGAACGCATACGTCTGTACGATCGGCGTTGCCGATCTGGACGGGTCCGCCGACAGGGTACTCAAAGCCGGCGGGAGCATCGCCGTCCCCAGAATGGCGGTGCCTGGCATCGGATGGCTGATGTACTGCAAGGATACCGAGGGCAACACATTCGGTATGCTACAGCCGGACGAGAACGCGCGATAACCGTTTCGGGCTCGCTCCTGCAGGGCGGTGTTGCACCAGAACCAGCAGGATAGGCCCGTATAGTTGATCAGAAGAGGTACACTCCGATTCCAGTAGCGTCACGTGTGTCGGCTACCTCCGTTGTCCGCCCGGGGCCGGTGCTTCCCGACCGGGGTTGCCGGCACCCGACTACCGGGACTTCGGCGAGAGCGGTGGCGCACCACGCCGGGTGATCGGCATCGACCCGGAACAGGTTGCACCCTGGGAGCGGCCATGTGGTTGCGTTTGCCGCAGACGATCCGCGTATTGCAGTTGCGGTGGCGCGCCCGCCCAACGATTTTCCGGAGGAGTGGAAGGCCGCTCGACGGCGAGTCTCTTTCTCACGGTGGTTCGGGGATCTGCGGTAAACAACCTCACGACGACGCTCCCGGCAAACCTTGAACCGCCGCAACATCCTACCATGATCTATACAGGGACGGGAGAAGGGCATGAGCAAGACAATCATTACCGTCGTCGGAAAGGATGCAGTGGGGATCATCGCGAAGGTCTGTACGTATCTTGCCGATAACCGGGCCAATGTCGAGGACATCTCGCAGACGATCGTACAGGGGTACTTCAATATGATG
>ENA-UOOR01000117-UOOR01000117.1-fermentation-metagenome-genome-assembly--contig:-NODE-117-length-112020-cov-8.507266_pt1 | contig 112020 bp, 112 predicted proteins | sample MGYA00245780_ERZ724029 | MGnify/ENA primary metagenome ERZ724029 (study PRJEB28704, sample SAMN03018315) | fermentation metagenome | biome: anthropogenic terrestrial biome; feature: soil...
TCCATATATAAATTATAGCAGCGCCAGTAATATCTTCATTACTAAAAAGTAAAATGTTTTTGCAAAGATTCTCTGGGAAAAGCAAACAGATATTCTATATATTTGCTTAGTTTGCTTAGATCTATTGATAAAATCCATAATTGTCGGCTTATAGTGAAAGCATTTTTATGCAGGCTTATTAAAAAATTAAAATCTATAACTATTTTCATATTTTGATATTGATTTATTCCGAATTTGGCAGTAAGATAATAACAGTAATTATTTCAATTCTTGGTTTTCAGCAGTTTGAATCAGGAGGTAGAGTATGGCATTAGAAATGGTTGAGACAGTGCGCAGAGCTGAAACAGACGCCGCACACGCCGAAAGCTCAGCAGAAGCTGAGCGGGAACGGATACTCAGCGATGCCAGGAAGCAGGGCGATGTTTCCGCTGCGGAAATGAAGGCACAGGCAAAAAAGAAAGCAGCTACGCTTACACAGCGCGCTAAAGATGAGAGCAAGCAAAAAGAAAAAGCGGCCATGGATGGTGCACAAAATGATATTGCATTGCTCCGTGCCAAAGCCGCAGAGAAAAAGCCCGAAGCCATCCGCATGATCATATCGGAATTTTACTGAGCGTTTCTTTTGGCAATTATTCTGTCACGCAAAGGAGGGACATTTTTGGCAATTGAGCAGATGAAATGTATCAGGCTGTGCGGGCTGAAAAAAGACAGAAAAAAAATTTTGGAATGGCTTCAGCTGCGCGGTGATGTTGAAGTTATGAAGCCCGCATTGCATAAAGACAGTATTTTCAAGAAGGGCAATCCCGACCTCGAAGGGCAGCGCTCTACTTTTTCTCAGAACATCAAATATGCAGACGATGCCCTTAAAATCCTTAATGCGGAAACTTCAGTGAAAAGGTCGCCTTTTTCTTCACTTGATGGGAAAAAAGAGGCAACTGCCAAGCAGTATGAATCATTCAGCGCAAAGCATGACCGCACAGTTGAAACTGCAAAGCGCATTAAATTTTTGGAAGATGAAACAGCGCAGGCCAATGCAGATATCCTGAAAATAGAAGTGCAGCTTGAGGCGCTTAAGCCGTGGTTCACTCTCGACGTGCCGCTCGACTTTCAAGGTACGAAGTCAACGGCAGCTTTCATAGGGACAATGCCAAACCAGTGGACATATGAGAGAATTGCAGCTTTGCTTGCGCATAACGCTCCGCAGGGTGGGCCCGCCGAGGCTGAAATCATCAGCTCAAGTCCGGAGCAGACATGCGTTTTTGTGCTGTGTGAAAAGGAGCATCGTGCGGAGGTAGAAAAGGCACTGGCCGCCGGTGGATTTTCGCATCCGCCAATACATTCTGAAAAACCGCCGAAAGAGCAAAGCTCCGCCCTTGAGAGGGAAATAAGCGCAAAAAAGGACTTTATTTTAAATAAGAAGTCCGCGATATGCGAGTGCGCAAAATTCCGCAGCGATCTTGAATTCCTTGCAGACTATGATTCCATGCGGTATGAAAAATACGGTGTTATTAACAGGTTGATGCAGGGCAAGCGCACCTTTTTTCTCTTCGGCTATATTCCGGCTGACAAAACTGCCTCATTCGGGCAAGAACTGTCGAATAAATTCGATGCAGCCGTCGAGTTCTACGACCCGCCAAAACAGGAAGAACCGCCGGTGCTCTTAAAAAACAATAATTTTGCCTCTCCTATGGAAAGTGTGCTCGAAGCGTTCAGCCTGCCTGGGATTGGTGAAATTGACCCTTCTGCAATTATGGCGGTGTTTTATTATTTCCTGTTTGGAATGATGCTTGGCGATGCGGCATACGGAATCATAATGATGGCTATCACTGCTGTTCTAATGCACAAACATAAACACATGGCAGAAACAATGCAGCGAACACTGCGCATGTTTTTCTTCTGCGGCATATCAACAACGTTCTGGGGCTTTATGTTCGGCAGCTTTTTCGGCGATGCCGTAGGCGTTATCAGCAAGACCTTCTTTAACTCCAGTGTAGCGCTGCCGCCTATATGGTTTGAGCCGATAAACAAGCCTATGAAGCTTCTTGTTTTCTGTTTCCTTGTAGGGCTTATCCACCTGTTTACCGGTTTGGGCATAAACTTTTATCAATCGTGGAAAGCGAAGAAGTACAAGGATGCCATATACGATGTAGTATTCTGGTATATGCTTGTCGGCGGCCTTGTTGTCCTTCTGCTCAGCATAAAGAGCATGACAGGCACATTCGGTATAAGCTTTACCCTGCCCTCTTCGGTTGGCAACGCCGCCGGATGGATCGCGGCAATCGGTGCCATCGGTATTGTGCTGACTGGCGGCCGCAGCTCACGCAATCCATTTAAGCGTTTCCTTAAAGGGCTTTACAGCCTTTACAATATTACAGGTTACTTAAGCGACGTACTTTCCTATTCGCGCCTGCTTGCCCTCGGGCTTGCGACGAGCGTCATTGCTTCCGTCGTCAACAAAATGGCAGCGATGGCCGGCGGCGGAATTGGCGGATTTATCGGGGCGATTATATTCATCGTGATATTCCTTGTCGGGCACACGATGAATATCCTTATAAACATGCTGGGTGCCTATGTGCACACCAACAGGCTGCAATATGTGGAGTTCTTCGGAAAGTTTTATTCCGGAGGCGGTGAAAAATTCACTCCGTTCTCTGCAGATTGCAGCACAAAATATTATCAGTTTAAGGAGGAACGCAAGTCATGAATATTTTCAATAACCTTGGAATTGTTTTTGCCCTGTTAGGAGCAGTCCTTGCTGCCCTGATGCCTGGCATAGCTTCGGCAAAAGGTGTAGGTGCAGCAGGCCAGGCCGCCGCAGGGGTTGTTACAGATGACCCGGCAAAATTCGGCAAGGTGCTGGTGCTTCAGCTACTGCCTGGCACGCAGGGCATTTACGGCCTGCTGATAGCGTTTATTACACTTTCGCAGATAGGCATCATGGGCGGCTCAACCACACCGATTTCCGCCGTTAAAGGCTTGCTTTACCTGTGCTCATGCCTGCCAATGGCAATAGTCGGTTACAAATCGGCACTTGACCAGGCAAAGGCATCAATTTCAAGCATAGGGCTTGTTGCGAAGCGCCCCGACCAATTTGGCAAAGCAATGATTTTCCCAGCTATGGTTGAAACATACGCTATCCTTGCACTTCTGGTTTCCATCCTGTCAATCGGCGGTGTTGGAAACCTACACGTTTGATATCACAGCAGTGAGGGGAGTCTATCCATGACTGGACTTGAAAAAATAGTACAGGACATCTCTAATGAATCTAAAGATTCGGCTTCTGCCACACTTGAAAAAGCAAGGCAGGAGGCTGAAAAAATACGCAGTGATGCACATTGCAAAGCTTCCGGCGAGTGTGAGGCGATACGCCTGCGCGCGGAACATGGAACCGAGGTTGTGCGGGAACGTGCCGCATCAGCGGCAGACCAGCACAAACGCCGCGCTGTGCTTGAAGCCAAGCAACAGATAATAGGCGAGACTATGGAAGCGGCATATCAGAAGCTTGTTAGCCTTCCGCAGGACGAGTACTTTAGCCTTCTCCTGAAAATAGCAGCCAAATATGCACTTCCCGGTGAAGGTGAAATCATATTTTCTGAAAAAGACCTCTCCCGTTTGCCAAGCCAGTTTGAAACGGAACTCAATTCCGTCCTTAAAAAGGGCTCTTCCCTGAAAATTTCAAGCCGGACGCGCAAAATCGACGGCGGTTTTATCCTGGTTTATGGAGGAGTGGAAGAAAACTGTTCTTTTTCCGCTCTGTTTGATGAGAAACGTGATGAACTCCAAGATAAAGTTCAGGCGCTTCTGTTTGCGGAGGCTTAAAAATGGCCGAAGACAAATTTATTTATGCTGTGGCGCGCGTCCGCACAAAAGAGCTCTCACTGCTCAATGCACAGGCTGTTGAACAGCTTATGGCATGTAAAAGCTATGAAGAATGCCTTAAATTTCTCGCTGAGCGCAGCTGGAATACGGGTGCCGAAGGCGGTGCGGCAGGGATGCTCGCTTCAGAGCGCGAAAAAACATTGGATTTCATCTCTGATATCGCCGGCAAGCAACCTGATTTTAACGTGCTCCTTTATAAAAACGATTTTCATAATTTAAAGGCAGCAATAAAGCAGGTCTGCACGCAGGCAGAGACACCGGGCATATTTTTCAGCCATGGCACTGTCAGCACGGATATCATAATGAAGGCTGTGAAGGAGCACGATTTTTCGATGCTACCTGAGCAAATGCGCGCCGCAGGCCAGAAAGCATATGAAACACTTTTGCACACACATGACGGCCAGCTCTGCGATGTTATTTTGGACCGCGCAGCACTTGACGCTGTTTACAGCGCCGGAAAAAAGTCATGCAATGAAGTTATAAAGCAGTATGCTGAGCTTACGGTTGCCGAAAGCGATATTCGCATTGCGGTGCGTTCCGCAAAGACCGGTAAAAAGCGTGACTTCCTTGAGCGCGCACTTGCCCCATGCGATACGCTTGATGTTAAGCAGTTAGCCGGTGCCGCCACTTCTGGCATTGACGAAATATGCGCCTACCTGGCGGCAACGCCATACGATTCAGCCGTTCCGGCGCTTAAAAAATCGCTCGCAGCCTTTGAATGCTGGTGCGACAATGTCCTCATCGAGCGTATCCGCCCGCAGAAGTACAATTCGTTCACCGTCGCCCCAATTGCGGCATATCTTCTCGCACGTGAAAACGAAATCAATATGGTGAGGATAATACTTTCAGGCAAACTCAATAATCTTTCGGACACTTCCGTTCGGGAAAGGCTGAGGGAAACTTATGTATAAGATTGCCGTACTTGGCGACCGAGACAGCATTTACGGATTTGCAGCCCTTGGACTCGATATCTGCCCCGTCAGCAATGCTGGCGAAGCTGCGAAAGAGCTGCGCCGCCTTGCCGAAAACGGGTACGCTGTCATATATGTTACAGAAGCAGTTGCGGATGAGATTGTGCCCGAGATTGCACGGTACAGTGAACGGCTTGTTCCCGCTATTGTACCAATCCCTGGCGCTTCGGGCAATACGGGCTCCGGAATTGCAAATGTTAAAAAATTCGTGGAGCAGGCAGTTGGCTCCGACATAATATTCAGTGGCGAATCAAAATGAAGCAGGTGAAATAATGAGCAGCGGTACGATTAAAAAAGTGGCCGGCCCTCTGGTCGTCGCCACAGGGATGCGGGACGCCAATATGTTCGACGTGGTGCGCGTCAGCAATGAACGCCTTATCGGCGAGATCATCGAGATACACGGGGACAATGCCTCAATTCAGGTCTATGAGGAAACTTCCGGCCTTAAGCCAGGCGAACCGGTCGAATCGACCGGCGCTCCTCTGAGCGTAGAGCTTGGCCCCGGCCTTATCGGAAGCATTTACGATGGCATACAGCGCCCGCTCGACAAGATTATGGAAATCTCAGGCAACAACCTGCAGCGAGGTGTTGAAGTACCGGCGCTGGAGCGCAAAAAGAAATGGCATTTCGTCCCTTCCGTCACAGTTGGGCAAAAGGTTATTACCGGCGACATTATAGGCACTGTGCAGGAAACAGAGATAGTAGCCCACAAAATCATGGTGCCGTATGGCATTTCCGGCACAGTGTCATCCATTGAAGAAGGCGACTACACCGTCATTGACGATGTAGCTTCCATCAGATCAGACGACGGGAACAAGCATAAGCTGACGCTTATGCAGAAATGGCCTGTGCGGCGCGGCCGTCCTTACGCCAAAAAGTTACAGCCAGATATGCCACTTGTGACAGGCCAACGCGTTATAGACGTGCTCTTCCCTATTGCCAGAGGCGGCACGGCAGCTATTCCTGGACCTTTCGGCAGCGGGAAAACTGTAGTGCAGCACCAGCTTGCCAAATGGGCTGAAGCAGACATTGTTGTATACATTGGCTGCGGCGAGCGCGGTAACGAAATGACAGATGTGCTTAATGAATTTCCAACATTGAAAGACCCTAAAACGGGCTACTCGCTGATGAAACGCACGGTATTGATTGCAAATACATCTGATATGCCTGTTGCGGCCCGTGAAGCTTCTATTTACACTGGCATTACTATTGCAGAATATTTCCGCGACATGGGCTATTCCGTTGCGCTGATGGCAGATTCCACTTCCCGGTGGGCTGAAGCTTTGCGAGAAATGTCAGGTCGCCTTGAAGAAATGCCAGGCGAAGAAGGATACCCTGCATACCTTGGCAGCCGCCTTGCGCAGTTCTATGAGCGCGCCGGGCGCGTTGAAACTTTCGGCACAAAGAGCCGTGAGGGTTCGCTTTCCGTCATCGGGGCCGTTTCCCCTCCAGGCGGCGATATTTCGGAGCCAGTCTCGCAGGCAACGCTCCGCATTGTAAAAGTCTTCTGGGGCCTCGACTCCAGCCTCGCCTACAAGAGGCATTTTCCAGCCATCAACTGGCTGACAAGCTATTCCCTTTATACCGACACACTCGGTAAATGGTTCAATAAAAACGTCCATGAAGACTGGATGAAACTGCGCGGGCGCATTCTTCTGCTTCTCCATGAAGAATCTGAACTGGAAGAGATTGTGCGACTTGTAGGCATGGATGCCCTCTCGGCGCCAGACAGGCTTAAAATGGAAGCCGCACGTTCAGTCCGTGAGGACTTCCTACAGCAGGATGCTTTTAATGAAACCGATATGCACGCCTCGCTTGAAAAAGAGTATCTAATGATGAAAACGGTGCTTGCATACTATGACGAATCGTCTGAGGGCCTTAAAAATGGCATTTCAATAGACACGGTCGTCACCCTGCCTGTGCGCGAGCGGATAGGACGTTTCAAGTATGTTCCAGAAGCAGAAGTGCAGGAAGAATATAATGGCATTGTTAAAGAACTGCACGACGAAATTTCAGACGCTGCTGGAAAGAAGGAGGAATCCTGATGCCAAAAGAATACAGGACTATTCAGGAAATTGCAGGCCCCCTTATGCTCGTGCAGGGTGTAGAGGACGTAGCATACAATGAACTTGGCGAAATAGAGCTTTCAAACGGTGAAAAGCGTCGCTGCAAAGTGCTTGAGATAGATGAGGGCAACGCGCTTGTCCAGCTATTCGAAAATTCTGCCGGCCTTAACCTTGAAGAAAGCAAAGTGCGCTTTCTCGGCCACAGTATGGAGCTTGGTGTTTCTCCGGATATGCTCGGCCGTGTTTTCGACGGCCTCGGCCACCCAATAGATGGCGGCCCTGAGATTCTGCCGGAAAAGCGCCTTGATATAAACGGTCTGCCAATGAACCCTGCTGCGCGCAACTATCCGCAGGAATTTATCCAGACGGGCATTTCCGCCATAGACGGGCTCAACACGCTCGTCCGCGGGCAGAAACTGCCTATCTTCTCGGCAAGCGGCCTCCCGCATGCAAGGCTTGCGGCACAGATAGCAAGGCAGGCAAAAGTCATAGGGACAAAAGAACCCTTCGCCGTTGTTTTCGCGGCCATCGGCATAACATACGAAGAAGCCAACTTCTTCATACAGAGTTTCCGTGACTCAGGCGCAATAGACAGGACCGTCGTCTTTGTCAACCTTGCAAATGACCCTGCCGTCGAGCGTATCGCCACACCGCGCATGGCCCTGACTGCCGCCGAATACCTTGCGTTCCAGCAGGATATGCACGTGCTTGTAATTATGACGGACATTACAAACTACGCCGACGCGCTGCGTGAAATCTCAGCCGCACGCAAAGAAGTCCCTGGCAGGCGCGGGTATCCAGGCTATATGTACACCGACCTCGCATCACTCTATGAGCGTGCCGGAAGGCAGAAAGGCAAACCAGGCAGCATTACGCTTATCCCTATCCTTACAATGCCTGAAGACGACAAAACGCATCCTATCCCTGACCTCACAGGGTACATTACAGAAGGGCAGATAATCCTTAGCCGTGAGCTTTACAGAAAAGGGATCGAGCCTCCTATAGATGTGTTACCGTCGCTGTCGCGCCTTAAAGACAAAGGAATCGGCGAAGGAAAAACACGCGCCGACCATGCGAATACCATGAACCAGCTTTTTGCCGCCTACGCGCGCGGCAAGGACGCTAAGGAACTGATGGTAGTGCTCGGCGAAGCCGCACTCACCGATATAGATAGGCTCTACGCAAAATTTGCCGACGAGTTTGAGCGGCGCTACGTTTCACAGGGCTATGACACAAACCGCAACATTGAGGAAACGCTTGACCTTGGGTGGAAACTTCTCTCGCTGCTCCCGCGCAGTGAACTTAAACGCATAAAGGACGAATACCTCGACAAGTACTACGGCAAAGTCAAAGCAAGGGGGTGACATCATGGCAACCACACATGTTAACCCAACGCGCATGGAACTAACGCGCCTGAAAAAAAAGCTTGTGCTCGCGCTGCGCGGCCATAAGTTGCTTAAAGACAAACGTGACGAGCTTATGCGGCAGTTCCTCGACCTCGTGCGGAAAAATAAGGCTCTCCGTGAGAAAGTAGAAGCCGGAATCCGCGCCGCCGACAAAAATTTTGTCCTTGCAAGGGCATCAATGCCAGACGAAGAAGTGAATGTCGCCCTCATGGCCCCAAAGCAGGCAGTGTCGCTCGAAGTCGGAAAGCGCAATGCCATGAGCGTCGAAATTCCTGTTTTCAAATATAAAACCCGCACGCCTGACAAAAATGATATTTATTCTTATGGCTTCGCATTCACTTCAAGCGACCTCGACGATGCCGTAAAATCCCTTTCTGATATTTTCCCCGATATGCTTAAACTTGCGGAAGTCGAAAAGTCATGCCAGCTCATGGCGTCAGAAATTGAGCGGACCCGCCGCCGCGTAAATGCGCTTGAGTATGTCATGATACCAAACCTGATGGAAAATATCAGGTTCATCTCAATGAAGCTTGATGAAAACGAACGCTCAACGCAGATACGCCTCATGAAAGCTAAGGATCTCATGCTTGAAGATGCGCACCATTACAAAGGAAAACTGAAGAATGCTCCTGTAAAAACATAACACTGTGTTTTGCTCTGATGCCTTTTAATGTAGCAATATGTCTTTAAAAGGAAAGCCTGCGAAGATGAGCTTCTGCCTCAGCAGTTTGTCTATAAAATCATCAAGCGGCTCAGCCGTGCCGACCTTGTGAGCATTGCACGCGGTTCAAGTTGAGTCCGACACTTTGTTCGAATCGTTCCCAGAAGAATGGATTTGCCCTGAATGCGGGTAAATTTAAGGATTGGTCTTATTGAAGCCTGACGGCTGGCATCTATTAAAAGAGGAGAATAATTATGCACTGTGTGAGAAAAATTTCAGATGACCTTTACTGGGTTGGTGTAAATGATCACCGTCTGGCGCTGTTTGAAAATGTCCACCCCATTCCGCGCGGGGTATCTTATAACTCTTATCTGCTTTTAGACAAGAAAACCGTTTTGTTTGATACTGTTGACTGGGCTGGCTGCCGCCAGTTCCTCGAAAATATCAAGTTCCTGCTAAACGGCAGAAAACTTGACTATCTTGTTATAAACCATGTCGAGCCGGATCACGCCGCCTGCATCAATGAGATTATCCTGCGTTACCCAAATATCAAAATTATCAGCAACAAAAGGGCTTTCGTGTTTATGCACCAGTTCGGATTTTCTGTCGACGGCAGGATTGACCAGGTAAAAGAAGGCGACACAAGGTCATTTGGCAAGCACACCGTTACATTTATAGCTGCACCTATGGTGCACTGGCCTGAAGTAATGGTGACATTTGACACGACGACCGGTACACTTTTCTCGGCCGACGCTTTCGGAAGTTTTGGCGCAATAGATGGTAAACTTTTCAATGACGAAGTCAATTTTGACCGTGACTGGATAGACGAGGCAAGGCGCTACTACACAAATATAGTCGGCAAATACGGATCTCCCGTGCAGCTTCTGCTAAAAAAGGCATCGGCAATAAACATAAAAACCATCTGCCCGCTGCACGGGCTTGTGTGGCGCTCCAACCTCGGCTATTACATTGACAAATATCAGAAATGGAGCACTTATGAGCCTGAAGAGCAGGGCGTGCTTATAGTTTACGCCTCAATGTATGGCAACACTGAAAGCGCTGCCGAAGTGCTTGCTTCACGACTTGTTGAAAAAGGCATGAAAAATGTCGTCATGTACGATGTTTCGAGAACAGATGTCTCATACCTGATTTCCGAAACATTCCGCTTAAGCCACATAGTGCTTGCATCTGTTACTTACAATCTCGGCATATACCCGCCGATGCTCAACTACCTTGAGCACATGAAGGCACTGAATGTGCAGAAGCGTACAGTCGCCATTGTTGAAAATGGCTCATGGGCATGCACATCAGGCAAATTGATGCGCAGGTTCCTTGAGGACGATATGAAAAACATGAACATCCTTGATGAACAGCTCTCGCTTGTTTCGTCAATGAAAGACAATAACACACCTGAACTTGAAACACTTGCCGACGCAATCATAGCTTCAATGAAAAAGCCTGAAAAATAGAAGCACAACTCCATGGCTGTTTTCCTTTAAATGAGCAGTCCCAGCCAAATCGTTTTTGCGAAATGGCCGGGGCTGTTTATATTTCTGAAAATTTTTTCAGCTCTTAACAGCACTGCTGAGCGAACGCACAAATTCCGAAACTGGAATTACTGAGTTCTGTTTCTTTTCGGCAACTATGTTTACAACTGCACTACCGACAATTACACCGTCACAGTATGACGCCATTCTCTTAGCCTGCTCCGGGCCTGAGATGCCAAATCCGACAGCACACGGTACATTGGCATATCTTTTTATTGCTGCAAAAAATCTGCTGAAATCAGTCGCAAAGCTGCTGCGCATGCCCGTAACGCCGGTAGATGAAACGCAGTAAAGGAAACCTTTTGCTGACGGGGCTATAATCTTAATGCGTTCATGCGAAGTGGGCGCTACCATGCGTATGGGTATTACACCTGCGGCATCTGCAACGGACTGTATCTCGCCGCGCTCCTCATAAGGCAGGTCGGGCACTATAACACCGTCGACACCGCATTCTTCGCAAAGCCCGAAAAAGCGTTCTGTTCCAAACCTGAAAATGCTGTTTATGTAAAGCATAAGGAGCAGCGGTTCATCGGTTTTTATGCGCAGGCGCTTTACAAGTTTAAAAATGTTTTTAAGCGTTGTGCCCGCGTCGAGCGCACGTTTGCTCGCACGCTGAATTACCGGCCCCTCGGCAATTGGGTCGGAAAACGGCACACCTATTTCAACAAGGTCTGCACCGCTATGCAGCATAGCAAGCACAAGTTTTTCAGTTGTCACCAAATCCGGGTCGCCGGCAGTTATAAATGGTATAAGTGCCTTCTGGTTTTTTGCTTTAAGCTCTTCAAACTTACGTTCAATTCTGTTCATCAAGATGCACCCCCCTGTATTTTGCGACGGAGTATACGTCTTTGTCGCCGCGGCCTGAAAGGTTTATAACCATAATCTGGTCTTTGCGCATTTTCGGCGCTATCTTCATTGCGGCCGCAACTGCGTGTGCAGACTCTATAGCGGGGATAATTCCTTCCATCTTTGAGAGGTACTCGAATGCTGTTACGGCCTCTTCGTCCGTAACAGCCACATACTGCGCACGCCCTGTGCGGTGAAGTTCGGCGTGCTCAGGCCCTACACCAGGATAGTCGAGCCCGGCCGAAATAGAATAAACAGGTGCAATCTGCCCTTCGTCATTCTGCAGGAAAAGCGATTTCATCCCGTGAAAAATCCCCGTTGTACCTTTTGTCATTGTTGCCGCGTGGAACGCAGTGTCAACGCCTTTCCCAGCAGCCTCTGCGCCTACAAGGCGCACACTTTTTTCAGGAATAAATTCATAAAAAGCGCCCATGGCATTGGAGCCGCCGCCGACGCATGCCACTACACAGTCAGGCAGCCTGCCTTCGCGTTTCTGAAGTTGACTGCGTATCTCCTGCCCTATAACTTTCTGAAAATCGCGCACCATCATAGGGTATGGGTGCGGCCCCATTGTAGAACCTATAAGATAATATGTATCGCCGACATTAGACGCCCAGTTGCGCATTGCTTCATTGATAGCGTCCTTAAGCGTGCCTGTGCCCGATTCCACGCCATGCACTGTGGCACCGAGAAGATTCATGCGGTAAACATTCAGCGACTGTCGCTCCATATCCTTAACGCCCATGAAGATCTCACATTTCATGCCGAAAAGCGCCGCCACCGTAGCCGCTGCAACACCATGCTGGCCTGCGCCTGTTTCGGCTATTATCCGCTTTTTGCCCATGCGCTGAGCAAGCAGCGCCTGGCCAAGCGCATTGTTTATTTTATGCGCGCCAGTGTGGTTAAGGTCTTCACGCTTAAGGTATATTTTCGCGCCACCAAGGTCTTCGGTCATACGCTTCGCATAGTAAAGCATAGACGGCCTGTTGGCATAGTCCCTGTAAAGGCGCCGCAGTTCTTCTTTAAAATTCGCGTCATTTTTATACTTTTCATATGCTGATTCAAGTTCATGTATGGCACTCATAAGCGTTTCAGGTACATACTGCCCGCCATACTCGCCATATCTTCCGACTTTCTGCATGTTAATGTATCACCCTTTCAGTGTTCTAACAAATTATTATTTTTCAGCATTTCAATGATTTCTTTTATTTTCCGCCTGTCTTTCACTCCACCTGTTTCAATGCCGCTTGAAATGTCGACGCCCGACGGCGAAACTCCCCTTATTGCGTCCATTATATTTCCAGCATTGAGGCCGCCTGCAAGGAAAAACGGCACAGAAAGCTTAGCCTCTTTTATCAGGCCAAAGTCAGCCGTTTTTCCTGTTCCGCCATACTCAGCAGGTGAAAAGCTGTCAAGCAACAGGCAGTCGGCACCAAGTTTTAAAGCTGCCTGAATACTTTTGCTGCTGCTCACGCGCACCGCCTTCCATATTCTCACGCCGTGAGGCAGTAGGCTCCGCAGCGCCTTTACAGCCTCAGCAGTTTCATCACCGTGGAGCTGTACAGCATCAAGCCCTGCAATGCGCACTGTGCCGTCTATCCTTTTTACATCTTCATTTACAAAAACGCCGACGCGCATAACCGACTTGTCAAGTTTTTCAGCAAGCGTTGCAGCCTGCAAAGGTGTCACGCGCCGCTTTTTGCCAGCAAACACAAAGCCAACATAATCCGGCTTGAATTCATTCATATACCCGATATCTTCCGGCCTTCGGATGCCGCACAGCTTTACTTTCACGGCAGGCCACGCAGCTTTTTGAGTGAAACCGAAACGTTGCTGCTTCTCATAAGCGCTTCGCCTATAAGCACTGCATCAGCGCCTGCTTTTTCAGCAGCCACCATATCTTTTCTCGAAGTGACCCCGCTCTCTGAAACGAGCACACATTCTTTTGGTACCATAGGCGCAAGGCGTGCAGTAGTCCCATTGTCAACGCTGAATGTTTTAAGGTCACGGTTATTTATGCCGATTATCTCTGCCCCCGCATTTATGACTTTCTCAAGCTCCTGTTCATTATGCGCTTCCATAAGGCTCGCAAGGCCGAGTAAATCCGAAAGCTGCTTAAAATTTCCGAGCGTATTCTCGCTAAGCATGGCACCGATAAGCAATATGGCGTCTGCACCTGCCGCCTTTGCCTCATATATCTGGTATGGCGAAATAATAAAATCTTTTCGCAAAATCGGCAGCGATGATGAAGCGCGCACCTGCTTTAAAACATCCGAGGAACCGCAGAAAAAAGACTCCTCCGTAAGGACTGAGATTGCGTCCGCACCGGCCTTTTCGTAGCTCTGTGCAATTTTATCCGGGTGAAAATCCGGACATATCAGCCCTTTTGACGGCGAAGCCTTCTTGATTTCCGCAATAACCGCAATCCGGCCTTTCTGCAAAGCTTTTTTAAAGTCTTTCGGCGGCCTTACAAGTGCAGCTTTTCTTTTTATGTCGGCAAACGGGGTTTTTACCATCTCACACTTTAGCTGCTCTTTTCGTTTTGCCGCAACATCGTCAAGTATCATTCCTGATCTTCTCCGAAACTATTTGTAAGCTCTTTAAGCATATTGAGCTTTTTAAGCGCGGCACCGCTGTCTATTGATTTTTCGGCCATAGCAATGCCGCTGCCGATATTTTCGGCAAGCCTGCCTATATAAAGCGCGCATCCGGCATTGAGCACTGTAATATCACGCTTAGGGCCTTTCGCCCCGTTTAATACATCAAGCGTTATTTTTGCATTTTCTTTAGCCGTACCGCCTACTACATCGGATTTTTTTGCAAGAGTAAATCCATAGTCTCTCGGGTCAAGCTTATATTTTTTCGTCTTTCCATCTTTCATCTCGCACACAGATGTTCTGTCTGATATGCTGACTTCGTCAAACCCGTCGTCCCCATAAACAATCATTGCGCTTTTTACGCCTACATTCATAAGCACTCTTGCGAGCGGCCCAAGGAGTGATTTATCATAAACGCCGAGGAGCATTCCCTCAGCATGCGCCGGGTTGGCAAGAGGGCCTAAAATGTTGAACACTGTGCGCAGACCTGTTTCACGGCGCGGCACAGCAGCATATTTCATAGAGCCGTGGTAGCACTGAGCAAAGAGAAATGTCATGCCGCATTTTTCCATACATTCGGCGGCCTGTTCCGGCGTTATTGAAATTTTGACACCGAGGCTTTCAAGAACATCCGCTGCACCGCTTCTGCTTGAAACGCTGCGGTTCCCATGCTTTGCGACGCGAAGCCCCGCACCTGCCGCCACAAAAGCAGCCGTTGTGGAGATATTAAAGCTGTTTGTCATGTCGCCGCCTGTGCCGACTATGTCTACAGCCGCCGATGACATCGGCACAGGCTTTGCTTTTTCGCGCATTATTTCCGTAAAGCCCGTAACTTCCTCTACCGTTTCGCCTTTCATGCGCAGAGCCGTAATAAATGCGGCTATCTGCGAATCGGTTGCTTCCCCGCTCATTACATAATTCATTGCTTCGCTGGCTTCCTCCATAGTCAGGTTTTTGTTATTCACCACTTTTGCAAGTAATGGTTTCAGCCCAACTTTTTTTTCCGCCGGCACAGGCGGTGCTACTGCTGTCATTCTCAATTTGCACACTCCTTTAAGAAAGTTATATAAAATGCGGTCTCCCGCTGCTGTCAAAATTGATTCCGGATGGAACTGTATGCCAAATGTCGAATGCCCAATATGACAGATTCCCATAACCTGGCCGTCCGCATCGAGCGCCGTAACCTTAAAGCATTCCGGAAGCGATTTCCTGTCGAGTATAAGCGAATGGTACCTGCCGGCCTCTATCTCGTCAGGCAGCCCCTGAAATATGGGGCAGGCAGTGTCGACGGCAATGGCGCTTGCCTTTCCATGCATTAGACGTGACGCAGGCACCGTTTTTCCACCGAAAGCCTCGCCTACCGCCTGATGGCCAAGGCACACGCCAAGGATTGGGATTTTACCGCTGAATGCCTGCACGGCTTTAATTGAGATTCCCGCATCTTTCGGGTATCCAGGCCCTGGTGAAATGACTATCGCCTCAGGCTTCATCTTCGCTATTTCAGAAACTGTTATGTTGTCGCTCCTCACAACGCGTATATGAGGGTAAAACGTACCTATGCGGTCGCAGAGGTTATATGTGAAGCTATCGTAATTATCAAGCAGAAGTATCATAATTCCGCCGCCTTCCGTATGGCGCTGATCACCGCGCCCGCTTTATCCGCAGACTCCTGACATTCTTTTTCAGGGTTGCTGTCTGTTACAACGCCCATGCCAGCCTGCACATACGCCTTCCCATTCCTGAAAAGCGCCTGGCGGATAGCAATGCATGTGTCGGCATTGCCGTCAAACCCGAGGTAGCCAACCGCCCCGCCATAAACACTGCGTTTTACAGGTTCAAGCTCATCTATTATCTGCATAGCGCGTATTTTCGGCGCGCCTGAAAGCGTACCCGCCGGAAGAAGCGAAAAAAGCGCATCGGCGGCTGTTTTGCCGTCTTTCAGCGTACCGCTCACTTCACTTACAAGGTGCATAACCCTTGAAGCGCGCTCAACGTGCATCATATTATCAACTTTTACAGTACCGAATTTGCACACCCGCCCGACATCATTGCGTCCTAAGTCGACAAGCATCGTGTGCTCTGCGCGTTCTTTTTCATCATTAAGCAGCCGCTGCTCAAATTCTTTGTCTTCTTGATCATTCCTGCCGCGCGGCGATGTTCCTGCAATCGGGCAGTTTACAACAGTCCTGCCGTCTATGCGCATGAGCATTTCAGGCGAAGCGCCGGTTATCTGGTAATCAGGCGCCTGAAAATAGTAGAGATAAGGCGACGGGTTTGTCGCGCGCAGGACACGGTAAACAGAAAAAGCATCAGGAGGATTTTCAACTTCAAAGCGCTGTGAAGGCACCGCCTGAAAAATATCTCCAGCTTTTATGTACGATTTAACCTTTTTGATTTCCCGCACAAATTCTTCACGTGTAACGTTCGAGCTTACGGTTGGCGCCGAATGTTGCTTCCGCCCTGATTCTTCCGGCGTTCTGTCCATCATGCAGAACAGCTTTTCGGCGTGGCTCTCACATTTTTCATACTGCTGTTTCAGGTTGGAACCACTGCTGACGTGCATAATCACATACGTTTTACCGTTAAGGTGGTCAAAAGCTATAACTTCATCGCAGAGGTAAAGGATACTGTCCGGCATTTTTAAGTCATCAGCAGGCGGTTTGCCGAGTGCTTTTTCAAAACAGCGCAGCATGTTATAGCCAAAGTATCCGACAAGACCGCCCGTAAATCTTGGATAACCCTTTAAATGTGGAGAGCTGTATTCTGAAAGGCAACGGTTAAGAAACTTAGCCGGATCTGACACTGTTTCCGAATGGCATCCATCTTTTGCTGAAATAACGGCTTTGCCGTTCTGGAGCGTTATTTTACCCTTCGGCTCCACGCAGATAAATGAATACCTTCCCCAGCGCTCTGATTGTTCTACACTTTCAAGCAAAAAACAGTTTTCAAAGTTTTCTTTCAGTGCTGCAAAAATTCCTACAGGCGTGCGGCAATCCATAAGCCTTGCGGAAAATACCGGCACCGTGCGGTATGTTTTAAGCAGCGCTTCTGCTGTTTCAATCAGCGGATACAGCATAATGTCTCTCCTTCCAGATGATTTAATTTTGGCAATAAAAAAGCCCACCGTCCCCTTCTACAGGGACGATGGGCTTCGTTGTGCCACCCTACTGCGGAAACATTAAACATGCTTCCCTCAAAACAGGTACACTGCGTTGCTGCGCCGCTTAAACAGAGGTACGCCGCATAACGCATGAATACCCTTCCGCTGTAACGTGCGGAACACGTCTGCGGATACTTAGGGCAAAGCCCCTTTCACCGTGCTCCTCGCAAATCCATTCACAGCCATCGTATGCGCCTGACTCTCATCACCGCCGAGCTCTCTGTGGCACCGCCGTGTCTGTTACTTGCCTTTGCTCACAGGATTTTCTTATCTAATTGTTTTACATTATAAACTTGCAAAAACGATTTGTCAAGGATTTTTTTAAATTAAAGAAAATTCATTGGGGCTTCACTAAAATGAATAGTGCCTAATGCATTCAAAGCAGGAGAAATCCAATGGCTCAAAGAAAGGATCATAAATCTCGCATAATTGCTGCTTAAAGCCAGTACAAATCTGCTCTGAAGCTTCATTGAAATCTGATGCTCACAAAAGCAAAGCCCGCACGGATTTAGTATCCATGCGGGCTTTTATTGGTGCCGCCAGCCGGACTTGAACCGGCATGATATTGCTATCGAGGGATTTTAAGTCCCTTGTGTCTGCCAATTTCACCATGGCGGCATTTCAACTTTAACTGAATTTTTAGTGGGCTGCATATAGTAAACATAATGGGATTGTTACTTTACAATATATATATATTATAGCATTGCTTTGACGATGTTGTCAATATTTATGGTTGCATTGTGACTTTTTTCATGCTTTTGTGGCAATTATATCTTTTAAGTAGCGGCTTCATGAGTAAATTTAGAAATAAATACATATTATATAATATGTATATTTCTAATATGCGCTGGAATTTTGAGCCATTTTATTATAAAAGCAGACATAATAGTATATTTTTCTACAAAAATTTTCATGATTAAAATATATTTTAGCTGCCGGTTGCATGATTTTCTGTGCCATTCTATTATATTTTATTTTATAAATTAGTGAATTATATTCACATATTACTCTCATCTTTCGCAATATCATGTAAAATACTGTTTAAATTGATAGAATATGTGTTTATTTTATCTTTACAAAAAAGGCGGAATCACACTTGTTTAAGCTCAACGAACGGCTTAGGGAACTGCGTGGAAAGTGCGGCTACACGCAGAGCCAAGTTGCCAAACTACTGAATATTGACCGCTCAACTTACGCATATTATGAAACCGGAAAGACTCGTCCAGATGTCTCATCACTTGTTATGCTGGCCAAAATATTCAATATATCAAGCCGTCCGAAATCTGTTGCAGAGCGCCGGACTTTAAGCAACGGAAGCCATATATCCAGTTACGCTGATATTCAAAAAAATTCAAGCCATATTTATGACCTTGCCCCTGAGGAAAAAGAACTTGTAGGAGCTTTCCGAAGCTGTTCAGCAGAAGAGCAGAAAAAGTTGATAGAATATGTGAGCAGTATTGTCATAAAGCACGGAAAGCCATTGGAAAGAGAAAAAAAATAAAATATACTCTTTGTGAAGTTTTAAAATCACCAAGGGCCATTCCATTTAGAAATGGTCCCTTTTTTTATGCTCCTTTAAACGCTCGATGTGATAGAATTAAAAGGCTGGAGGTATATGCAATGAATTTTGATGTTTTGACAGAAGGAATAGAGCCCGGTGGGCTTCGGACAAAAAGTGATATACGCATACTTATCTGTTATCTGCTTACAAGCACAGGCACACCGCTTTCCAAAGAAGATCTCATTCAGTGCACAGTAAATAACGGCCTTGCAAATTATTTTGAAGTGACAGACGCAATCTCTGACATGGTGGCTAAGGGCATCATAAAAATAAGCGGCAATAATTCGGAGCTATGCTGCGCAACAGAAACAGCGCAGCAAATTTCAAAACAGCTCGACTCGGAACTTCCTCCTGCCGTGAGACATAAAGCGCTATGCGCCGCTATCGGCCTGCTTGCAAAGGCAAAACGTGAAAAGGAAAACAGGGTTGAAATAACTCCCGAAAGAAATGGCTGCCGCGTAACATGCCATATCTCGGGAGGTACTACTGACCTTATGAATTTTTCCCTTGCTGTTCCAGATAATGCACAGGCTGAAATTGTAAAGAAAAATTTTCAGGATTCACCCGAAACTATTTACCGTATGCTTCTTGCACTCGTCACAGGTGAAACCGGGATTGCCGCCGATATACTCAAAAATGCAGGCAAGCAAAAATAATGTGTTATCGCATTAAGTATTTGTAATTATTATGTGGGAAACAGCATCTGCTACATCTTCACAGCAATCCATCGCGTCTTCCATCGTCTGGTAAAGATGCTCGCAGCGTATAACATCAACTGTATTCATTTCCTGCTTTGGATCAAATAGATTGCGCATTGCACTTATAAAAAGTGCATCGCCCTCCTCTTCAATATGGTTTACACGGATCGAAATTTTGTGAAGTTCGTCTTGCTTTGTCTTAAAGTTTTTAAAGACACCCATCATTGTGGAAAGTTCTTCGCATGCAGAAACAAGAAGGCCCACAAACTTTTCAGATGTCGCATCTTTTTTTACAATGTGCATCATATAAATCTGGTTGCCAATATCGTCGATGCTGTCTGTCAAAGCCTCAATGACAGCAATCATATTCATCATATCAGGACGCTCAACAGGCGTGATAAAAGCATCAGCTATCAGTTTGCCGCATTCATGCACATGTTTGTCGCCTTCATGCTCAATCGCGCGAAGTCCCTTTATTTTCTCTTCATCGATCTGATTACCTGAAAATGCCGCCTGCAGCGTTTTAGCCGCTTTGCTGGAAATCTGTATCCCCTTTTGGAAAAGCCCAAAATAGTCAGGCCCTTTTGAAAAGAAATTGCCCATAGTTACATATTCCCCATCTTTCTAAATCCAGGTTAAACTGCTCTTCTGTTGTATCAAGAAGGCATATATTCCCTTTTCAGCTTAAAGCATCTAACTACAAATTACAAAACATGTATCGAGAAATTATATTAGGCAAACAGGTTATCATCTGCTTCTAAGAACATACCTTCCCCTTTTTCTGGTTCTTGGCCTTGCGTGGACCTTATCTATAAAATACGTAAATAATATTACCCACGCAAATCCTAACAGTATACCTGCCGTTACATCACTCGCATAGTGTACACCAAGGTAAACCCTGCTAATTCCAATCATAAGCACAAGCAGGATAAGAAGGGCAGATAAAATCTGCTTTATTGGCTTCTTTAAAAACACAATGCAAAGGTAAATCATGAAGCCATAAAATGCCGCGCTTACCATTGCGTGTGTGCTTGGGAAACTAAAACCGGTTTCATTTACAAGCCGTGCAAAGTCAGGTCTATCCCTGTGGAAAGACGTCTTCAGTGCAAAATTTATCAGCCATGCACAAACAAGGTTCAGGATCATCATGGAATTATAGAAGCGCAAGTTTTGTTTCCTTATCCCGATAATACAGAAAAGCACAATTAATGCGCCAATGAACTGCACACTGCAAAAAGACGTAAGGCCTTTCATCGCAATTGTAATACTGTTTGACATATGCGCTGTGACTAACCCATAAATTTTGTTGTCAAAGCCCGTGAGCCTCCCCGCCTTAAGCTGAAAAGCAACAAAAGCAAAACATACAAGAAACAGGACAGCCAAAGTAATAGAAAAGCGGCGCCAGCCCGTCATGGATCTGTTAATCGCTATCTCCCCCTAAAATATTTCTACAGCTGGCCAACGCATTTTCACAGGCCAGTCGCTGCGTTATTTGTCTATAGTGAATTTATAAATTGTAGTGCTATGAAATGGCTTGTCCGTTTTCAGGTTTTCATAAGGGAACTCCGGCCTGTGAACTGAGTCTGGATAAAACTGTGTTTCCATGCAGACGGCATTGTGGGGTTTCAGTAGCTTTCCGCCAATGCCTTTTGTATACGGCAAAAAAGAATTTGCCGTATACACCTGCAACCCTGGCAAATCAGTGAAAACAAGCATCCGCCTGCCACTTGCCGCATCATGAATCTCTGCGACGTTGCGGACCCCTACGGAAAATCCAAGCGCAAAATTATTATCGTATCCGCCGCATGCCTGCAGGTAAGGGTGCTGGTCACGGATATTCTGCCCTATCGTCTTTGCTTTCCTGAAATCGAATGGCGTCCCGCTAACTGGAATGAGCCTGCCAGTAGGTATTTGTTCTTCATCTGTTTCCGTAATGGCATCAGCATTTACCTGAAGTTCAAGCGAGAGTATGTCTTTAACAGAACTCCCTGTAATGTTGAAATATGTGTGGTTTGTGAGGTTAAGAGGCGTTTCAGCGTCAGATTTAGCTTTATATTCAATTATCAATGCATTATCTGTTGAAAGCGTGTATGTCACACTGACATCTACATTTCCCGGGAAACCGCCTTCCCCATCTGAGCTGTGGTACGAAAATGTTATTGACGGCGCATCGCTGTCATTATTGCTGCACTTTATGCACCAAACACGGTTCTGGAAACCGCCTGGACTGCTGTGCAGGGCATTCTCACCTTCACTTTTTGGCAGGCTGTAGCTTTTTCCCCCTATTTTAAACTCGGCACCTTTAATGCGGTTGGCAAAACGGCCTACCACAGCCCCAAAGACGTCGCCCTTTCTTTCATATTCACTTATTGTATCATGGCCAAGCACTACGTTTTCCGGTTTACCATCACGGTTTGGGACATACAGCCTTGCTATGCGGCAGCCATAAGTTAGAAAATCGGCTGACATTCCGTTGTTATTTTTAAGTGTGCAACATTCAACTGCAGTTCCATCCGCAAGCCTACCGAATGAACAAATATTTATGCTCATAACTTATTTCATCCCGTTTTTTTCAATATTGCAAACTGTTATTCTCCTAAAAGCGCGGCACCCAAAATGCCGGCATCATTACCAAGTTGCGCGCGGCATATAGCAGTCTGACGCTCAGAATTTTTAGAGTACACTTCATTTTTAACTTTCTCTTTCAGCGGCACCATCAGCGGGTCACCTTCATTGCTGATGCCTCCGCCGATGCATAAAATATCCGGCTGAAAAATGTTAATGCAGTTTGTAATGCCGCAGGCAAGATATGTTATGTATTCTTCCACAACGGCTTTTGCGGATACATCACCCTGCCGTTGTGCCTGGAACGCTGTGCGGCCGTCGACTTTCTGCAGGTCGCCGCCTGTTATTTCCCACATGGCTGAAGATTTGTCTTTCTCCATTGCTTCCTGCGTTGCCTTTATCAGCCCTGTTGCCGACGCATAGGCCTCCCAGCAGCCATGGCGGCCGCATGTGCAGAGGCGGCCGCCTGTTACTATAACCATATGGCCCATTTCGCCGCCCGCAAAATTGCTTCCGGCAAGTATCTTTCCGTCAATGATTATGCCGCTGCCAATGCCTGTGCCAAGCGTTATCGCCATACCGATTTTTGCGCCGCGGAGCGCACCTGCCTTATATTCGCCATACGCTGCGGCATTTGCGTCGTTCTCAAGTATCACTTTTTTACCGAGCTTTTCCTGCAGAAGTTTCTGTAGCGGCAAATTGCTAAAATGAAGATTATTCGAATATTCGATGATACCAGTAGCTCTGTTTACCGTACCCGGACTCCCGATCCCTATATATGGAATGTCATCCAAAGTCAAGCCTGCCTTTTGCAGTGTGCGCTTCGCCGCATCGGCAAGCTGACCGCAGATTTCACCTTCAGAAGATGAAATCTTTGTCCTGCAGCTCGTTTTCACCGTTAGACGGCGGTCTTTATCAACGACTCCGGCCGCAATATTAGTTCCTCCAAGGTCTATGCCAAGATAGTACATCCTGCCGCCCTTCTTTCCGAGATATTAAACATTATTTATCAGTATAGCATCGAAAAAGGCAGGTTGTAAATACGCACAACCAAAATAAAAAAATATTATATGCTTAAAAGCTATGATATAATGATAAAATAGATATGGAAAACGATTCTTAAAACAAATATCTGAATGGAGAATAGACCGTGACATACTCTCAGTTTCCCGAAAGCATAAAAAATGAATACACTGAAAGATACTGGAGGATGTTGGAATCGCATAAGTTTACGCTCATATGCAAACGCGTGTTCGATGTTGTCGTATCCGCCGTCATTCTTCTTATCCTTTCTCCTCTTCTGCTTGTGCTTGCCCTTGCTGTAAAGCTTGATTCCCCCGGCCCGGTTTTTTACAAGCAGACACGCGTCGGCCGCTACAACAAAGAATTTAAAATCTACAAGTTCCGCACCATGGTGCAGGATGCGGACAAAATAGGGCCGCCGCTCACAATGGGTAAAGACCCGCGCATAACGCGCGTCGGCTCCATAATACGCAAATTGCGACTTGACGAGTTTTCCCAACTGCTCAACGTTCTCAACGGCACCATGAGCCTTGTTGGCCCACGCCCTGAAGTGCGCCGCTATGTGGATGCCTATACGCCAGAAGATATGGCAACGCTGCTTATCCGCCCGGGAATTACAGCGCCCTCCAGCATTGCTTTCAAGGATGAGGACAGGCTGTTAAAGCGCGGCGGTGACCCCGAAAAGATATACAAAGAAAAGATACTGCCGCCAAAAATGAAGCTCAACCTGAATTATATGAAAGATATATCTGTCGGAAACGATATCAAAATTATGTTCCAGACCGTTGCCGCTGTATTTTAAGCTATAATTTTCCATCGCCTTTCATAAAATTAAAACGGAATGGCGGGGGATAAATAATGTCATGTAAGAATAATAGGAATATCTATAAGGCAGTTCCACTGTTAGTTTTGGCTGCAGCTTTTTTGGCAGCTTCTCTGCTGCCTGGCTCGAATGCAAAGCCCGCCGTTACGGCATCAGTGGATTCTTCGCCTGTTTCGTCAAGTGCCTCACAAAAAAAAGATTTTATAAAGTATGTGGAGTTCAACGTTCCATATATCGCCCTCAAAAAAGCAATGGACATTGATATCCAGTCGCACCGGGAAGGCGGCAGCATAAGCTGGATAGATATTCTCGCTTATCTCGGCGTAAAGTATGGCGGAAATTTTAAGCTGTATAAAAGTGCTGATGTTGATACATTTATAAATCAGCTTAAAACGAAGAGCGTTTCAGAAATCACATCTGGCATGAAATACTTTTCTTACTTTCACGAAGCGTATTCCGCCGTTTTGAGCGGCCTGCTGGGAAAATACAGAAAAGACGGCAAAGAGGAATATGGGCTTATCGGTTTTTCACCGATTGCAAAGACTTTTCCATACAGCGGGTGCGACGATTTTGGCGTGAAGCGGACTTATGGCTATACACGCCCGCACCTCGGCCACGATATGATGGCAACAACAGGCACACCCGTTATAGCGGTTGAGTCCGGCTTTGTGGAAGCGCTCGGCTGGAACCAGTACGGCGGATGGCGCATTGGCATACGCAGTTTTGACCGGAAGCGATACTATTATTATGCGCATTTGCGCCAAAACAGGCCGTATGCCGCCGGTCTCGCAGCAGGCAAAACAGTCCATGCAGGAGATGTGATAGGCTACGTCGGGCGCACAGGCTACAGCAGCAAGGAAAATGTAAACAACATAAAAACAAGTCACCTCCATTTTGGCCTTCAGCTTATTTTTGATGAAAGCCAGAAGGAGTGCAACAACGAGATATGGATAAACGCTTACCCGCTGACGCAGCTTCTGCGACAGAATCAATCCGAAGTAGTGCGTAACAATGAAACAAAGGAATATACACGCGCCGGAAATATTGAAATTGAACTGCCCGACGAGCCTTCACAATAAGCAGGCATTAAACATTAGGCAAAATGGCTGAAAACGGCTGGATTTGTATAAGCGCTGTTTTGAGTATAAACTTTATTGAATGGGAAAAATAACTGCAGCCTTGCGGAAAGGAAATCCTGACAGCATGAAAATAAAAATGCTTTGTATCCTGATTGGCTACTTATGCGGTTGCTTCCTTACTGCCGACGTTGTAGCGCGCCGCAAAACAGGCAAAAGTATTTTTGAGATGGGAACAAAGAACCCCGGCACGGCAAACGTGACAAACTCTCTTGGAGTAAAATGCGGCGCTATCACCCTGCTTGGAGACGCCGGAAAGACCGTACTGGCATGCGTGCTTTGCCGGCACATTTTATTTCCTTCCCTTGGAAAAGTGGCTGTCTTATATGCAGGTGTAGGCGCAGCGCTCGGCCATGGATTCCCGTTCTGGCATAAATTTCGCGGAGGAAGAAGCGTCGCCGTAACGTGCTCATATATTATATTTTTTCTGCCGCTTTGGGGCATAGCTGTAAATTTAGCAGGCCTTGTAATACGCATAGCAACAAAATATCCGGCTTCTGGGGCTCTCGCAATTCCAAGCCTTTTTATCCTTCCCGTTTTCCTTACTGCAGGGGCAGAAGCCGGCTTCGTCATGGCTGTAGGCACTGCCGTGACCTTTATCCTGCACCGCGACTCTCTGTTTAGAATGGCTCATGGCACGGAACCCAAAAGCAACCTCATAGAAGAATGGAAGCAAAAACTCTGACATTAGAAAAAAAGCGCCCCGCTTTCGGATGGCGCTTCTTTTTAATCCTCGATAAACTGAAAGTCTATCGTAAGCAGGAACTGGATGCTGCCGCCTCATCAGGCTTAGTCCTCTGGACAGTGCCAAACGGGTGTTCCGGCGGTGAATAGATTGTATACAGCTTAAGCGGCACACTACCGGTGTTTACAAGATTATGCCAGGTTCCGGCAGGCACAAAAATGGCATTGCCTGCCGAAACCTGCCTCTGGAAAGTAAGGCTGTCCCTGCTGCTACCCATTTTCACTATTCCGCATCCCTGCTCAATGCGCAGGAACTGGTCTGTATCAGAGTGAACTTCAAGGCCAATGTCACTTCCTGGGGCTATACTCATCAGTGTGAGCTGAAGATGCTGCCCAGTCCACAGCGCTGTGCGGTAATTGGAATTCTGTAAAGTAGCGCGGTTGATATTTATTACAAACGGATTCGGCCCATAATCTTTTAAGCCGCCGCCTCGGCATTGGCACCTGTTATACATCATAACTATATGGCTCCCTTTCATATTCATGATATGACATTCTATGAAAAGGGCCTTGAAAATGCATCTTTTTTATATTTTTCACTGTCTGTGTATCAACCTTACGGCGTCGTGAATATTGCTGATTTCCGCCGTCTGGGGATTGCCTGCATATTCGCCGTCAAGCGTCCAGTCTGTCGGCTGGTCAAACTCAAGGCGTATCCTGTCTGTGTGGAAAAACACAATATGTTTATTCTGGAAATTATGGTGATAAAGGTCGTGTAGAATAGCCTGAAATTCGATAAAATTCTTAGGCTCCCTTATAAGCAGCACTTCAAATTTACCGTCATTAAGGCTTACGTCTGAGCTTTTAAGCTCAAGCACGCCACCAATAGAACGTGAATTGGAAATGCTTCCAAAGATAAAATTCCCCGTCCACACAGAATCGCGGCTTTCAGCTTTTAAATGGTAAGGCCTTATTTCGCCGACACTGCGTATTCCGTCAAGCACGTAGGCAAGATGCCCGAGGCGGTTTTTAAGCCACTGCGGAGTTGAATAAGATACTTTTGTAAACGCCCCGAACGACGCAATATAAGTAAAATACTTTGTCTTATTAAATGCGCCGACATCCTGAAAAATCGGTTTTTCGCTCAGCACGGCATGTGCAGCTTTGCGGATATTGGTCGGAAGGTGAAGCGTCTTCGCCATATCGTTAGTCGTACCGGCTGGCAGATAGCCTATCGGTTTTCGCTCAGCAAGCTTCATTGAGCCCGTGATTACTTCATTTAAAGTGCCATCGCCGCCGCAGCATACGATAATATCATTTTCCGATGCATATTGCTCTACAAATTTAGCTGCATCCCCGCTTTTCGTTGTTGAAAATACCGATACACTGCAGCCTTTTCTGCGAAACCAATCTGCTACCTGGAAAACATATGATTTTCTTTTTGACCGCCCTGCAGCAGGGTTAATAATAAGGAGCAGGTTTATCATAACAGGTTTCACCTCAAAATTGCCTGATTTAGGCAGAAGCCTTTAACTTTAAATTGTTCGACTAAAAACACACGGCTGCCAAAACAGCGTATAAAATAAGCCCGAAAGGAGCTTCTTAATCTCTCCTGCGGGCTTAAATATCACTGTTTCAGGAACCTGCTATGCAGAGGCCGCATTATTATTGCTCCGCCATCAGCCTACATGGAAACCGAGTCAATCGATCTCAACAGCTACGCGGGTGTTGTTGCGGGTAGCAGCAGCACGCATAATTATGCGGATTGATTTTGCAATACGCCCCTGCTTGCCAATCACACGGCCCATATCATTCTCAGCTACATGAAGATGGTAAACGACAGTTCCGTCTTCTGTCGGCTCATCCGTATCAACACGGATAGCCGACGGGTCTTCAACAAGCCCCTGGGCGATGGCAATAAGCAAATCTTTCATTGCACTGTATCCTCCGGGTTAAAGAACACCCTGCTTTTTAAGCAGCGTTCTCACAGTATCAGTTGGTTGAGCACCGTTTGCAATCCATTTTTTTGCTTTTTCTGCATCAACTTTTACATCGGATGGATCTGTCATTGGATTGTAATAACCGATTTCCTCAATAAAGCGTCCGTCACGCGGGAAGCGTGAGTCGGCGACAACAATGCGGTAAAAAGGCGCCTTTTTTGCGCCTACACGGCGCAGCCTGATTTTAACTGCCATATTTTTCACCTCCACAATATATGTCTCTTATCTTCATCGGCAAAAGCCGTATGAATGCTGTTCAATGCGGCATTTTCATGCCGAAGAGCTTTTTGCGCAGCCCTTTTTTCTTAAACTGTTTCATTACCTTCCGCATCTGGTCATAGCCTTTAAGCAGCTTGTTTACATCTTCTACCTTCATGCCGCTTCCTGCGGCTATGCGGCGCTTGCGCGGCGGAGTTATGATCTCCGGATTTGCGCGCTCCTTCGCCGTCATGGAAAGTATCATGGCCTCGGTACGGTCTACCTGCCTGTCGTCTATATCGACGTCTTTCAGCTGCTGAGCCATGCCTGGCATTTTCGCAATTATGTTTTTCATTGGACCCATCTTCTGCATCTGGCGCATCTCTTCAAGGATATCGTTAAAATCGAGGCCGGTATGCATCATCTTGCGCGCCGTGTCTTCCGCTTTTTTGCGGTCAATATTTTTCTCAGCATCCTCAATAAGCGTAAGCACATCGCCCATGCCGAGTATACGGGAGGCCATGCGGTCAGGGTGGAAAACTTCCAAATCGGCCAGCTTTTCACCAGTGCCGGCAAATTTGATAGGCTTACCGGTTACTGCGCGCACAGAAAGCGCCGCACCGCCCCTTGCGTCACCATCCAGCTTTGTAAGTATAACACCAGTTATATCGAGGAGGTCATTAAACGACTTTGCCACATTAACGGCTTCCTGCCCTGTCATTGCGTCAACAACGAGCAGAATATCAGACGGATGCACAGCCTCTTTTATGTTTTTAAGCTCCTGCATAAGCGTTTCATCTATCTGGAGGCGGCCTGCCGTGTCTATAATAACATAGTCGTTGCCATAATCTTTCGCATGTGATATGGCAGCCCTGCAGATTTTCACAGGTTTTTCGGTGCCCATTTCGAAAACCGGCACTCCTGCTTTTTCGCCGATTATTTTGAGCTGCTGAATCGCCGCCGGACGATAAATATCGCACGCGGCGAGGAGCGGGCGGTGGCCTTGATTTTTAAGCATCAGGCCGAGTTTGCCGGCATGTGTGGTCTTGCCTGAGCCCTGCAGGCCGCAAAGCATTATAACAGCAGGCGGAGCGGAAGGGCTGTTAAGTTTCACCGCGCCCCCACCCATAAGTTTTGTGAGCTCTTCATTGACAATCTTTATGACTGTCTGGGCAGGCGTAAGGCTTTCCATAACTTCGGCTCCTACCGCACGCTCGCCGACTTTTTTTGTGAAATCTTTCGCGACTTTATAGTTTACGTCAGCTTCAAGCAATGCAAGGCGTACTTCGCGCATTACTTCTTTAACATCTGACTCGCTCAGTTTTCCTTTTGATTTCAGCCGCTTAAAAACAGCCGAAAGCTTTTCTGAAAGGCTCTCGAATGCCAAGGCTTTTCCTCCTACTAACTATGATTAAGGCTCTCAGCCATGCTGATAATACGGTCAGCACTCTGCTCGATTTCATCAACACTGCTGCAGTGGCTGTTACATTCCTTTATGTTATATGCTTCCCTGCAAATCTCTTTCAGTGCATTGCCCAACTGAACCGAGCGTTTTGCAAAGCCAACACGGTCTTCCAACTCAGTAAGCTGTGCTTCGGCGCGCTTAATGGCATCGCGCACACCCTGGCGGGTAATTCCAACATTTTCGGCTATCTCTGAAAGTGACAGGTCATCATTATAATAAAGTTCAATCACTTCACGCTGCTTTTTTGTCAGCATACCGCCGTAAAAATCCAGAAGGAAAGAAATCTTCATGTCTTTGGCCATTGGGAACACCGCCTTGTGTAAAGCTCTACGTCTTTACAGAAACAGATTATAACAGAAAAAACAAATGGTGTCAAGGTTCACTTTTTGCTTTGCTTACGTATGAAGAAACCGCAAACTTTAAACTTCCGTTTTCAATTTGGAAGCGGCTGAGCTTCGTTGAAAAAGAAATGTTATATACAGAAGCTTTTAGCGACAAATCAGGCATAACTATCGTATCTCCCGTAACATAGCAGCTCTCCGGCAGGCTGGAATCAGCATAGCTGAGCACCTTTGACACAGGCAGCGACAGGCGCCCCAAATGGATTGAATTTACACGCACAACAGGCCTGCTGTCTGATGTTCTGATTGACGGCGTGATATTTGCTGTTACGGCAAGATTTTTGCCATTATATGTTATTGGTACATAAATATCCGCATTGCTGCCTTCAGTGCCGGCTGCTGCTACCGCACGGATATACAGCTCGTCTTTTTTCCCTCTCGGCAAAACGCCTTTGCCCAAAAGATATGAGAGGAAACCATTTACTGTGTCTTTTGATATGCTGCATTCCTTGCCATCAATCGCAGATTTTTTTACATCTTCCAACAGCTGAGCTGAAGGTTTAACTTCATCAAGGCCTTTCCCTTTATAAGGATCGCTGAAAATCATCCACACCAAAACAAGTATTGCCGCAACTATTACGGCAAGCACAATAAAAAATATTTTGAGCGCTTTGTGGCTGTGCTTTTTTTCAGGAGCCAGCCCTTGGTAGCCCCTGTAGTATGTATTGCTCATATCAAGCTTACCCACTCTCTGAAAATTATTTCAGCTCTACGATTGTCACTCCGGACTCGCCTTCGCCGTAAGTGCCGAGCCTGTAGCTTTTTACACCGGGATAGTTTTTCAGGTGCTTCTGGACAGCGCTGCGAAGCACACCTGTCCCTTTGCCATGAATAACCGTCAGCTGCCCAACACCTGACAGCTGTGCCGAATCGATAAACCGGTCAACGTTCATAAGCGCTTCCTCGGCCGTCTGGCCTCGCACGTCAATCTCAGCTGAATTCATTTGTGAGTGGTTTATTTGTTTAGTTACTGTGCGGAAAGAATGGCGTTTCGGCTCATCTTTTACAAGCCTCAGGCCTGAAAGCGGTATGCGCATTTCAACAGTCCCCGTCTGCACAAGGACTTTAGGCGGATTCCCTTTCTGCAGGCGCATAACCGTTCCCCTTTTGCCTACGCTGCAGATAAGAACCGAATCCCCAGTTTTCAGCGGGCGCGGAAGGCGGTACCCGTCTTCTTTTTTCTCGCTTACCGGGTCAGCTGTATCTTCAAGGGTGCGGATGCCGGATTTCAGTTTTGCTTTCTGTTCCGCTGTAATAGATTTGTTTTTGTTTTTCTTTATTTCGTCCATTTCGTTCAGAAGCTCATTAATCTGCGCGCGCGTGCGGGCAACAAGCTGAGCAGCTTTCTCATGGGCATTTTCCATCTGGCGGCCACTTTCTGCGCGGACACTGTCGCGTGCTTCTTCCGCCTCCTGTTTTGCTTTCCTTGCCTGAGTGCTTTCGCGGCGTGCTCCCTCACGCTCAAGCTCCAGTTTTTGGCGGCTTTGCTGCAGGCCGCTCACAGCATCTTCAAAACGCCTGTCCTCACCGGAAACAAGCTGTTTGGCACGGCTGACAACATCTGCATCCATACCGAGGCGCAGCGAAATGGCAAAGGCGTTCGAACGCCCAGGCATTCCTATAAGCAAACGGTACGTCGGCCGCAAAGTGGCTACATCAAATTCACAGCATGCATTTTCTACACCTTCCGTCCGCAACGCATAGGCCTTAAGCTCTGCATAGTGTGTTGTTGCGGCAATCTTCGCGCCTTTGCCGCGAAGCGCCTCAAGGATAGATTCTGCAAGGGCCGCGCCCTCTACAGGGTCCGTGCCGGCACCAAGTTCATCAAGCAGTATGAGGCTGCTGCTGTCGGCAACTTCCATAATTCCTATTATATTCTTAATATGTGCAGAAAATGTCGAAAGTGACTGTTCTATGCTTTGTTCGTCGCCGATATCTGCAAGTACTTTGCTGAAAACAGAAATCTCGCTGCCTTCCGCTGCCGGTATCATCATACCACACATTGCCATCAATGTCAGCAGGCCAACAGTCTTAAGCGCAACCGTTTTGCCGCCGGTATTTGGCCCTGTGATAACAAGCGTGTCAAAACGTATTCCAAGCTCAATATCCGTAGGCACAACTTTTCCCATGTCTATAAGCGGGTGACGCGCACGCTTAAGCACTATTTTCCCATTGTTGTTAAGCTTCGGCCTTGTCGCCTTCATTTTATAGGCAAGCGATGCTTTGGCAAATATTACATTCAGCTGCACGGCGGCATTGTAACTGCGGATAATAGTATCTGCAAAATTCCCCGCTTCTGACGAAAGCTCGGCAAGTATACGTTCAATCTCTTTCTTTTCTTCAGAAAGCAAAACTTTCACGTGGTTGTTTGCCTCAACTGCCCCCATAGGTTCTACAAAGGCTGTAGAACCGCTCGCCGAAGTGTCATGCACAAGCCCCGGCACAGCGCTGCGGCACTCCGATTTTACCGGAATGACAAAGCGGCCGTCCCTGATTGTGACTATCGGCTCCTGCAGATATTTCTGGTATGCCTGCGAGTGCACCATGTGGTCGAGAATTTCGCGCGCATGCGCAGAAAACCTGCGGATTTTCCTGCGTATGTCTGAAAGCACCGGTGAAGCGCTGTCTGCCATTTCCTCTTCTGAAATTATAGCGTCGTTTATCCGGTTCTCAAGGTATTGGTTAGGCATGAGCATATTGAAGCGGTCATCAAGCACACTTTTCACGCCGAGGCATTTTTGCCGCCATTCAGATATACCGCGCAGTGTGCGCAGCACTTCCGCAACTTTCAGCAACTCGCCCATTGTGAGTACGCCGCCTTCCTGCGCGCGGCGCAGGAAATTCGTAACATTAGTGAGGCCGCCGAATGACGGTGAGCCAAAACGCGCCATCATTACAAAAGCATCATCAGTTTCCTGCAAAAGGCGTTCCGCATTTTCGGGTGAAGGTGCAATAGCAATCGCCGCATCAGCCGCATCGCTGCACGATGTCTGCTTCGCAAGGAGCTTAAGTATCTTATCGAGTTCCAGCGCTTTTGCATGCTTTTTCATAGTTTCATTCATGTCGGCCATGTTGGCAAAAATCCTTTCTCATTCTTTTCCCTTCTTGGGCACATGATGAAGAGTAAGAAGCACAATTTCAGGGATATCATTGATTCGCGTGCCGCGTGCAAGGCCACGGTTTACCACCATTTTGCGCTCTGGGAATTTTTCTGACGAGTAAACTCCGCAGCTGTAGTGCGGAAAAAAGCTGCGCTCCGGTGAAAACACGCCGCCGAAACGCGGGAGATATATGAGCCCGCCGTGCACATGGCCGCTAAAAGTCAAATCGGCACCCCACATTGCATAAGTATCAAAGCATAAAGGGTTATGTGCTAAAAGTATTGAGTACTCTTTTGCACTGCACGGGCCAATCATCCGCCGCATCGCCTCGCAGGTCAGCTTCGGGCGCGGTTTTCTGCAGCCATTCGCCCTGTAATAGCGAAGCGGAAGCCTGTACCCGTAAATGTGGATCTTCGCTCCGCTGCGCTCTATGTCTTCAAACGTGTTGTCAAGCACATGGACACCGCATTCCTGCAGGCCACGCAAAAGTTCATTGCGCCGCTTATACGCCATGTTAATTTCATGGTTGCCTGAAGAAAAATAGACCGGATATTTTCGGCACAGTGCTTTCGCAAAATTAAAAATCTCCGCATAACTGCGTGTGTGGCTGTCGGCAATATCGCCAGTTATAACAACAGCGTCCGGCACCTCAGCCGCAATTTTCTTCAGCAGGCGGCTGTCGCCTGCGCCGAAACTGCGCCCATGGAGGTCCGAAAGCTGAACAATGCGGAATCCGTTAAATAATGATGGCACTTTTTCAGAATAGACTGCATACCTGGAAGTCCTGAGAAAATAGTTTTCCGGAAAAACCGTCGAAACTGTTTTCATCACCCTCCAGGAAATGTTTCCATATGTTTTTTCTGCTTGCATATTGCCAAGACCTCATTACTGGCAGATATTTTTTATGTTTCCTGCTCACGTGATTTTTTATTTTCGTCATCATCAAAAGATGTGCCATGCTCCGGCGCAGGCTGCTGCATAACCTTGTGGTAAAAATCAAGTGTCGCGAAGCTATGCCCAAGTGTCTCCAGCACATAGCGCTCTGAAGCGGCGGAAAGTTCTTTCCCGACTTTTTCCGAAACCCGGAACGAAAAAAGCTTGTCAAAATCGGCATACACAGTATGGCGCATAGCAGTTATGGCTCCACGCCCCATGGCAAAATACGGCTCCGGCGGTTCTGGCGGAGCAAAGCACTTTCCGCAAATTATTTTTCCGCTCCTCGGCATAAAAAACATTTTGTCAGCTTCATAGCAGCCGCATTTTTCGCAGCACACAAGGTCAGGCATATACCCCGCAAGCGACATAATACGCATCTCAACTATAGACTTGAGCACACGTTTCGGGTGTGTGCCCCTGCACAAAAAATACATGGCATTGAGCAGCAGCCGAAGAAAATTTTCCGCTTCGCTGCCCTGTGGCGCAAGCGCAATCGCAAGTTCGCAGAAATACTGGGCAAGCGAAAGGCTGCCAAGGCCTTTGCAAAGGTCAAAGAAAACCTCTATCGGCTGGGCGTCATCGACTATGTAGCTACTGCGCCCTTCAAAAATGCTGAACCTCGAATAAGTAAGAAGCCTCGTAGCCGAAAGGCGCCCGCCCCCTGCATGCCGCGGCCTTTGTACAAACGCGCGCAGTATGCCTTTCTCCGCCGTAAGCAGTGTCACAAGCCGGTCATTCTCACCCACGCGCTTCTCCGAAACCACCAGGCCCCTGACGTCCGTTTTCATCATGCACCACCTGCTGCTTTTCCCGTTTTGCCTTGCACTGCGCATAAATCAGGTAATCCTCGACAGAACCCGTGCGGCTGAAAAATTCCCATGCCGTTTTTTCGTCCATCAAAACCGCTCCTTCGCTAAACCGGCATCTGCCGGCAAAGAATCCTTACGCAAAAAGTATTTGCATTTAGCAAGATTCTATGAGCGGTAATTCTATGAACAAAAGCCATAATATTACAAATTACCAGCCAATAAAGCATAGTTTTTTTGCTGCTACCTGTCGAAATCGGAACTGTCGTAGCCGAATGCACGCAGGGCATCTGCTTTGTTTCTCCAGTTTTCCCTTACTTTTACCCAAAGCTTTAAATTTATTTTACAGCCAAAAAATTTTTCCATATCCTCACGCGCATACGTCCCAATTCTTTTCAGCATAGCACCGTTCCTGCCAATAATAATTCCTTTATGCGATTCCTTTTCGCAGTAGATTGTGGCAGAAATATCAGTTAAACCGTTGGCCCTTTCGGACATCTTCTCCACATTTACGGCAATGCCGTGCGGCACTTCACTGCTCAGTAGGCGCAGCATTTTTTCGCGTACGATTTCAGAAGCGATAACGCGCTCAGGCTGGTCAGTTATTGCGTCATCGTCAAAAAAATGGACGCCCGGCTGAGCCATTTTGCACAGCTCTTCTTTAAGGCTATAAATGCCGCTGCCGTCAAGCGCAGAGACCGGGACGACGGCCTTAAAATCATAAAGTTTTGAAAATTCGGTTATCTGCTTAAGGAGAACAGACTTATCTGTAAGGAGGTCAACTTTGTTCAGCGCAAGCAAAGCCGGTATTTTATGTTTTTTGAATTTTTCTATAAGCTCGCGCGACGAGGGCGATATCTTTTCGCCTGCTTCTTCCACAAGCAGGCACGCGTCAACACCTGAGATCGCCTCAACGACAGATTTCACCATATATTTGCCAAGGCGGCTGCGCGGCTTCAAAAGCCCGGGCGTATCTATAAAGACAAGCTGCACAGGACCTTCCGTCATGATTCCCCGTATGCATGTCCGAGTTGTCTGCGGCTTATGTGAAACTATAGCCACCTTGCTGCCGAGTACTGCATTCAGTATTGAAGACTTGCCTGCATTTGGCCGCCCGACTATTGATATAAACGCGGTCTTCTGGTTTTCTGATTTATCCAAGCTGTTTTTTCCTCCCTCTTCTATTTCGGCGTTTCATTACGCGGTCACGTATGCCGTGCGGCCCAAGCACGATAAAAACAATGCTTATAACGGCCGTCGCGGCCAAAACAGCAATCATAACAGGGTGCGCTCCGTAATAGGCGGCAATGCTCATGAAAACCTCCGGCCGCCAGAAAAGGCATATGCCAATCAGCACGGAAAAGATGGCAGCAACAAGCACCGCACCGGATGACATATCCTTGATGCGGCGCACTGCCGTGTCAAAATGAGGCACTATAAAATCGCATATCTCTTCCGCGGCCGTATTGAACATCTCACCCATTATAACTGCGGCAAACGTAAGAAATAGGGCCGCATATGCGATGCGGCTCAGGTGGAAAAAAAACGAAAACGCAAATACATACAGCGCTACCACCGTATGTATACGCATATTGCGCTCATTGCTTATACAGTAAATGATTCCTCGGAAAGCACAGCGAAAACAGTTTAAAAACTGCACCTTTTACTCCTCGTCGTCTTCCAGAACATAGCTGCTCGTACTCGGAAGGCCGAGTTCCGTCATCACCTGTTCTTCTTTTTCACGCATACGCACTTTCTGCAGGCCGCCCTTTTCGTGGTCGTACCCAAGAAGGTGCAGCATGGAGTGTGCCGTCAGATAGCCAACTTCGCGCTCAAGGCCGTGGCCGTAGCGTTTTGCCTGTTCGACCGCTTTCTCCATCGAGATTACAATGTCACCGAGTATTTTAGCGCCGGTCGAATGGTTTATATCATAAACGCCGTTTTCACCCATTGGGAAAGACAGCACATCCGTGTCGGTGTCCTTTTTCCTGTATTGCATGTTAAGCTTATGGATCTGCTCATTATCCACAAAAATAACGCTTATCTCTGCTGGGCCTTCGAACTTTTCCATTCGTAGCACCGCATTGCAGCACCTGCGCACCAGCATGCGAAGGCCAGTCGGGATTTTGACCGCCTTTTGCTTATTGTCAATCATCACTCTTATTTTTTCCATGACATTCACCGCCCCGCTTCTTCATATTTCTCATAAGCTTTTACAATGTCCTGCACCAGTTTGTGGCGCACAACATCTTTTTCACTGAAACGAATCTGCGCAATATCGTCTATGCCCTTTAAAATCTGAAGCACTTCTTTAAGTCCGGAGCGCTTGCCGTCCGGCAGGTCTATCTGTGTAATGTCGCCGGTTATAACCATTTTGGAGCCGAAGCCAAGCCGTGTCAGGAACATTTTCATCTGCTCCGGCGTCGTGTTCTGTGCCTCGTCAAGGATGATAAAGCTGTCGTCCAGCGTCCGCCCGCGCATATAGGCGAGCGGTGCGACCTCAATGTTTCCGCGCTCAACATACCGCTGGTATGTTTCCGCACCGAGCATGTCAAAAAGTGCATCATAAAGCGGCCGCAGGTAAGGGTCGACTTTCTGCTGAAGGTCGCCGGGCAGAAAGCCGAGCTTTTCGCCTGCTTCCACCGCCGGCCGCGTAAGGACAATCCTGTTGACCTCCTGTGCGCGGAATGCTTTCACTGCAAGCGCAACAGCAAGGTAAGTCTTGCCTGTGCCCGCAGGGCCTACGCCTATGGTGATGGTATGTGTTGCAATAGCCGTGCAGTAACGTTTCTGGCCAAGTGTTTTAGGCTTGACCGGCTTGCCTTTTGAAGTAAGGCAAACACAGTCGCCCACAAGGGCATTGACCTTTTCTTCGCTTCCTTCATTTACAAGGGAAACACAGTAGCGCACGTTTTGCGTGCTGACACTTTCGCCGCGGTTTATAAGGGACAGCAGCGTCTTTACAGCGCGTGCAGCTTTTTCAACGCCTTCCGGATCACCGGAAATTTTCAGTTCGCTGTCACGGCAGACTATTTCCACCCCATACGCCTGCTCGATTATCTTTACATTCTCATCCAGATTCCCAAAAAGCGCTGCCGCCTGTTCCATTCGGTCAATATTTATTTTTTCTTCGAACATCCCATCACCCAAGAAAACAAATTTACATCTGCAAAGTAATTAAAACTTTTATTGATACTATTATATCACAGTCTGCAAAATAAGTAAGCATAAAATATACAAAATTATTTTATTATTTTAGGTAGATTTCCGCTTCTCTTGCGATATTCTCTTCACAGTTCAGCAAAGCCGTAGCAGTCAGGTTATCTTTCCCCCATTTTTCAGTTATCTTTTTGCCTGTCACCCTGCCGTCTTTCATAGCACTTTTCGCCTGTTTCATGATTTCCGCCTCGGCGGCAGCGCGAGCCTGGCTTTTCGTCATGAGGGAGTCTTTCACGCGTACTTCCTCCCACCGCTCCTCATACATGCCGATCGGCAGAGGAGTCCCAAAGAGCGAAACGTCAAATTTTTCAGCCGAGATACGCCAGCTTCCCTGGGGCTTGCCATGCAGGGAAATCGGCAGGCGCGCACCGAAAATCTCAAAGTTCCTTCGGTACAGTGTCCGCCCCGTAGGCACTGCTTCATGTTTTTTCATCGGTACTGAAACTGTAAAGCTGTGCTTCGTCTCCGCCGTCACTTCAGCCGAGGCGTGTGTAAGCGTGCTCCCACCAGACTGGTCAACTACAACCGCGCTCACAATAAGCTGCCCTTCAGTTACGGCATCGCCCTTTTTTACGGCAGGCGTTCCGGCAAAAATTTTCATCGAGAGTATCTGCCCCGTCGCAGACGCTTTTATGTTGCAAATGCTTTTTAAATCCGCAATCTTCGGTTTTTCAGTCTTGCAGCGTATGACAATATCCGCCGCGCTTCCGCGAAGGTTTACGCTCATCCAGCGGATATCGGGAAACTTCAGCATAATGCGCTCCGACACAGCCTGCGGGTCTATCGAGCTTTTCAATGTGCCGCGTGTCAGGCCGGCAGATGCAAGCTCCGCCTCAAGCTTTTCCCTGGGAATTGAATTGTTGTCCGGCATTTGTATGCACCAGACGCGCAGTGAAAGAAGATAAACAATAAGGCAGAACGCCGCTCCTCCTGCCCAGAGCCCAGCATGCCCGCGAGTTCTATAAAGCAGGAACGGGAGACCTCGGCGCTCAGTCACCTTCAGGCGACAGCCGGCGCGGCGCGCGTTCGAACGCAGTGTGCGGTATTTGCGCGCAAGGATACACGCGCCGCCGGATATTCCGGGCTTAATATCCCAAAGATATGCTCCAGAGCGGGCGCAGCATGTATAAAAGCGCTCCGGGCTGCCGCTGTGCACATCAAAGCGCACATAGCCCAGCAGCCAGCGTGACAATTTCAGTGAAAGCATAGGCATACCTCAACTGAGAAATTCGATGCCGGTGATATATCCGGTCACGACAAGGGCGTCAGCCGTCAGGCACTGGATATTAAGCCCACGGCCTGTGAAGCGCACAGTGTGGCCAGGCATGCACACACGCACTACCGTTTCGCCGTACTCAAGGATGCCGCTGCACCCTTCTACGACAGCTTCATGGTTTCCGTTGAGCTCCATGTGCCCTTTTATGGAAAGGCCTGTTTGACTGAATAGATTTTCAGGCGTGTGCATAAACCCACCCCTTCTGTAACCTATATTTCCCTGCTTAATGCTATGCTGCGGAATGGTGAAATATCCACGTAGCATATACATATATGACGAGGTGGTTCTATGGACAAAAAATCCGGTGCACTGCTCACAGCAGTCCTTGCTGCCGCGTGTGCCCTGCTGATTTTTCCTGCACAGGCTGCACACGGTGCAGAAAACGGCCTGCGGTATTCGCTCAGTATCCTTATTCCGTCGCTTTACCCGTTTATGGTTCTTTCAGTGTTTGTTGTGAAAAGCGGGCTTTCCGAGCGTCTCGGCCGTGTGCTGGAAAAGCTGACGCAGGCGCTTTTCCGCCTCCCCGGCAATGCTGCGGCGTCTGTCATAATGAGCATAATCGGCGGTTATCCGTCCGGCGCACGCTCCGCAGCGGCACTTTATGAATCAGGTGCCATCACGCAGAAGCAGGCCGAGCGCATGATGTGTTTCTGTGTCAACGCCGGCCCATCTTTTGTTATAACAGCAGTCGGTATCGGCTTCCTTAAAAGCGCGCAGGCCGGAAACATTCTTTTTGTGTCACAGCTTGTTTCATTTTTTGCGATGGGAATACTTTCCGGGATTTTCTGCCGCCACAGTGCAGAGCCGGCACAGCGCAAAAAAATTCAGCCTCCCTGCGGGACTGTGCATGCGTTTATCAGCTCGGCGGCAGACGCGGCCTACTCCACGCTGATGATGTGCTGTTTTGTTATACTGTTTGCCGCGCTTATGAACCTTCTCCGCATTATCCCCGCTCCGCACAGCCTTTCCATTTTATGCTCCACTCTACTTGAAGTAACCGGTGGATGTGCCGACCTTGCTGCGAGCGGAACCCCGCTGTGGGTCTTTGCATTTGCAGTCGGCTGGGGCGGTGTTTGCGTCCACCTTCAAGTGTTCTCGTGCCTCGGCAGCATAAGGATAAACCGTGCGCGCTTTGTGCTGTGCCGTGCAGCGCAGGGATCTATTTCCGCTGCTGTCTGCTCTGTGCTATGCACTTTTTTCCCTCAAAGCGCAGAGGCATTCTCAAGTTTCAGCGGTGAAACCCAGGCTGCGCTTTCCGGCTCAGTGCTGTCTGCCGCAGCGCTTGCGGTTTTATGTGTCGCCTTTCTTTTTTGCATTCCCCACGAAAGGATAGAAATCGACAAACGATAATGATATAATTGATTTCAGCCGGAAGGCGATAAATCCTTATTAATCGTTTTACCGGGAGTGAGTATAATGTTCCATAAAAGAAAAGCCCAGAAACTTTTCGGCAATGAAATCGACCCTGACTGTCTCTACTGCACCGAATTTTCCGGCGGAGCCTGCCGGTTTGGGCGGAAAGACGGGCCATGTGGCAGCTTCCACTATGACCCGCTGAAACGTGTGCCGCACACTCCTCCTGCGCTTAAAGAGCATGACCCGGAAGAGTTTAAGCTGTAACAGAGAAAAGCCGCTGCAAGTCTACAGGCCTGCAGCGGCTTTTCTTTTGCCTATCTCTGACAGATATTCAGTCGCTATCGCGGAAAATCGAGTCCATATCTTCAGTGACTGACGGTTCAATAAGGCCTTCCCTCGCCATGTTGTTCATTATTTTAATGGCGTCTTTATGCGACATACCCTTGCGATAAGGCCTGTCTTCCGTCAGGGCCTGGTAAATATCCACACAGGCAAGAATGCGTGAGTTAAAATCGAGATCGTTTTTGTCAAGCCCATAAGGATAGCCTGAGCCGTCCAGCTTTTCATGGTGGTTTGCCGCCCAGTCAGTAATATCATCAAAGCCGTCAATCTTTTCAAGTATCCTGCGCGTATAGAACGGATGCGCCTGTATTATCTGAAATTCCTTTCGGGTAAGCCCAGAAGGCTTGTCAAGAATAGAATTTGGGATTGCGAGTTTACCGAGGTCATGCAGGTCTGCGGCAATACGCATTTTCCAGTAAGTCACGTCATCAAATTCGTAGAACTGGCAGATAAATCCCGTTTTCTCACTTATTCCCCTTGAATGCGAACCTGTAAATGGAGATTTGGCATCGATTATGCGGCTGAATATCTGTGAAATCTGATGTATTTTCTGGTAATTAAACTCACGCTTTACCTGCGGAAGCATGGATATCAGGGCCTTATAAACGAATTCGTCTTTCTGGTTCAGCCAAAACTCAATATGCCTGCTGAACCCAAACACCACTTCACAAAGGTCTGGGTCAAACTTGCACGCATCCTTCATGATGCTGTTTTTAATAGCATCCGGTCCTTTCCCTTCCGAATATCGGATTGCTATATAATCTGCCAAACTTATAATGCGTGAGTAAAGCGGTATATTTATGCCAGTGATTCCAAATGGGCCGCTTCCGTCATATTTCTCGTGATGATATAAGATGATATTTTTTTGCCTACTTAGAAAAGGAAAATGCGCGAGATTTTTCTCGCCTTCCAAGCAGTGCACCGGGTCTGATTCCACATTGTAAGTAGTTTGCCTGCCGCATATATCCAATCTGCGCATTGACGCCATAACGCCGTTGTCGTGCAGCAAAGCATAAGAAATCAGGTCAAACCTGTTTTTATCAGACATATTTATTTTTTCAGCGATTCGTGCAGAAATATAAGCTACACGCATACCGTGGTTTATATGGTTAGGCAGCAAATCTTTTTCCGCAAAATCGAGCGTGCGTGAAAGGGATATTAAAAGCTGGTTTACATTAAAAAGCAAATTATCACGACACTTATCTGGACAATTCAAATAATAAGTCCATATAATTCAGAATAATTTTGCATATTTTTATATATGTACTTTATTTACCTTTAATTATAACAGAATTTTCAATTTTATTTTTAGATTTTGAGAAATTGCGACCAAAACTGCAAGCCGCAGAGCCTTTGCGGAAAAACGCTCTTTATGCTTTTCTGCATATAATATGTAAAATTTGCATATGCGCAGTTGTTTAATAACTCGTACTAAAATTTATATAACTGTGTTGACATATTATTAATCATAAGGTATACTTGTTTATTGAAAGCGGAGGTGAGTTCACTGGAAAAAAATGTTTACAGTCTCGTCTTGCTTGACGACGTTGTTGATGCCGTCGACAGGCTGGCATGCGAGCGCAGCGTCAGCCGCAGCAGCCTCGTCAACCAAATTCTCGCAAAATATCTCTCATGCCCCATCCCAGAAACAAGGATACACGATATTTTTTCCTGCATGGAAAGTATGCTGGCTGGATTTGACAACTTCAAAATACGCGAACAGCCAAGCAGCAGCATGGTGACGATACGCAGCTCAATTCACTACCGCTACCGGCCTACAGTGCGGTATACACTGGAGCTTTACAGAAAATATGAACCATATATCGGCGGGCTGCGCGCAGCTTTCCGCACACAGAACAGCAGCCTGCTACAGGTTTCAGAAGACTTTTCCCGTTTCTGGCAAAAGCTTGAAAACCAGCTCATAGGGCCATATTTTGCCGGCAGAAAAGTGCCTTCTTCGGCAGAGCCGGGGCGCTACACACGTCGCCTGCGCTGCCCGAAAAATGAAAATGACCGCACATGCGAAAAAGCAGCACATGCAATTCTATGCTATCTTCACGAATTTGACTCTGCGTTGAAAGAATATCTTGGCGCCTCAGAATCGGAAGGCAGCTTAAAAAAGGCAGAGCACAAAATAGAAGAAGGATACCTCGAATATCTTAGAAACGCAATAATTCTCTGAAAATTCAGACCCCAAAAGGAGGTTTTTCAATGGATATGCAAAACTTTACCCATAAATCACTTGAAGCGCTCGAAGAGGCGCAAAGCATCGCCCTTGAGAACAACTGCATGCAGATTGAGCAGGAACATCTTGCAAAAGCCCTGCTTGAGCAGGAGAACGGGCTTATTCCGCAACTTCTGCAGAAAATGGGCATTGACCCTAAAAGCGTGCTTGACACTGTGGAGCAGGCCGTAAAAAAGCTGCCGAGCGTGACCGGCCCTGGACGTGAACCCGGGAAAATATATATTTCGGCTGATGTAGACGCCGTGCTTGTGGAAGCCGAAAGCCAGGCAAAACGGATGAAAGACGAATATGTTTCAGTCGAGCACATTATGCTTGCCATGATTGAAAAGCCAGACTCCGCAATGCGCGATATTTTCAGCCGTTTTGGCATTACAAGCCACAGTTTCCTTACAGCACTTTCAACAGTGCGCGGCAATACGCGCGTTACAAGCGACAGCCCTGAAGAGACATACGATGCTCTCTCAAAGTACGGCCAGGACCTTGTAGCGCTTGCAAAGAACCACAAGCTCGACCCTGTAATTGGACGTGACGATGAGATAAGGAGCGTAATCCTCATACTCTCGCGCAAAACTAAAAATAATCCTGTCCTTATAGGTGAGCCGGGCGTTGGAAAGACAGCCATAGCGGAAGGCCTTGCCGAGCGAATCGTGCGCGGTGATGTTCCTAACAGCCTTAAAGACCACAAAGTTTTTTCGCTTGATATGGGCTCACTCATAGCTGGCGCAAAATACCGCGGTGAATTTGAGGAACGCTTTAAGGCAGTGCTTAATGAAGTCAAAAAGAGCAACGGGCGCATTATACTATTTATAGACGAGCTGCACAATATCGTCGGCGCAGGCAAAACCGAAGGCAGCATGGATGCCGGAAACCTTCTAAAGCCTATGCTGGCGCGCGGTGAACTGCACTGCATAGGTGCAACAACGCTAAATGAGTACCGCAAATACATTGAAAAGGACGCTGCGCTGGCGCGCCGGTTCCAGCCCGTTATGGTAGAAGAGCCGTCGGTTGAAGACACCATTGCCATCCTGCGCGGCCTTAAGCAGCGGTATGAAGTATTCCACGGCGTCAAGATACAGGATCAGGCACTTATTGCCGCTGCCGTGCTCAGCAACCGCTACATTTCAGACCGTTTCCTTCCTGACAAGGCAATAGACCTTGTTGATGAGGCATGCGCAATGGTGCGTACTGAGATAGACTCCATGCCTGTTGAACTTGACGAAATCTCACGCAAGATCATGCAGCACGAGATAGAGGAAGCCGCGCTAAAAAGGGACAGCGACCCGCTGGCTCAAGAGCACCTCAAAGAAATCCAGAAAGAGCTTGCTGATGAACGCGCACAGTTTAAAGAGCGCAAAGCAAAATGGGAAAACGAGAAAAATGCCATCAGCAAAGTGCGCAACCTGCGCTCGGAAATTGAAAAAACAAACGCCGAAATTGAAAAAGCCGAGCGCACTTATGACCTTAACAAGGCAGCCGAGCTTAAATACGGCAAGCTGCCCACACTAACTAAGCAGCTGAAAACAGAAGAGGAAATAGCTGAGAAAACACAGACATCTTCGGATTCGCTGCTGCATGACCGTGTCACAGAAGAAGAAATAGCAAAAATAGTGGCAAAATGGACAGGGATTCCTGTTGCACGCCTTATGAAAAGCGAACGCGAAAAGCTGCTCCATCTGGAAAGCATACTCCACAAACGCGTAATAGGCCAGGATGAAGCCGTTAAAAAAGTTTCGGAGGCTATCCTGCGTTCCCGCGCCGGCATACAGGACCCAAACAGACCGATAGGCTCTTTCCTCTTCCTTGGGCCTACAGGTGTCGGCAAAACAGAACTTGCCAAGGCACTTGCCCAGGCACTTTTCGACGATGAAAAGAACATGGTGCGTATAGATATGACGGAATACATGGAAAAGTTTTCGGTATCTCGCCTCATTGGGGCGCCTCCGGGATATGTAGGCTATGACCAAGGCGGCCAGCTTACAGAGGCCGTGCGCAGGCACCCATATTCTGTCGTACTTTTCGATGAAGTTGAAAAAGCCCATCCTGATGTTTTCAATATTCTGCTGCAGGTGCTTGACGACGGGCGCATCACCGACTCGCAGGGCCGTACAATAGATTTTAAGAACACAATAATCATACTGACATCTAACCTCGGCTCTGGTGAGATTCTCGAAGGAATAGACGCAAACGGAAATATCAGCGGCGATGCAAAGTCAAAAGTAAGGGAGCTGCTTAAACACCAGTTCCGTCCGGAATTTCTCAACAGACTTGACGAAATCATCTTCTTCCGCCCGCTCAGCCGCGCGGAAACCAGCAAAATAGTCGACCTGCAGATTAAAGATTTGCAGCGCCGCCTGAATGAAAAACGGCTCAACATCCAGCTTACCGATGCTGCAAAAGATTTTATAGTCTCCAGCGGCTACGACCCTGTATATGGCGCACGCCCTCTTAAGCGGTTTATACAGGACAACCTTGAAACACTCATCGCAAGGCGAATTATCGAGGGCGGTCTGAAACCGAGATCAACACTGAAAATTGACTATGACGGGCAAAAGCTGCTTCTTGCAAACTGATAAAGCCCGCCAAGCAAAATCCCTGCTGTGCAAAACGCAGCAGGGATTTTTTCATACGCTCATTCTGCGGTACGGAATGTGCCGCATTGGGTTTTCGTCTGACCGTCGTTTACCTGAGTTGTGCTGATGTCAATATGGTCTGCTTTGCAATTTCTGTTGCGGTTGTACGCACAGTTTTCCACGTCGCAGTGAACTTCCATTGATGGGTTGGGCGAAAAGCTGTCCACCGCATTCTGCGGGGCATCTTCTTCACGATCCTGAAAATTTGCACAGTAAGTCTGTTTTGTTTCCGTGGAATCAGGGCCGCTTACCTTGATGTCAGGCCGGCAGCATTTTTCGCACCTGTTGTTCGCGCATCCAGATACGCTGCAGGAAAGGTCCGTCATATCCAGCACCTCCGAATAAATTAAAATAACGGCTTAAAAGCCTCTTTTTAGTTTGCGCCTGTGCATACGCAATTATGCGGGCAGTAATTCCGTTTAACTTCTTATAAGTATAAAAGATAATAGCAAAGTCTGAAGCCTTTATAAAATTTTGAAGAAAATTACAAAAGTTTTTCTTTACATTTGTTGGCAGAATGTGTAGAATATACGAAGATTTTTAATTATTATTTAAAATTCTTACATATCTATTAACCAGTTCCGTAAAAGATAAGCGGATCTGGAATTTTTCGCAGGGAAGAGGTTTTTTATGCATAGTGTAAAAGCCAAAAAGTGTGTTGTTTATATTCCGTTTATCCTGGCATTGATTCTGTTTTTATTTCTATACAGTTATTCTTTCCCTCAGGGCGATGACTTTCTTTTTACTGTTTATGGAGGCACGCTCAAAAAAATATGGGATTATTATATTTATTATTACGAATACACAGGCTCACGCATGGCGAATGTGTTCGCGTCACTGCTTTTAATTAAAGGGCTTTCAATATGGAAAATTTTAACCCCTATTGTTACACAGTGCACTGCCCTTACCCTTTTTTACTGCGTAACAGGAAGACTCACAGTCCAGGAAAAAAGATGGAAACGTGATTTTGCACTCGCGTGCGTATGCGCCTTCTTCCCAGGCCTCATTCCGATTTCATACCATCTTTTTGCAGATACATTTATGTGGATGGACGGCTCATGTAATTATTTTTATCCACTTTTCTTTTTCCTCTTAGGGCTTTTGCCATTTTGGAATACACTTAGGGACAGGCCTCTGCCGCGAGTTTTAAAATTTGTCTGCCCAATTTTTTTGGCAATTTCTGGCCTTATGCATGAGCAGACTGCAACGGCGATTTTTGCTTTCTGCGTTGTCTCCATGATACTTCTGCACAAGGAAAAGAAGACATCAAAATACCTTTGGTCGCTGACAGCCGTCTCCACGGCAATCACGGTTTTTACTTACACATGCCCCGGCGCTTACCGCAGGTTAGCCAAATCAGGGTACAACGGCAACTCCGGATTCCTTCATGTGCTTTTCAGGCATCTTACCATTTATTTTTCTGACTTTAACAACGGCCTCTGGCCAATAGCTACGCTGCTTGGCATATGTGCTTTTTGCTTTTTACGCAGCATGCATGGGCGCTTTGCATCTTTCCTAAAATTTTTCATTACCTTTGGATCAGTAATGGCTCCTATTTCGCAGGTGCTCGCTTTCCCAAGGCTCAACATCAGCATTTCACATTCAAAAATCAGGACAGCACTCATGCTCGTGTTTTGGGTATTATACTCTATAGCCATTGCAATTGCGTTTCTCATGCCACTTCATAAAAACCGCAAAGGAGGCTTTATTGCCGCACTTTATATAAGCATAGTTGCTTCGCAGCTCATACCTGCGGCAGTTGGCAGCAATGGAAGGCCGCTTCTTCCACTTGCACTTCTTACGCTTCTGCTCACCCTCTGTATGATGGAAAACTGGGATTCCAGTGCGGCCTCATATATCCATCTCTCTGCCGCTGCTGTTGCGTTCTGTTCTATAATTTACATGTTCTTTCCATTATCCACAAACTACAACTCTTACTGTAAAATTGAGGAACAGGTTAAAACTGTTTCTGCAGCCGGGTCAGGGACAGTAAACTTCGACCAAAAAGCGTTTGACTCACGATACTGCTATTATAATTCTTTCAGTCCGTTTTATAAATATGAACTAAGGCAGTATTATAAACTCGGCAAAGATGTAAAACTTGACTTCAGCCACTGCCCGTATAAAGCCAAGCCTGGTACAAAAGCAAAAAAAGCTGTTCTTCCGGCAAAAGCGTTGACAAAATAAAAGAATCTGTCTATACTGTAACATAATAATAAAATTTTAAACCGATGAGTAAGAAGAGTACTTCGGCAAAATTATACGCAAAGAGAGCCGCAGATGGTGGAACCGCGGCCGTATATTCTGAAGGAATGGGCTTATGAGGGCATGGCAAACGGCTTTATATTAAAAGTCAAGTAGCTTTTGACGGGAACTTCACCCGTTACCAAGGAAGCGTACATGGCTGTGTACGGAACAAGCGGGCATTAATTGCCAATCTGGGTGGTACCGCAGGATGCTTATTAAAGCTCTTGCCCCTGTTAAATACGGGGGCAGGAGCTTTTTATTTTTATACTTATAGCCCGTCGGCAGCCGCAATAAAGGCAAAGTTAAGAGGGAGATTTTACTATGAAAAAGTTTAAGGAAATCGCTGCAGCAGGGCTTGCTGCAATTCTCGCCGTCACTGCCTGCGCATGCTCCGGGAATGCTTCTTCTGCCGTAACTTCAACCGCAAGTACAGCAAAAAAATATAAAGTCGGCATCATCCAGTACGCTGCCCACCCATCACTCGACAACTGCTACAAAGGCCTTAAAGAAGGGCTTAAAGCCAGCGGACTGGAAGAAGGCAAAAACCTTACTGTCGATTTTCAGAATGCGCAGTCGGACAACGGCAATTCCGACTTAATGGCACAGAACATGGTCTCCAAAAAATACGACATGATCATCACGATTGCAACGCCTGCTGCAATGTCTGCTTTCAGCGCCGCAAAAAATACAAATATTCCCGTGGTTTTCACGGCTGTTTCGGACCCTGTTGCTGCTCAACTTGTCTCATCTCTCAAGCATCCCGGCGGCATCTGCACGGGTTCTTCCGATGTTCTGCCTCTTGAGGCGCAGCTTAAAATGATACGTTCATTTATCCCCAAAGCCAAAAAAATCGGCATACTCTACACCACAAGCGAAGCTAACTCCGTTTCTCACCTGAAAGAAATCAAAAAGCTCGCACCGAAATACGGCTTCCAGATCGAAAATATAGGCATAACAAACTCTTCAGAAGTAGCTTCAGGCGCAGCTTCACTAATGGCAAAAAGAGTTGACTGTGTCAACAACTTCACAGACAACAACGTAGTCAGCAACCTTTCCACACTTCTTCAGGCTGCAGATAAAGCAAAAGTGCCTGTTTTTGGCTCTGAAATTGAACAGGTCAAAAACGGTTGTCTTGCCGCTGACAGCATAGACTATGTTTCCCTCGGAAATGAAACCGGCAAAATGGCCGCCAAAATTCTTAAAGGCGAGGCAAAGGCAGCGGATATGCCAGTTTATACTGTATCCGAAGGCAAGATGGTCTACAATAAAAGCGTAATGGAAAAATCAGGTCTTAAACTTCCCGCTGAAAGCTCAAATGTGGAACAAGTCGGATAAATTTTGTAACAGGAAAGGATGAATGGACTAATGGATGTTTTTCTCGGGCTGCTCGGCAATGTCCTTCAGGAAGGTTTTACTTATGCAATTATGGCGCTCGGCGTTTATGTAACTTATTCTGTCCTAAATTTTCCGGACTTGTCTGTTGATGGGACATTCCCGCTTGGCGCTTGTGTCACAGGTGCACTTATACTCGCGGGTGTCAATCCGTGGATAGCATGCCTTGTCTCATTCATCTGCGGGGCAGCCGCGGGCTGCGTCACAGGCCTTATCCACGTAAAGCTGCACATAACCGACCTGCTTTCCGGCATCCTTGTAATGACGGCACTAACAAGTATAAATCTTGCAGTAACAAACGGCTCTTCCATGCTCGCCTATTACAGCAAGCCGACTATTTTCACCTCAGGGCACGCAAAGCTGCTTCAGGGAGCTGCAAAAAACTGGTCTGCAGTAGTCATCGCGCTTATTTGCTGCATTATTGTAAAGCTTCTGCTCGACATGTACTTTAAAACAAAGTCAGGGCTTCTTCTCCGCGCCGCAGGAAGCAATCCGCAGTATGTTGTGTCGCTCGGCAAAAATCCAGGGGCAATGAAAATTATCGGCCTGATGATAGGCAACGGATGCACGGCGCTCTCAGGCTCCGTGCTCAGCCAGCAGTCAGGCTCGGCAAACATCTGGAGCGGCACCGGCATGATGGTCATGGCGCTCGCTTCGGTTATAATCGGTGTAAGCCTTTTCGGACGTTTTAAACTTATCCATGCAACATTTGCCGTCATACTTGGTACCATAATTTACAAGGCCTGTCTTGTAATTGCCATGCAGCTCGGCCTTCCAACTAATTACCTGAAAATGCTCATGGCTGTGCTGTTTACAATAGCGCTTGTGGTGAATAACATTGCCCCATCTGCTGAAAGAAGGAAAAAAGCCGATGCTAAATGATTCAGAACAGAAAAAAGATGCCCTCGTAGAAATGCGCCACATATACAAAACTTTCGGGCGAGGAACATCATCTGAGGTTGCCCTTTTCAGCGACTTCAGCCTTTCCGTAAGGCACGGGAGTTTTGTTTCAATAATAGGCAGCAACGGTTCCGGCAAAACGACTCTGCTAAACATTCTCTGCGGAAGCATTGCGCAGGACTCAGGGAACGTAATAATTGACGGTAAAAACATAAACAGCCTTTCAGAATTCCGCCGCTCACGCTATATTGGCCGAGTGTTTCAGAACCCTGCAGCCGGGACTTGCCCTCAGCTTACCGTCCTTGAAAACCTTGCCCTTGCCGACAATAAAGGCAAAAGTTTCGGGCTTGGGAAGGGCATACATAAAAGCAGGATGGATTTTTACCGCTCACAGCTTGAGCTGCTGAAAATGGGCCTCGAAAATAAGCTTAACATACCGGTTTCAAGCCTTTCCGGCGGGCAGCGCCAGGCTCTTGCCCTGCTTATCTGCACCATGACGCCTTTAAAACTGCTGATACTTGACGAACACACAGCGGCGCTTGACCCAAAATCGAGTGAAACAGTTATGGAACTTACAGACCGTGCCGTTCACGAAAAGGGACTCACCACCCTGATGGTAACACACAACCTGAAATACGCTCTTCGCTTTGGCGACAGGCTGCTCATGCTGCACAGGGGAAAAATTATTCTTGACGCTTCAGGCACAGAAAAAAGCGCTATGGAAATTCATGACCTTACAAGCCGTTTTGACAAGATAAGCCTTGAAGACGGAGCTTAGTGTTGTATTGATAATATTCAGCAGCAGCGCAATATAAAAATGTCCCGCATATGCGGGATTTTATTTTTATTATTGGCTTCTTAAGCCGCTTTATTTGCCATGCCTGCAAGCTTGACAGAAAAAATCATATGTCATACAATGAAATCAATCTTTGAAATTAAAATAAGATAAAATGTGCAGGAGGTAATTGCAATAAACGAATTTTACGATATGCTTCTGAAGCGCCGCACTATACGCGCTTTCAGGCCAGAAATGATTCCTGACGACATCATGAATAAAATCATTACAGCCGGAAAATATGCCCCCTCTGCGATGGGGCAGCAGAACCGCCATTTCACTGTGATAAAGGATCAGACACTACTAAATGATGTTGTGAAAGCTACGGAAAAAGCAGGCGGCGAGTTTGTGCCGGGCCACACACCGTTTTACAGCGCTCCGGCCGTAATAATTCTTTCTGCGCCTGCCAGTTTTAAATTTAACAGGGAAGACTGCGCCTGCGCAATACAGAACATGATGCTTGCGGCATGTTCTTTCGGAATCGGCTCATGCTATATATGCGCCGTACTCCCTGGCCTGCGCGACAGTTCCATAATGGACCGGCTCAAGCTTCCGGCAAACTATGTTCCATATGGAAGCGTAAGCTTTGGCTACCCTGCAGCAAGTGCTCCCGAAGCAAAAGCACGCAGGACAGATGATGTGACTTTTCTTCCATAAAAAGGACGGGGCAGGCTTGCACGCCTGCCCTGACAAAGAATTCTGAGCCACAGCACAACATAGCTGCGTGACTTCTCTGCCAGCAACTATGTTGTTCATCCTGCCGGAAAATATTTATGCCAATTTCTTCAAGCTGAAAATAAAAGGTGAAAAATATTGAAAATATTGATTCTGTATGCATCAACGCACGGCGCTACAAAGCTTTGCGCTGAAAAACTCGCGCTGGCCCTTGGCAGTGAAACTGAGGCCGTCGATGTCAATGATTTTTTTGGTAGCCCCGCACAGTATAACGGCATCATAATCGGCACGTCAGTTTATGGGGGAAGAATCCTTAAAGAAATCAAAGCCTACTGCAAAGAAAATATGTCTATCCTTTTACAAAAGCCATTTGCTGTTTTCTTTTCCTGCCTTTCAGAAAGAGAAACAACTGTTAATGAATACCTTAAGCAGAATTTCCCGCCGGAACTTGCAGGGCATGCTGCCGCCTGCGAATCTTTCGGCGGCGCATTTTACTTTAAGAAGCTGAATCCTCTGGAACGCGCCGTAGATAAAAAGATTGCCAGTATATACGCAAAATCATCTGGCATACCTGCTCCAGACGGAAAATCTGATTTCAGCACTATATCTGACGAAAGGATTAACGCTTTTGCACAGAAAATCAATAGCGCTTTTGGTAAGGCCTCATGAAAATAAAACTTATCGCCGCAGACCTTGATGGAACGCTTCTTCACGACGATAAATCTGTTTCACAGCGCACACTTTCCGATCTTCAGAAAGCGGCAGAAGCAGGGTGCATTGTTATGCCGGCAACAGGTCGTGTTTTAAGCGGCATTCCCCATCAAGTCCTGTCTGTGCCAGGCATCAGTTATGCTATTACGTCAAACGGCGCATTGGTAGTCGACCTTAAAAAACATTCAGTTATTTATTCCAGCCTCATGACTGCAGAAGAATCAGGCAGCATTGTAAAAAAGATGTGCAAAACCGGATTCCTCGTAGAAGCATACTGGAACGGTACCGCATACTGTGAGCGAAAAGCGTTCGAACGTATGCTGTCTTTGAACCCTCCAAAGTGGCTTACCGATTTTGTCCTTAAATCGCAGAATTTTGTGGATGACCTACCCAACTTCATCTCATCCCACAATGCGCAACTTGAAAAAGTCAATATGCCATATATTCCAGAAAATATACGTGTACCTATGTACAAAGAATTGCGTTCAGAAAATAAATATTTCATATGCTCTTCATGCCCTACGAATATCGAGGTTAATACAATAGGCTGCAGTAAGGGAAAGGCCCTTAAAGTCCTTTGCAGAAAATTTGGTATAAATCCTGATCAGGCTATGGCTATAGGCGACAGTGGCAACGACCTTAAAATGCTTCAGGAAGCAGGCGTTGCGGTTGCTATGGAAAATGCCGAACCTGAAATCCGCTCTACAGCAAATTTCGTCACATCAACAAACAATGAAGACGGCGTCGCCGCAGCAATTGAAAAATTTGTCCTTTCATAAACGCAAAGCTACATAAGTTACATATATTTAAATGCAAAATGCGTCTTCTTACCGCACAAAACGGTTTGAAGGCGCATTCAAATTTTATTGTTATTTTTTATTTTTTACCTGCAGCCTGAACAGCATCAGCTGCTTTTTCTAGGCTTGGCATCTGGATTTCTTCAACACTGCCGTCGTCACATTTCTGTGCAATCGACGGGTCAAGTGGAACACGCCCCAGTACTTTCAGCCCATACTCTTTAGCCGTCTCATCAAGATGACTCTCCCCAAAAACATTGATCTTCTTACCGCAGTCAGGGCATTTGACATAGCTCATATTTTCCACGATTCCAAAAATAGGAATATTCATCATCTTTGCCATGTTGACAGCCTTTGAAACTATCAGCGACACGAGCTCCTGTGGAGACGTAACAACAACAATACCATCAACCGGCAGTGACTGAAACACCGTCAGCGGAACGTCGCCTGTTCCCGGAGGCATGTCCACAAAAAGATAATCAACATCCGGCCAAATCACATCAGTCCAGAACTGCTTAACAATATTTCCAATCAGCGGGCCGCGCCAAACAACAGGCGCGCTCTCGTTGTCGAGAAGCAGGTTTACCGATATAACGTCAATGCCGCTTTTTGTTTTTGCAGGTATTATGCCAGCGTCGCTGCCGATGACCTTACCATGAAGGCCAAACATTTTCGGAATCGACGGGCCAGTAATGTCCGCATCCAAAATACCGGTGTGGAAACCGCGGCGGTTAAGAAGCACAGACAGCATTGAAGTTACAAGGCTTTTGCCTACGCCTCCCTTGCCGCTGACAATGCCGATTACATGGCCTACCTTACTGCGCGGGTTGGGTTTTGCCATAAAATCTGCATGGCCGCTTTCCCTGGAAGGGCAGTTCTCTTCGCAGGAAGAGCAGTTATGATTGCAGTTTTCTTCACTCATTGGAATTCTCCTTTTCCAGCAGAATCTTTTAACTGTATATATTCTGTCTTTGGCACAAGTATAACGTGCATATGCTCATATGTCAAGAAAATCCGTATGCTTTTAAGGTAAGGCCACAGCAAATCTAATTGCCGCGCTGCTTCTGCTCGGCTATGCGCATAGCCGTGTAGCATGCTTCTACTGCGTCTTCCTGGTTTTCCGCCGCTACAAGGAAGCGAGCCTTATGGCAAAAATGCAACGTCCGTATTCCAGACATTTTTTCAAGTCCTTCGCCATCCATGCCGGCCCATTCCTGCGGAAAATTGCATTTCGCCTCGTCGGTGTTAAATCCCATTGGGACAACCTGCGCATTGTAGCCGCCGCGCTGAGAAGGATAAACCACAAATTCAGCGCTTGAAGGGATAAGCACCGACTTCCATGGGGCAAAGCGCGGCAAGATTACGATATTGTCTTTTACCCCCGCAAGTGCAGACTCCACAAGTGATTTTGCCCTCTGTGCGCTGAAAATACTCTCAAACTTTTTGCGCAGAATCGTTTCGGCAAATTTTTCAGCTTCAGCAAAACACTCATCCGCCGACCGCTCTGAATCCCACAGCGGATTAAATGACGAAATTACACCGGCAATCTGATTTCCACATCCGGTATTGTCGTCTTCATCAAGCGGCTGGATAAAGTGTTCATCAAAGCGTTTTGTTTCCTTAGCTACGTCTTCCGGTGAGCAGCCTTTCTGCATCACGCTTTCGCCAAGTTCGCGCCACAGCAGGCCAAACGCCGCATAAGGCACGCCATCTTCACGGACATCAGAATTTTCCTGATGGTGGTCAAATTTTCCTCTTCCTATGTCAAACGCAAGGCCGTTAAAACCTTCCGGCACTTCAAAGACACGCTTTACCTTAAGCTGTGGATTAATAATTTTCAGCAGTGCGGCGGCAAATACATCGTCCGCATGAAATTTCCCGCCGTGTGTAAGGGCAGTACCTTCAATTTTCATTCGTCAATCTCTCCGTTCATGTTACATTACAATTACATAGTTATGTTTCCAGCCCATGATTTTCTAAACCTGCCTATACCGAGAAAGGCTTTCCTCCACAAGGCGGCTGTACTCCTCAATCAGGCTTTTGGGCTCAACTATCTCCACTCTGCCGCCAAACTCAAAAATCCGGCTCAACAGCATCGGGCTTACAATCACTTTTACGCGGATATAAAAGCTGCTGCCGACCGCACGTGAAATTTCAGTCTCTTCCCCAAAACGGTCAAGGACAACACCGATGAGTGAATTATCAACACGCAGCGTAACATTTTCTTCTTTGCCACTGTGCATGCCGAAAATCTCTTTCGAATACTCGGCCGCATCAAATGACGGAAGATCGGATCTTTCATAATCACCATTCTCGATTATTTCCATGCGGTCCATTTTATCGACCCTGAAATTGGAGAGCCCCCCATATTTTTCATAATAGGCTGTCATGTAGTAATTTTCGCTGTCCCACAAAAGCGCATATGGAAAAGCGTGGTATTTCTGCCCATTCCTGCGGTAGCGTTTTTTCCAGTGGCGGGCGTGCTGCCAGTCTATACAGTACTCAAAATAGCGGAAAGACACTGGCTTTTTCTGTGCAATGGCCTGATTGATAGTGTCTACATTATAATAAATCTTCTCATTCTGATTTTTCACCCTGCCGCGCACATATATCTGCCGCTGAAGGGACTTCGCCTGTGGTTCGCTCGCAAGGCTTTCGATTTTCCCTATAAGCTGCGCCGACTTTTTTTCAGTTAGAAACCTTGATGAAGCTACAGCATCTGCAAGTATCTTAAGCTCCGGCAGCTCAAATGTGCGCCCCGCAACAAAGTAGCCTGTGGTTTTCGACTTGCAGCGCACAATATCAAGTCCAAATGAGCGCAGGGCTTCTATATCGCCGTAGAGGCTCTTGCGCTCAGCAGATACCCCATACCCTTTCAATTCTTCAATAAGCTGCGGAATGGTCAGCATATGCTCGTCATCGGTTTTTTTCAGAAAAATTTTCATGAGGTAAAGGAGTTTCAGTTTCTGATTTTTTACCATTGCCATAAAAGCGCCTCCGCAGAAGCTATTGCTGTATGTCAGTTATTTGCCTGCGGCTTCACGGCTGCGCGCGACCGCATCCGGAAGCACTTCGAGGATTTTCCTTATATCGTCCTCCGTATTCTCGGCACCAAGTGTAATACGCAGGGAACCGCGCGCCAGTTCCGGCGGGATTCCCATGGCGAGCAGCACATGCGAGGGCTCCAGAGCGCCTGCGGAACATGCTGAGCCCGCAGACACGCAAATCCCCGCCTGGTCGAGCAGAAGCACAAGCGCCTCCCCTTCGGCTCCCTCAAAAACAAAAGAAGCATTGCCCGGAAGCCTGTTCTCCGGATCACCTGTAAGGTGGGCACCCGGAATTTTTTGAACGCCGCTTATGAGTTCGTCGCGCAGAACCGATATTCTGTGCGTATCTTTTTCCATATTTTCGCACGATTCTTCCAACGCCGCCGCCATGCCAACAATGCCGGCCGTGTTCTCTGTCCCGCCGCGCAGGCCGCGTTCCTGCCCGCCGCCATAAAGCCACCTGCCCGCCGGAACGCCGCGGCAAATATAAAGGCCGCCTATCCCTTTTGGCCCGCCGAATTTATGGGCTGAAAATGACATGAGGTCAACCCTGCCTTTTTCAACGTCTATTGGAATATGCCCTGCCGCCTGAACGGCATCGGTGTGAAACAGGGCACCGGCCTTATGGGACGCCTCTGCAAGCTCCGCTATTGGCATTACAGTACCCACTTCGTTGTTGGCCGCCATAATGCTTACAAGCGCTGTGCTGCTGCCGAGCGCCTCCTTGAGACGCGAAACATTTATGCGGCAATTGCTGTCGGCCTTAAGCAGTTCCGACGGCAGCCCCGTATGTTTTCTTGCTTCAAGTGTATTAAGTATGGCATGGTGCTCCACAGACGATGAAATGATTTTTTTCTTTTTTTCAGAGCACAGCTCAGGCGAACGCATAACCCAGTTATCTGATTCTGTGCCGCATGAAGTGAAGTATATTTCATCAGGATGCGCACCGAATGCGTCGGCTATCTTTTCACGTGCGCGGTCTACTGCGCGCCTTGCCCTGCGCCCTGCAGCATAAGCTGATGAAGCGTTACCGTACTCTTCCGTAAGAAACGGCATCATGGCTTTTAAAGCAGCTTTTGAAAGCGGCGCTGTAGCCGCATGGTCAGCATATACAAAATCTGACATAATAAAGGACTTCCTTATAATTGCTTCATTTCTTCGCTGAGAATTTTTCCTCCGCCAAGCACGGTATCGCCGCGGTAAAAAACGGCCGACTGCCCTGGCGTAACAGCACGCTGCGGGCTGCGGAAGCGCACTTTTACTTTTCCGTTTTCAATTGGATAAATCACCGCCTGTGCCTCAGACTGGCTGTAGCGCACTTTAACACCGGCTTCAACCGGTTTGTCCAAATGGTCTAACGCAATAAAATTGACATTTCCAACAGCAAAAGTGCTGCTGTAAAGATCCTTGTTGTCGCCGAGCACTACCGTATTGTTTGCACAATCTTTTTTAAGCACATATTTAGGTGATTCAAAGCTTATGCCTATGCCTTTCCTCTGCCCAATGGTATAGTGGAACAAGCCTTTGTGCCGGCCGAGGACATTGCCATTTACATCGACAAAATTACCGGACTTTGAATCGAACTTCATCACATTTTCAAGAAAAGCCGCATAATCGCCGCCTGGCACAAAGCAAATGTCCTCGCTGTCAGGCTTGCGGGCATTCACAAACCCATGCTTTTCAGCAATGGCACGGACTTCCGGTTTAAGAAAACCGCCAAGAGGGAAAAGCGTATGCGCAAGCTGCTCCTGTGTAAGTGTGTAAAGCACATACGTCTGGTCTTTCGAGGCGTCAGCAGCTTTTTTAAGCAGCCAGCGGCCTATTTTTTCATCATACTCCACGCGGGCATAGTGGCCTGTGGCAACGGCGTCAAAGCCGAGAAGCTTTGCGCGGTCAAGCATTTTTCCGAATTTGATGTATTTATTGCAGTCGATACATGGGTTAGGCGTTTCACCGCATTCATAACCGCGTGCAAAGCGCGCAATCACTTCACGCCTGAATTCAGGGCCAAAATTGAAAACATAATGCTCAATCCCAAGGTGCTCAGCAACACTGCGCGCATCTTCGACATCGGCAAGCGAGCAGCACGTGCGCGCTTTTGGTATGCCGGTATCTTCATTATTATAGAGATGGAGCGTCGCTCCGGCAACTTCATATCCCTGCTCAAGCAAAAGGCACGCGGCAACTGAGCTGTCTACCCCGCCGCTCATGCCTACAAGAACTTTTTTCTTCATCTGTTTTCTCCGCAGTTCATTTAAAATATCTTTTTATTATGATAAAAGCAAATTAGCCCGCTGTCAAGCGAAGCTGAAAGCAGAAGGCCATCGCCTTAAAAGGAAATTCTTCGGGCAGCAGGCATATCCTACTTAACTGAACTAATTACAGGAAAAGTCATTTGCTTTCAATCAGGGCATAGAGCTTTTGAAGCTCACCCTCGTTTGAATAGTTTTCCTTTGAGAGCACCTCGGTAAACCTTTTGCGTATATCACCGTCTGTAAGCATCGTCCTGAGTCCATTCTCAACCCCTTCTGGCGACATTTGCACAATAAGCCCATTGGCACCGGACTTAATCTGGTCTGACGCTGTAGAAAAATCTGTAAGCAGAATTGGACGCCGCATCACCATGGCTTCATCAACAGCAATAGACTTCCCTTCAAACCTGCTCGGCTGCAGATATATGTCACACTGTTTCAGGTATGGGTACGGGTTTGCACGCTCACCAAGGAAAAAGACGCAGTCATTAATCTGCAGTTCTTCCGCCATGATTTTAAGCTTTCCCCCTTCGGGTCCCATGCCAATAATATACCAGCGGAAAGAAAAGCCCTGCTTTTTGAGTGCAGCTATTGCGGGCATGGCAATATCAAGGCCCTTTTGCTCTGACAGGCGCGCGATTGAGAGAATCCTCAGCCCGCTGAAATTGTCTGTGAAGCCTTCCCCTTCGTCTGCCATGGACTGCATGAATTTTTCCGAAATAATATTGTATATCACATGGCACTTTTCCGAAATCTCCGGGAAAACACGCCTCAGCGACGCAAGGCACGACTCCGAAACAGTGCAGAGGGCATCGAGCCTGTCCACATAGCTGCGGTCTGTTTTGCTGTCAAGGCCCATAGCCTCATAATCTCCATGGATAAACCCGATTTTTATACGGCTTTTCACTTTCGTGATATTGTAGTAGATGGGCTGACCTTCCATAAAAGCGATGGCTGCGTCATATTCGCGGCTTGCAGGCCTTACAAAGTGGCGCTCTGTTCTCCACATTTTGCCAAGGCGCTCGCCCATTGTCCCACGGCGGCCGGCAATAGTCACCATAAGGCGGCAAACTGCAAGCAACGGGTGGCTTTTCCGCAGCAAAGCCCAGAAAGCCTGCCGTATGTTCAGCCGATATTCCGGCGGAAAAAGCGGCTTCAGCAAATGCACCTGCTTTGGCACTCGTTTAAGAAAAAGGCCTTCGTTCGCAAACAGCTGAAGGTCTACATCGTATTTTTCATAGTCAAACAGCGAAAGTATCGTAACGAGACTTTTTTCTATGCCGCCGCTGTGCAGGCTGTAATTAATGAAAAGGACTTTCTTCTTTTGCCGCATCAATACAATGCTCCTCGCAAAATATTTACGCCTAAAGCGCAGATTATTTTTTGTTCTGATTGTTCATCAGGATTTTAGAATAGATTTTATAAAACAGATAGACAACCGGTGTGCAGCGTGTGCTTATTACACGCCGCACAATCCGGTCAGACTTTTCCCCATGCTCAAGGTAATCAGACCGCATGGCTGCAAGCAGCAGGGGGTTTTTAAGTATTCCATTCACTTCTTTAAAGCGTCCCGAATGGCTGGCCGGATTTTTCGGGCTGAAGCAGTTCACAAGCGCGGAGTGCGCCGCCGAACGCAAAAGCCACGCCATATGGCGTTCCCTGTATTTTTCGTCGATGCCATACTGCTGCAGGGTTGCATCGACTGTACGGTAGCATTCAGCAAGCATTTCCATTTTATGGGGGCGGTAACGTGTGCTTAAAGAATTTGAATTATAGCGGTAATGGTAATACGCTCCGTCGGCTATAATGAGATTTTGGCACGCACAGTGCGCATGTATAGATGCCGGCAAATCTTCGAGCATTATTTTCTGCTCGTTGCCATATTGGATATTATTCGCAATAAACCAGTCGCGCCGGTACATGCGACGCCACGCGCAGCCAAGCATTTCCACGCTGTGCCATGGCCCGGAGGACTTGTCCGGGCCAATCAGTTCCGCAAGCACCTTTTCTTTAATTTCGCGTCCGCATATTTGCCCGCGCACAGGCAGGCAGCATTTTCGGCTTTTGCCACTCTCAATGTCTTCCCTTATAAAGTTGAAAACCACAAGGTCGGCGCTATGGTTTTCCGCAAGGTAGTAAAGCTCTTTAAACATATTTCTATCGACCCAGTCGTCCGAATCGATAAAAAGAAGGTATTTACCGGCGGCGCGGCTGGCGCCATAGTTCCGTGTATCGCCAAGCCCGCCATGCGGCTTGTCGAGTACCTTCACACGCGGGTCCGATTCAAATCTGCGCGCAGTTTTAAGCGAATCATCAGTGGAAGCATCATTGACGATGAGAAGCTCAAAGTCGTCAAGGCTCTGTGCAAGAATGCTTTCCACACATTTTCCAAGATATTTCTCCACATTGTAAACGGGGACAACAACGCTAATAAGTGGCAAAGTCAAACCTCCAGTCTTCCGGTCGCTGTAAATAGAAGAATTTTCTCCATAATAATGCGCCAGTCATAGTTTTCTTCCGCAAAATGGCGTTCCTGCTGAATGAGACCGGTATGGTACCTGCAGCGCCAAACAAATTCGCTCACAAGCTCCATATTCACCGGTGCGTCAAAATTCGGCATTTTCATTGCAAAAGGGACCTGCCCGTTGAGGCTTAAGTCCTCATAGGCATAAATAAAAGGGATTCCCGCCGCGCAGTAAAAGCGCGCCAGATACGGCGAGCGATAAATCCTGTCGGCTTTGTAAAGCCCAAGGCTCGCAACTGCTAAAGTATGCGTATTGCAAAGCTCATTGATTTCACCGGAATTTTTTTCCCCAATAAAGTTCACGCGGTCTTCCACATGGCAGCGTACGGCCTCTGCACGGAGCTTCCATATTTTCTGCATATTTCCTACTATGTCCAATGTCACAGGCTCACAGCTGCGGCTGTTCCTGTAAGTGCTGATACCCTGAAGCAAGCGCTCAAATCCGCATGTGCGTGGGTCATCGACAACAGCGAGCATTGTTATCGGGTCCTCTAATTTTTCTACTGAAGTGCGCACGGAAATCTGCCCTACAGTGATGCCACGGTTAACTGCAATAGCTGGAACATCGTATATTTTACTGGCAGGCACCTCAAATGCAACGGCGACATCTGCCCAGTGGTGCAGCTGCGATTCCAGAAAAGACTGCTGCATATGCGTAAAGCCGGCCTTAAAAGAAGCAGAAAGGTTATCTTCCGCTTTATGCCGCTTTGTCTCCGCGGAAAAATAATCTTCGAGCGGATAAACCGCCGGCTCATAAATCACCTTTGTTCCGAATTTCTGGAATTTAAAATGCCATGCAAGCTTGCTAAGCTCGGGGTACAGAAGAAGGCTTTTGATATAAATAAAGTCATACACTGTGCGTTTTGTAAGTTCCAAAATCCACCCGCAAAAGTCGTGTATGGCATACCTGCCGCCAGCATACTCGAAGTGCCTGTCTTCACCACCTATACAGCTTATGATATTCCTGCGGTCACGGCAGATATAGTCGGCCTCGTGCCCAAGCTGCCGTACACCGCCTACCTTGCATACTACATCCTGACGAAAAAGCTCCGAACCTGAATCAACCGGGTCAAGCCCAATATATAAAAACCTCATGCTGTCACCCCACAGCGCCTTTAGAAAAGGTACGCAAACTCTGTAGCTGCAAACGGCAGTATAAACAATATCGTATGGATAAATATATAAAGATTATTATATCATTTTTTTAATTTTGAAACAAGTTTTCCCGTCCAGTTAAAATCTGTATTTTCTTACGTCTGTACACCAGTCTTATATACAAAATATAAGCCACAAGGCAAAAGACCTTGTGGCTTATATTTCTGGTGGAGATAAGCGGGTTCGAACCGCTGACCTCCTGCATGCCATGCAGGCACTCTCCCAACTGAGCTATACCCCCAAAATTTAGAAATCCTGTTTCCTTTAAACGGCTACATTTTACAGAACCTGATTTTCAGCAGGAACAATGCTTAATGATAATATCATATTTTACTGGAAATTGCAAGCCTTCTTTTTCAGGTAAGCCAGCGGCTGCGAAAAATTCCGCTAAATACATCTGCCGCGTCATACAAGGCCTAAAATTCTGACTGCACTTGTTACAAGGAAGCATGTTCCGAACCCCGCAGCACTTGGGATAGCAACCGCTGCCAAAGTCCATTTCAAGCTTTGCGTCTCTTTGCGTATGGTAAGGCATGTTGTTCCGCATGGCCAATGCATAAGGGAAAACAACATCGTGCATAAAGCTGTCAGCCACGTCCACCCATGGCTGACAAAAAGCATGCGCAGCTGTGCAAAACTTGAAAAGTCAGTGAGGCAGCTTGACGCCATATAGCTCATGATAAGGATCGGAATAACAATTTCATTTGCCGGAAATCCGAGTATAAAAGCCATGAGTATATATCCATCCATGCCCATAGCACGCGCAAACGGGTCAAGAAAATTGGCGCAAGCCGCCAAAAGGCTTCCTTCGCCAGCCTTTATATTTGCAAGCAGCCATATAATAATGCCTGCAGGCGCAGCGACAGCGACAGCACGGCGGAGAACAAAAAGCGTGCGGTCCATAATAGAACGCACTATAACTTTTCCTATCTGCGGCCTGCGGTAAGGTGGAAGTTCAAGGTTGAAAGATGACGGCATTCCCTTTAAAAGCGTCTTTGAAAGCAATTTAGAAATGAGCAAGGTGAAAACGACGCCGAGTACAATCACAGCCGTAAGAAACAGCGCCGAAAGGGCTGACTGGAAAGCACCTGAGGCTGCACCGGCGAAAAACATGGTTATAATAGCAATCAGTGTAGGAAAACGCCCGTTGCACGGAACAAAATTGTTTGTGAGAATTGCTATGAGCCTTTCACGTGGGGAATCGATTATCCTGCAGCCTATCACGCCGCAGGCATTGCAGCCAAACCCCATGCAAATAGTATGTGCAATTATGTAACGGCCAAGCTTTTTTGTAGTACAACCATCCAGTATAATATTGTAGTCTTATACTGAAGCTTTATTTTTTCGGCTTTAGCCTTGATCTTTTTAATATGAAGCGTTATAATATTTAAGTCGAGTTTAATGGATGTTTAGCTCAGCTGGCTAGAGCGTTCGCTTGACGTGCGAAAGGTCACAGGTTCGAGTCCTGTAACGTCCACCAGTTTTCTCGCAGACGGGTTTTGTTGCCGTCTGTGAGATTTTTTTATGCCGTTGTGGATTTTTTAGTGAAGGCAGCTGTTGCCTGCCTTTTGAAAATATGGCATAAATGCAAAAAACATGTGGAAAGGGGCGGCTTTATGCTGTCCCTTTCCACTTCAGTGATGTTAAACTTATCCGGTGTACGGTTTAAGTAAGCCGGGATAAACGTTTTTGTTTGCTGTAACTTTATGTGTTGTGGGCTGCAATATAGCGCCCATATGCGTAAAAGCTGTCTTTTGGAATCCGTTTCTGTGTATTGAAGTCAACATAAACAAGCCCGAAACGCTGGGTATACCCATATGCCCACTCGAAATTGTCAAGAAGTGACCAGTAGTAGTAGCCGGCAACATTAAGCCCTTCGGAGTTGGCCTGCTCTATCACCTTCAGGTGCCGCAGAATGTAATCGGTGCGGGCGGGGTCGTGCACGGCACCGTTTTCCACGGTATCCATTGCAGAGCAACCGTTTTCGGTAATATAAACAGGCAGCTTTGTATAACTGCGCACCATGCGCAGCAGGGCGGTCAGCGTTTCAGGGGCAATGTCCCAGCCGATTGCCGTTTTTGGAAGGCTTGTGTGTGCAGCCCTGTGCAGCAGCAGCGCTGTTGGGTCAAACTCGACAACATTGCGCGTGTAAAAGTTGATGCCGAGAAAATCAACCGGTGACTTGATTGTTTTCAAATCGTCCGGCAGTATAAAGTCGAAGGAAGTTGCGCACCGCGACGCAAACAGCGTGCACATATCCTCAGGATATCCGCCACGGAAAACAGGTTCTAAGAACCATTTGTTCTGAAAGGAATCATGCACACGGCAGGCTAAACGGCCTGCAAAAGAAGATGAGGCGGGATATGACGGCGCGAGGTTCAGCGTGATTCCAATCTTGTGCTTCCCTCCTGATGCACGGTAGGCTTTCACCGCAGTGCCGTGGGCAAGCAGCAGGTAATGCGCGGTTTTTATGGATGTTTCCAAATCGTGCTTGCCGGGTGCATGTTTGCCGTCAAGATTGGCGACGAACGATGAGCAGAAAGGCTCGTTAAGAGTAATCCAGATATCCACGAGGCTGTCAAGCTCGGTAAAGCATTTTTCGGCGTATTCGGTGAACCACTGCACACAGTCACGGTTTTCCCAGCCACCGAGATCCTGGGCCCACTGGGGAAGGTCCCAGTGGTATAAGGTTACTGCCGCCGAGATGCCCTGGCGCTTCAGTTCGAGAAGGATATTTTTGTAAAATGCCATGCCTGAAGGGTTGTATTGCCCTTTTGCCGGAAAAATGCGCGGCCATGAAATAGAGAAGCGGTAGCTGTCCACACCAAGCTGTTTTATGAGCGCAATGTCTTCTTTCCAGCGGTGGTAGGAGTCGCAGGCGGTGTTTCCGGTGTCGCCGTTTAGTATCCTGCCGGGCAACGTGCAAAATGTGTCCCAGATGCTCGGGCTGCGGCCGCCTTCACGGACGCCGCCTTCAATCTGGTACGCGGCTGTTGCAACACCAAAGGTGAATGGGTTCAATGTATTATCCTCCGTTTCGTTTTTTGAAAATTGACTGAAAAGGCACGTTCAGCACTGCTGTTGGTGCGGAACGTGTCTTTTATGCATAAACCGGTTATGTCAGCCTTTTACACTGCCGGTAGTGACTCCGCCAACAATGTATTTTGAAAGGAAAAAGTAAATGATGACGACAGGGATAATGGCAATCGTAATCAGCATATAGACCTTACCTATGTCGAATTTCAGGAAATCAGCGCTGCGCAGCTGCATAATCAAAATTGGAAGAGTCTTTTTATTTGCCGAATCCAGCAGCAGGGCGGGAATAAAGAAGTTGTTCCAGGCGCCGACAAAAGCAAAGATTGCCTGCACCGCAACGGCCGGCTTCATCATGGGAAGGACGATGGTATTAAAGGTACGGAATTCACCGCAGCCGTCGATACGCGCCGCTTCCACGATTTCAATCGGAAGGTTGCTGTCCATGTACTGCTTCATAAAAAAGACAACGACTGGGGAAGCAATTGCGGGTAGGAACAGCGGAATCAGGGAATCCTTCAGCCCCATCTTCTCCATCTGGTTTACAAAGCCAACAGCAGAAATCTGTGTCGGCATAACCATAATTAGAAGAATAAGGGTAAAGGCGAAATTCCGCAGCTTGAAGTCATAGGCGAAAATGGCGTAAGCAGTCAGCGCCGAGAAATAAACCGCCAGGCACGCCGTAATGGAAGAAACAATCAGGCTGTTCAGCACGCCGCTGACAACAGGAATATTGGCATCATTCAAAAGGTTTGTCAGGTTTATGCCAAACGATGCACCCGGCAGAAACGAGAATCCTTGCTGAATCTGAAATGTGTTGCGGGACGAGTTGATAAGCAGCATGTAGAAGAAAAAGAGGCAAAAAAAGCAGATAATTGCAAGGACAATATAACACCCTGCCCTGGAAAGCGTCAGCTTGTGCCGGTAGTTATCCCCCCTTTTTCCAGAAGCCCTTTTTGCTGATACGGTATGTTCAGCCATGCACGGTGCGCCTCCTTTTTTTCGTCCGGTCTTTTGTGCCGTCCGTATCCGTCATGGTCTTGTACACCAGCAGGCAAAGGATAGCACATATAATAAACAGAATTGTTGAAATTGCGCCGGCCATACCGTAGTTTTTGCTGTACATATGGTTGTTCAGGTACATGATCATGGTAGTTGATGTATTGTCTGGACTGCCGGTTCCATTTGTCAGGATCTGCGGGACATCGAACATCTGCAGCCCGCCGATAAGGGAGGTAATCAACACATATGCCATAATCGGTTTGATGAGTGGGATGGTAATCCTCCAGAACATTTGATTAGATGAGGCACCGTCGATTTCCGCCGCTTCATAGAGGCACGGGTCGATGCCCAAAATTGCTGCCATCAAAAGGATGGTGGTGTTGCCGAATCACATCAGGAAATTCATGAAAATGATGAGCCCTCTCGTTCCCGAAACGGTCGAGAGGAAACGAACCGGCTGGTGAATCAGCCCCATGGCAATCAGCGAGCCGTTAACAGGGCCGTTGTCTGAAAACAGTGCGAAAAACAGCATGGCAAACGCGGAAGCCATAATCAAGTTCGGCATATAAATCACTGTTTTGAAAAACCGGAGTCCGCGCAGACGCAGGCGTGTATTTGTGAACCAGGCGGCCAACAAAAGGGAAATCAGAATCTGCGGGATGAATCCGACAATCCAGAGTAGCATGGTGTTTCCCATGTAGTTAAACAAATCGGGTGAATGAAATAAAGATTTGTAGTTATCGAAGCCGACGAAAATCGGCCCGATAATCTTCAACCCGGAACGAAAATATTTAAAGAAACTGTAATATATGGTAGAAATCAAAGGAATCAACTGGAAAATAATAAAGGTAATAAAGAACGGAAGGAGAAACACATATCCCCACTTGGAGTAGTTGATATGCTTTTGCTTTTTACGCGCTATTCCGGATGAAACTTTTGCTGGTGTTTTCAAAGTGAGCTATGCCCCCTTTCTTTTAAATAAAGTCTGTATTGTCAAGAAGGCCATTTGACTTCCGTCAGTTCCGGATACTTGGTCTTGATAGTCTTTTCAAAGTTTGCCTTGGCCTTGTCGATCGTGACAGCTCCGTTGAAGTAGTCATGGAATGCGTTCTGGAGCGCCTCGTTGCAACCCTGGTCATACGGACCCGCTTTGCTCATGTCAATCTTCGGGGCGACTTCGGCAAAGAGTTTGATATGGTTCTGTCCGCCGAGGAATTTGGATTTGAAGTCGCTGCTTGCAATCTCGTCCATTGCTGCTTTGTTGTTTGTGTAGTCCTGAGTTTCGGTCGTGATTTTTTTCATGATGTCTTTGTCGCATGTCAGGGACTTCATAATTTTTTTGATTGTGCCGGCATTGTCGGTTCCCTTGCAGGCGCAGATCCAGGTACCGCCCCAGTAGTAATTCTGTGGGCCCTGGCAGACTGCCCAGTCGCCGAAAATGCCATTCCCGACTTCTTCTTTGCCGCCTTCCTTGACTGGCTTAGCAAGCGAGTTGCCTTCCAAAGTGAAATTGATGCCCCATGTAGAGTAGAAGAACCCGAATACCTTGCTCTTCGGGCCCTGGTCGGCGGTCCACTTATTGTCCCAGAGGATGGTTTTGTTGTTATAGCCTTTCGTAGTGTAGTCTTTTGTCTGTTTTACCCAGTTCATGATGTTCGGGTCGACTGTCACGGTTGTGCCGGTCACCCACGGGGAAGAGACGTTATTCGAGAAAACACGGTAGCTGTCATCATAACCTGACAGCATTTTATAGCCTTTCGCATTGACTTTCTGCGCTACGTCATTAAATTTGTCCCAACTGGAAAGGGATTCCTGGATTTTTGTCGGGTCGTCGGTTCCGAGAACGGATTTTGCGATGGAACGGCGGTACACGAAGAGTCCAGGCGCTGCCTGCCAGGCAACACCTTTCAGGGCACCATCCTTGCTGGTGACAATGTCCTACGTGTACTTATACTGGTTGGTAAGATCGCTGTCTGTCAGGCCGATGTCTTTTTTGACATCCATTGTAGAGTCGCTGTTGACATATTTCAGCGCATAGTCCGCTTCAACAAGAAAGATGTCGATTTTCTGGTCGGCTGGGGCGGATGCCTGATTCTGCAGGGCACTGTCCAGTTTATTCTGATAGTTGTTGTTCTGGTTTTCATTGATGGTCCACTTGACGACGGTTCCGTCTTTCAAGGTAGTTGTGGATTTGTCTTTTGCAATTTCCTTGACATCCGGATAGTACGCATTAAAACGGCTTTGGAATTCGTCGTTCCAGCACCAGATGTTTAGGACTTTGCCTTCCGCGGCGGTACTCTGGGACGCTGCGGTCTGCTTTGCCGGAACTTTGGATGTGCTGGGATTGTTTTTGCATCCGGCAAGCGAAGCGGTCAAAATAGCCGCAGTGGCCAACAGGGCCATTATGGATCTGCCTTTTTTCATACAAAATCCTCCTTATAAGTTGTTAATGGGTTGCTGGGTTTTTTATCTTTATCCGGCGGCCTTCAACGGCCGCCGGATAACGGTCTGTTTCTGCTCAGACAGCCGCCGGCATTTTTGCCACGGTCTGCCCCGGCAGCAGTGTGCCCTTTATGGTGATACTTTCGGCTATTGTAGTCATTGGGCTTTCGATCTGTTCAATCAGCCGCCGCGCCGCTTCCTGCCCCATGCGCGCGGTGTCCTGCTTAAGTGTGGTAAGGTGCGGGCGGATCATCTCTGCAAGAGGTATGCCGTCGTAGCCGGCGACTGAGATGTCGTCGGGAATTTTAAGCCCGGCAGATTCTATGGCTTTTATGCCCCCGAATGCCGCGTAGTCATCAGGCATGACAATGCAACTTGGGCGGTCAGGAAGAGCGAGCAGCCTGCGTGTGGCTTCTCCTGTTGAACGTATGTCATGGTAAGCCGAAAGTACGAGGTATTCCTTGGGAACGTCAATGCCAAAGTCACGCAGCATCCTACAGAAGCTTGTGAGGCGCTGGTCAGTGACAGCCGATTTTTCCCCGTGGACATAAGCAATTTTTCTGTGGCCCATGCGGTATATATACTCGACAAGCTCTTTCATGCCGTCGACATTGGCCGAGTTGATACTTGTATGGTTGTTGAAAACATGGTCGATGGTTATAACTGGTATGCTGCTGTTTATAAGTTCAAGCACTTCCGGCTGCTGAAAATCGACGCAGGCAATGCAGACCCCATCGAAATTGCGGTAGCGGCAATGTTCAAGGTAAGTCATCGTGCGCCCGCCGGCGTTCTGGTTGTGGCCGATGAATGTAATGTCATAGGAATGCGCCTCGGCTTCGGTTTTAAACGCGTCGAGGACGGCTGCAAAATATTCCTGCTTTAGCCCACTCCGCCCTTCGTCGGTGAAGAGTACGCCGAGGTTGTGGGTACGGTTTGTTTTGAGCGCCCGCGCCATGGAGTTCGGAAGATAGCCGCAGCTCTGCGCTACTTTCATGACCTTATGCTTCGTTTCAGCGCTGATGTCTGTGTAGCCGTTGAGTGCTTTGCTTACTGTTGAAACCGAAAGGCCGCACATTTCGGCAATGTCTTTTATATTTGTCAATTTTTACCCTTCATCCACAAATTAATTGCTAAATCGTTTTCGTAATTTCATTAAAGCTATTATAGTTCATAGTTAACGTAATTTCAATACTAATTTTAAAAAAATATAGCTTTATTTTTCGAGCATATGTCGTTAAGCTTCGTTTAACGAATTTTTGCAGATGCTAAGGCAATAAATAACGATTTAATATGCCATATTGAAATCAATTACGAAAATGTTTTCGTAATTGATTTCAAATTCAGACTGTACTGTGCAATTGTTAGGCATTTCTGCATATATACCAATATATGCAGAAAACAATGATAAGTTTATATTAAAGCGCACTAAATTATAAATAATATAGCCTAATACTTGCGCTATAGGCTGTAATAAATTACAAATATGATGTTTGCACTTGATTTTATGGAAAAAACATTCTAAACTAATTATATCGGAAAACGATTTCGACAATTTATTACTACCAGCGGAGGTATGTGGTATGAAATTTGGGCATTTTGACGATCTGCACAGAGAATATGTGATTGAACGGCCAGATACGCCGTATCCATGGATAAATTATCTCGGCTGTGAAAACTTTTTCGGCATGATTTCAAACACTTCCGGTGGGTACTGTTTTTACCGCGACGCACGCCTGCTCAGGCTGACGCGTTACCGTTATAATAATGTCCCCACAGATGCCGGCGGCCGTTACTTTTACATATGCGACGGCGGCTGCGTCTGGAACCCCGGTTGGGCGCCGGTGAAGACAAAACTGGATTTTTACTGCTGCCGCCATGGCCTCGGGTACACTGTGATCGAAGCTGAAAAAAACGGCCTGCGCGCACGGCAGACTTCGTTTGTCCCGCTTGGTTCCGACTGCGAAGTTCACCGGCTGGTGCTTGAAAACAGGTCTGGCAGCCTAAAAAGGATAAAACTTTTTTCTTTTGTCGAGTTCTGTTTATGGAATGCTTACGACGATATGACTAATTTTCAGCGGAATTACAGCACTGGCGAGGTGGAGATTGAAGGAAGCGCAATTTACCATAAGACGGAATACAGGGAGAGGAGAAACCATTACGCTGTGTTCAGCGTGAACGTTCCGATAAACGGTTTCGACACAGACCGTGAATCTTTCCTTGGCCTTTACAATGGCTTCGACCACCCTGACGCGGTTTTTGAAGGTAAGCCGCGCAACTCAATCGCCAGCGGGTGGGCGCCTGTCGGTTCACATTATATTGAGGCAGAGATTGCCCCAGGCAAGTCTAAGAGCTTCATTTTTGTCCTCGGCTACTGTGAGAACCCGGCAGACAAAAAGTGGGAATCTCCCGGTATCATAAATAAGGAACCGGCCAGAAAACTTATGGCGCGGTTTAATACAGACAGGCAGGTTGACTCGGCACTGGATGAGCTGAAAAACTACTGGGAAGGGCTGCTTTCAGCGTTCCGCCTCGGCGGGTGTGACAGCCGCCTTGAGCGCATGGTGAATATCTGGAACCAGTACCAGTGCATGGTGACGTTTAACATGTCGCGCTCAGCCTCGTATTTTGAGTCTGGCATAGGGCGCGGGATGGGTTTCCGCGACTCGGCGCAGGACCTGCTTGGGATTGTGCACCTTGTACCGGCGCGTGCAAGGCAGCGCATACTCGACATTACTGCCACACAGCTGGAGGACGGCAGCGCGTACCACCAGTACCAGCCGCTGACAAAACGTGGTAACATGGAGGTTGGCAGCGGTTTTAACGATGATCCGCTGTGGCTTATTTTCGGCGTAAGCGCATACCTGAAAGAAACAGGTGACTGGTCCGTGCTGGGCGAATATGTCCCGTTTGACAACCGCGCGGAAAAGTCTGCCACGCTCATGGAGCACCTGAAGCGTTCATTTGCCCATGTGCTCAAAAACCGCGGCCCGCACGGCCTTCCACTGATTGGCCGTGCAGACTGGAACGACTGCCTTAACCTGAACTGCTATTCCGAAACGCCAGGCGAGTCATTCCAGACGTGCTCAAATTTTGAAAGCGGGATTGCAGAGTCTGTATTCATTGCCGGGATGTTTATACTGATTGGCCCTGACTATGCGGAGATCTGCCGCCGCACGGGTGACGCTGAAGAAGCTGCACGCGCGGAGAAGGAGATAAAAAAGATGACCGGTGCAATACTGAAATATGGTTGGGACGGCAAATGGTTTTTGCGGGCTTATGACGCCCATGGCAGGAAGGTGGGCTCGCATGAATGTGACGAAGGGAAAATATTCATTGAGCCGCAGGGTTTTTGCGTTATGGCCGGAATAGGCGTTAAAGAGGGCTTTGCCGAAATGGCACTTGAATCGGTTCACAGGCTGCTTGACACTAAATATGGCATTATGCTCCACTGGCCGCCGTATACGTCGTACAGGTTGAGCCTTGGGGAAATTTCCTCATATCCGCCGGGATATAAGGAAAACGGCGGAATTTTCTGCCATAACAACCCGTGGATTTCCATTGCGGAAACCGTCCTGGGACATGGTGACCGCGCGTTTGAGGTTTACCGCAGAATCTGCCCGACTTATCTGGAAAACGTAAGCGATATACACCGCACGGAGCCGTATGTGTACTCACAGATGGTTGCAGGAAGGGACGCTGCCAGGTTTGGCGAAGCGAAAAATTCATGGCTTACAGGGACGGCCGCTTGGTCATTTTATAATATTTCACAGTATATTCTGGGAATCAGGCCGCAGTTCGACGGGCTGCAAATAGACCCGTGCGTCCCTTCATGGATGGATCACTTTATGGTTGAGAGGCGTTTCCGCGGTGCGGATTACCATATTGAGGTCGACAATTCCGCGGGTGTGCAGAAAGGGGTAAAGTCACTCAGCGCTGACGGAAATGAAATTGATGGAAATCTCCTGCCTGCGTTTGGCGACGGGAAAAGGCATGATGTAAAAGTTGTAATGGGCTGATATTACGGTTTGATATGTTACATAACTAAATGAGACATATGTTTGCTGTTTTGCGCACGTGAAGTGTAGAGCTTCACGCGCGTTTTTGTCCTAATTCCCTAATTCCGGTAACTGCCCGTTAAACCGGGAGGGGCACACTTTTCTGCGGTTTAAACGCCTTTATTTTATCTATTCCTTATTTTCGTTTTTACCGGTAAATGCCAAAATCCTATAAGCTGTTATAGTCGTTTCATTAACAGGCACAGGGTATCCTTCAACAGAATCTCTAACACTACCGTCTGCCATCGTATGTATAATCCGCGGTTTAAATGGTTTTTCCTTTTCTCCTTTTGCCATGGGAATCATCTCCAATAAACGGTATGCAGTAAGGTTTGTACGACTTGTATCTTTTATGTACTTTCATGACTGCCGCTAAGGCCAATAAGATCATTGGGGATAAATAAATGATTGCTCACCCGTAAAACTTTTAGCTGTACTAAATGCGAAAGGCAGGGAATAAATATGAACAGCCTGCAAAAGAAGGCATGTTGATGCAAAAATTGTTTTTTAAGGTTGCATGTTATGTCCGTGTATCAACTGAAAATCAAATTGAAAACTACAGCATTGACGAGCAAATAGAGCGGCTGAAGGCATATTGTACAGCAAAAAGCTGGAGCATTTATAGGATCTATACCGACGGCGGATATTCGGGAGGAAACACAAACAGGCCCGCACTTCAACAAATGCTGAAAGACATACACGCAGGTTTGATTGATATGGTGGCCGTTTATAAACTGGACCGTTTAAGTCGTTCCCAAAAAGACACACTCACATTGATTGAAGATGAATTTATCGCTAACAATGTTGAGTTTGTATCCATGAATGAAGATTTTGATACGTCGTCACCTTTTGGGCGTGCCATGATCGGTATTTTATCTGTATTTGCCCAACTTGAAAAAGACCAAATTACAGAGCGGTTCACAATGGGCCGTATCGGCAGAAGCAAAGCAGGATATTATCACGGTGGGCCTACACCGCCAACAGGGTACAAATATATTAACGGCAATTTGATTGTAGATGAGTACAAAGCTTCTCAAGTTAAGGAAGTGTATAAAAAGTTTTTAAACGGATACAGCATTAACTCAATACAAAAGTATATGCACAATAAATACGGAGATTGGAGCAGCCATTCGCTTGTTATAAATGTTTTAAGGAATTCAGTATACATTGGCAAAGTGAAATTTAAAGGTGTCGAGTATAACGGAGTTCATAAGCCTATCATTAATAAAGAAGCATTTTTTGAAACACAAAAATTGTTGAAATCACCAGAACGGCAAAACAAAAAAAACAGCGCCCAAAAAACGCCTTTCAGGGCTGAACACTTATTATCAAGCCTTATTTATTGTAAAAAGTGCGGTGCTAAATATAACGCATGCCATGGTTATTACAAATGTTATTCTCGGTCAAAAGGATGTAAAAAATATATAAAAGATCGAAACTGTAAAAACCGCAATTATGGAATAGAAGGACTTGATGCTATAGTTGTTAATGAAATTAAGCGCCTAAAATATGACAAAAATTATTTAAAACAAATTTTAGGTAACAGTACAAAACAGACTGGGGCTGATAAAAAAGCCATAATTATAAAGGCCAGAGAGATTGACACGCAAATAAACCGCATGATTGATTTATATCAAATTGGTACAATACCAATGGAAAAAACTGCAGAGCGTATTTCCGCTTTGCAAAAAGAAAAAGACAGTTTAAATCAAAAGCTTGCAAAATCGCAAGTAAGCAGGGATAAACCAATTAAAGAATTCATCGATACGTTTTCAAAGTTAAACGAAGTTTTCAGCAGCGGAAGCCTTGAAAAAAAGCGGTTATTTGTATCAACATTAATCCAGTCGATCTGGATAGATGATGATATCATAAATATAAAATGGCGAATTTAAGTCCTATTGCATAATTGTACACACCATGCACATGGTGAGCGCTTGTTTGCCGTGTGCGCACGCTTTCCTGAAAAAATTGTCCATGTTAAACGCTACACGCGGAAGGTAACCGCAGTCTTCAAGCAGCGTAAAAAGCGGAAAAAATATTGCCATTGGCGGCAGCATGACGGAAACAACCCATGCAAGCGTACGGTAACACCCGTCCACAAGCAGCCCTTTCACCCATGCAGGTGCACATGCGGCAACGCAGAGGCCCGCAAGGCGGCTTCCTACCCACGAAAGCCCTTCCGCAATCAGTTCGGAAGGATAGTTTGCCCCTGTAATCGTCAGCCAGAAAATACTGCAGAGAAGCAGAATCATAATCGGTATGCCGGTGGCCTTTGAAGTAAGTATATGATCTATTTTCCTGTCGCGTTCCTCATACTCTGCCTTTTCATATACAACGGCTTTTTTGCTTATTTTCTCGCATGTGCAGACGATTTTCGTAACTATGTGGTCACGGAAATTTTCACTGGTTATCCCTTCCGCATTAAGCAATTCTTTAGCTTCCGAAAGGCTTTCAGATACCCCATTTTCTGAAAGGATATCGTAGCCGAGATATTTTTTCATGGAGTTGAGTATGCTTGCGTCACCGTCAAGCAGCTTCAGGGAAGCCCAGCGGCTGTTAAGCCTGCTTTTAAGTCCCCGCTCCACTGCCGGCTGGAGAATGGCGACAGCCTTTTCAACAGCTTTGCCGTAACCGATTTGGAGGGCTCCGGATCTGTGCTTCCGAGATGTCACGGCCGCCACGGCATCCATCAGGCGGCTAAGGCCTTTCCCACTTCTGGCGCTTGTGCCCACAACAGGAATGCCGAGCTGTTCCTGAAGCACGTTTAGCTTAATGCGTATTTTCTTTTTCTCAGCTTCGTCAATAAGGTTAACGCATAAAATAACCTGCCCCGAAATCTCCATTGTCTGCAACACTAAATTCAGGTTGCGCTCAAGGCATGTCGCATCCGCAACAACAACTACTGCGTCCTGCCCGCCGAAGCAGATAAAGTCGCGTGCAATTTCCTCTTCCTCAGAATTTGCCATCAGAGAATAAGTACCGGGAATATCTACAAAAACATAATTTTTATTTTTATATTTGCAGCTACCCTGGGCATTAGCCACAGTTTTTCCGGGCCAGTTGCCCGTGTGCTGCTTCATTCCCGTCAGGCTGTTGAAGACTGTGCTTTTACCCACATTCGGGTTTCCCGCCAAAGCGATTACTTTATCTTCCTGCGTCTCTTTATGGATATCCAGCACTCCGCTGCACTCATTCAAAACTTCGGTGCCTGTCGATTCACTTGAAAGCCCCACAATATGCATCTGCCTTTCATGCAAAACATCATATCAGAATAAGATATTCAGGCAGCCGTTCCACGCTTCCTTATTCAGGTCCAATGCTCAAAAGGAAGCGGAGCCTGCCCGAGAGTTTTCAGACTTTTACAAGTATTTTTGAAGAAACGTCAGTTCGCAGCGCAATCACGGCGCCGCGTATCCAATACGCCACAGGATTGCCCGAAGGGCTTTTATAAAGCGGCTCAATTTCAGTTCCGCGGATAATCCCAAGGTCCAGCATACGCCTTCTGTCTGTACCGTTCGACTTAAGTGAAACCACATTCGCCTTTCTGCCAACCGGCAGGCGGTCAAGCGAAAGTTCCATACTGTCCATGCAAGTTCCCCCTTAATATGCAAAAAATAATAGATACGTACGGCTGCTCTCAGCAGACTTGCCGCAGAAACAGCCTGATTATTTTCCTTAGGCTAATATATGGTTCTTAAACTGAAATTGTTACAGTATACTTAAAGCAAAATATATTAGGAGGAAAGTGCAAATGAGCGGCGCAACAGAGCCTGGTTTCCGCACGGCGCGCGGATACCGGATGTTTGACCAGGAAAATGGGCGCCTTTCCCCGGCGCTTGAAGATTATCTTGAAATGATTTACCGCCTGTGCAAGGATAGGGGGTATACGCGTGTAGGCAAGATTTCAGAATGCCTTCAGGTCAAACCTTCGTCTGCATCAAAAATGATAGTTAAGCTCGCAGGCATGGAATATATACGGTACGGCCGTTATGAAATAATACAGCTTACAGAATCCGGCAAAAAGCTCGGTTCATATTTTCTTGCAAGGCATAATATTCTTACGGAATTTCTCAAGCTTATCGGCAGCAAAAACACTCTGGAAGAAGTGGAGCTTATAGAGCATCCGCTCACGGCTGCCACAGTTTCCAACCTGAAAATTCTTATCGATTTTTTCCGCTCAAACCCTGAAATTGAAAAAAAGTTCCGCATTTACCGAGTTAAGCAGTTTGGGTAAATGGGAAAAACGCCATCTGCTTGCAGTCAGTTTCATTTTTGCATTGATGCGCGGCTCTACGGCCGCGCGGTTGTACAATTGACACACAGTTTTAAATACGTTAATATGAAGCTGGTGAGTTAGCATGACACTTCAGCAGATGAAATATTTTATTGCAGTAGCCGACAGCGGCTCCATAAGCAACGCCGCAAAATCCATGTTTATATCCCAGCCAAGCCTTTCCGAAGCTCTGAAAAGCCTTGAAAATGAAACTGGGCTGACACTTATGGTGCGCACTAACCGCGGCGTCACACTTACGCCGGACGGCCTTGAGTTCCTAGGCTACGCGCGCCAGATAGCCGAACAGTACAAGCTCGCTGAAGACCATTTTATAAAAAAGAAAACGAGCAAGATTAAATTCAGCGTTTCAATGCAGCACTATTCTTTCGCCGTAAAGGCGTTCGTTGAAACCGTAAAATATTTTGGTATGGACAAGTATGCCTTCGCTGTTTATGAAACACAGACACACGAAGTAATAGAAAACGTTAAAGACTGGAGAAGTGAAATAGGTATACTGTACTTAAGCGATTTCAACGAAAAGGTTATCCGCAAGCTGCTAAAGGACAGCCAACTTGAGTTCCATCCGCTTTTCCCGTGCTCAATATATGCCTATCTTTGGTGCGGGCATCCTCTCGCAGGCAGGGATGAGATAAGCATTGACGATTTGGAGGAATATCCCTGCCTTTCGTTTGACCAGGGCAGCAACAACTCCTTTTATTTTGCGGAAGAGGTCATGAGCACATACGATTACAAGCGGACAATCAAAGTCAACGACCGCGCAACCATGCTCAACCTGATGAAAGGCCTCAACGGTTACACTCTCTGCTCTGGCATCATCTGCACAGAGTTGAACGGCCCGGAGTACAAAGCCGTAAAGCTGGAAACAGACGGCGTAATGAACATGGGCTATATTACAAGGGAGCATACCTCTCTCAGCCAGATTGGAAAACACTACCTTGAGGAGCTTATGAAATTCCAGGATGAAGTCCTGTAAAAAGCCACGTTTATATAAAAATCGGGCCGTCCAAAGCGGTCCGATTTTTATGCTGATTTTAAAGCCCGCGCTAAAGTATTATGCAGATAAGCCCGTTGCAGCCCTCGTTGATAATGCGCTCTATCGTCTCCCTCACTTTTTCGCGCGTGTCTTCAGGCATACGCCTCAATTTTGCATGCAGGCCGTCAGTGACAAGCTCATGCAGGCTTTTGCCAAAAATATTCGAATCCCATATCTTCGACGGATTCGCCTCGAACTCTTTCAGTATATAATCTATAAGCTCCTGTGACTGCTGCTCCGAACCGACAATAGGAGTTATTTCCGTTGTAATCTGCGTTTTCAGCATGTGGATTGACGGCGCCGACGCTTTCAGCCGTATGCCGTAACGTCCTCCCTGCCGTATTATCTCCGGTTCAGCAAGGCTCAGCTCATCCGTGTCTGGCATTACAATGCCATAGCCGCCCTCTTCTGCATCATGGTATGCCGAGCCGATCTTGTCATAGACTTTCTTCATTTCCGCCATTTTCAGCATGCAGTCCATAAGGCTGCCCTCGTCACTTATTTCAAGCCCTGTCTTTTCGCCGAGCACTTTATAGAAAAGATCCGACTTCAGGGCTATTGAAATTCTTGCGCACCCTGTGCCAAGGTCAACAGAAGCAGTTTTTGCATCCGCAACATATTCACACTGTCTCGTATCTGATATTATGCCATCCACATCCCTGATTTTAGAAACTCCGGAGGCCGAGTCTTTTATACACGAAAAAATAGAAGAACGCAGCCAGTGCCCTTTTTCAAGGGAGGAAATCCAGCGTGGCATTTCAACACGGACTTCCCTTACAGGGAACTCAAAGAGAATTTTAGACAGGATATTGCGTATCTCTTCTTCTTCCATGTTTAGGCAGTTGACGGCAATGACAGGCACTTCATATTTTTTCTGCAGCCTGCTGCAGAGGTCCGCCACGTCTTCGGAAGCAGGGTCCACACAGTTTACAAGCACTATAAACGGCTTATTGATTTTTTTCAGCTCGTCGATGACGCGCTCTTCTGCTTCTTCATATTCGGCGCGCGGTATGTCGCTTATGCTCCCGTCAGTCGTTATAACCAGGCCAATGGTCGAGTGCTCTGTTATTACTTTTTTCGTGCCTATCTCCGCCGCCATATTGAACGGTATCGGCTCGTCATACCATGGCGTCATCACCATGCGCGGGTTATCGTCCTCTATGTACCCAAGGGCACTCGGCACAATATATCCCACGCAGTCTATAAGGCGCACGGAAAAAGTGGCGCTGTTGTCGATATGTACGGTCACAGCCTTTTCCGGTATGAATTTCGGCTCCGTTGTCATTATGGTGCGGCCTGCAGCAGACTGCGGCATTTCGTCGACCGCCCGCTCGCGCGAATACTGCGAATCCATGTTGGGGACAACGATTGTGTCCATAAAGCGTTTTATGAAAGTTGACTTGCCTGTTCTCACCGGCCCAACAACACCGATATAAATATCGCCGTTTGTGCGCTCGGAAATGTCCCTGTAAATATTGTGTTCTTCCATTTTGCCTCCCCCTCCGGCAAGCTGTTTTGCCGTAACATTTTTAAAAATTAGGCATTCTACATTGGAATAAGCAGCATCCCCCTATTCTCAGCAGAGTCCCCTTCAATGCAGTTTTCCTCACGGATAGAAGCCGCAGACGTCCGGTATTCGCGTGCTATGTTCCATAGGCTTTCACCGGCATCGGCAAAATACAAGCAGAGCGAAACAGATGGATCGCGTGCTACCGGCTTAGTCTCATCTGCCGTAACAGACGCTATTGCCTTATATGTAACGCGCTGCATAACTTCAGCCCTTATGCGGAGCTCTGCTTTTGTTTCTATGCCTTTCCCGGAAATGTGGTAACTTATGGCACCTGCGGTTACTGATGGTTCGCATTTTAAATCGCCCGCTGAGGTGCATGGAAGCTCATGGGTAAAATCTATAAGCCGCTCAAAATAAAACGGTATTCCCTGCTCGTTCTGGGCAAGCACACAAAGGCTGTATTTACCTTTAAGCGCTACTTTGCCGTCTTTAACTTCTGCCGAGGCATTCGCCATCTCGCTCCAGACGTCTATAACCTTGCTTACCTGATTGTCTTCCATGCCTATCTGTGCCTTATGCATGAGTGTATCCTCAAGTACTTCAGCAAGGCTTTCTACAGTTTTCTGCCTCTCATCGATATTGATATCATACTTTCGTGAAAAAGCGTCGTTGACGATTGTGATGTTTGTCTTTCGGTAAGCCTCAACAGAGGCGTGGATTTTCACCTGAGTGTCAAAGTATGACTTGTCGCCTTGGTAATCGCTTTTGACCTGCGCTTCGATATTCGAAACTTCCATTTTTACAGAGCACAGGCACTCCTCATCAGCACCGCTGCAATCGAGCATCTGTGAAAACGGTATTGTATATTCCATAGTTTCAAGCGCGGGATTTTCACCGGCTGCCATGTAAAGGAAGCGCACGTTCACCTGCCCCTGCGCCATCAGTTTTCCCGCGGCTATTTTGCAGCTGTCTGGAACAATGTACGCATCTGAACGCACAATGGAATCGGCAGGCGGCTTGCCCTGGCCAAGCTCAAGCACTTCATCTACACTAAACTGCTGCTGGGAAAATCCAGCAAGTTGATTCATTGAAACCGACGTTTTCAGCTGCTCGATGTCATCGCCGGAAATATTGCCGACAATTTCATTCTGGCCGGTGCCTACCACCTTTGCACAGATGGAAAAGGAGCCGTGAACACTCAGCCTGCGCGGGCTCGAAGCACGGCAGTTTACATACTCAACACGCGCGGAAGCAAAAATCATGGCATTGTCTGCCTGCTGTTTAAGGGCTATTTCCGTTGAAAAAAGGTCATCCGATTCATAGTACCTCACGCATTTTGCATCCGTGTCAAGATAGAAAATTTTTACCGTGTAGTTTCCGTCAAGCATAAGGCGGTCGCCCGTAATACTGCGCGACGTGATCCTTGGGTAAATCTGGCATTTAAGTATCCGCTGGATATCAGGGCAGTAATCGGGAAGAGTGACATCCATATCAACAGGTTGTTCCTGGCAGCCGTCGAAAATAATTTCTCCGGCAGCTATTCTTTCACGTTCGAGCGCATAGTCCATTTAAGATCTCTCCTTCTCCTCTTTCTAAATAATGGTATTCAGAACTCGTCTGATTTATTACCGCCAAAATCATAAAAGGGAAAATATCCCCTGCCACGGCATTTTGCCCACGCACATATTTCAACTAAACTGATTATATACAGCCTACGAATTTTTTGGGCTTCAGGCTTTTATAAAAATTCAATATAAATCTTCATGCATCATGTGCTGCGTAATTGCAGCGTATTTTAAGGAAGTGTATAATTGTAATTGTTAAAGGAGAAAAACGCAGTAATCATTTTATCTGGAGGCCATTATGCGAAAAAAAATTGGCTGGCATGAACAAGGCCTTATCCCAATTCTGCTTTATTTTCAGAATGGCGGGACATTTACAGGAAGTGTAAACAACAGTGGAGAAAAAGAGTTCCGCTACCGGCTTTCATTTGCCGATGGAAAGATAAAAGCCGAAGTGTGGTACGGCCCATTCTGCTATGAAAAGAGCGAAATACTTGGCAATGCCGAATTTGCCATGGACGAAAATGGAAGGTCATCTGCAATCGACTGGGTAAGGGAAAAATATGAAGCTATGATTCCCCGGCAGCCTGCATGAAAAGCCAGTCCCTAATTTTAATTGCCTGTAATTAGATATAGCAAAACAGGCCCCTGAAAATTATTATATTTCGCCTTGTCCGGTAATGTCTCTGCCACTTCAGTCATATTCTTATTAGAAAAGGACAAAACAGGCTGGAGGTGCAGCATTATGGGCAGCGAATACCGCAAAGGCATTGATGATCCGCCCGCATTTGACTATGGCGACAATACCTATGAAGATGAAAGCAAAAATCCTGAGGAGCAGCCAAAGCCGGCTAAGCATGGCGGCAGGGCACAGCTTTTGACGTCGATACAGATTTTCAGCAGCCTTGTTATTCTGGTTGCAGCAATAGTTCTCAGAATGTCGCACACGGGCATATACCAAAAGGTAAGGTCATGGTATATCTCAGCCGTAAACAATTCCATTGTCGCCGACGAAGAGCTTGACAAGGCAAAAAAAACTGTTGTTAACCTCTGGGGCAACCTTTCATCAATGCGCGGGCAAGGACAGAAAATTCCCAATTTTGCAGATTCCGGCGCGCCGTCTGCAAAAGGAAAAGATTCTGCTGCCAACAGCAAATAGCACGTGATTTTTAAAATTGGCGGATGCCGAATTACCATTAGCTACCTCTTCCTTGCCATAATAGCTCTGGCCATGTCATTTGACAGAAGCGGAGCCACTTCAGCAAGCCTTTTGTGTGCTGCGCTTCATGAAGCGGCACACCTCACCGCAATGAAGGCGGCAGGAGAATTTCCAAGAGAAATATGTTTTACACCTTTCGGTATAGATATTGTAAATGGCAACGGTATCGGCGAAAGCTATAAGCACGATGCTGCGGTTTCTCTTGCCGGCCCTTTGGCTAACCTTGCCGCGGCTGCGGTGTGCCTGCCTGTATGCGGCAAACAGTCTTTCATGTTTGTAGGAAACGCAGCATTGTTTCTGCTTAACATCTTGCCAATCGTCCCGCTTGACGGCGGGCAGGCTCTGGTTTTTTTACTGTGCCTGCGCATGGAGCCCGCAAAAGCGGAAAAAATTGTTTCGGTTATTTCTCTTATTTTCCTTTTACCGCTGGCAATAGTAGGATTTTTGCTCCTGCTGCGTTCTAAATGGAATTTCACGCTTCTGGCCGCCGCATGCTATTTAATGGCATTGCTGCTCATGAAGCGCGTAAGGTAGGTGCAAAAAGTGGCTCCTGCAGAAAACCTGCAGGAGCCACTTACTTAACATTATTAAAAAATTAAAAATCAGCCGGGGCACTTTTCGTTTCCGCTGTAAACAATCCCGCGCGTAGAGTCAACAGTGACCGTTGTCCCGCTTTTTAAAATCTTTGTAGCATTATTAGCGCCTACAATGACAGCCTTGTCAAGCGCTAATCCGACAATAGCGGCGTGCGAGTTCATACCTGGGCGTTCCGCTATTATGGCGGAAGCCTGGCGCAGATATGGAAGCAGTCCATTCGTTGTTTCCGGGACTACAAGCACATCGCCTTCCGAAAGATTATTTTTCACTTCTTCACTGCTCTTGCAGACACATACATTGCCGCAGACATTTCCTTTAGTCACACCTGTTCCGGAAACAAGCACATCGCCGACAAGCTGGACTTTAAGGAGGTTTGTCGTACCCGACATTCCAAGCGGCACACCTGCCGTGATTACAACAAGCTCACCGTCTTTAACAAGGCCATTATTTTTCGCTACGTTCACCACATGGTCGAAAAGTTCATCGGTATTATCCTTTTCTTCGACCATAATCGGTATGACGCCCCACGAAAGGTTCATCTGCCTCAGCACAGTCGGGTCTGTTGTGCCGCTGATAATAGGGCAATTCGGGCGGTAGCGCGAAATCATACGCGCTGTGCGCCCCGATTTTGTAACAGTGAGGATAGCGGCTGCGCCCAAATCGTGGGCTGTTGTGCACGTTGCATGTGAAATTGCCGAAGTCACGTCGCTGAGTGTGTCTATATCCTTATTCTGGCTGAAACGCTGCACATAATCTATGTCGCGCTCCGTGCGCTCCGCAATTTTTGCCATAGTCTGGACTGCCTGTACGGGATAAGCGCCCGCAGCCGTCTCGCCCGAAAGCATTATGGCACTTGTGCCGTCATATATGGCATTTGCTACATCTGTTGTCTCCGCGCGTGTCGGGCGCGGGTTCTTAATCATTGAATCAAGCATCTGTGTTGCAGTTATGACCTGACGGCCTGCGGCTGAAACTTTTTTAATAAGCTTCTTCTGAATTATCGGTATTTCCTCCAGCGGTACCTCAACACCGAGGTCGCCGCGGGCTACCATTACACCATCTGAAACGCGTATGATGTCATCGATATTTTTCACACCGCCGGCAGATTCTATTTTTGCAATTATTTTAATTTTATGGCAGTCAAGTTTTTCAAGCTCACCGCGCAGGTCAAGAATATCCTGTGCAGTGCGCGTAAAAGACGCAGCAATAAAATCAAAATCTTCGTGCACAGCAAAAGCGATATCAGAGCGGTCTTTATCGCTTATGAATGGAAGGGAAAGATGTATGCCAGGCACATTAATGCTTTTGTGTGATGAAACCTCGCCGCCGTTCATTACCGTGCAGTGGATATCCGTGTCTGTTGTAGAATCAACATTAAGTTCAATCAATCCGTCGTCAATCAGTATCCTTGTACCCGGTATTACTTCTTTCGGGAGCCGCTTAAAAGAAACCGAGCATATGGAGCTTGTCCCCGGTACTGTGCGGCTCGTAACCGTATATTTGCTCCCCTTTTTCAGGGTAACTGGATGGTCAAATTCACCGGTGCGTATTTCCGGCCCCTTTGTATCAAGCATCAGAGCAATAGGAAGGTTAAGTTTGGCACGCAGCTTCTTGACCATATCAGCATAGCCTTTCTGCTGTTCATGCGTTCCGTGCGAAAAATTCAGCCTTGCAACGTTCATGCCGCTAAGCATCATCTGGCGCATGATATCTTCGTTATCAGTAGCAGGGCCAAGCGTGCATACAATTTTAGTTTTTCTCATGTTTTTAAGTAACCTCGATTCCGAATTTTTCATGCATCTGAAAAAGCTTTTTAAAATTTATCCCAGTATAAATAATACTACCGTTTCTGCAATAAATCAAATGAAAATTAAAATATCATGAGAAAAGTGTCGCCATTAAAAAGCAAAAAACGCACAGGCTTGCAATCGGCTGTGCGTTTTTTGTTACCCTTCTTTAACAATTGACTCAAGGCATAAAATCAAATCATTCAGGGTGTTTAACTGCACGTTTTTTCCAAGTATCTCATTTTTTAATTCGATTGGCAGCGACTCAAACCGTTCCCGCAGATCAGGGTTTACATACGATGCCATTTTCCCATCACCTCATGTTTATCATATCCAGCAAATTCGGTTTAAAACAGTTTGAGCCATATTTGATTTGAGCGCAAAAAAGCAGGCAGATGCCAAAAAGCATCCGCCTGTGATTATTCGGGATCTATCTTTTAATATGCACCGCCGGCAGCGCCTTCCGGAGTTGCAGGGGCTGCAGGAACAGGTTCCTTTTTATCAGCTACAAGGGATTCGGTTGTGAGCACCATAGCGGCAACAGAAGCAGCGTTCTGCAGAGCGGAGCGTGTTACCTTTGTCGGGTCAACAACACCGAATTCAAGCATATCGCCGTATTTGTCAGTCCTGAAGTTGTAGCCATAGCCATTTTTACCGGACTTCTTAATCTCGTTTATGATTACTGAGCCTTCCAATCCAGCATTTGAAGCGATCTGGCGAATTGGCTCTTCAAGGGCACGGCGGACTATACGTGCGCCCGTCTTCTCATCGCCCCCTGTAGAATCAACTACTTTGTCAACAGCAGGAATTGTGTTGAGCAGTGCAACACCGCCGCCCGCGTCAATACCTTCTTCTACAGCGGCCTTTGTTGCAGCGAGAGCGTCTTCAACACGCATTTTCTCTTCTTTCATCTCAACTTCTGTTGCAGCGCCAACTTTGATGACAGCTACACCGCCAGCAAGCTTTGCGAGGCGTTCCTGAAGCTTCTCTTTGTCGAAATCAGAAGTCGTCTGTGAAATCTGAGAGCGAATCTGGGCAACACGCTCAGCAATCTTCTTCTTGTCGCCTAAGCCGTCAATAATAGTGGTGTTCTCTTTGTCCACTTTTACCTGGCGTGCATGGCCGAGCTGATCCATAGTTACGTCTTTAAGCTCAAGGCCAACGTCAGAAGAAATTACCTGGCCGCCTGTGAGTACTGCGATATCCTGCAGCATCTCTTTGCGCCTGTCGCCATAACCTGGAGCCTTTATGCCAACGCATGTGAATGTACCGCGAAGCTTATTGAGAATGATGGTGCTAAGTGCTTCACCTTCGATGTCATCTGCAATAATTACAAGCTTCCTGCCTGACTGGACGACTTTCTCGAGGAGCGGGAGGATTTCCTGAACATTGGAAATCTTTTTGTCTGTAATGAGGATGTACGCGTCATCAAGCACAGCTTCCATCTTTTCAGTATCCGTTACCATGTAAGGTGACACATAGCCGCGGTCGAACATCATGCCTTCCACGACCTCAGAATAGGTCTCTGCAGTCTTTGATTCTTCAACGGTGATAACGCCGTCTGCAGTTACCTTCTGCATTGCTTCTGCAATCAGCTTGCCAACGAACTCGTTAGATGCAGATATGGAAGCGACACGGGCAATATCGTCTGGGCCACTGATTTTCTTTGAATGTCCCTTCAGGTCTTTCACAGCAGCGTCAACTGCCTTCTGGATTCCGTTGCGCACAGCCATAGGGTTCGCACCTGCTGTTACGTTTTTCATGCCTTCCCTTATAAGTGACTGTGCAAGAAGGGTAGCTGTTGTTGTGCCGTCGCCTGCTACGTCATTTGTTTTTGTTGCAACTTCTTTAACAAGCTGTGCACCCATGTTTTCGAACGGGTCGTCAAGGTCTATTTCTTTTGCAATTGTCACACCGTCGTTTGTGATGAGTGGGGCACCATATTTCTTGTCGAGCACAACGTTGCGGCCTTTCGGTCCAAGCGTGATTTTAACGGTATCTGCAAGCTGGTCGACACCGCTCATAAGAGCTTTTCTGGCATCTTCGCCATATATAATCTGTTTAGCCATAGTCGTTATTCCTCCACATTCATTGATATATTTTAAAATGAAAACCGGCAGAATTATTTCACTACTGCAAGGATATCGCTCTGACGGACAATCGTGTAATCTTCGCCGTCAAGCTTTACTTCTGTGCCTGAATATTTGCTGGTGATAATGCGGTCACCTTTCTTGACATACATTTTGACTTCCTTGCCGTCTACGATTCCTCCTGGGCCAACTTCAACCACATCGGCTATCTGCGGCTTTTCCTTTGCAGAATCTGTAAGGATAATGCCACCTTTTGTAGTTTCTTCCGCTTTTTCCATTTTAACCAGTACTCTGTCTAATAACGGTTTTACTGTCATAGTAGATCCTCCTTAAAAGCTTTGTGGGTTTAGCACTCTATGTCTATGAGTGCTAAGATATATTTTATCTACTTCCTACCGAAAAATCAAGAGGTTTTCGAAGAAAAAACATGATTTCACAATTTATTAACAAAGTCACTCATCAATGCTTTTTTCGGCTATAGATTAAAGGCTGCCTGCCTATTTCTCTTTAAAATACATATAATACTGGCAGCGTATCATGCCATTATAAAGTTTCCTGCGCCTCGTTGACCTTCTACCGAAGCACTTTTCAAAAGTTTCATCTGGAGATATAACGCCATAGCTCCAACCGTGCCGCGGAGCGAACACTCTCCCCATAGTGCTGTAAATTTCTTCAGCAGAGCGCATATTAAGCATGCGCTCACCATATGGCGGATTGCATATGACGCACCCGTAATCACCGTCTTCACTGAAATCTGCTATGCTTCTCTGCCCAACGTTGATTCGGTCCGAAACGCCGGCCTTTGCCGCATTGGCGCGCGTGAGTTCAACGGCAGCACTGTCTATATCAAAGCCTTTCGCCGAAAAAGCGGCATCGCGCATCTCGAGCGATTGCGCGCGCTCCCTTTCATGTTCCCAAACGCTGCTTTCTGAAATGTTCCACTTTTCGGCAGTGAAATTTCTCTTTATTCCCGGAGCTATATTGAGCGCCAGAAAGGCGGCTTCAATCAAAATTGTGCCTGAGCCGCATAACGGGTCGATAAAGTTGGAATCATGGCGCAAATGCAGAAAATAAGCCATAGCTGCCGCAAGCGTTTCGCGGATTGGAGCTTCTGTGGAGTTTGCGCGGTAGCCGCGCTTATGCAGCCCCGGCCCTGTCGTGTCTATCATAATGCTGGCATTGTCTTTCATGATGAGGAAATGGATCTGGTGCAAAGAGGTGCTTTCCTCAAACCAGCTTAGATGATAGTGGCTTTTAAGGCGTTCAACCACTGCTTTTTTGACAATCGACTGGCAGTCAGGCACGCTTGCAAGCTTTGAGCTAAGGCATGAGCCTTTCACGGGGAAAGCATCTTTCCGACCAATCCACCTTTCCCACGGCAGTGCCTTTACGCCATCAAAGAGTTCGTCAAAGCTCCGTGCCGGGAAATTTCCAAGCAGCACCTGCACACGCTCGCCATACCTGCTGCACAAATTAGCGCGTGCAAGCATTTCAGCCGAGCCGTCGAAGATTACACGTCCATTCTGAGGCTTTACATCAGCTGCTCCCATCTTCCGCAGTTCATCAGCCAAAGGCCCTTCAAGCCCAAACAGGCATGGGCATACAAGTTTAAAATCACTCAAGGCAAAATCCCTCTCTCCATAAAAGCAGGGGCTGCATTCTGCGCAGCCCCTGCGGTATAAGCAAAATCTATTCTTCCGGTTCCAGCAGTCCAAATCCTCCGCCCTTCCGCCGGTACACAACATTAATTTCGCCGTTTTTTTCATTTCTAAACATAAAGAACTGATGCTCTATCATTTCCATCTGAAGTATTGCCTCGTCTACAGACATAGGCTTTACAACAAAATGCTTTGTGCGCACCACATCATAAGTGCCCTCGCCTTCAGCATCGCTTTTTTCTTTGTTGCTGGCCTGAAGCTCGTCAAAGCCAGCGCGGCGCAATTCCTTTGAAAGGTATTTTTTGTTTTTGCGTATCTGGCTGCTCAGCGCATCAATTACATCGTCCAGGGCAGTGTTCATTGCATCAGCAGTCGATTCCGCACGGTAAATCATTCCGCGTGAGCGAATAGTGATTTCTACTGTTTGGCGATTCTTTTCAACAGTGACAACGACTTTTGCCTCCGCATCATCTTCAAAAAGCCTGTCGAAACGCAACAACTTTTTCCTAACAAGCTCTTTGAAATTATCATGCAGAGTGACTTTACGGCCTATCATGACAATTTTCATCATTATCAGCTCCTTTGCAAGAATTACATTTGCACTTATTATCTGTATTAAATTTTAATTAATCATAACATATTCCTTGATAAATTAAAATGAAATATCTGGCAGTTTATGCAAAAAAGGCAGGCTACGCAATTTTCAGTCCGGATATACCACTTCACCGTTTACAATAACTAACTCAGGCTTTGCATTGAGCGACAGCGGATCCTCCCGGAAGAACGTCAGGTCAGCGTCTTTCCCTTTTTCAATTGAGCCGACACGGGAATCTATTCCGCATATTTTCGCCGGATTTATAGTTATGGCCTTTAAAGCTTCCTCATGGTCCATGCCTTCCCTTACAGCAAGCGCCGCGCACAGTGGAAGGTATTGGATTGGTGTTACAGGGTGGTCGGTAATTATCGCCGTCATAATGCCATGTGAAGCGAGTATGCCGGGGCATGCCGGCGTCTGGTTTTTAAGCTCTGGCTTGCTGCGGTCACTGAAAAACGGCCCGCTGAGCACACGCACATGTTCCGCTTTTAAATCATCAGCAATCATATGGCCCTCTGTGCCATGTACAATAACATAATTAAGGTTGAATTCTTTTGCTATGCGCATTGCTGTATAAATATCGTCGGCACGGTGAGCATGAAAATGTACCTCAATATCACCGCGCAGGGCAGGTATCATCGACTCACATTTCATGTCATATTCAGGTGGATCAAAATCCTTGTCTTCTTTAGCATGCTCGGCATCCTCCATATATCGCTTGGTTTTAAAAAGCTGCTCACGGATAAGTGCAGCCGTTGCCATGCGCGTTGACGGTGCCTCGTTTTTTTCATGGTAGACGTTTTTCGGGTTTTCACCCATGGCCATCTTTATGGCGACTGGCGCCTTAATTATCATGTCGTCTATCCTGTGGCCGGACGTCTTAATTGCGGCAAGCTGGCCTCCTATAGGATTTGCACTGCCCGGGCCTGTTACAACTGAAGTTACGCCTGCTGCTACGGCTTCTAAAAAGCAGCGGTCCATGGGATTAATGGCATCGATAGCGCGAAGGTTCGGCGTAACCGGATTTGTTTCCTCATTGCCGTCGTCGCCCTCAAAAGTCAGGGCGTCTTCCCACATGCCAAGGTGTGTGTGCGCATCTATAAAACCCGGGTAAATATCGGCGCCTTTAGCGTCAAATACAGTCTCGTCCTTTTCCGGCACAAACTGGCCGCCACCCACAGAATCTATAACAGAGCCTTTAATTCGTATCGAGCCGTCCTCAACAGTGTTTCCTGCCATTGTATGTATATTAGCATGAATTATCAGCATAAAGTTCCTCCTGTTCTTTTAAAATCAATACAAAAAGCGGAGCGGCCAGCCGCTCCGCTTTAATTTTTAAAACTATTTTGTCTGGTTCGAGCCACGCCTTGAAAAGCCTCCGCGCTTTGATTCCATACAGCGCTTAAGGTCTGACATCTTTTCTTCGCTTGTCTGCTTAAACTTCGTCATCATGTCCTCAAAATCTTTCGGTTCGCTGCGTTTGCCAGTCTGCCACTCAAAGCTGCCCGGCCTGCCAGCGCTCCGGTAAGGAGTCGATTTTCTGGAGCGCGGCACTGAATTCACACGCTTCATTGAAAGGCTGATTTTCCCATCCGGATTAATGGCAAGAACCTTTACTTTTACCATCTGATTCTCTGTTACATAATCACGGATGTTTTTAACAAATGTCGGTGCAATCTCAGAAATGTGTACCATGCCAGTTTTACCGTCCGGAAGTGCCACGAATGCCCCGAAATTTGTAATGCCTGTAACTCTTCCCTCAAGGATCGCTCCTACCTCAAGCTGCATAAATATGTAATTTCCCCCTCAGCATAAGAACTGATTATTTTCCAGCTATATTAACAAAAACGCGTTCACCGGTTTTTGAAAAATCCAGACTGGTACGGGCAGATTTATCGATATAATTGCGGTTTTTACTCTCTGAACCATCTGCATTTTTCAACTCATCGTTTTTGATTTCCTGAATTTGGATTTGCTGTTTTACGGAAGCAAGCTCCTGCTTCTTTTCGCTTATAGCCACCTGCTGCTGAATCAGCATCGTAAAAGCATACACTGTGAAAACCGCGACCGCAATGCCCAGAAAAACATTTTTCCCCCGCTTTTTGCCTTTTATTACTTTCATTGCGGCGTGTGCCCCCGTTCCGGTTACATTTAGTTTTTACCGTTTTGCTTTTCCGGCCCATATTCTGATTATACACTACTGCACCTCTATGTTTCAAGCATTTTTCCCAAGTTTGAATCTTTTTGCCCGCCCCATCAGCACAAATGGAAAGATTTCTGCCTGCTTTTTCAGCGGTTCTGTGTAAAAAGGCGCCTGCCGGATCAAACACAACGCGGTATAAAAAGCCAAAAAGCCTGCGAAAAATGGACACAGTAATACGCCCAATGGTCTCATGCCATGCAAACCAGCCAAGTATCTCGCCTATGAACAGATAAAGGCGCAGTTCGCCGCCATTAGCACCCAGATTTACAAGAAAAGTGAAAAAAGCTGCAATAACCATATAGAAAAAGTCCTGAAAAAAAGTGGGGCGCTTTTCCGAGCGAAACATTGCGCGCCATATGCGCAGTATATCATAAGCCGCCCCAAGCACCGCACCTGCCACAAAGAAAACGGCGAACCCAAACATTTGGGCACTCACAGTCTCACCCCTCATTTAAACAGTCTGGAAAACATCCCTCCTCCTGAGGAGCGATTCTCTGTATAAGTTATCGATGAAATTTCCCCGTCAAGGGTGAGCTCACCAGTTTCAAGGTCCAGCCTGTCAATATGAAGTTTCCCGCCGCGCACCGTCATGTCGCCGAGTTCCGTACTTGCAACTACTGTCTCATCGTCAAAACTGTCTACATTTGAGACTCCAGTTGCCGTTAAGGTCCTGCGGTTTTCCAAAATCAGGCTGTGAGGCTTTTTGGCATTTTGCGGCTCATTCTTTTTTTCGGTTTTCTGCTCATTCATAGAAATCACTCCCGCATCGTTCCTTTAGCAATAAATATGCATCTGCGGGGGAACAATATACTATGAGCGCTTATTGCTTATTACTGATCCGCAATAATTTCATACAAAGAAGAAGCACTAACCTTAGTTGCGTACTCGTCCACACTCAGCACTTTCGCACGCATTTTGTGTGAGCCGAGAGAAATCTCAATTATATCTCCCGCCTTCACATCATATGAAGCGCGTGCCGGCTTTGAATTAACAAGCACACGGCCCGCATCGCAGGCCTCGTTTGCGATGGTACGGCGCTTCATCAGCCTCGATACTTTCAAGTATTTGTCAAGTCTCATAATAGAAACATAATGCTCCAATCTATAAAAATAAAGCGGGCTGTAACAAAGCATAGCTTCGCTGCAGCCCTAAAAAAATCTGCCAAATCTTATTTTTTTGCCGTAGCTTCTTTAAAAGCTTTTCCAGCCTTAAACGCCGGCACGCGTGAAGCAGGGATAGTTATCGGCGTATTCGTCCTCGGGTCGCGTCCCTGACGTGCGCTGCGACTATGAAGCTCAAAAGTTCCAAAGCCCACGATCTGAACTTTTTCATCATTTGCCACAGTTTCAACAATTGCATCAATCGCAGAATTCACAGCCTTATCTGCATCTTTTTTAGACAGGCCTGCTTTATCAGCCACAAGGGAAATCAACTCTGTTTTATTCATGGTATTTGACCTCCGTTTTTTTATTATTCAACAGCAAATGCTGAGAATTTTGACTCGGCCCATGCCATAAGCAGCGGAAATATGCAGGATAAACTATTATACCGCTATACCGCTTTTCCGCAGTTCCGTACAAACCCGCTGCAGTACTGAGCCAAAGCCTCTTCGGCTTCTATGCCAAGACTTTCAGAGAGTGCAGAAACAGCGAAAAGGAGCTTTCCAATCTTCTGCAGTTTCGCTTTTTCACCGGCTGCCTCAGGGAGCTGCTCAACTTGCTCCACAGCTTCATGCAGGTCCGAAAGTTTTTCATCCTTGCTGAAAGTTTTTCCAGCAGCCCCTGCTGCCTTTTTCTGAAGCCTCTGGGAACGCATAAGCGCAGGGAGCGCCGGCGAAACGCCTTTTAAAACCTCTTCAAGCGTTCTGCGCCCTTTTGTGCGCATTTTTACCTTGTTCCAGCTTTCGAGAGCCTCGCTGCTGTTTTTGACCGACGAAGTTCCAAAAACGAATGGATGGCGCTCGACCATTTTCTTGGCTACACCGTCCACGACATCGGAAAAATCGAAACTGTCTTTTTCTTTTTCAAGCTGCGCATGGAAAACGACCTGAAAAAGCATATCGCCCAACTCTTCCTCTAAAAGTGCCTGATTGCCATTGTCAATTGCCTCTACGGCCTCGTACGTCTCCTCAATCATGTTATTGCGAATGCTTTTGTGCGTCTGCTCACGGTCCCATGGGCAGCCTTCTGGTGAACGGAGGATCTCCATTATTTTCAGGAGGTCATCAACCGTATACTTTTCTTTCCGCTCGAACTGCAAAGCCACATCCTCCAAACTGCTGGGAGTTTTTAAACTGTCTTTTATTTTACCTTATCCAATTATGTTTTTCAAGTATTTTCAAAATTTTTTGTCCCTTTGGCAGCATTGAAACATCATGGCGGTCAAGCACATGGAACTTAAGGATGCATATAATATACAGAAACACAGTTGCAATAATTGCAATGCATACTGCAATTTTGCTCGAAATGAACATAATTGCCGCTTTGTAAAGCATCCATGAAGCGCCGATGCTTATTACGGACGCGACGAATGGCTTGGCAAATATTGAGAAGTAGTTCATGTGTATTTTTGTTACATGCTGAAGTAAGTACATTGCACATATTGTAGTTATGATGTAGCAAAGCAGCGTGCCAGTCCCTGCGCCTAGGACGTTGATTTCAGGAATACCCACGAGGGTATAGTTTGTTATTATCTTAACAGCAAGGCCGACGACTACCAGTTTAACAGGCAGGTCAACCCTGCCAACCGCCTGCAGCATGCTGTTCACTGGCGTGCTTGTTGCGGCAAATGTAGAGGCAAGGCCAAGAATCACAAGTATTCTTCCAATGATAGCCGGCCCTTGGTCAACGCCAGGGTAGATGAGTGCAGCTATTGGCATTGCAAAAACAGAAAGCCCAATGCCGCTCGGTATGGTAATGAGTGTGACCATGCGCAGCACGGTTTCCATACTGCGGCGTATGTGCTTCGGGTTGCCCTCAGTCCACGCCTCGGTAACATTCGGCAGGGCGCTAACCCCAAATGCCTGCGTAAGCGCCGGCACAAACATAAACAGGTTTGTGGCATTGCCATAGCATCCATACAAAAAGGATGCCACGCCGTTTGATGAAATATACTCTTTTGGTATGATACCCTGGTACATTTTCAAGAGGGTTGCTGAATTTGTGCTAAGCAGGTCGCCTATGCGGCTTTGAAGCAGCATACCGTCGACAAAAGTCGAAAGGTTAATTGCAAGCGAACCGAGCGCAACCGGAATAGCAGTGCGGACAAGTATTGACACTGTCTGCTTCATAGGCATAGAGCGCGGCGAAGCAGCAATCATGTCTTCCGTTATTCCGTCCCCGTTCCGCTTGTGGTAAAGTGTTAAAAACAGGAATCCGAAAAATCCGCCAATTGTCACACCAAAAATGGCACCGGCTGCCGCATATGGCAGTGTCGCTATTTTTGCAAATTTTATGTTTGCGGCCTTTACGCCGTAAACCGTTCCGCTTTTCGCATATTCCTTGAGGCCTGAATTTACAATCCAGATTGCTGCCGAAAGGCCAAACACAAGTTTGCATATTGATTCTATTATTTCAGATATAGCCGTTGGCGTCATATTGCGCAGGCCTTCATAATACCCGCGGTAAATAGACATCATGCTTGCGAAGAAAACAGCCGGCGCAATGGCGTAAATAGCAGGCAAAGCGTTCTTGGCATTACCGCGCAGGACAAAATCTGTATATGGACGTGCCCCAAGCATCATAATGCTGAACGATAAAATACCGAGAAAAAGAAAAATTCTTATTGAGGCCTTATGTATCTGGCGTATGTCACGGTAGTGGCCTTTGCAGTAATTTTCTGAAACCATTCGGGAAATTGCAATTGGAAAGCCCGCCGTCGCAATGCTAAACATCGGCGCATATATCGAGTAAGCATTATTGAAGTATCCGTATCCAAGAGAAGTTATTACCCATGACAGCGGTATCTTATAGACTGCGCCGATTATTTTTTCTATAACAATGGCCATCACAAGTATAAGTGCACCATGAATAAAACTTTGGCGGTGCATTTTGCTTTTTCTTTCCCGTCCCATCGCAACACATCCGTTCTATTGTGTAAATCTATGCAAAAGCTCGCTTTCAATATGTTTTTATGTTTTTCCCGCAGGCGGTGCACCAATGGCAGCACTTGTAGAATTGCACATAAACAGACGCATACTTTGCCAAAAGAAAGGGAGAGGATAATCCTCCCCCATGTTGCATAGATTCCACATTCTATTTTTCCGCAGAGTTTCCAGTATTTGAACTGCCGCCCTGCGAATCATCTGCCGAACTGTCATCTTCCATAAGCTTGTAGCCGCATTTGCTGCAGAAAACAGCGTCCTTCGAGTTTTCCTGCCCGCAATGGCTGCATATAGTCTTTGCATTTGCGGAAGCAATCTGACTGTTTACCGCATCAAGCTGTTCCTGCAGGCTGTCAATTGATGCGACTGCATCGGAAACTGCCTGTGCAGAGTCGCTTCCAGTTTTCTTCGCATCATAAACTACCCGGCCAAGTGCTTCAAAATGTTTGGAAATATCATTTTTCAAGTCCGCAGCATTGATGCGCAGCTTCGAAACGTCCGCAAATTTGGAAGCTTGTTTCCCGACAGCGCTGGCTGCCGATTTTGCGTTGACAATAAAATCATCCAGCATTCCCATAGCAGCGTCCTCCTTTTTGTTTGCTATTATAGCACGATAAAAGTAAAAAATGCAACTCTATTCAAGGCCTCCACCAATAAATTCACGAATAATTGATGTCTTAGGCACGAGCGGCGTATCAACTTCATCAAAGCGCTCAAGTGCGCCTGCCAAATTCTGTGCAGTATTGTAATTGCAGCTGCTTTCAGGCACAGTGCAAAGGAGCTTGAGGGCCTGCTGTTTAAGCACGCAGAGCTCATAGGCGTGAAAAGAATTTATTGTAAGGTCGGCACTTTTTCTAAATGGCTTTATGTACTTGTATTCGCCGTGCATTACATTCGGCCACATCGAAAGCGTTTCATCCGGACTCGTCCGCCTGAAATTATAATCGCGCACCATACGGCGTACAAGGCGGATATCGTTCGGCCCGAGAATTGTTTTTCCCCCGTCCATTATGCCCTGCTTAACGCTTATATAAATGCGGTGCACACGCGATTCCGGCACAGTGCTAAGCAAAACAGGGTTAAGTGCATGTATCCCTTCCACTACGACAACTTCGCGCTCATGCAGTACAACCTGCCTGCGATGCGGGTAAGGGATATGCTGCTCAAAATCGAATACAGGCATCTCGCAGCGGCTGTTTTTCACAAGGTTGGCAAGGCAGTTCTGTATCTCCCCTACATTTAGGGCCTCAAGGCACTCATAGTCACGTTTTCCGTTCGAAAGCATTGGTGCCATGTTTCCCCCTCGGTAAAAATCATCGAGTGAAATGCTCACACAGCCAACGCCGTCTTCTTCCAAAGCTTTTTTAAGTAAATGGGCTGTTGTTGTTTTCCCGCTGCTTGAAGGCCCAGCAATCATTACAAGTTTGCACATTGGATTTTTGCCCGCGATTAGCTGTGCGATTTCCGCAATATTTTTATGATATGCTTCTTCTGTTTTCAGCACAAAGCCCTTCGCGTCCTTGCGTACCGAGCTATTGATGTCTTCAACACTGTTGCGGTAAGAAACGAACTTAGTCTTTTGTTGTTCCATAAAATTCTTTCACCCCATTCTTCCGGGCTATCAATTCCTTATAGCGCCCAATATATTCATACGGATATTTAAAGTTGAATATTCGCTCAATACGGTTCGAGTATGGGTCTTTCAGCTTGGTTACAGCACCGGCGCCGCATGCAAGTATTGTCTGGCATTCTTCCATTATCAGCACATTGTAAAGGTTTTCGCGGCCAGGCTTTGACCAGCCTGTGTTTTCAAGGTTGCCTACCATGCGGCTCTGCCTGTAGAGGTAATAAGGGTGGTACCCGCTCTGCGGCAAAACAGAATAGGCATTCCTGAGCATTTCCGCAGTTGTTTCAGCGCTGCATGAAACAGGCGCTGCTTTTTCATGGTTAAGGCGTGCCGCCTTTTTTATCGAAAGTGTATGGACCGTTACGCATTCCGGCGAAAGCTGGATGACTTTATGAATCGTCTGCAAAAAGCTTTCAAGGCTGTCTTTAGGCAGGCCGGCGATTATGTCCATATTGATATCATCGAAACCAAGACGCCGTGCAAGGCCAAAAGCCTCAATAATCTGCGACGATGTGTGCTTCCTGCCGATTTCTCTTAAAACTTCGTCGTTAAGCGTCTGTGGGTTAATACTTATACGCGTGACGCCGCCACTCTTCATCACTTTAAGTTTTTCCTCAGTAATCGTATCTGGCCTGCCGGCTTCCACAGTAAATTCGCGGCAAAGCGAAAGGTCAAAATTCGAATTGACAGCGCCGATAACGTTGGCAAGCTGGGAAGCTGAAAGCACTGTCGGCGTGCCGCCTCCTATATAAACTGTCTGCAGATGCAGCCTGAGATCTTTGGCTATCTGTGCCGTACGCCTTATCTCATCACAGAGAAGGTCTACATACTGTGGGACAAGGTGGAATGCCTTTTCGACTGACGATGAAACGAAAGAGCAGTAAGAGCATCTTGTTGGGCAGAATGGTATGGCAATGTAAAGGCTGAAATAATCGGGCCGCGACAGAGCCAAAAAATTTTTCTGGTTGTTCCAGGCAGTGCGCGCAAGCTCCGTTTTTTCAGGCGAAACGAGAAATTTATCGCGGAAGAAACCGCATGCAAATTCTTCACCTTTTTCAGAAGCCAGCCTGCCGAAAAGCTTGAGCGGCCTTACTCCCGTCAGGATTCCCCATTGGGGCCGACAGCCAAGCGCGCTCGAAAGGATTTTCCACAGCGATACGGCCATGCGTCGCTGTACCTCGCGCTCTTCTGTGCCTGCCGGAATAATTGATGCGCTGGCTTTTTCGGTTGTTCCCGCTTTAAACCGTACGGTCATCAGGCAACTGCCGTCAGTGTGTTTTTTTATACCTGTATAGACCACAGTATCGTCCTCACACGGTTCCGAAACTACTTTTATCCTGCTCTGGGGATAAAAAAGCCTGCACAGGTTTTCCATTTCATAACTAAATGGGTGGCTGTCTATAATAAGTGTCATAATGTTAAATCCCAAAATAAGAATTGTTTTTGCGCTCATAGCCGAGCGTAGTCTCTGAGCCATGGCCTGGATAGACATGGTAGTCGCCTTTAAGGGAACCCAATTTCCGCAGGGAGTCAAGCATCTGCGAATAATTCCCGGTTGGGCAGTCTGTGCGCCCGCAGCTCAGCTTCATAAGCGTATCGCCCGAAAAGATCACGTCTTTAACTATAAAACAGCAGCCGCCAACAGTGTGGCCCGGTGTGTGCATAACGCGGATGGTAAGGCTGCCAAGCTGTATGGTGTCACCGTCACTCATTGGCATATCCACCTGAAACGGCGGCACCTGTGAGCCGAAAAACGCACCTGCAAGGTTAAGAGTGCTGTCTTTGGCAAAAAGGAGCTCATCAACATAAAGGTAAACTTTTGCACCTGTCATTTTTTTCAGAGCCTGAACACCTGAAATGTGGTCAAAATGGCCGTGCGTCAGCAGAATTTTTTCAACTTTTCCATTTTTCATGACAATGTCATTCAGTCCGCTGCTCTCAAAGCCCGGGTCAATTACGGCTGAAGCACCGGTCTCATCATCTTTTAGCAGGTAGCAGTTTGTTGGGATCGGGCCACCTGCAATCTTAGTAATCTGCAAAAAGAGTCCTCCTTCTCAGCCGCCGTCCCTATAATATTCTCATGTGCGGCGTATTGACACGACGCCGACAATTTTGGAAAGGCGCTGGACTATCGTCTTAAGTTCCTCGATATTTTTAACAGAAATCGTCGCTGATATGAAAGCGCTACCGTCTTTTGCCTCCCTTGAGTTAAGGGAATAAATAAAAAGGTGCATGTTAAACAGCTGCTGCGTTATGTCTGCGAGAAGCCCGGAACGGTCTCCCGCGACAATTTCCAGCGTAGTCTTAAACCTCTCGCAGATTTCGCCCGCCCAGTGAACCTTTACCCAGCGCTCAGGTTCGGCGGCTTTGCTTATATCCTTTGGTACATTGGAGCAGCTGCGCTTATGGATAGAAACGCCAAAGCCGCGCGTTATAAAGCCTATAATATCGTCGCCAGGCAGCGGGTTGCAGCAACGTGCGAACTTTACAAGGCAGTTATCCATGCCATCTACAACAATGCCAATCGAGCTTTTGCCATATGGCACCTGGCGCTCAGGCTTTTGTGGCAGATGGATTGGTGCCGTATCAGCGCGTTCTTTCTGCCATGCTTCCTTAATTTTCGGCATTATCTTCCACAGTGAAATTCCGCCATAGCCTATCGCGGCATAGACGTCATCAACCGTGGCACAGTTGTTGCGAGGTGCAAACTTACTGAGGGCATCGTTAAGGCTTTTTTCACTTATATCAACATTATTGTGGCGCAGCTCACGCTCTACCGAGTTTTTGCCCTCAGCGATATTTTCATCGCGTTTCTCATGCTTGAACCAGTTGCGGATTTTATTTCTCGCTTCGCTCGTTTTTACAATATTCAGCCAGTCGCGGCTTGGGCCGCGGGCTTCTTTTGAAGTCAGCACTTCAGCTATTTCGCCTGTTTTCAGGCAGTAATCAAGCGGCACAATGCGCTTGTCAACTTTTGCACCCGTCATCCTGTTTCCTACGGCACTGTGTATAGCGTAGGCAAAATCAATCACCGTTGAGCCGGCAGGAAGGTTTATAACATCGCCCTTTGGTGTAAAGACGAAAACATCTTCCGGCGCAAGGTCCGACTTTATAGTGCGTACAAGGTCGGTAGCATCTTCGCTGTCCTTTTCATTGTCGAGCATCTGGCGTATCCACGAAAGACGTTTCTCGAACGAATCCTCCTTGCCTGCCATGCCGAGCTTATACTTCCAGTGAGCCGCGATGCCATATTCAGCCGTATGGTGCATTTCCCATGTGCGTATCTGCACCTCAAACGGAATGCCTTCCTTGCCTATTACAGTTGTGTGCAGCGACTGGTACATATTCGGCTTCGGCGTAGAAATATAATCCTTAAACCTGTTTGGCAGTGGCCGGAACATATCGTGTATAATGCCGAGCACGTTGTAGCAGTCATTAACCGTATCCACAATCACACGCACAGCGTAAATATCATATATCTCGTCCATTGAGCGACCCTGTATGAACATCTTGCGGTAAATGCCGGTTATGCTCTTTACGCGCCCTTCAAGGTAAACATTAGGTATAATGCTGGAAACACGTTCGTTTATGCGCTTTTTAGTCAGCTCAATAAACTCCTTGCGCTCATTCGCGCGCAGGGCAAGGCCGCTCTCAATTTCCTTGTATGCAACAGGGTCAAGTATGCGCAGCGAAAGGTCTTCAAGCTCTTCCTTTACGGCGCGTATGCCGAGGCGGTGCGCAATAGGTGCATAGACCTCCATATTTTCGAGGGCCTTGTCACGCTGCTTCTGCGGCGGCATAAACTCGATTGTGCGCATATTGTGCAGGCGGTCTGCCAGCTTGACGATTATCACGCGGATATCCTGATTCATGGCAATCAGCATTTTGCGCAGGTTTTCCGCCTGCTGCACTTCACGTGAAGAATATGGTATGCGGCCAAGCTTTGTCACGCCGTCTGTAAGGCCGGCAATTTCACTGCCGAACTCCTTTTTTATCTGGTCAAGCGTTACCGGCGTATCTTCCACAACATCGTGCAGAAGTCCCGTTGCGACCGATTCGGAATCCATGCCGAGCTCTACGAGTATGCACGCTACAGCAACAGGGTGAGAAATATATGGTGCGCCGGAAAGCCGCCGTTGATTTTTATGTGACTCCACCGCAAGCCGATACGCGCGCTCAATCAGGTCTATGTCATAATTATGCTCGCTTGCCTTCATGAGGGCAGTCAAATCGTCAAATGTTTTCATTGGGTATGCCATTTTTCTGTTCACCGGCTTTGGCTTTCGTTAGAATTATGTAAAGACTTGATAATCGGCGATTCTGCAAGACACACTTTGCTGTGATTTGGCACCACCTGAATATGATATACAGTTCTCTTTCGAACCCTGCTGATAAGCCCGCGCTCTGAAAATATATCCATGATTACCAGGAACTCTGCAAAATTACTGCCTTTCTCAATACGGCAGAAAAGGTCCTCAAGCGTACCATTGTATTCGCCCATGCTGCGGAGCACACGGTAAACCGAAACGCAGTCGCTGCGGTTGGGAAGCACCGCTGTGCTTTCCTGTTCAGTCAGCTGTTCACCCCTGCGAAATTTTTCATACAGTGCCTGCCCTTTTATAAGGGCATCTTCATCCGTTCCGGCAAAACGCATCTCACGTATAACCACGGTAAGTGAATCCATGCCATTAAAAGAATTAACCTGAAGCTTGACGGCCATGTCGACTGTGTTGCCCTTCTTGTAAGGAAACTCACCGAGCGTCGTCCCGAACTTCATGCATAGCACAGATGCTGTGCCCTTCTGCACTGAAACACGAAGATGCTTTCCGCCGCCGACCGGCGTAATATCTCCTATGGTCATGCCGAAAAGGCCAAACAGCGGGTGCGGGTTGGCAGCCCCGAACGGCTCCAGCGATTTAAGGCTTTTCGGTATCTCGACAGAAAGCTTGTCCGGTTTAAGCAGGCAGTCGATGCTAAGCACCTGTACAGGCATCGGCTTGCCAAGCGATGCCGCGTACTGGTTTATGCGCTCACGCAGTTTTTCAACGTTCTCAGACGGCAGCGACATACCTGCAGCCATTGGATGGCCTCCGAAACGCGTCAGCAAATCCCTGCAGCTCCATACTGCATCAAAAAGCGAAAAGCCCTCAATGCTCCTTCCTGAGCCGCGCGCTTCTTTGCCGGAGCAAGAAACAACTATGCACGGTTTGCCAAAACATTCGGTTATTTTTGAAGCGACAATGCCTATAACACCCTGATGCCACCCCTCACCCGCCACAACCATAACGCGGTCGAAAATGATGGATGGGCTGCTGTAAATTTTTTCCATCGCTTGGCTGAAAATATCGTCTTCAGTCTGCCTGCGGACACCGTTATCCCTGCACACCTGTGCTGCAAGTTCTCCGGCTTCTTCCGGCGACTCCGTTACCAGCAGACGGACCGCACAGTCCGACGTGCCAATACGGCCTGTTGCATTTATGCGCGGCACAACAGTGAAAGCAACCGTTTCCGCCGTAAGTTGGCGCCCTTCCACTCCGGCAAGCTCAAGCAGGGATTTTAGCCCAATGCGGTCAGTCCGCGAAATAAGCTTAAGGCCGTATTTGACAAGCATCCTATTTTCACCTGTGAGAGGCACCACATCACCTATAGTGCCTATAGCTGCCAAATCGGTGTAATTTTCAATAACAGCCTGTGTGCCTTCCGGGCCTTCAAGCGCCGTAAGGAGCTTAAAAGCCACGCCTGCGCCGGAATAACTGCGGTAAGGGCAGCTGCAGTCCTTGCGCCATGCGTCGACAACAGCAACGGCCTTAGGCAGCGTGTCACCGGGCTGATGATGGTCTGTAATTATCGTATCGATTCCGAGCTTTTTTGCATAGTCGACTTCTTCGGCAGAGGAAATTCCATTGTCAACAGTGAGTATCAGTTTTACCCCTTGCGAATGCAGTGCATCAACTGCGTTTTTGTTAAGCCCATATCCCTCTTTTTCACGGTCCGGGATATAATAAATGACGTTGCCGCCACTTGCCTCAAGATATGAATATACCATTGCGGTAGCTGTGACACCGTCCGCATCATAGTCACCGTAAACAGCGATTTTTTCAAAATCATCAAGCGCTTTTCTTATACGCTCAACCGCTGCTGCCATGTCCGGCAGCAAAAGCGGGTCGGAAAGTGAAATATCATCTGAAAGCATTTCTTCCGCCTGTTTTATGCTGGATACTCCGCGTGTCTGCAGCAAGACGGCAAGAAGCGGTGAAACTCCTGCTTCTGCGGCAAACTTTTTTGCCGACGTGCGGTCAAACGACTGCACATGCCATTTCTTGATTCCCAACTACTCCCACCTGCCCCATGTTTTTTAATTGTATCATTTCGGGGCATTTAATTCAACATAAAAATTTCTGCCAGCAGCGAATCAGCGCCGTGTATCAGCATTCAATCGACTTTATGCTCGGGTTTTTATTAAGAAGATTTATGAGTTTTGAAACATTGTAGTTTTAAGGCAGTTTCACATAAAATTCAGTCTCAAGTATATTATCGCCCATTTTTTCCGCTTTAACATTTATAATGTCTATATTATTTTTCTTCAAATAGTCCTGAACGTTTGAAAGTGCATTGCTATTTTGTTCCATGCGTATTGTAATCTGCTCAGCTTCAGGCATATGCAGCCATTTGATGTCTTTATGCAGCACTATCTGTATGATAAGTATTATGACAGTAGCAGCAATTTCAATAGCATAGAGCCTCGCACCGATTGCAAGGCCAACGCCTGCCGTTACCCATACACCGGCCGCGGTCGTAAGCCCATTGATAATACAGGTTGGGACTTCTTGAAAAATCACAATCCTGTAAAGCCAGTCTATTCAAATGATGCCGCGGCCGGCAACAAAAAAGGACAGCTTTCATGGGAATAATTAAGGCCTGAATTTTAGTGCCACAATTTATTCTGCCGTTCATAAAATCCATAGATACAAAATTACGCCTTGAGCTGTTTTTTAAGGCATGGCTCAAGGCGCTTTTTTGTAAATAATGTTCGCGTGGATTCTCGCCCGCTAATGGCAGACGCAGCTTATGTTCTTTTTATACGCAGCACGGCCCTTTTTAGCTTCTCCGCTTCAGCCGTAATGCTATTTGACGCCATCAGCGCCGAAACAACAGCTACGCCGTCAATTCCAGTCCCTTCAAGAAGCGGCAGCATCTTCCCGTTAATTCCCCCTATAGCAACTATTGGCAGGCTTACGGCTTCTCTTATCTTTTTCAGCTCTTCCATTGAAACAACTGTTGCATCCGTTTTCGTCTTTGTGGCAAACATAGCGCCAACGCCGAGATAATCAGCGCCGTCTCTCTGTGCCTGCACCGCTTCATCAAGCGTTGAAGCGGAGACGCCAAGAATTTTGTCTTTGCCAATTACAGAGCGCACCCTGCGCGCAGGAATGTCGCTTTGACCAACATGAACACCCGCCGCATCAACTGCAGCAGCGATATCCGCGCGGTCATCTATAATCAGCGGTATATTATGCCTGTCTGTTACCTGCTTTACTTTTACCGCCATTTCATAGAATTCAAGGGAAGACGCATCTTTTTCCCTTAACTGCACCAGTGTCACGCCGCCCGCAATGGCCTGCCCGACGGCTTCTTCAAGTGTACTCGTGCTCATAAGCCTGCGGTCTGTAACAAGGTAAAGACTGTAATCTATTTCAGGCTTCACTGATTTTCGCTCTCCTTCCGATTTTACGGCTTGCTTTTTACTCCGTACAGAAAGAACTCCTAATTATATCTTATTTACCGCTTTCGGGGCATTGTTCAGGGTCAGTGCCGTTAAGTATACAGTTCATAGTCCGCACCGCACACATTTTGCCGCACATGGAACAACTGTCCCTGTCCTCCGGTGGAACACTTTCGTGGTACGCCCTGGCCTTCTCACTGTCAATTGAAAGCCTGTAAGTTTCGTCCCAGTCCAGTTTTCTGCGCGCCTCGCTGATGCGGCTGTCAGGCTCACGTGCGCCCTTTACACCTTTTGCAATATCTGCCGCATGCGCCGCGATTTTTGCAGCGATAATGCCTTCCTTTACATCGTTCAAGTCCGGAAGGCGCAGGTGCTCGGCGGGCGTTACATAACACAGAAAATCCGCACCGTTTGCAGCAGCAATTGCTCCCCCTATGGCAGATGTTATGTGGTCATAGCCCGGGGCAATATCAGTAACAAGCGGACCCAGAACATAGAACGGGGCACCGTGGCACAGGCGCTTTTCAAGCTTAACATTTGCTGCTATCTCATCCATAGCCATGTGGCCCGGCCCTTCAACTATCACCTGTACTCCATGCTCCCATGCGCGTCTGGCAAGAAAACCGATCTCTGTCAGTTCAGCTATCTGCGAAGCGTCCGTCGAATCTTCTATGCAGCCTGGGCGCAGGGCATCGCCAATGCTTATTGTGACGTCATATTCATGCAGTATATCAAGCAGCTCATCGTAATGCTCATAGAAAGGATTTTCATTTCCCGTCATCTTCATCCACGCAAAAAGCAGTGAGCCGCCGCGTGAAACTATGTTCATTTTTCGTTTGCTGCGCATAAATGCATCTACGGCACGCCGGTTAATGCCTGCATGCACCGTCATAAAATCGACGCCTTCCTCTGCATGGTGGCGCACGACTTTTAGAAAATCTTCGGCTGTGATATCTTTAAGGCTTTTGCCAAGGTAACCTATTGCGTCGTAAACCGGAACAGTGCCTATTGTTGCCGGCGAAGTCTCTATCAGCTTCTGCCTGAATTTCTGGGTTTTGCCATAATTGCTCAAATCCATTATAGCTTCGGCACCGAATTTTTCAGCAAGCCTTGCCTTTTCCAGCTCTTTGCTGTAGTCGGCACAGTCGCCTGAAACGCCGAGGTTGACATTTATTTTTGTCCGCAGGCCGCTGCCAAAGCCATGAGGGTGGAGGGCAGTATGGCGTATATTGGCAGGTATAGCCACTTTTCCAGAAGCAACAAGCGGCATAAGTTCGGATTCCGGCATTTTTTCGTCTTTTGCAACCTGTGCAATCTCTTTTGTGACAATGCCGCTGCGCGCGGCCTCTATCTGTGTTTTAAAGTTCATTCAGATTATCCTCCTTTTCCAGTCTGCTGCGGTAAAGGTCGTAAAAATGGTGCGTAGGACCGCAGCCTTTCCCTATCTGCAGCGAATGGCGTATAGCTGTAGTGACATATTTTTTAGCACTGCTCACTGCTTCTTCCAAACTGAAACCCAGTGCGAGGTTCGAAGCGATTGCAGAAGAATATGTGCATCCTGTGCCATGTGTGTTTTTAGTATTTATACACTCAGCACTGAAATGGGTAAAGCGCCTGCCGTCAAACAGCACGTCTACTGCATCTCCGGAAGCATGGCCGCCCTTTACAAGCACCGCTTTTGCGCCGCGGCCTGCGATTTGCTCCGCGGCACGCTCCATATCGCTAATGGAACTTATGCATATGCCTGATATTCTTTCAGCTTCGGGTATATTCGGGGTAAGTAAATCTGCAAGAGGCAATATTTCATGCACCAAAGTGCTCATCGAATCCGGCTGCATAAGCGGGCAGCCATTCTTCGCCACCATTACAGGGTCAACGACTACATTTTTCGGCTTGTATTCATTCAGCTTGCGCGCTACGGCCTCCATGCAATTTGACTGCGACAGCATGCCTATCTTTACAGCATCAGCACCGATGTCTTCAAATACGGCGTCAATCTGCTTTTCAATCATATCAGGCGCGACATTTTGGATGTCTATAACGCGCACCGTATTTTCTGCAACAACGGAAACTATTACGCTCATGCCATAAACGCCGTGTGCGGCAAAAGTTTTAAGGTCAGCCTCAATGCCGGCGCCTCCACTGCAGTCAGAGCCGGCTATTGACAGAACTTTTTTCATGTTTTCACCTTTCTTTCAAATAAAAAAGATGCCTGCTGAATTCGGCAGGCATCTTTCTCATCGATATTTTGCATCCCTACGTCAGTATTAACTAACAGGTTCAAAGGGTCAGGTTCTAACCTTCTCAACTCTAAGGAGTTCCCCCGCAGCATATTCAGTTTTTGTAACAAAAAATGCTTTCCAAAAAGGAAAGCATCAATTCATTATTTTTTATAATTGAATTGCTTCCCTACGTCAGTATTAACTGACAGGTTCAAAGGGTCAGGTTTCAACCTTCTCAACTCTAAAGAGTTCCCCCGCAAGTCCGCAGACTGCTTTCAATATATCATTCTGCGCAGCCTTTGTCAACAGCGAAGTATCATTTGTTATAAACTTTCGTGAGACGCAAAGTGCCTTGCTGTTGACATTTAAGTAGTAGCACACTATAATATAATAATAGTTATTGTTATTAATAATTTTAAGATTTGGAGATGGTCATTACGCTTTGGAAAGAGAAATATAAAATTGGTATTCCAATAGTTGACTGGCAGCATAAAGAGCTGTTCGACCGCGTCGAACAGTTTCTCACGGCTCTGCGCAAAAATGGCGACTGGGAGAAAAAACTGCCCGAGGTAAAAAAGACGCTTGTATTTATGCAGAACTATGTTGTTACCCATTTTGCTAACGAAGAAGAATACCAGAAAAAAATCGGATATCCAGACTTTAAAAAGCACCAGCAAATACATAAAGAATTTACCGATTATGTGATGAAGTCCGCTCACGACTTTGAGCAGGAAGGGTATAAAGAAAAGGAAATACAAAAATTTGCAGGTGTATTGCTGGCATGGCTTATAAACCACGTTGTCGCAACAGACCTTAAAATGAGTAAATATGTCCAAAAGGGAGGCGTTTCATAAATGGCAGAACAAAAGCTCAAAACTAATCCATTTTATGACGCAACAAAAGACGTTTTCAAAAGTATGCTTGACATGGATATTTCCGAACTGCAAAGCAATGGGCAAGTTGGTCAGAAAGAAAATGTTAAAATAGAGATTGCTTTAGTCGGCGACCTTTCAGGGAGCATTATTTACAGCTTTCCAAAATCTACAACTCTGAATATTGTAAAATCCCTTTCTGGCATGGAGACTGACACTCTTGACGACTTTGCCACTTCAATGCTTGGTGAAATTGCCAACATAATCAGCGGAAATGCCGTTACCGCACTTTCAGGCATGAATTATAAATGTGACATAAAGCCTCCACAGATTACCGTGGGTAATTCGGCTGCAGGTAAAGACGAAAATTCCGTCGATATGCTTTTACATTCGCAGGCAGGCGTAATGCGCGAACATATCTGCCTTGCAAAAAGCTGAACATTTTCTTAAACTTTAAGGCAAAAGCGAGTAATTAAAATTACATAGAAGCAGCCTGAGCAAAAGTACAACAATTGCTCAGGCTGTTAATAATATTATTCAAAAATAGTATTTTCTATAAAAAGCTGCAGTAGCTTATTTATTTTTCCGCAGCTTTTTAAAAAAACCAGTCAAAATGGATGAACATTCATCTTCCAGCACACCGCCAACCACCTCAGGTTTGTGGTTGAAAGGCAGGCTGAACAAATTAACAACGGAGCCGCATGAGCCTGCTTTCATATCGAAAGCACCGAACACAACGCGTGGAATACGCGCATTGATAACCGCCCCCGCACACATTGGGCAAGGCTCAAGGGTCACAAAAAGCTCACATTGCCAGAGCCGCCACCCACCAAGTGTGCTGCATGCCCCGTTGATTGCTTCAATCTCTGCATGGCACAGTGCATTTTTTTTCGTTTCGCGCTTGTTGCGGCCGCATGCGATAACATTTTCACCTTTTACAACAACAGCGCCAACCGGCACTTCACCTTCTGTTGCAGACTGGCGGGCAAGCTCCAGCGCCTGCCTCATAAACATCTCGTCACGTGTCATGCTATCACCTCAGTAATGGTAGAGGCAGTAAATCGACGAGAGAAATGCATATGCCATAAAAATCACTCCGCCAAAATTGCCGAACGCCGCACCAAGCCTTGATGAAAGTGGAAGCACCGAACGATGTTTCCCTTTCTTCCCAAATAGTTTATGTTCAGAAGTAAGGATTGCAATAGCTGCAATACCGAGCAATGAAACGACCACCGTAATAACATTGCTCACATTCCCTGCTGTATGTGCACCACGGTACCTTGTTATCAAATCAGTCATTACCGATATGCCGTTATTAATAAAATGTATTAGTATCGACGGCAGCAGCGAATCCGTACGCACTACCACATAGCCCATTGCAAGGCCACAGAAAAATGCAAAGACCATCTGAATAAAATTCCCGTGGTATAATCCGAAAAGGATTGCCGACACAAGTACGGCAAAACCGTCGCCAAAGCGGCGCAGGCTTTGCAGAATAACTCCTCGGTACATAAGTTCTTCCACCAACGGCGGAACAACGGCAATATTAATCGCGTATAAGACTAAGACGGCAGGGTCATTATTCAGCGGTGGTGAAGGAAGGGAACCGCTGAATCCAAAGTACTGCTGGATTTTTGCTACCCAGTTTGCCGGAAAATTTGCCAGCAGACAGACAAAACAGCCCAACGCTACAAAAAGCCACAGGTCACTTGTTTTTACCTTGTGAAACGGCACTCCTTCAGAAATAGGGACATGTTCAGCAGAAAAATAAAGCAGTGCCGGCACTGCCATAGCAATTAAGTAATTAAACGAAGAAACGATGTAATACAGGACTGGCGGAAGCCCGTCAAACTTATTTGTCCGTGTTACAAATCCCATCGATCTCAAAAATATCAGGCTTATAACAGGCAAGAGGAACAAAAGAAAAATTCCTGCCAGCGCTGTCAAACAAACGCTGTTAGAAGTACTGCGGATACGCCTGCGCTCCTCATATACCTCCGGATAAAATGGAGGGTATGGATATTTGTTAGAATACGGGCCGCCTGAAACATACATAGCATTACTCCTGACTCTGATGCAAATAAAATACTGCAGCAGTTAACTCCAGCCCGTGCAGTTCATTCTATTGTAACTCTTTAAGTAAATAAAAATCAATTAATATATTTTGAACAACACCTTAAAATTATCATATTAGAGGCTGCTGTAAACAGCTACAGCATCTTTTATTTCAGCGCAGTAGCAGTTTTTTGCACCTGCTGTTACAAGCACATACTGCTTCCCGTTGACTTCCGCACAGCTTGCAAGGCACAGGCCTGCTTCATCAGTATACCCTACTTTTCCTCCAAGTATTGTAGCCCTTCCTGCCTTTTTTGAACCGTTGAGGTGCCGGAACATGGTGCTTGTAAACGTAATACCTTTAGCATGCTTGTTTGTAGGCGATGTGGTATAGTTTGGTGTTGTAAAAATGCGCCTAAATGTATTGTTCTGCAAAGCATAGCACAGAATCATTGATATATCTTTCACAGTAGAATAGTGGTTGGCGTCATACAGGCCTGTAGTATTTACAAAATGTGTATGTTCCATCCCGATCTCTGCAGCCTTGCGGTTCATTTCATAGGCAAAATTCTGCTCTGAGCCTTCAAGATGGTCTGCAAGGCCTGCACAGCATTCTGCGCCGCTCGGGAGAACAGCGCCATAAAGCAAATCCATCTCGCTCACCTGCTCATTCGGAACAAACCCTGCCATTGACGCCTCCTGCGCGTACATCTTATCAAAAATGGGCTTTGGCAAAGTTACTTTTTCCTGAAGATTTGGCGACTTTTCAATTGCCAGAATTGCCGTCATTATTTTTGTCATAGAAGCTGGGTAAATCTTTTTGTCCGCATTTTTGTCCATAAGAATTTTGCGGTCGTCAAGACTGACAAGTATCGCATTCGGGCTGTGCAGTTTGCTTTTGAGTTTCGCTGGGTTTTTAACAATAGAATTATTTGTATCGTCCGTCAACGTAATCTTCTGGGGCGACAAGTTGTCTATTGATGAGGCCATCTTCTCAAAGACATTTTCAGATGATGCACCGCCCTTTTCCCATGGCGGCATTGCATGGGCATTTTTAGCATTAACGCTGTTGCCTGCAAAAGCATTATAACTGAGAAGGGTGGCAACCAGTGCAGCCACTGTTACAGCACCGATTGCAATTTTATGTACAGCCCTGCTCATTTGGATTTTCCCTCTTCCACTTTATTTTTATGCAGTATCCCGCATTATTTGCACATATTTTTATACACATATTGTTATAATAATATTTTAACAAACTAATGTCAATGTCTGCCGACACCTAAAATATGGTATACGGCGCACCTTCTATTCCTGCATCTGACGCCTTATCCACTCCATCAGAAGATTTACGATTTTTTCCTGCTGCATATCGCTCAGTTCAATTTCCTTTGGTACACGGTACCATTTATTCAGACAGCCTCGGCAGCAGCATGCGCACGCATGCTGAGCGATAAATACAGGATGGCCATGCATTGGGGTCTGCCTTCCATCATTTGGTATGACGGCCGGCGCCAGGCGCTGCCTTACAAAATCATGCGCATGTCGGCGAATCGTGTCTATGCCTTTGTCCCTTACATATGCCTTGTCCTTTTCAGTCAATGAAAAACTGGAACGAAACTTTGAAGTTTTTAATTTTTGTAACGCTTCATCTATCGTTTGCAAAATTTTATTCCACCTGTTCTTCTAAGCTATTAAGCTGTAATATTTTCGTTAAAATGTATGGTTGAAAATATCCGTAAAGGCTAAACTGAAAAAGCCCCCTTTCTCTCTAAAAGCATTAAGAAAGAAGGAGCTTTCTCATATTTTATTTTAGCATGAAATAGCCGGTATGTCGCTTTGTAAGTATGAAAATATTAAAAACCTTTTGTCCGCAATCTTGGCTTTTACAGTGTGTTCTTTTTAACTGTCGCAACGAGCAGGCGGCTGCCATTAAGATAGATACCGGATTTCGCACCCGGCGCGCCTATTGCCGTAATTTTGTAGTAATAGTCGTTGCCAATATGTTTCACAAGCGTGCTGCGGAATACGCTCGGCGTGCCAACTGTGAAGTCAGGGGTTCTGCCGCACGCATTCGTAATTTTAAATGTGTAAGCGCCATTTACAGCCATGTCATACGTGGTGTCGCTCAAAGAATAATTCGGGTTTTTTCCGACTGTCGCAACGAGCAGGCGGCTGCCATTAAGATAGATACCGGATTTCGCACCCG